>Ga0315296_10000126_pt1 | contig 76261 bp, 68 predicted proteins | sample YL17G14_18_MG_FD_203921 | JGI IMG/M metagenome (GOLD analysis project Ga0315296, IMG submission 203921) | Sediment microbial communities from Yellowstone Lake, YNP, Wyoming, USA - YL17G14_18 | ecosystem: Environmental > Aquatic > Freshwater > Lake > Sediment | place: USA: Wyoming | collected... | reverse complement strand
TGAGATTGAATTTCTTTTACTTCACCTATAACTATTGCATCCGCTTCAATGGATAGTTTTGTGAGAGATAATTTGATCATTAATGCTCTAGAAAGGCTCAAAGAGCAAAACACAAGAATTGTAAAAATCAAAATATGTCTCACATGAAGAAATTTTCTTTTTTTCAAAATCTCCTCCTTTAATATTGACTATAAATTAGGAGCTCCAGTCATTAGAAATAGACAAATCAAACTTAAGAGCAAAAATTTCCGTTTCATTTATCCCCCCTTATTGAGTCATCTATTATAACAATACAATTTCTTCGTCAATATAAAATGCGTTTATTACACACCTGGAGAGGCGCGGGGGTCAATGTGATCAAGGTCCAGAGGCCAGCTTTCTTTTTTGCCTTTGCGCTCTCCAGCCTCGTTTTCCATGAAATAAACTCATTATCGATTCCTTTTGATAGTAAGTTAATTTTTTGAGGAGTTTCATTAATAATAGACTCTTTCTCTTGTTTTAGTTTAGATTGTTTTATCTCAAATTCAACAAAAGATTTATGAATATAACCCATAATTACAATGCCATCAGCGTCTGGAGGCATCTTTATTTTTATCCATTCCCCGACAGTTTCTTCAACAATTAACTCTGAACCTAAGGGAAGCTCCCTTATTATAATGCTTTCATTGCTAGGCTTGAGCCTTAAAACTGCTTGTTCTTTAATTACTCTAACTTTAGCTTCTTGAGAATATAGACTAATGGTTGAAAAAATAATAACGCCTGAAAGAAGACTAATAATTTTTATAAGTTTATTCTTCATTTAACCCCCTCTTCTTTTTGGATTTTAGATCATTTGTAATTTTCCCCGCTCTAAGAATCGGTAGCTTCAACATTTCTTAATTAGGACATTAAAATATTAATTATTTAACATAAAGAAGTCAATGCCTTTAGGGGTGATTCTCACGGTGACTTTCATAAAACTTTTTTATTACATGTCCAATCTCTTTAGGAGGTTTAAATTAGGGGGTATAAACTAGTTTTGCTATTGCCCTATTAAAATCAAATTTATCGAAGTCTTAAAATGTTGAAGTAGCTCCTTTGCAAATTTTATAGGAAATTTATAGAGAAAGTATGATCATACCCAGATCTAAAAAATGTTGAGCTATTCCCATACCCCCTCCGCTTCATAGATCTAAGAATATATGGTAGAGAAGTCCCCGTGTAACGCCTGTGTAACAGAATTTGCTTAAACTCGCCTAATTTGGCTTAATGGTGCTTAAAGGAAACTAAGGGTTTTATAGGGGAAAATAGGGTGGCGAGGGACGGAATCGAACCGCCGACGCAGGGATTTTCAGTCCCTCGCTCTACCGACTGAGCTACCTCGCCACAAATTCAACCCGAGCCTTAGTCTTATAATCGGATTATTAGTATATTTTTCCTCAATAATAATGTCAATTATAAACTAAAGCTTAAAAAAATTGGATTTTTTCTCTCTTGCCTGGATTAAACAAATTAATCAGAACCATGTAGTCAATAAGCCGAATCGTCATAGTCCTTTTTTCACAATCCATTTCCAGTAAGGGATGACGTTCACTATAATTTTATCTTCTTTGAGAATTTCTTCTTGATCATAAGTAATGATTGTTCCATTGCCCAGTTTTAGAAACTTGCAGGCTCTGACAAGCCCCTTTATCTCTCTCTCCCTGTTATTCTTCCCAAGCTCCCATGTTACTTGAATCGCTTTCAACCCCTGGCCTTCTTTTCCTATTATGAAGTCACACTCGCCATTCTCTTTAAAATGTTGAATTTCATGCCTAGTATAATGTTTACTTTTTGAACCCTCGAGAAGAAGGCACTATTTTCTCTTTTTACGATAGATTTTACCTGGTTAAGGATGAATTCCTCATTTACTTTTATAACCTCTTTTATAGTTTTAACAATTATCATTAATTCATCCTTCTTGGAAGGACAATTCATCAAGCTTTTATCCTTTTTTCAAGGATAATTTTTATCATTTTTTCTTACCTCAATTAAGGCAAGCTTTCTCCTTCCTTCAATTATCTTCTCTTAAATTTCAGATTTTGTTAGAATAAAGCCTATTTTTCCAGTGATGAAAGAGCTCCTAAGAATAAAGAGTCAAGCTTGAAAGAGCCGATGATGAAGATTGCAGCCTTGCTTCCTCATGTCGAAGTCTTTGGCGGAGTCCGCCGCTATCTTGAAATTGGAAACGAGCTTGCAAAAAGAGGTCATACTTTTGTCCTCTTCCATCCTTCTGGGAGCAAACCCGAATGGCTTGATTTTAAGGGAACTGTAAAACCTTTCGCATCTTTAGAAGAAGAAAGCTTTGACATCGGTCTCTGCAGCGAATATTCGATTCTGCCCTATTTTGAAAAATTAAAGGCAGAGACAAAGTTTTTCTATTTCATACTCGAGGGGCATAAAAAAGAGAAAGAGGTTGTCAAAAAAAACTTCCTATTCCTCGGGAATTCTGAGGGAATTTGCCGCCGGATGGAGCGAAAATACAAGATTTCCTGTTTCAGGGCTGTGGGCGGAGTGAATCCTGAGATTTTTTATCCATTGAAAGAAGAAGGCCCAAAAAATGAATTCTGCATCCTTTGCTATGGCCGCATCTACAAGAAAAGAAAGGGGATAAAGCACATCATTCATGCTGCAGAAAGCCTCTCTAAGAGATTTCCTCAAATTAAGCTTATTTTCTTTGATACCCTGGTAGGGGAGGAACAGAAAGACCCTCGCTCCATGATCAAAACCCACTTTCCCCATAAATTTTACCTGAATTTGCCTCAGAATAAAATGGCCTGGCTTTTTTCCCAGGCAGATATTTTTGTCAGTGCTGAAAGACGCGCCGGTTGGTCAAACATCGCAGCTGAGGCCATGGCCTGCTGCGTTCCTGTTGTCTGCACCAGAAGCGGCACTCAGGATTTTGCCTTTCACAACCAGACCGCGCTCGTCGTTCCCTTTGCTCATCCATTTTTTTTGCGCCGCCTGATGAAGATATTAATTGAGGACGAGAAGCTCCGGCTTCGGTTGGCTCAGGCTGGCCATGAGAAGATTCAGGAGTTTACCTGGACGGCACTGGTCGATAAATTAGAGGAGATTTTCAAGAGCAGAGCGAAATTGAAATAGGTTTTTCGTTGTGATATCCTTTCTGCTGGAGGATAGGCTTGATGGAAGAGAAAGAATTAAAAGAGCTTATGCTTAAAAAAAGCGAAGAATTCAGGAAAGTTTACGAAGAACACCAACTTTATGAAAAGAAACTTGCAAACCTGAAAGAGAAAAGTTTCCTCACAGAAGAAGAGAAACTGGAAGAGAAGGATTTGAAGAAAAGGAAGCTTGCCCTTAAAGATAAGATGTACCTGATGATGACAGATTTCAGAAAATCTCTTTAAAACCAGCCTTTTTAAAAATGAAGACAAAAAGAAAGTTCAGGGTGGCTTTGGTAGGGGCAGATTCCCTGCGCGGAAAAGAAATAAAGAGTGTCCTGAGCTTGAAAAAATTTCCCCTCGACAGTATTGAATTTTTTGACCCGGATGTGGAGGAGGAGTACAGCAAGCTCACAGAGTTTCAGGGAGCATCCAAAGTTATTCACCACCTTGACAGAGATTCGCTGGAGAGTGCAGATTTGGTTTTTTTAGCGGCAGATAAAAAGACGAATCATGAATACGGGAGTCTGGCTTTTGAGCAGAAATTTCAGGCCATCGATTTGAGCGAAGCTTTCAATAACAGGGAAGAAATACCTGTTGTCGTGGCTGGGGTAAATGATGAACTCATCCGCGAAAAAAGGTTTCCCATCATCGCCAATCCCCATCCTGTGACCATCTTCCTTTCCCACCTCTTTCACTTGATTATCCCCAAATTTGGAGTTTCAAGAATAATCGCCTTTGTCCTTCAGCCCGTTTCCGCTTTTGATGAATTGGGCATCGAAGAATTGGCGAGTCAGAGTGCTGCTCTTCTCGGCAGCACTTCTCTCTCAAAAAAATTATTTAAGGAGCAAATTGCCTTCAATCTTCTCTCCCATACAGAAAAACCAGATAAGAATGGCTTTTCTTCTGGAGAAAAACAGATTGTCTCGGAAGTCCGGAGAGTCCTCGGAATCCATGATTTTCCTTTTTCGCTATCTCTCATCCAGGCCCCTGTGTTTCACACGTATTCCATCATGAGCTATTTAGAGCTTGAGAAAGAGACAGATATTCAGGGCTTAGAAAACCTCTTCAGGGAAAATCCCTTTTTTAAGCTCGTCTCTCCAGGGCCTACCTGCCCTGTTTCCTCTATTTCTGTCGCAGGGAAGGAGAATATTTTCATCGGCCAGATAAAAAGAGAAGAAGCCTTTCCACGGAGTTTCTGGATTTGGGCGGTCGCTGATAATCTGACTCTGGGTTCAGCTTTAAATGCCTTAGAGATTGCAAAGACTCTCCTTTCTCTCTCGCAAGTCTGAGGAATGAAAGAAATATTCGAGCTTTTCAAACTTACCCTCAAAGAGAGAAAGTGGCTTGTTTTTGCTTTTGTCTCCACAATTTTTGTTGCCCTCTTTACTTATATTTTTGTCAATCTCGTTCAGCCCATCATGGACAAGATGTTTCAGATGGCCCCTCAATCTCTGCCTCAAAAAACCCGTTTTATGGATATTGTCTTGCGAAACCTCCATGTCAGTGATGAAAAGCTCAAAGTCATTCTCCCCTTAATTTTGGTGATTGTTATTTTTGGCAAGGGATTTTTTAGTTTTCTCTCTTCTTTTTTTATGAAGGCCATTGGCCATAAGATAGTCAAAAAATTGCGAGACGATCTTTACACAAACGTCATTTACCAGTCCTCCAGCTATTTTGACCATGCTGCTACAGGCGATTTGATGTCCCGCCTGACAAACGATGTGGATAAAATTCAGCAGGCAGTTTCAGGCAGCATGGGAGATTTCATCGAAGAAATTTTCACTCTTTTTGCCCTTCTCATCGGAATATTCGTCATCGATTGGAAGCTGGCTTTAGCTTCTTTTGTCATAACCCCCTTGGCTGTCGCTCCTTTGGCTGCTTTCAGCCGCCAGCTCAAAAAGAAGGGTTTATTAAATCAGATCGAAATGGCCAAAATTTATAATCTCCTTCATGAGATGATAACAGGCAACAGAATAGTCAAGGCTTTCACCATGGAGAGGTTTGAGCTGAGTAAGTTTTTCCAGGCCACTCTGAACTATTTCAAGACCAGCATCAAATTGGCCTGGATAGGCAGCCTCTCTTCTCCTTTTATGGAATTTATGGGAGGATGTGTTGGAGCTTTTATTCTTTTTGTGGGGACAACAAGAATTATTCAGGGCCAGATAAGCCCTGGTGATTTTGGCGCATTTGTTATGGCCGTTTTTATGATGTACACGCCCATCAAGCGTCTGAGCCGCGCCAACAACCAGATCCAGCAGGGAGTTGCCTGTTATGGGAGAATCCAGGAGGTACTGAACAGCGTTTCTCAAATTCAAGACGGTCCCAAGGCTTATCCCCTTCCTTCAATCAAGGGAAAGATAAAGTTTGAAGATGTTTCTTTCTGCTACAATGAAATAAGGCCTGTTCTTGAGAATATCAATTTTGAAGTCATGCCCAATGAAACAGTGGCCCTTGTCGGCTTAAGTGGCGCAGGGAAGACGACCATCATTAACCTTATTTCTCGCTTTTATGACCCCACCTCAGGCCGTATCACCATCGATGGCATTGATATCCGCGAAGTGACTCTTGACTCTCTCCGCTCCCAGATCGGGCTTGTTACCCAGGACATCATTCTCTTCAACGACAACGTCCGTAACAACATTGCCTATGGCCTTGAAGATATCTCATTGGATAGAGTGATAAAAGCAGCCAAGGCGGCCAAAGCCCACGATTTTATCGTGGAACTTCCACAAGGTTATGATACTCAGATTGGAGAAAAGGGAAGTTTGCTTTCCAGCGGACAAAGACAGAGATTGGCTATTGCCAGGGCTTTGCTCAAAGATCCTCCGATTCTCATCCTTGATGAGGCCACTTCAGCTTTAGATTCTGAGTCGGAGAGACTGATCCAGATTGCCCTGGCCAATGTCATGAGAAACCGAACGACTTTCGTGATCGCCCACCGCTTGTCCACGATCCGAAGTGCCGGCAAGATTTTTGTTATTGATAAAGGTCAAATTGTTGAGGCGGGCACTCACGAAGAGCTCTGCAGGGAAAATGGAATCTATAAAAAATTGTATGATTTGCAATTTCCTGAAGAGGAGGAGATGAACCGTTGATCCAGAGTATGACTGGTTTTGGAGAAAGGAGATTTGATTCAAAGAAACTTCGGGCCAAGATAAGTATCCGTAGCCTAAACCATCGTTTTTTAGATTGGAGTTATAAGGGAACCCCTATCGGCGAGGTGGAAAACAGGCTGAGGGCTATTTGCCAGAAAAAGCTCCATCGGGGAAGAATTGAGGTTAGCCTTGAATTGAGCTTCCTAGACTCCTCAAGCTGGGACCTCTCTATCAATGAAGGATTGCTCGAGAAAATCCTTTCTTCTCTGGAAAGAATTTCTTCCAGGATGGGCAAAGAGGTGAACCTGTCTGTTGAGAACATCTTTCGCATTCCCCAAATCGTTGAGCTTAAAAGGAAAGATTTAAGCCATGAAGAAGTAGCTTTTTTAGAAAAAAGTTTTGAGAGCACTCTGGATGTCCTCATCAAGGAAAGAAGGAGAGAGGGAAGGGAAATCGGAAAACAGATCAAGCGGCATATCCAGAATATAAGAGGGGTTGTGAACCGAATTGAGAAATTGTTCAAAAAGCAACCTATTCTCGTGCAAGAAAAGCTCAAGCAGCGATTGAAAGAATTAGGAAGCGATGCTTCCTTATCCGAGGAAAGGATGGCAGAGGAGACGGCCTACTTGGCTCAAAGGTATGACTTGGCTGAAGAAATTTTGAGGCTGAAGAGCCATCTGGGCGCTTTCCTAAAGCCTCTTTCTCCGAAGAACGAAGAGCCTGTGGGGAAAATGTTGGATTTTATGGCTCAGGAAATTTATCGGGAAGCGAACACCATCAATTCCAAGTCTCAGGATATTGAAATCATCAAGTCGAGCCTAACAATAAAGGGAGAAGTGGAAACTATTCGTCAGCATGTTCAAAATATAGAGTAAAAGATTATCTGCTATAATAACATCAGGAGAAAGGTGGCAAGGAAGACATGCTTTTTGTAATCTCTGGGCCTTCAGGATGCGGAAAGTCAACTCTTGTCCAGCGCGTCCTTAAGGATTTAAAAGATGTCCAGTTTTCTGTCTCCCACACAACTCGAAAAAAAAGAGATTCAGAGGAAGAAGGAAGGGAATACTATTTTGTTAGCAAAAAGGAATTCGAGCGAATGGTAGAGGAAGAGAAGCTCGCGGAGTGGGCAATTGTCCATGGCTCCTCTTACGGTACATCCAAAAGAGAGATTGATAGAAAAGGAGCAAAAGGAGATCTCATTTTGGACATTGATGTCCAAGGAGCGCAGAAGATAAAGGCAAAATTCAAGAAGGCTATCTTTATCTTTGTTGTGCCTCCTCTTTTTCGGGAGCTAAAGAGAAGGCTTGAAAAAAGGGGAGAGGATAGTCCTGATGCGATCAAAAAGAGGCTTGAGGGCGCCAAAAAGGAGATCAGGTATTATCCCATCTTTGATTATATCGTTATCAATGACCAAATCGATCAAGCTGTGAGGGAGCTTGAGTCAATTATCCTCAGCACAAGATGTCGCCTCGATTCTCGAAGGAAAGACATAACGCCTATCCTCCAGAGTTTTATTGAAGGGTAGCGGGAAAATAGAGAGGGAGACTACGATGGCAAAAATTGCTTTGGGAGTGTGTTCCTCCATTAGCATCTACAAGGCCTGCGAGATTTTGCGCAGCTTTCAGAAAAAAGATTTCGAGCTTCAGGTCATCATGACCAAGAATGCCACTCATCTTGTTTCGCCTCTGCTTTTTAGTTCGCTTTCCGGGCAAAAGACCATAGTTGATCTATTTGAAGATGACACATCATGGACAATAGCCCATATCTCTTTGGCCAAGGAGATATCTTTGCTCCTCGTTGCTCCAGCCACAGCCAATATCATAGGAAAATTTGCATCAGGTGTAGCCGATGATTTCTTGTCAACTTTTTTTGTGACTGTGGAATGTCCGGTGCTTATTGCTCCAGCCATGAATGAAGCCATGTATCTTCACGCTCAAAGTCAGACGAATATCCAGAAGCTTAAAGCTCAAGGAGTGGAGTTTGTCGAGCCTGAGAAGGGATATCTGGCCTGTAAGGAAGAAGGATGGGGGAGGTTAGCCCAGCCTGAGAAGATTGTCGAAGAAGGGCTAAGGTTAATTCAAAGGAGCATGAGCTTGCGAGGAAAGACAGTGCTGGTGACTGCTGGCCCAACCCGTGAATTTCTGGATCCAGTTCGCTTTCTTTCCAACCGATCTTCAGGCAAGATGGGATACGAATTGGCCAAAGAAGCATTGAGCCGGGGAGCAGAGGTCATTCTTGTTTCAGGGCCAACTTCGCTCATCCCCCCCTCGAAGGCAAAATTCAGAAAGGTAGAGACTGCACAGGAAATGGAGGAAGAGGTCTTAAAAAATTTCCCTCTTTCTGACATCGTCGTCATGGCAGCGGCTGTATCAGATTTCTGTTTTGCTGAAGTCAGTACTGAGAAAATCAAAAAGCAAAAGCCAATGGAGAAAGTTGAGCTTGTCCGAACCCCGGATATTTTGGAAAAGTTGGGCAAGCAGAAAAAAGGAAAAATTCTTGTCGGTTTTGCTGCTGAGACTGAAGACCTCTTGGCCAACGCCTCGAAAAAGATAAAAGAGAAAAATCTTGATTTGATAGTGGCCAATGATGTTCGAGAAGAAGGGATTGGCTTTGATTCAGATTTCAATAAGGTAACAATTATTGACTCAAAAGGAAAGGTTGACCAGACAGAGAAGATGAGCAAACGGGAGATTAGTCGAATTATTCTGGATAAAATAGAGGTTCTTCTTGGAGAAAAAAGCTGAGAAACTCCTTCTGGATCTTGAAGAAAAATTAAACTTTTTATCAGAGCTTGGGGCTGAGTTCATTTTTTCTTCAAAAGATTCATCTTCTTTCTCTTCTCTTGAGTCTAGAATTCTCCGCTGCGACAGATGCTCCCTCTCTCAAACCAGAAAAAATGCTGTTCCTGGAGAAGGAAACTTAAAGGCTGAGCTCATGTTTGTAGGGGAGGCCCCTGGTTATGACGAAGACATCCAGGCCCGGCCATTTGTCGGGAAAGCAGGTCAACTTCTGACAAAAATCATTCAGGCCATGAAATTTGAGAGGGAGGATGTTTATATCACCAATGTTCTGAAATGCAGGCCGCCAAATAACCGGACACCTCACAGGGAAGAAGTTGAGCGCTGCAAGCCTTATTTACTCGAGCAGATAGAAACGATTAAACCTGAGGTTATCGTGGCTTTGGGAAAAGTGGCCACAGATTTTTTTATCCCGAGCAATCTTGGAATGATGGGTCTCAGAGGAAATTTTCATGAATTTCAAAAGATTCAAGTGATGCCAACCTTTCATCCTTCCTACCTCATAAGAAATGAAGGCAACAAAGAAATCAGGAAGATGGTCTGGGAAGACATGCAGAAAGTGATGGCTTGCCTCAAGAAAAAATGACTTTGCTGGCCGAAGTTTCCTTTCCCCTGCCTCTTGATCAGACATTCTTTTACAAAGTCCCTGATTCCTTCAAGAGTCAAGCAAAAATTGGGTCAAGAGTTCTTGCCTCCTTTGGCGAGAGGACACTCACAGGGTTCATCATCAACCTCAGAAAGAGAAAGCCCAAAGAGGAATTCAAACTCAAAGAGATCAGGGAAGTATTGGATGAAAAGCCTGTTTTTACGCATCTTTTCCTTTCCTTTACTCGGAAATTAAGTGAATATTATTACTCATCTTGGGGAGAAATTCTTCAGGCTGCCCTTCCTCCCTCCTTTGTCCTTAAGAGCAAGATGAGGATTTCCCTCTCTGAAAAGGCAAAAGAGGCTCTTCAAAAAGGAAAGCTTTCAACCGAGGAGAAAGAAATTGTAAAGCTTCTTGAAGAAAAATCTTATAGCCCCCTTTTCCTGAAGAAGAAATGCCGAGTAAAAAATTTTTCTTCTCTTCTTTCTCGAATGGAAAATAAAGGGTTTGTTGAAATTCAGAGAGAGATGAGGAAGGTGAAAAGAAAAAGGGAAGCCAAAGCGTTGAGGCGCGAAACTCAGCTTGAGTTTGATTTTTCTCTAGATGACACTTTGCAGCCCATTGCAGACGTCATCAACAGAAAAATGGAAGAAAAAGTTTTTTCTCCTTTTCTCCTCTATGGTCCTCAAGACCTCAGAGAGGCTGTTTATTTTTTTTTGATCAAGAAGGTTCTGGCACAATCAGAAAAAGTTTTGTTCTTAGTCCCAGAGATTTCAATCAGCAAAGCTTTGATCGAAAAATTTGAGAAGCGGTTTGGCGAAAGAGTTGCCATTCTTCACAGCCAGCTGTCAGAAAGAAAGAGGGAGCTCGAATGGCAAAAAATAAGAAACAGAGAGGCGGATGTGGTGGTTGGCCCTCGCTCCGCTCTTTTTTCTCCGATTGAAAAGTTAAGACTGGTGATTGTTGATGATGAACACGATGAGTCATACTATCAACAGGAAAGTCCATCTTATGATGCAAGACGCGGAGCGTGGCTGAGAGCAAAGGAAGATAAAGCCACTCTCGTCTGTGGGTCGGCCGTGCCGTCTGTTGAGGCATTCTATCAGGCTAAAAAGAATGGATATTTGCTATCTTTAGAGACAAGAAAGAGGAAAAGCAGAGTTTCTATTGTAGAGGAGAGAGGCGGGAGAGAGATTATTTCTCGAAAGCTTCGAGAAGGGATAAGGGGTAGATTAATAAAAGGAGAACCCGTCTTATTTTATTTCAACAGGCGGGGATATGCCTCATACTTTTTCTGCTCAAGGTGCAATTACATTCCCAAGTGCATCCATTGTGACATTGTCTTAACTTATCACAAGAGAGAAGAGAAATTAGTCTGTCACTACTGCAATTATTCACTCCCTAAAGTAGAAGTCTGCCCTAAGTGTGGGAGCAGGCTCATCGGAAAGAGAGGCGCTGGCATCGAAGCTGTTGAAGAGGAACTCAAAAGAAATTTTCCTCAGGCCAGAATCACATGCTTTGACCGAGATATCACCAAAAGTAAGAAGGAGCAGGAAAAGATTCTTCAAGATTTCAGGAAAGGGAAGATTGATATTTTGGTGGGAACAGAGCTTTTGGCTCATCAAATCGATCTGCCTTCTGTTTCCTTTATCGGAATTCTCAGCCCCGAAACAATGCTCACTTTCTCAGATTACAGAGCTAGCCAGAGAACTTTCCAGACTTTAACCCGGATGACGAGCTTTCTTCGGGACGAAAGCCATTCAGAGGTTATGATCCAGACAGCTTTGCCCCACCACTTCAGCATTCGCCAGGCTGCCTTCGGAGATTATGTCTCCTTTTATAACCAGGAAATCAAATTCCGCCGTATCATGAACTATCCCCCTTTTTCCCATATGGTTGAAGTTTTATTCATGGGAGAGAATTTAAGGAACTTGGCTCAGAAATCAAGGGAATTTTCGACTCAGATGAAAAGCCTAGCTGAGGATATCGAAATCTTGGGGCCTGCTCTGGCTTCAGTCTCGAAAATAAGAGGGCTGCGCAGGATTCAGGTCATCTTAAAAGCCAGGGAAAGGAAAGATGTGCGACGACTCCTTCGGGAACATTTAAAAAAGATTAGACTGAGAAAATCAATTCTGGTCTTGGGTTAAAGAGAAAAAATCTTCGGCTTTTTTATTGTGCTTTAAGGATACGGATATCGATTTCTTTATGAATATACACAGGTGTTGTGGTTTCAGGCTGGCTCTTTATCGTGACAAATAAATCTCCGGCTATCTCATCTTTTGTGGGGCCTATATAGATTACAGTAGCGATTCCATCTTGATCAGTGTAGGCAAAAGTTCTTCTCTTGTCGTCAGAGAATTCTCCAGGTCCAGCAGTGATTGTAAAATAAACTTTCCTGTCTTTTACAAGAGTCGATCCAATCTTAACCAGGGCTGCTATCGTGGATTCAGGTCTTGTGGATGTGGCATAGAGAACATTCGGGCTGGCGACAACCTCGAAAATAAGATCAGTGGGGTATTTGATAATCTGAACAGGAGTCATTTCAATAATAAAATCTTTTCCTTCACCGGCAACAGTGGCCCAGATATAAATCGTTGCATTTGCAGTTAATTCCTGAGCAAAAGGACCAGCGTAGTTGACTGTGGCAACTCCATTGGAATTTGTTACTTTTGCTATTACAGATTCGTACCCTTCTAAATTGCCAACGTTTACCTTGTTTCCCGCTTCATCCCCTATCTCAAAATAGATCGTTTTATTAGCAAGAGGGACTCCGTCAAATTTCTTGAGCCTTGCTGTAATGGTTGTTGCTTCACGGATATCTCCAGCAAATATGACATTGGGGCTTGCCGAGACATTGAGAACAACGGCATAGGTGGAAGGTCCGAAGGGAGAAGGCTCTTCTATGGCCTCTCTTTTGCAGGAAGAGAGGCTGAATACTAAGGCCAACGAAAAAATGATGAGTAGAATAGTTTTTGCCTTCATTTTCTTTATCCTTATTGATCAGCGAAATTGGCAAATCGAATGGTCAGATAGCCTATAGCTTTGACCTTACGGCTAGCGAGGTCCTGGCCATAAAAGTCGATCTTGGCTGTTACCTCCAAAACGCCTTCGCCTCGGCCTTGAACAAGATTGATGAGGGGAGCCTCGAGCTTGGCCACTTCTCTGACGACGACGATAGAGATTGTCTCGGTGGTGTCAATTCTAACCACGGTGGAGAGACTCCTATCGAAGGAATAAGGGACATCCACTCCAGGAGTATTTTTTCCATCTGAACGCGAATAGGTGACGACATAGCGGTTGACGAGAATATCATTGTACTGGGATGGTCCAAGGATAGAATTTGGATCGAGAAGACTGGCTTTCAATGTCGCTTGGGCAACATCAGCTCTGACAATCGATTGCCCTGTTTCAGGGTCAACCCAGACCACATCGGAGTCAAGAAAATTGGCCACATTTGCACCTTGGTCAAGACCGGTGACGTTCTCAACTACAAGGAGACTGGCTGATGTGGACTCATCTTCGATGGGATTACAGGAAAAGAAGAAGGAGGAGACCATAAGGATTGCCATTATCTTTAAAGCACTTTTTGCTTTTTTCATTTTTGCATCCTTTATTTGATTATTCTGGGAGTTATAAAAATGAGCAGTTCTCGATTTTGTTTTGTTCGAGAAAAAGATCGGAAAAGATTTCCCAGAAATGGTATTCTATGGAGAAAAGGAACTCTCTCTCGAGTTATTGAATCCTCGGTCCTATAAATTCCGCCGATGGCTGTCGTCCCTCCATCGCCAACCATGACCGTTGTTCTGGCGCTTTGAGTCGTGATCGGAGGAATTCCATTGACCAAGTTGGCAAAATCCGCAGCGTTGTTCTGGATTTCGATGGTCATGATAATTGTCCCCTCAGCCGTGATCTGAGGAGTGGCTCTTAGCTCTAAGGCCGCATTCACATACCGTGTGGTCACAGTGAAGTTGGCCACAGTCTGGACAGGAATTTGTCTTCCCTGAATGATTTCAGCGGCCTGGTTATTCTGGGTTGTTACCTTGGGGCAGGAGATAATTCGGCCTTCTCCGGTAGTTTCAAGAGCTGAAAGGGCCACATCTAGCCGGAATGTGTCCAAGACATTAGCGAAAGAAAAACCGATAGCTGTGCTAAAGGCTGGTGCAGGCAAGTTAATGGCGTATCCTCCCAAAGGACCACCTATTCCCTTTGTTGTTATACCCTGAGGAATTAAAGCGCCATTAAGCTGGATTTTATTCGGGAACTGGAGAGCTGTCTGGTTTCCATAAAAAGGATCAACATTGCCGAGAAATCCCCATTGGATACCGAGATTGCGGATGAAATTTGAAGTAGCTTCCACAATTCTTGCTTCGATGGAGACTTGAGGAGTCGGGGTATCAAACACGGATAATAATCTTTCCAGAAGGTCAAGCTTTTCTTTGACATCAGAAATAACAAGGGTGTTTGTCCTCTCGTCGATGATGATCTCTCCTCTGGGCGAAATTTTGGTGCGAAGGAGAGCTTGTACATCTTTGGCCTTTGAATAGGAGAGAGTGACTGTTTTCACCTGAACAGGGCCTGCTTGTTCCTTGCTCTCAGTGAGTTTTCTCTGCTCCTCCGCTTCTCGAGTTAGGGATCCGATGGGAGCGATGCGGAGGACATTTCCCTCAAGAGTTTTTCCCATTTTATTAATTCTGAGAAGAATATCCAGTGCTTGATCCCAAGGAACATCCTCTAAACTGCAAGTTACTGTCCCTCTCACTTCAGCGTCGAAAACAACATTCAGGTTTGCGAGTTCCCCCAAGAAGAGGATCACATCCCTCAAATCGGCATCTTTAAATTTAAGGCTGACAATTTCACCTGTATATTTTTCTTCAGGCCCAGTGATGACTTTTGGCTTGAATTTATCCTCTTGGACTTGATTCGGAGCGGGCTTAGTTTCTTGAGCCTGGGCAGGCTCGGTTTTGGGGGGCGCAGTTGGAACTTCAGGAGCAGGCTGGGCTTGAACCTCTGGCTTTTCAACTTTTTTCTCTTCTGGTTTTTCCGGCTGCTGAGCTGGTTGTTCCAAGATAGCCGGCTCTGCTTTTAAGGGAGGAGGAGCGCTAATTTTTGGAGCAGGCTGATCCTTAAAAAATGAAACGACCAATTCATTTTTTTCTGCATTTAAAGCATAGTATTTGGGTTGGGCGAGGTCAAAGACAAGCCGGGTTATAGGGTAAGGGCCTGCGCTTTGAAACTGTGCCACCCTGACTTTTCCCACTCCAAATTTTTCCAATGGGTAGACTGAAGTTGGATCTACGTAGCGGGTTTTCAAGAGATCAACCACTAAGCGCAGAGGATTTTCAAGAGCAAATATGTTGCAGATGGCCTTATTGCTGAGATTGGTTGTGATGTTTATCTGGTCACTTTTTTCTGAAATATTAATTTTTTGGAAAATATCTGTTTTGGCTCTTGATTTAAGCTCTTGTTGCGCTTCTTGGTTAACAATGTATTCTCCCTCAGTTCTTTGAATTTTATTCAGCTCAATGACTGTCCGATCTGGATGAGAAAAGATTCTGTAAGGGACTCGCTCCTTCAAGTAAAGAAAAAGGCGGACCTGGTTAGCACCTGGTTTATCTACGCGAACCTCCTCAACCAGTTGAGGATCTTTTAGAGGGACTTGGGGCACTTCTACTGTCTGGACGTTATCAAAATCGATAACGACTGCTTGAGGAAGCTCTTGGGCATAGTATGTATTGGAAACGGGAAGAAGCGAGTTTGTTTCAAGAATGATCTTCGTGCTGAGTGGGTCAGGTTGGATAGATATTTTATTTATATTGATGAGGGGATCCGTATTCTGGGCATATCCGATGAAGATAGCAAGGAGGCACAAAGTGGGGAGTAACTGCCAATAAATTTTCCTTTTCATGTTAACGCTCCTCTGGATATATTTCTTTGATAATATCTTTGGGTTTTGATAAAGGAATGCCTCTATCGCTGATTTTACGGAAAACGACTTGGGTCTCTTGGATGGACAGGACAAAGCCGTCAGCAAATTTTTCTCCTTCTTTGATGAAGTAGGGAAAACCCTGAGGACTGTTGATAATGGCTGTGAATTTTCCTTTGGCTTTGACGATTCCTATAAGGTTAACATCATCAACGGAAAGCTCGGGCACTCCTCCAGCTATAGTTTTCTCCTTACTGACCTCTCTTCCGCCCAGCAAGTCCTTAAAAGGATCTCTTCTTCCGGCTGGGTTATACAGAGAAGGTCTTGCTTGGAGGTCACTGAGGATTTCTTTTTCTGGCGCTTTTTTTTCTTCTTTTTTTGCTACTTGAGCCTGGAGAGTTTCGAAGCCCAAACAAAGAAAACAGATGCAAAGAAAAAGAGTCAGTATCTTATTCATTTTTTCTTCCCTGGTGCTTTTTGTTTTGGAGGGGGTGGCACAAAGCCTTCTTCCTGAAAAAGGTATGTTTTTGCTGTCCAATTGGCGGAGATGGTTGTGGCGTCAGTTTGCTTCTGGAGAGCTTTTATAGAGAAGGTCTCTATGTTGAAGAGGCGAGAAAAACGGCTCAGGCGGTCAAAGAAGGTTCCCAAATTGTGGTAATTTCCAGTTATTTCAATTGCAATGGGCGACTCCGAGTAAAATTCTTTCACAATCTCTTCCCTAGGAGCAAATTTTGTGATGTTGAGCAGACAATCATAGGCGAGCTGCTGGATTTTTCTTAATATGTCACTTATTTCTTTCTTTTGAGGGATGATCATCTCGAGTTCTTTTAGAGTGCTGTTCAAGGTTTGCAGTTCAGCTTCAATTTTGTCCAGCTCCTTTTTCTTTGCCCGCAGTTGCATGACTTCTTCCTCAACTTTTACCCTTTCTGTTTTCAGAGTTTTTATTTCAGAATTTTTGGGTTTAAAGTAGAGGAAAAAAAGGAATCCAAAAATAACAACTGCCAAAAATACGTGGCCATACCAGGGCCAATTTTTCATTTTTTCTCCTTCTTTACAATTTTTGTGGATCCTGCCGGAACTTTTTCTGAAGAGGGGATTTCTATAGAAGAAACATACCTTGCATTTAAAGAGAATTCCAGAAATTGGTCCTCTTTTGTTTTCTTTTGGGTAGAAGCAATGAGATTCACATTGTCAAAAACAACGCTGTTTTCCAAGTTAAAAATATAATCGGCAATCAGGTTGTTGGAGAGAGCCTTGCCCTTGATCTGGATTTTTTGGCTGTCATAGGAAGCCTCGGTTAACCAGACCCATTCAGGAAGATTGTTGCTCAATTCATCCATGATTTTTACCGCAATTTCCTGTTGGGACTTTAACTGGTTGATGAGGTTTATTTTTTTCTCAAGGAGGGATTTTTGCAGCTCGATCTGCTCAAGCTTGGAAAGGACATCTTGAAGTTTTGTTTTTGCTTCCTGAGCTGTTTTTAAAAGGCTTTTTTCTTTATTGATAACGTTTTTCTGACTGAAGAAAAGAATGACACAGACAATTACTAAAAGGAGAAAGATGAGCCTACTCATCGCAGGCTTCTTTTTGACCTTAAATTCTGGAGAGGGCACAGGGGCCGTCTCTTTGGCTTCTTTTTTTTCAGGCTTTAATAAATTTATCCTAATCATGTTTTATTTCTCTACCTTCCTGGCGGCGAGTCCAGTTGCAACTGCAAAAAGAGGAGCCATTTCTTGGAGAGAAATTCTTCCCAGCCTCTTTTCATCATAGGCGATGTTTCGAAAGGGATTAAAGATTTCTGTCTTTATCTTGAATTTCTGTTCAAAGGAACTCGCCATATTTTTTAGATTAGCCAAACCCCCGCTTAAGTAAATCTGTTCAATTTTCTTTTCTTTTTTTTCTCCAGCTTCATAAAAAGAGAAAGTCTTTTCAATTTCATCAAGAAGATCCTTGACGTTCATGGCGATGATGGCTTCTAAATGATCGGAGGGAATGCTTCTGCTAGGACCTCCCTTGAGCATTTTTTCAGCTTCATCGAAGGCCACATTCAGTTCTTTTCTCATGTTTTCTGTGAAGAAGAAGCCACCGAGAGATAGATCACGGAAGAGTTGAGGGATGCCCTTTTCGATGAGGACAACATTGGTGATATTTGCGCCAAGATTGATGATGACGACTGTCTCTTCTTGGAAGGTTTCCGGATAATTGATCTCAAAGGCATTTTGCAGGGCAAAGGCATCGACCTCAATGGCTTCTAAATTTTTGTTTGCTCGAGCAACAGCATTGCTGTAGTTTGCAACCTTATCCTTTTTAGCGGCCACGAGCAGAATATTCACATTTTTATCTTCTGAACCTCGAGGAGGTTTGAGAATAGCATAATCGACATTTGTCTCTTCGTAGGGGTAAGGGATATTGTGTTTCGCTTCCCAGATGATGGATTCGGCCAATTCTTCTGTTTCCATGGCGGGGAGAGATATTTTTTTGATGATCACAGAGTTTCCTGAAATGGAAATGACAACATTTTTATTTGTGATCTTGTTTTCATCAAAGATCATTTTTATGGTTTCGACAATCGCGGTGGAGTCGATGATGCTTCCTTCAACTATGGCATCATGAGGGAGGATTTCATAGCCTATTTTCGCGACTTCAAAGACTTCTTTTGCACCTTTTTTCTTTGATCTAAGTTCGATCGCTTTGATGGAGTGAGAACCAATGTCAAGCCCCACTCTTCCTTTTTCTTGTCCGAAGCCAAACATTTTTCTTCTTGCCTCTCAGTTATTTATAAAAAATGATTGCGTGAGCCTTTTTTTTTAAATTTCTCGACGAGCTTTTTCTCTACCAGAGTAGGGACCAGATCTCTGACACATCCGCCCAGCATAAAGACTTCTTTGACTAATTTTGAACTGAGGAAAGAATAACGAACACTGGGCATCATAAAAAGCGTTTCGATTTCTGGATTGAGCTTTCGATTCATCAGGGCCATCTGAAATTCATTTTCGAAATCAGAGATAGCTCTAAGGCCACGAATAACAATTTTTGCCTTGTTCGCTTTTGCGAACTCGACAAGAAGGCCATGAAAAGACTTTGCCTCCACATTCGCCTGATCCGCAAAAACTTCTTGAATCATACTCAACCTTTGTTTAGTCGTGAAAAGAGGCCTTTTTTTGGGATTTTCTAAGACAGCAATGAGGACGGTGTCGAATATTTTTAATCCCCGTTGGATGATATCCACATGGCCATTTGTGATGGGGTCGAAGGATCCTGGATAAATTGCTTTGTTCGCCATCACAGACATCGCATCTCACGTTTGCCTCACTTATTATCAGAAAAAATTCGTTTTGTCAAATTTTGTCAATTTCTTGTCAAAAATAAATCTTCTCAAAGGAAATTTACCTCAAAACTTTTCTGGTTGTTTCATAATTGCAGAGACAAACTCTTCGGTCAATCACCATTTCAGGGGAATTTGAGGGTGATTTTGGCCTCCTTTGCCTCACCCAAAGGGGTTAGATGGACCCACCCCATTGCGCGAGTGGCCAGAATTTGTCTGCTTGAATTCTCTATTTTCATCGCTTACAATTTGTTTCATAAATAGAGAGTTCAAAAAAATGACATTGAAAAAAGTGAGTTTCCCTTTTTTTCTATTTTTTATGCTCGGATTCTGGACAAAATTTTTGCTTCCTCCTTCTCTTTCCTTTAATGAAGAAAAAGAGATTTTTGCCAAACGCAGACGAGAGATGGTAAAAGACCAGCTTGCGGCAAGAGATATCACGGACAAGAGAGTGCTTGAGGTAATGGGAATAGTCCCCCGTCATCTCTTCGTTAGCTCTCATTATCAAAACAAAGCCTATGAAGACTATCCTTTGCCCATTGATGAAGGGCAGACAATTTCCCAGCCTTATATAGTGGCCTTGATGACTCAGCACTTGGAGCTTAAGAACGGAGATAGTGTTTTGGAGATTGGGACTGGCTCAGGATATCAAGCGGCTGTTCTTGCGGAGCTCGTAGATAAAGTTTATTCTATTGAGATAAGAGAGAACCTGGCCAAGAAAGCAGGCCTCACTTTGGACACATTGAATTATAACCGAGTCCAGGTCAAATGGGATGATGGCTATTTCGGTTGGGAAGAATATGCTCCCTTTGATGCCATTATCGTCACCTGTGCCGTCAATCATGTTCCTCCTCCTCTTTTCAATCAACTCAAAGAAGGAGGAAGGCTTGTCATTCCACTGGGAAGCACCCTCTATTTTCAAACTCTTACTCTGATTACAAAAATCGAGGGAAAGCCAAGAGTCAGGCAAATTTCAGGTGTTCGATTTGTTCCCATGATCGGCGAAGCTGAGAAAAGGAAGGGCGGCTGAGTAGCTTGCAGCCCCTAAAATAAGCACAAGATTGTATCCTCCCCAAAAAGCAATCATCAAAGCCACAACTGAATTGACCACAGAGGAGAAGGCGTTGGCAGCCCAGGCCCAGGGAATGAATTTTTTCTCAGCTTGATCGAGGAGTCGAATTCCTGTGGGAAAGGCAAATCCCATGATAAAACCGAGGGGAAAGATAAGGAAGAAGGCCAGGAGAATTTTAAATCTAAGATCCAGGCTGATGAAATTTTCAAAAAGGAGAGGGAGAAGGAGGAGGTAAATGAGGATGAGGATTGTCGAGAGGAGCAGGCTTTTTTTCAAATTCTTTTGAAGATGTTGGCCTAGAATTCTCTTTGAAAAGAAGCTCCCTAACCCAGAGGAAAGGAGAAGAGAAAAAATTACGGTAGAAATAGAGTAGAAAGAGTGGCCCAAAAAAAGAATAAATTTTTGGATAAAAGCTATCTCGACAAACATAAAGGCTGCACCTATTAAGCTGAAGTAGAAAAAGACCTTGGAGGCAGCGCCTCTTTTCCCTTCGAGAGTTTTTGGAAAAACAAGGAGAGGTAAGAGTATGAAGAGGAAGGAAATAAAGACAGATTGAACAAAAAGAAGAGGGATGAGGAATTCTCCTTGAAGGAAAGGAAGCCACTTTGAGCCAAACGCTTTGTAGGTGGCCTTCAATTTCTTAAATTTATAGAAGTTATAGAAGAAAGGACAATTGTCCCTGACAGGTTTTATATCGAAGAGGTAATCTTTGTAGAGCTTTTTTCTTTTGGACGGAGAGAGAAGTTCGAGGGTGAGTTTGTAATAGAGAGGCTCGTCCAATTTGTTATAGATATTGACCTCCTCAGCTTTTACTCCAGGGTAATAGACAATGTCAAAGAAGCGCTGCTCAGTGAAAGCTTTGAGCTTTTCAACGTCTTGAGCTTGGAAGGGACTTTTTTTGATGAAGTAACTTATGGTGCCCCAGGTTCTGATAGCGATGAGCTGAGAGGCGGGATTCATTTTGTTTCGCTCGAGGGCTTCAATCCAGGTTGCAAGCAATCTTATCTCTTGCCTGGGAGGTGGGAGCAAATATAAGGTCATGCCGATAACTCCTTGAGGGGATAATCGTTTGAGAAGATCGATAAAGGCTTCCACAGTATAAAGGTAATTTTCGCCAAATCCATAAAGGCCTGTGCTAGAAGAACCAAAAACATCCGTTAAGGAAAAGGCAATCAAATCATAAAATTCTTTGTCTTTTCGTAGCGCTGCTCGAATCTGGCCTGAAACAAGTTGAATGTCTTTGTTGCGGTAGAGATTGCCGCTTCGAGGGCCGAGTTCCTTGCGCAGGAGACTGATAATAAGGGGATTGCTCTCGATGACTTTAATTCGGGAGGCCTTAAAATAAAGAGAAGCCAGGACATCCAATCCTCCTTTAGGTTCAATGATCAGAGTACGCGGTCCCTGGACAAAGGAGTAGGCAAGAGAAGATGGAAGAAAAGAGAGGAATCTAAGAGCAGGCTCGCGGATATTCTCGAAATGGGTGATGGCGCTCAGTTCTCCTCCATCGAGAGAAAGGCCGAGTTGAGGAGGCAACCTTTCTTCATAGAGAAGGCTCAGTCCAGGTGCATACCTGCAAGCGGGTGATTCGAGGATATCAATCCGGGAGATGGCATTCCATTTTGTGAAGAGATGTTTGGCCTGTGGATATTTCAGGGCTAATGGAAGAGCTTTAAAAGGAGAAATTCTGAAGCTTAGCCACGAAGGGGAATGGAGAAAAAGAGCCACCTCCGTAGCCAAAAAAAGGAAGAGAAAAGCCTTAAGGAAAGGTAAATTTCTTGGGCTAAAGAAAAATGAGGCAAGAAGGGCTAAGACAGAAATAAGAAGGAAAACTCCTTTTTCTCCGCGCGGCAGGAAAATCAAAACAGAGAGAAAAGAGCCTGTCCCTGCTCCCAGAAGGTCGAAGAAATAAATTTTGTTGACAAAGTTTGAAAGCCTGGCCACAGCAAAAGAGATGGTCAAGCCAGCAAAAAAAAATGGAAGGCTGAGGAATAAATAGTAGAGGAAGATAAAATGAATCTGGCTTTTATCCCAGGAGAGCTTGATAAAATCAAAGGGAATTGAGTCTGCGATGAGAAAGCTCGCCAGTACAGACGCAGAAAAAAGGAGAGAACTCGAAGTGAGGAATTTATCCTGATCAAAGAGGTGAAACTTTTTGAGAATAGATAAAAACGAGCCGCTGGCTCCATATCCCAGAAATGCGATGCTGATGACCAAGAAAGCAAAATGGTAATTCTGGGATATGGAGAAATATCGGGTGAGAGTGATTTCCAAGCAGAGTGTGGCAGAGGAGACAAGGAATATTCCAGCCAGAGTGCGGAATCTTATCCGAGACACGGCTAATAAATTATCGGAGATTCCTCGGCCTGTCAATTTGTTCGGTTGCTTTGACAGTATTTTTTCTGTGATAAATAGAAATTAAGACATAAAGAATGGGTGGTGCGGCGTGCTTTGCGCAACGGCCGCAGCGTAGGGTCGGGGTCAGGCTTTGTCATAGGAGATACCTATTCGTCAAGGGCATGAAAATAGCTTGTCCCTATGGCAAAGCCTGACCCCAGGGTGCCGCGAGGACGGACGGGAACACGCCGCGATAGGACCCATTCTTAACCTTATTATAATGGGAATGCTTCTGGTTGCTTTTCCTTTCTTCTTGTGCTAATTTTTTGAAAAGGAAAACATGATTAGATTTGGCACCTCAGGCTGGCGAGCTATCATGGGGAAAGAATTCACTTTTCGCAATGTGCGCATTGTTGTTCAAGCAATAGCCAATTATCTCAAGACAAAATTTTCCGCGAAAGATATCTTGGTTGTCGTGAATTATGATACCCGCTTTCTTTCAGAGAGATATGCCTTTGAGGCAGCAAAAGTTCTCTCCCACAACCAGATTCATGTTTTCCTGGCAGATAGAGATGCTCCTTCTCAAGCCCAAGCCTACCAGGTGATAAAGAGAAAGACTCAAGGAGGGATAAATTTTACAGCCTCCTTCAATCCTCCTGAATACAACGGCCTCAAGTTCAACACAGATACAGGAGCTCCTGCGCTCCCTGCCGAAACAAAAAAAATAGAAGAGGAAATAAAACTTCTCCAGAAGAGCTACTCTTTTTATCCCTCTTATCCTAAGGGAGAGTTTATTGAAAAGATTGACCTTCAGCCAGATTATTTGTCCTTTATCCAGACGAAAATTGATTTTGAGCTCATCCGAAAATCAAAGATGAAAGTGGCTGTGGATTTGCTTTTCGGAACAAGTCGGGGATACCTGGATGAGATTCTTGAGGAAAACCAGATTCCTGTTGAAGGAATCCATGGTTATATCGACCCCTACTTTGGCGGAGTCATTCCTTCCTGTACAGAGGAGAATCTTGGAGAACTGAAAAAATTAGTCAGGGAGAAAAACTGTAACCTGGGAATTGCTACAGATGCAGATGGGGATCGTTTTGGAATCGTTGATCATACCGGAGCTTTTGTTATTCAGAATTTGATTCTCTCTTTACTCCTTGATTATGTTGTTTCCAAAAAAGGTTGGAGAGGTGGAGTTGCTCGCTCTGTGGCTACGACTCATATGATTGACCGGATTGCTCGAAGATACGACCTTCCTCTTCACAAAACACCTGTAGGATTCAAATATCTTGCCGATCTCTTTTTGCGGAAAGAAATCATTTTTGGGGGAGAAGAGAGCGCCTGCATAGCCATAAAAGATCATCTTCCAGAAAAAGATGGAATTTTTGCGGGCCTCCTGGTTGCGGAAATGATGGCAGCTTCTGGGAAAAGCCTTCCAGAACTGAGAGATGATTTATTTCGTGAATATGGAATGAAGGTTGGTGCGCAAAAAAACATTCCTCTGACAGCAGAAAGAAAAAAGAATTTAAGAAAATTGATAAAGAATCCTCCCGCTCAGCTTGGCGGAAGGCGGGTTCTCTCCTACGAAATCATCGATGGGATAAAATTGGATTTTGATGATGATGACTGGATTCTCTTCCGTTGTTCCGGCACTGAACCCCTTATTCGCTGCTATGCAGAAGCTCAGTCTAAGAGAGGATTGGAGAAGCTGATGAAATTTTGCTTGGAGAAGCTTTCTTGATGGAGAAAAAAGCTAAAAAGCCCATTTCTTTGCGCAAAAAGATTTTGGTGGCAGGATTGGGTTTTCTCTTTTTAGTCCTCCTCATATCCTCCTTTTTTGGCAAGAAAGGATTGATTGAAATCTATCGGGCAAAAAGAAATTCTAAAGCCTTGGTCCAAGAGATTGAGCATCTTAAAGAGGAAAAGAGCAGGTTAGAAAAGGAAATAGTGGAATTGGAAAGAAATCCGAAGGCTGTTGAGAAGGAAGCTCGTGAAAAACTGGGGTTGGCAAAGCCCGACGAAAAAGTTATCATAAAGAAGAATAATTAAAGCGTTTTCAAGCTTTTCAGCTTAGGCCTCAATTGTCTTATAAAAAAAATGTGCTTCATTTATTAAAGGGCTTGAATCCTGCCCAAAAGGAAGCAATTGCCCATGACGAAGGTCCTCTTCTTATTATCGCCGGAGCTGGCACCGGAAAAACCAAAGTCATAACTCAACGCATCGCCTATCTCATTGCCTCAAAGCGAGCCTCTCCTGAAGAAATCTTGGCCGTCACTTTCACCGAAAAAGCGGCGAATGAAATGGAGGAGAGGGTTGACCTCCTTGTTCCCTATAGCTACTCTTTTGTCGAAATCAGCACTTTTAATTCCTTTGGAGAGAGAGTCCTGAGAAACTATGGCCTGGAACTAGGCTACCCCCCTGATTTTAAGCTCCTGGACGACGTTGAGCAGGCTATCTTTTTTAGGGAAAATCTCTTCAAGCTCCCTCTCCGGTATTACCGCCCTTTGAGCTTCCCGACAAAGCATATCCAGGAGCTCTTGGATGCCATAAAAAGATTAAAGCAAGAAGACCTAAAGCCTGAAGATTACCTGGAATACGCCCGCAAGCTGAGTGCAGAAGCTTTGGATGAGGTGGAGAGAGAAAATGCCACAAAACACTTGGAAATGGCTCAGGTTTATCAAAAATACCAGGAGCTGCTCGAGAGTAAGGGGAAAATTGATTTTGAAGACCAGGTGTTGTTAGTTGTCGAACTCTTCAGAAAGAGGCCTGCTATCCTTAAGGAGTTTCAGGAGAAATACAAGTATATATTGGTCGATGAATTTCAGGACACAAACCACATCCAGTTTGAGCTTCTCAAGCTCCTTGCAAAGAAACACAACAATTTAACAGTCGTTGGAGATGATGACCAGAGCATTTTTCGGTTCAGAGGAGCATCTCTGAGCAACATTCTCAATTTTCAGGAAGTCTACCCAACGACCAGGAAAATTGTTTTAACCAACAACTACCGATCTCCTCAAGCCATTCTTGATTCTGCTTACCAGCTCATCAAGCAGAACAATCCCAATCGCTTGGAAGTCCGCAGCAACGTGGATAAAAGGCTTGAATCATCTGTGGAAGGCGAGGGCAAGAGCACCCACATGCTCCAGTTTGATACTCTTTCTCATGAGGCAGATAAAGTGGCGGAAATTGTTCTGGAAAAAATTAAAGAAGGGTTTAAATATAGTGACATAGCCATTCTAGTCAGGAGAAATGCAGATGCGGACCCGTATCTGAGGGCTTTGAACATGAAACAGATTCCCTTTCGTTTTTCAGGGAGCCGGGGCTTGTATTCACAGGATGAAATAAAAATCCTTATCTCTTTCATAAAGGCTCTGACAGATTTTGAGGATAGCAAAAGTCTTTTTTATTTGGCTCTTTCCGAGATCTATGGAGTAGATCCCTATGACTTGACTCTCGTTTCCAATTATGCCCATAAAAGAAATTTTCCTCTCCACAAAGTTTTCAGGCGCATTTTTGAAGGCCAGAGTCCAGTGGAGATTTCCTCTTTGGCAGAAGCAAAATGCAAGAAAATTTTTGAAGATTTGCTCTATTTTACAAATTTCGCAAGTGCTCACAATGCAGGTCTTGTCCTTTATTCTTTCCTTGAAAGGACAGGCTATCTCAAGACTCTGGTTGAAGCAGGAAGCCTTCAGGCGGAGATGAAAATTAAAAATATCCGTCTTTTCTTTGATAAGGTTAAGAATTTTTCTGAGCTAACTGAAGATGACTCCATCCATTCTTTTGCCCGACATCTCGACCTTCTTCAGGAAGTAGGAGACAATCCTGCCACAGCAGAAGCAGAATTGGAAGAAGATGCAGTTTCAGTCCTCACTGTCCACAAGGCCAAGGGTTTGGAGTTTGCCGTTGTTTTTATGGTCAGCCTGATTGCGGATAGATTTCCTGGCAGGGAGAGGCGAGAAAAGATTCCTTTTCCAGATGAGATTCTCAAGGAAGACTTGCCCGAGGGAGAAAATTATTTTCAGGAGGAGCGCAGGCTCTTTTATGTGGGAATGACAAGGGCAAAGAAATTTCTTTATTTGACCTGGGCCAGGGATTATGGCCTGAAAAGGTTAAAAAAAGTTAGCCCTTTTGTCCTCGAAGCTCTGGATATTCCAAAAATGCCTGATGAGATCCTGCGCACTTCTGCCTTTGAAGAGATAAAACGATATGCTCTGCCAACCTTGCAACCTGAAATTTTTCCTCAAGCTAAAGCGAAAGAGATTTTAACCCTGAGTTATTTCCAGGTGGAAGATTATCTCATTTGTCCTCTCAAGTACAAATTCAGGCATATCCTGAGGATTCCCGTCCTTCCCCATCACACTCTTGTTTTTGGTCGAGTCCTTCATAACGCTATCCATTTTTATTTGAGAAAGAAGATGGTTGGGAAAAAAATCACAGAAGAAAAACTGCTTGAGGAATACGAGCGCATCTGGATCAATGAAGGATTTCTCAGCCGGGAACATGAGGAATTGAGGAAGCAGGCAGGGAAAAAAGCTCTCCAGCGTTTCTGTCTCCGGGAAGAAGCTTCAAGACAGATTCCCTCATTTCTTGAAAAGAGCTTCAAATGGCAAAAGGACAAGATAAAATTCATCGGCCGCTTCGATAGGGTTGATTATCAAGCAGAAGGGGGAGTGATTATTGACTTTAAGGCAACGGAAGTGAAGGATCAGAAAGAGGCAAATAAAAAAACCAGCGAGAGCCTTCAGATGGATCTCTACGCCCTTTCATTCCTCAAGACCCAAGCGACTCCTCTGCAGGAGACACAGCTTTACTTTTTAGAATCAGATATTGTCGGCCATGCCAAAAAGGGGGAAAAAGAACTTTCAAGGGCCATAGAGAAAATTCAAGAGACCGAGAAAGGGATTCGCAGCCAGGCCTTTGAAGCCAAACCGGATTGGCACAACTGTAGCTACTGCGAGTTCAAGACGATTTGCCCTTACACTTATGCCTACTAAATCAACTTACGTGTTTATTCTAGCTTTACCCAGAAGGGCATTATTGCTAGGATTTGTTCTTTTTCCAGGAGTCTGAGGCTAGAGAGAGCCTTTTCTATTTCTGGGCTAAAATTGAGCTTAGCCTTGGCTTCTCTTCTTCCAAAAAGAGAGCTAAGGAGTGAGACTTTTTTAGGCCAGACAACAAGTTTGACCTCTTCTTCTTCCGCAATGCCTGCAAGTTTTTTTGCAAGCTCCAGGGCTTTGGATAAGCCTCCCAATTCATCCACTAATCCCAGAGCTTTGGCTTGGTTTCCAGTCCAGACCCGGCCTTTGCCAATCTTGTCCACCGCTTCCTTTGTCATGTTTCGGCCTTCAGCAACTTTGCTCAGGAACTTGTCATAGATCCAGAGGATCTCCTTTTTCAAAAGTTCTCGCTCCTCCGCAGTGAGAGCCCTGAAAGTGGAGAAAATGTCAGATCTTTTGCCATAAGTGAGTTTTTCAGAGGTAATTCCCAGTTTTTCGTAGAGGCGAGCTGCACTGAATTTGCCGAAAATAACTCCGATTGAGCCAGTAAGTGTCTGGGGCTGAGCCACGATTTTGTGAGCAGCCATAGAAATCCAGTATCCTCCTGAACCGGCCACATCTGACATGGAGACGATGAAAGGTTTTTCCTTGCGGGTCAAGACGATTTCCCTCCAGATAACATCAGAGGCTACTGCCGAGCCTCCAGGGCTGTCCACTCGAAAAACCACTGCGGCGATGGATTTGTCCTCTCTTGCCTTCTTAATCCAGCGGGCCATCGTTGCGCTGCCCATTGTTTGATAGATGCCTTCTCCTCCGAGGATCGTCCCCATTCCATAAATGAGTGCAATCTTTTTCCCTATATTTAATCCTAGAGAAGAAGGGTTGATCTTTGAGTAATTTTCATAACTTGTTTTATTGAGCTTTCTCCCTTTTTCCTGAAGAAGCTTCGCCAGCTCATCTTCAAAAAGGAGGTCATCCACTAAACCTGCCTTGAGGGCATTCTCACCCTGGTAGAAACCGTAGTCAATCAGCGCTTCAACTTCTTCTTCGCTTTTTCCTCTGCACTCGGCAATTGTTTTCACATATTGGGAGAAAAGGTCGCTATAAATAGATTCCATCATCTGCTTGTGAGCTTCGGTGAATCCTTTTTCTGTGAACATGTTGTAGGCTGTCTTGTATTGCTCCACATGCTCGACTTGGGCCTCGATGCCCAGTTTATCCAAAGCATTCTTGAAAAAGGGAACATAACCACCAATGCCATTAATCCCCAACCATCCCAAAGGATGGAGGATGATGCGGTCGCAGGCTGTAGCCAGGAAGTATTCCTTATCGCATTCAGGCGCTTCTTCGATGTAAGCATAAGCTTTTTTCCCTGATTTTCTAAAATCCAGGATGGCTTCTCTGAGTTCTGCTACTTTAGCCCAGTCACATTGAAGATAATTAAGACGAAGGAGAAGGGCCCGGATGCGGCTGTCGACTTTAGCTTTTTTTATGTTCATCCAGAGATCATAAACAGATAGTGGCTTCATTCCCAAAAAAAGACCGGTCCAAAAGTCAGGAGCAGCCAGCTCTTGGACTTCTCCTTGGAGTTTGATTTCGAGATAGGAATAGGCTCTGACAGAAGGAGGCCTTCTTATTTCATAGTAGAATAAAGAAAAGATGGTGACGACGACCAGCAAGAAAAAGATGAGAAATATTGCCAGGATATATTTTCCTCTTTTCATTTTCTCCTCCTCTTTTATTTACGAATTTCTTTGCATGGCGTTTATTTCTTAAGAATATAACAGAAAATACCCTCTTATTTAAAGATAGAATTTTTTGGGAAAATTCGCTAAGATAAGCAAAAATAAAGAAATTCGTAAGAATGATATTACATATGTTAAACAGACTAAATGAGAGGAAAAGAAGATGAATGCTCTAGAGATTGAAAACGTTTCAAAAAAGTTTGGCGATTTTTATGCTGTAAAAAATCTTTCCCTCAAAATTCCAGAAGGAGCTGTCTATGGTCTTTTGGGACCCAATGGCGCAGGAAAAACAACAACAATTCGCATGGTGATGAACATCATCATTCCTGACGAAGGCCAAATCAAAGTCCTCAACAGGCAGATGGATGAAGAGATGAAAGAAAGGATAGGGTATCTTCCCGAAGACAGAGGACTCTACCCCAAAATGAAAGTGGGCGAGCTTCTCCTCTTTCTGGCTGAAATCAAAGGAATGAGAGGAGAAAGAACGAGAAGAGAAATTGATTATTGGCTGGAGAGGTTTGACCTCGGAGATTGGAAACAAAAAAAAGTAGAGGAACTTTCCAGGGGTATGCAGCAGAAAATTCAGTTTATCGTCACTGTCATCCATCAACCTGAGCTCTATATCCTTGATGAACCCTTTGCCGGGCTTGATCCCGTTAACACAAAGCTCCTCAAAGACATCATGCTGGAGATGAAAGAGAAAGGAAGGACAATCATTTTTTCCACCCACCGCATGGAGCAGGTGGAGATGATCTGCGACAATATCTGTCTTATCAATAAAGCCAGAATGGTCTTAGAGGGAAATCTCAACCAGATCAAAAAACAATATGGAAAGAATACTGTGGTTTTGGATTATGAAGGAGATTTGAGCTTTATGAAGAGCTTTCCTGGGATTGATAAAATTGATGACTATGGAAGATTCGTGGAAATCAAGCTTAGAGAAAAAGTTGATCCTCAGGATTTGCTTCTGAAGCTGGCGGGAAAAATTAGAATCAATAAATTTGAAGTCCAAGAGCCATCCTTGAATTCCATTTTTATTGAAAAAGTGGGAGAAAGAGATGAAAAAGATTCTATCAGTCATTAAAAGAGAATATCTTCAGATAGTAAGAACCAAGGGTTTTCTCATCTCCACCCTTCTCGGCCCTGTCTTCATCGCAGCTCTAATTGTGATTCCAGTCGTTGTTTCTGTAATCTCAGTAGGAGAGAAAAAACATATTGGGGTAGTCGATGCCTCTGGTGAGATTTTTTTAGAGCTCGATAAAAAGCTTGACTACAAGATGAAGGATGGGAGCCGGAGATACACTCTGGAGGAATTCAAATTAAAGCCCAGCATCGATGAGCTGAGGAACACTTTAAGCCAGAGGGTATTGGCCAAGAAGCTTTCTGCATATCTTTTTATTCCTGAAAATATGCTCAGTGGGGGAGTTGCGGAGTATATCTCCCAGAACGTTTCAGATTTCGATGAGATAAAAAGGATAAATGAAGCCATGAACAGCGTAGTCATTGAAAAGAGGTTGAAGAAGGAAGGATTGGATCCTCAAAAGATCGCCCAGCTTATCCAGCGCGTAGGCTTGCGAACCATAAAAGTGACTAAAAAAGGAGAGGAAGAAGATAGAGGAGGGACCTTTGCTATTTCCTATATTTTAGTCCTTATCCTTTACATGACTCTTTTCTTTTATGGGTCGATCATCATGAGAGGTGTGATTGAAGAAAAAAATTCTCGAGTTGTGGAAGTCGTGCTTTCTTCTTTAAAACCCTTGCAGCTTATGGCTGGGAAAATTCTGGGGATTGCGGCTGTGGGCTTTACTCAATATCTCATCTGGGCTCTTTTTGGCCTTGCCGCCGTGCGCTACAGCAAGTCCCTAATCACCTTTATTTCCCCTGTTGCTGCAGCAGGTTTCAAAATGGCCAGTGTTCCTTCTTATATCTTCTTTTACTTTGTCGTTTTCTTCATTCTCGGGTATTTCCTCTACGGAATGCTTTATGCAGCGGTTGGCTCCATGGTTAATTCAGAAAAAGAGGCTCAACAGCTCCTCATGCCCATGACCATGTTTTTAGTAATCCCCATGCTGTTGATGCCGCTTCTCTTGAGGAGCCCCAATAGTTCCCTTGCCGTCTTCCTTTCCTTGATTCCCTTTTTTGCCCCCATTTTGATGCTTTTGCGGATCTGCGTTCTCCTCCCTCCCTTTGTCGAGATAACAGGGTCAATCATTTTGCTTATTCTGACCATTTTTTTGATGATTTGGCTGACAGCCAAAATTTATCGAGTGGGGATATTGATGTACGGGAAAAGGCCCAGTTTTGCCGAAATTGTCAAGTGGATCAAATACAAATAGATTTCCATCCAATTTGAGAAGGAAGCATCCTTTTTTCCGTGATGATAACAAATGCATGAAGGTCTTTGATTCTGGCGAGGGTTGGATGAGCGAAGAAGGCCGTATGAGAGGCGGAGCGGGCAGGGTTCCTCGACCGCAGGGAGAAGGAGAGCGAAGCCTCGAATCGAGCAACTTCTGCTCGCTGGGGAGAAGGCAGCGTGCCTTCGAGTCATCCAACCTGAGCTTCGTTTCTTGCTATCTATGACGAAATTTGGGGATACTTCCTGTTTGAGAAAAAAACTTGATTTCTTTTTTAACTTGTGAAAAAATGACTAGACTCCAATTATCGTATGACTCAATGAAAGAATTGGGAAAGACGATGGTGAGAGATGAAGGAGGTTTTATTTATGTTTTCAAAAAAATTATATGTAGGTAACCTCAATTACAAGACCACCGAGGAAAAGCTGAAAGATCTCTTTTCCCAATTTGGAGATGTGACTTCAGTCAATATCCTCCAAGGACGCGGCTTTGGCTTTGTGGAAATGGGCACCCCTGAATCTGCTCAGGAAGCCAAGGATAAGCTGGATGGGTCTGATTTTGAGGGCAGAAAGATTATTGTCAACGAAGCAAGACCCAGATCGGAGAAGCGAGGAGAGCAAAGAGGGGGAGGCGAAAGAAGAGGATTCCGTAGATTTTAAATAGATTGTTTTTTCTTTAGTTCGTTTTCCCAAGAGTTTCCTTAAAAGGAATTTTCTTTCCGAACGATACTTCTCTATTTTTTTTAATTTTGTACTCTGAAAATCAAAATTGAAAACTTAAAAGCTCGTTTCTTCTGACTATTTATTTCCCCTTATAGCATTTTTTCAGGCAGTGAACCTTTTTGAAAAATCTTTCGTAGAAACCTTTGAAGACTTGTTCATGAGGAAAAGGACAAAGTGTTGATTTGGTTACGATAAAAGGTTTACATTAGATTGAAGATCCAGAGAAGACAAAGAATAAAGAATGGATAGGAAGCAAACCGCAAAAAATGAAGATACTCATACTCTTGTTAAAAAGATCAGGGAAGGAGACAGAGAGGCTTTCCAGACAACAATCAGGCTTTATCAGAAGAAAGTTTTCCTGCTGGCTTTTTCTTTTCTCAGAAACAGAGAAGATGCCATGGACATCGTTCAGGAGACCTTCATGAGACTTTACCAGAAAATAGACACATTCCAGAGAGGGAAAAACTTTCAAAACTGGCTTTTACAGATTGCCAAGAATTTGTGCATCGATTATTACCGCAAGAGCTACAGCAAGAGAAAAGAATTTGAAAGCGAAAATAGCATAGAAGAACTGAATCTGTCTTTAGACCCTGAACACGATTCTTTTGCAACATCGGACTTGAAAGAGATCTTCTCTCACTCCATCCAAAAGCTGGCCGAAAGACAGAGGATGATCGTTACGATGAAACATTACAACGGTCTTAAATATGATGAAATTGCTCAGATTCTAAATATTTCTTTGGGGACAGTAAAGTCCCTCCATTTTAAGGCCATCCAAAATTTAAGGCGCCTTATGAGTCCATATCTGGGGATCGAAGAATGAAAAATTGTAAAGAATTAAAAAAAGATTTAGTGGCTTTCCTCAGCGGAGAACTCAAAAAGGAGGAAGAGGCGATCTTCTCCTCCCATCTCAAGACATGCACCCGTTGCCAGAAAGAGTTCGAGAAACTGAGACAAATTGTAGAAGGAGCAGGCTCTTTGCCCAAAGACATCGAGGAGGCCATGGCTTCTGTGGATTGGGAAGCTTTGCCTTCTCAAATCACAAAAGCTGTCTTTGAAGCAGAAGATCGTGCTCCTCAAAAACCCTGGTGGGAACGTTTGTTTGTTTTTCTGCCGAAGCTAAAACCTGTCTATGCTGGCCTCGTTGTGGGCATTCTACTCGGTTTCTTAGCCACTTTGCTCATTTTTAGAACACCTCTCCTCAAACAGGCAAAGGGAGAGAAACTTTTTGCATCCCGGGATTTTTTGGAAAGGGTGGAATTGGAGATGGCAAGGCGCGAAACTCTGGATTATCTTGAGAAGAGTCAATATTTGATTCTAGACTTTGTCCAATCTCCTTCAGAAAAAATAAGATCTAGGGAGAGCAAGCTTGCTTCCCAACAGGCAAAAGACCTTCTCTCGAAGAAAAAATATCTCAATTCCCAACTGGATAAGTTCCAAATGGCCAAGGCCAAGCAAATCCTTGACCAGATTGAACTCCTTTTCTTTGAACTGGTTCAGATAAGTGAGGGACTTTCAGATTCCCAAATTAAAGAAATTCAGAATATGATCGAAGAAAAAAAGCTTCTTCTGAAGATAAAACTATTAAAGAAGGAATTGGAAGAAAGTGAGGTCTAAGGTGAATAAAATAAAAATATATTTTGGGATTTTTCTCCTTGCCTCCTTTTGCCTTCACATATATGGCCAAACCCAAGCTGATGAGAAACTTTTGCAGGAGGCAAAAATTCTCATCTTTGATGAGAAATGGGAAATGGCCAAAGAGAAACTAGAAGAGCTCATTGAGAAATATCCTTCAAGCCCATGGTTTTCCCAGGCCCTTTTTTATAAAGCCAAATGCCTGAGTGAACAGAAAGGAAAAGAGCGGGATGCCCTGAATGCTTATAAAGGTTATATTCAGCTCGAAGAAAAGAACAAGAGTTTAGCCGAAGAATCAGAAATTTCTATCATTGATCTGGCATATAAACTCTACAGCGTTGGAGAGAAATCGTACTTGAGAGAGATAGATGAGAGGCTTTCCAGTTCCAACAAGGTCATAAAGTATTATGCCGCCTTTAAGTTGAGCTATGTGAAAGAGAAAGATGTGGCTTTAAAAGGGGTCCCGGTCTTGAAAGAGATTGTTGAGGAAGAGAAAGATGCTGAACTCAGAGACAGGGCAAAAATAGCTTTGCTGCGAGTTTCCCCTGACGCCCTGAGAGATCTGGAGGAGGTAAAATACAAAATAAAGGCGCAGGTCCTGAAAATAAGAGTTTATGAGAAGGGAAGGCGAGAGGCAAAAGTTTCGATCAATATTCCCTGGGCCCTGGCTGATTTAGCTTTAGGTGCAATTCCTGAGAAGGATAAAGCGATGATGAGAGAAAAGGGCTATGATATAGATAGAATCATAAGAGACCTAACAGGCCCTAAAAAGGGCATCATCGAGATCGAGGGAGAGAATACAATTATCAAAATCTGGATTGATTGACATAAAGGAGGAATTCTATGAAAAAAGTTGCGATTTTGGTCCTCGTCGTAATCATCATAGCTTTTCTTCTGGCGATCTTTGCTTTGGCAGAAAGCAAGGATGATATCCAGGCTATAAAAAAAGCGGTCAAAGAGAATCCAAATTATGAAGCGGGAAAAGAAGTCAAATGGTTCAAAGTGCTGGTGACTGATGACAAGACGAAGAAAGATAGAGTCAGGATCACTCTGCCCATTTCTTTAGTTGAAGTTTTTATCAAATGTGCAGAAGACAAGCACATGAAGATTCATCGCGATGAGTGTGATATTGATCTTAAAGAGCTTTTCAAGCAGTTGAAGGAAATGGGTCCCATGGCCTTCATCGAAGTCTATGAAGACGGCGAGACAGTAAAAGTCTGGCTGGAGTAAGTTTAGGTAAATCTAGCCAAAAAAGAAGATTCATCTACTGGGGAGATAGAACATCTTTCTTTCTCCCTTTTTTCTTTCATTGAAAAAGAATCAACAATACTATTTTCTTGGGTTGACCTTTTTCAAGGTTATATGTGTCTTCCAAATTTTCGTTTATATTGACGAAATTCAAGGATTATAAGTTTTAATTTTCAAATAATCATAGTTGACTTTGAATCTGTTATTCCCTGTTTTTCATTGACAAGAGTTCATCTTGATTAAATAATATGAAATTGGAATGAAGATCTTATTGTCAGCCGTTGGCAGTCTGCTCAATTATAGGGAAAAGTTACATTAAGGAAAACTCAAAAATGAGGATTCTTGCCGTCGATACGACAACCTTTAGCGGTTCTGTGGCCCTTCTAGATAACACAAAGCTTATTTCAGAAGTCGATCATGAATCTACTTTCACTCATTCTGAGAGGCTTCTTGGTTCCATCCATTTTCTTCTGCAAACAAATAATCTGGAGATAAAGGATATCGATGGGTTTGCCGTAGCTGCAGGCCCTGGCTCTTTTACTGGAATCAGGATTGGATTGAGCACTGTAAAGTCTTTCTCCTATGCTTCTTCAAAGCCGATTGCGCCTGTTTCTAGCCTTAAGAGTTTGGCCTGGAAATTAAGGCATCCTCAGGGATGCCTCATTTGCCCTATCATTGATGCCAAAAAAGGAGAAATTTATACTGCTCTTTTTGAATCAAAAGAAGCCGGGCTCCATGAAATTATTCCGCAAGGAGCCTATGTGCCTGATTATTTTTTCTCCCTTCTTCCCTCCCACAGAATTATCTATTTTATCGGAAACGGCGTCCAAGTCTTCAAAGACAAGATTATTGCGTATTTTAAGGACAAGGCAAGATTTTCCACTCGCTCTCTTTTTATAGCTTATGAGGTTGGATTGCTGGGTTACGAGGAGCTTGAAAAAAAGAGAGGAGTGAGTTCTCAGGAGCTCGAGCCACTTTATTTTCGCGAGTCTCAGGCGGAGGAGAAACATTAAAGAGACAGGTCAAACTGAGGAAATTTTTTTCCTGAGAAGGATGGAAGAAGAGGACATCGACACTGTCTTGGCCATCGAAAGGATTTCCTTTCCCAATCCCTGGCATGAAAGTACTTTTAGAGGGGAAATTCAGAATCAACCTATTTCCTCTCCCTATGTTGTTGTTCATAGCCTTCAGAGAAAAGTTATTGGCTACATTATTTTCTGGCAGATAAAAGAAGAAGTTCAGATCAATAATATTGCCATTCATCCTGATCTAAGGCGACAAGGTTTAGGAGAAGCTGTCCTGCGGAAGGTCTTAGACCAGGTCAGGAATGAAAATGCGAAATTTGTTTACTTAGAAGTGAGGCCCTCTAATGCTGCTGCTTTTGCTTTGTACAAGAAGCTGGGCTTTAAGGTCCTTGGAATCAGAAAGGACTACTACACTAAACCTCGAGAGGATGCCCTTGTCTTGGGTTTGCGCCTTAATCAATAGATAACCTTCATCAGGCAGAGCCCCTTCGCAGGTGCGGTGGGGCTAGCCAGAGAGCGCTTTTTTTCTCTGAATATTTCTTCAATCTTTGAGGGTGGGAACTTTTCTCTTCCGATTTCAAGTAAGGTGCCGACGATTGTCCTTACCATGTATCTCAGAAAACCGTTAGCTTCAATCGTATAGATGATTTCTTTCCCCTTTTTCTTTATTTCGGATGACAAGACTTTCCTCACAGGATGCAGGAGGCGGTTGGAAGAAAAGGCCGTGAAATCAGCTTCTCTTTTAAAAAGCAGCGCTGCTTCTTTCATCAAATTGATTTTAAGAGGGGGAGGCCAGTAGAGGACATAGCGCTGGATAAAAGGATTGATGTTATAGGAATTGAATATCCTGTACTGGTATATTTTTGATTTTGCCATTTTTCTGGCATGAAAATTTCTATCCACTTTTTCCAGCGAAGTAACCTTTACATCATCTGGAAGGAGTGAGTTTAATGCCCGCTGGAGTTCTTCCTCTTTCAGGTTAAAGGTCGCTTTAAAATTAGCCACTTGGCCGCAAGCATGGACACCGGCATCTGTTCGCCCGGTGCCAATGACAGTCACTTTTTTCTGAGTGATTCTAAACAGAGCATCTTCGAGCGCACCCTGCACTGTCCTTTTATCAGGTTGGCGCTGCCAGCCGTGGAAGTCAGTGCCGTCATAGCTGAGGACAAGTCTGTAATTCTGCATTATTTTTTGCGTGCTATTTGCCCATAGCTAATTCGACTGCTTCCTCAGCCGTCTCAGCTGGAATCACTCCTTTGATGTCCCATGTTCCCAGGCCAATGCTTTTTTTTCCGTAGATAAGTCCGTAAGCGATCTCAGTTAGAGTCCCGTATTCACCATCAATTGCGATCAAGACATCTGAGTTCATGGCGACGAGAGAATTTCGGCTGTATCCCATGCCTGTGGCGATGGCAATATCTATGTGCGGGTTTGCATCAGAAGGATGATTTCCTGGGAGAATGCCTAAAGTCAGGCCTCCTGCTTTTTTTGCGCCCTGGGCAGCTGCTTCCATGATTCCGCCAAGTCCTCCACAGACAAGGATTGCCCCCCTCTCTGCGATTAGTCGTCCAACCTCGAAAGCAATCTCCCGCATTTCCCTTTCAGGCTTGCTCCCTCCGATGACTCCGATTCTGAGTTTTTTTCTCAATTCCATCATAAGTATTTCCTTTGTCAAGCGTAAAAATTGTCAACTCAGCTGTTAAGTTGTTGATAACGGATTACTATTTAGCATAGAGTGGTTTTCATTTCAAACGAAAATGGTTTTCATATCCATATCAGTTGTAATGAATGTATCCGAGGGATTTCAGTATTTCTAGTTCTCTTTTGCCCAGCTTTGGTTTTTCTCCTATTCTAACGCCCTGCGATGCCCGCTTGATGAAATCATTGAGGAAAAACATCAATGCCTTTTCCACTAATCCTATATTGCTGAGGGGCTCTTTTTCTTCAAGGTCCAGTGAAATATTGAAGAGGTCAAGACTCGTTTTATTCTCGGTGGGGAAGATAATGAGTTTATGAGGAAAAGACTCAACCATGTATCCGGAAAACTTGTTGTTAAGGACTACGGATCGCGAGATCCGGGTTCTTTTTTCGGCTGGAGTAAAGAGGCTGCGCCCCATTGTCGTTTTTGCATATGGATAAGGTAGGTTGAGCAGGTTGCAGAGGGTAACTATCAGGTCAGAGGTGATAACTGGATGATCTAGGCTTCTGTTTTGAATAGATGCCCCAGGAATATGGATAATCAACGGAATATGAATGCCCTCTTTATGAAGGACAACATTGTGACCCACCATCCCGTGCTCTCCTAGAGCTTCGCCATGATCAGACACAATGATCTTAATCGTTTTATCGGATAGGTTCTTTTCTTCTAATATTTGAAGAAGCTTCCCAACGGCAAAATCAGCATAGGCAAGGTTCTCATCATAAATATCGGTCAAAAATTGAAGATCGGACTGATCCTTGATATGACCAGAATAGATGGATGAAGACTCTTCGTTGAAGGCATCATTCCAATCAGGATACTTTTTTTGGTATTTCCCGAAGAAGGGTTTAGGCATGGAGTAAGGAGGATGAGGTTCCCTGAGATGGAGGTAAAGAAAAAAAGGCTTATCTTTGATTTTTTCTAGGATTTCTTCAAAAGGATGAAGAAAATCCTCTGCCATGACCACACCTTTTTGCTCGAAAAGTTCAATAAATTCGTTGAATCCTTTATCGAAGTTGTAGGCCCGACCGAAGTAAGGGGTCGACGTAATAGCAGCTGTAAAATATCCCTTTTGTTGAAGGAGTTGGGGGAAGGTAATAATGCCTTCATTAAGAGAGGAAAAAAAAGCAGAGACTACACCATGAAAATCAGGCGGAAGACCGGTCAGCAATGTGCCAGTGGAAGCCAGCGTATAGGCGGCTTCGGATATCACATTTCTAAAAACAAAACCTTTTTCTGTCAGAGCGTCAATATGGGGGGTTGTTTTACGGTGATAATTGTAACAGCTCATATGGTCAGCCCGTGCTGCATCGAGAAGGATGATCAGGATATTTTTATTTCTTGATAGATTTTTTAGGCTGGGATTTTGATATTGCTTCTCCTGTCTGGAAAAAATCTGGCTTTGGATAAGACGAATATGCCCAGATTCTGTCTGGGGGATTTCAATCAAAATATGGTGAAAACTTCTGTCAATAGGTTTGATGGGAAAATCCTCTTTTGCCAGGATTGTCTGTTGGTACTGTTTCTTGCTTTTTTCTGACTCAATCTTGATGATGGCTTGAATGGGCTTTGGACCCTTAAAAATGAAAGCCAAATGCAATTTTGTTCTGCTTTCGGGATTCAGGAAGTAATGAAGGGTGCAGGGTGTCAAAAAGTCGCTATCTAGATTAAAGGTATTTCTCAATTTAAAAAAGCGCTTGGGATAAATCCTGACGTGTTTGACAGTGATTTGGTCTCTTTTTAAAAAAGAAAAGAAGATTCTATTCGTACCAATATTAAGCGTATGAGAAGGGACTATCAATCCAAAATGATTATCAAGGACGGGAAACGGAGTTTCATTGACTCTGATTTTAAGATTACTGGCTTTCTGTGCGAATTCTGCTTCGATGAAGATGGGTTCCTTTTTTAGGAGAGTAAAGGTGATTCCTGAATCTGATTCCAAAATGACGCGATAAAATCTTTTATCCCTTCCAACCCGCGGAGCTGACCAAACGCCGAAAAAGTGATCATCCAGACTTGTGTCATTCATCTGAAAACGGATGATACCGTCGACTCCATTGGGCCTCAGCTCTTGAAATTTGACATGATTTTTGGAGCAAAATGTGATTATGAAAAATACAAGCGGTAGGAAGAATAAGCGTAGGTGTTTCATATTTTTAGCATTCTTTATTTATGCATATTCACTGAAACAATACAAGAAATTGATTGCGACGACTTTTTCCATTTTTTGTCCAAATCTCATCAGATATCCTTTTTGACATCTATTATCACAGGAAAAAATTGAAGTCAAAAGGGTTAGGTGAAAAACATTGAACAGAAGCCTTAAATTGATTAAAATGTCCTCTGTGAAAATGTCTTCCATGAGTGGGATAAATGCCTGAGAAAAAAGTTGTTTACCTTCTTTTTTCTCTTTTCGTTTGTCTCTGCGGCTGCAAAAAAGAGCCTGCGACAAATTTTAAACTCTACAGATTCATCGACCATCTCCAGCTTGAAAATATCCGCTCCAGCCCTTTCCTCAATAAAGGCCCTAAATTCTCTTCGGAACTTTTTTCTCCTGTAAAATCTTATTCTCTGCTTGATTTAGGAGCTGGAGAGAATCCTTATGGTTTAAAGAGAAAAATGGATCTGGGAATAGTCGAAATAAACACATTGTTTGCTCCTCCAAAAAGTGAATACAGGTATCGTTTGACACTTCCTGAGAATGGTGTCTTGGTATTTGGCATAGGTATTATCCGCGATGAAAACTCTGAAAAAATACAAAACTCCCCTCTGAATGAAAATGAAAGAATTCATTTTTTGATTGCTCTCGAAGCTTCGGGAAGGAGAAAGATCGTATTTCAAAAACATCTCAAAGTTCCTCCGCTCAAAGAAATGCGCACCTTGAACTTTTCCTTGGAGAAAGTCAGTTTGCCTCCGCAAAAAAAAGAGGTCGAGCTGTATCTCATTACTGAAGGCAAGGAGAATGTTTTTTCCTTTTGGTTTAATCCTGCGATCTACAGCCAAGGAACAAAGAAGAGGAATGTCATTCTGATTTCCATCGATACGCTTCGACCAGACCATCTCCGCTGTTATGGCTACAAAAAAGAAACAAGTCCCAGCATTGATTCCCTGGCTCAAGATAGTGCTTTATTCCTCAAAACTTATGCCTCCTCACCCTGGACTCTGCCTTCTCATGTCTCACTTTTGACTTCGCTCTCCGGGGTGAATCACCAAGTCTATTATGAGTATGAAAAAATGGATCCAACTCTTTTGACATTGGCTGACATCCTAAGACAAAACGATTTCTTTTGTTCTGCCTTTACAGGAGGAGGCCTTGTCAGCTCTGACTATGGTTTCTCCAAAGGATTTGATACCTATCAAGAAGGAGAGGGTGGAGTCCATAATAAAAATTCAGCAGAGCAAGTCTTTTGGGTTGTTTCTGAGTGGCTTGACCAGAACAAAGATAAGAATTTTTTTCTTTTTATTCATACTTACCAACCTCATGGTCCCTATTCTTGCCCTTCTCCGTTTGATACGATGTTTCTTGGTAAAGATCCCATCTGGCGAGAGCTTGATTTGCTGGGATACTTGGGTGGGAAAAAAGGGATTTTTAAGCAACTTTCTGAGAATGAACGTCAGAATGTCATAGGCCTTTACGATGGCGAGATTCGCTACACAGATGAGATGTTAATCAAGCCTCTCATAGAGAAATTAAAAAAGATGAATCTCTACGACCAGACTATGATCATCTTTACAAGCGATCACGGCGAGGAATTTTATGACCATGGAGCCTGGGATCACGGGCATAATCTCTATGATGAAACCCTAAAAGTTCCGCTCACCATCAAGTTTCCTGAGTCAAAATTCAGGGGGAAGAAAATCGAAAGTATTACCCGTCTCATCGATGTCCTGCCCACTGTCCTTGAGGAGTTGGATGTCAATTTTTCTGGTTTGGAGATTGAAGGCCAGAGTCTGATTCCTCTCTTAAAAGGAAAAAAAGTCGGAGACAGAACTTTTTTAGCCGATATCGCAAGCAATATCCTCAATTCCCATATCCCTCAAAAAATAACCATGAATCTCAAAGGAGATAAACTCATCCTCAATAGGCAGTTTAGCCAAGAAGACTTGGATTTTTTTCTTTCTCCCCCTCCACATACTTCCTCTGTAGAGTTCTATGATCTCGATAAAGATCCTTTTGAAAAAAAGAACAGGGCGGCCGAGAAATCCAAACTCATAAGCCAGCTCACTCAGCAGATCAATGAAATCTACAAAAATGCCAAGAAAAGAAAGACAGGCAAGGCTGAAATAGATGAAAAGTTAAAGGAGCAGTTGAGGGCACTTGGCTATATCCGTTGAGAAAATTAAGATGAGGAAGGAGGCAAAAGATGCCTGATTTTTTAGAAATAAAAAGCCTTAAAAAGGAAGATCTAAAAAAGATATTGGAGGAGATTGAAAGAAGAATCGATCAAAAAAAGAAAGAGGGTGTATTTAGTGAAAAGGAAATCAGAGAAATCGAAGAGATGAGACTCCATCCCCTTCTAGATATTCAGGATGTCCAGAGCGTTTATGAAGACCATCTGTTTAAAAAGAAAAGCCAAGGAGAATCCCATGAATAAAAAAGATAAAGAAGGTTTGACAGAAGAAAGTTCAATCAAAATTGATTATGAGAATATCGATATCGCTTCTATCATGGATCAAATCAAAGAAAAAATTGCCAAGCAGCCGAGAAAGCCTCCTCAGGAGGAGCCTCCAAAAGAAGAGCGAGACATGACTTATCCCGCTCCATTGCCTATGGAGCCAGGAGAAGAAGAGAAAGCTTTTGGCTACAAAAAGAAGATAAAAAAGATCTTGCTGAAAATCATGAGACCCTTTGCACCCCTGATCAAGCTCCTGGTTTTGCCGGTTCATGAGGAAGTGATGGAGACAGTTCGAAATCTTCATCAAACCAATAAAAGGCTGGATGCCCTGAATGCAAAGCTGGAAAGGGATCTCAGCGAAGCAATGGCCCATGCCGATAGGCGACTGAATCAGACGAACCAAAGACTGGATATTGCCTATAGTGACCTGGCGAGGACTATGGAATATGTCAAACTTCTTCATAATCTTTCTCACAATATTGTGGTCGAGCTCAGCAAGCTGAAGATCGAGGAGGAGACACTCAAGAGCAAAACTCGAGTCATGGAAAAAGATTTCGAGTTTTTGGGAAGAAGAGAAAAGGCTTTGGAGAAAAGGGTCTTTAAATGAAAATAGCTTTTGTCGTCCAGAGATACGGTCTGGAAATAAATGGAGGAGCAGAGCTCCATTGCCGCTGGGTAGCGGAGCACATGAAAAAATATTCTCAGGTTGAGGTTTTGACTACAAATGCTTTTGATTACATCACTTGGAAAAATCATTATCCTAAGGCAGAAGAGGTCATTAACGGCATTCCTGTGAAAAGATTCCCAGTGACAAGGACAAGAAATCCGGAGAGATTTGGCCGGATTCAAAAATACATCCTGGAAAATGAGCATAGAGAAGAAGATGAATTGAAATGGCTGGAAGAGGAGGGGCCTTTATCTCCTTCCCTTATTCACTACATCAAAAACCATCAAGAGTATTACGATTATTTCATATTTTTCAGCTACCGCTATTACCATTCTTACTGGGGGATAAGCACTGTTCCCCAAAAAAGCATCCTCGTCCCAACTGCCGAACATGATCCAGTTATTCACCTGCGCATATTCAAAGATTTATTCAGAAAGCCAAAGGCTTTTATCTATAACTCTCATGAAGAACGGAAAATGATCAATTCGCTTTCCCAGAACCAGAATATCCTGGGTGATGTTGTCGGGGTCGGTACAGAAATGCCTTCTTCCTTTTCTGCAGAAAGATTCCGTAGCAGATATAAAATCAAGGGAGATTACATCATCTACATCGGAAGGATTGATGAGAATAAGGGATGCCATAAGCTCTTTGATTATTTTCTCGGGTTTAAAAAAGAGACTTCCTCAGATATCAAGTTAGTTTTGGTAGGAAGCACAATCCTCAAAATTCCCTCTCATTCTGATATCTTCTATCTAGGTTTTTTAGGTGAAGAGGACAAATTCGATGCCCTTGACGGAGCCCTGCTTTTGGCTATGCCTTCTTTCTTTGAAAGCCTGTCCATGGTCACTCTGGAAGCCTGGGCAATGAGTAAGCCTGTTTTGGCCAATGCCCAGTGCGAGGTTCTGAAAGGGCAATGCCTGAGAAGCAATGGTGGCCTTTTTTATGAAAACTATGAAGAATTCCATGAGGCCTTGAAACTCCTCCTCTCTTCTTCAAAACTTCGCCAGGCTCTGGGAGAGAATGGAAAGAAATATTTCAGCCAAAACTACACCTGGGAGACCATTGAAAACAAATATTTATCCATCATCCATCAACTGGAAGGGGAGAAATAGTGGAAGTCCATCAGTTCGCAACATCCTTGAGTTATGGAGATGCCATATCAGATGAAATGCTGGAAATTCAGAAAGTCCTGAGAGAGAAAGGCTACGCTTCTGAGATCTTTATCCGATTCTATGAGCCACGAATGGCAGAATACATAAGAGATTACAGGGAGTACAGAAAATTCAGCTCTCCCCAGAATGTTGTCATTTTTCATTTTTCTATTGGTTCTCTTGTCTCCAAAATATTTTTCCGCATTCTAGATAAAAAAATTATGATCTATCACAACATCACCCCCCATGAATTTTTTGTGGATTCCCATCGGATTCTGACCAGGGAATGCTATAAAGGCCGCCTTGAGATCAAGCTTTTCGTCGATAAGGTGGATTTAGCCTTGGGAGATTCAGAATTTAACCGGCGGGAACTCGAGGAAGTGGGATATTCCCAAACTGGGGTGCTTCCAATTCTTCTTGATTTTTCAAAGTTTGATAAGGAAGAGGATCCTGTGACGCAGGGCATCTTTTCCAACGGAAAAACGACAATCCTCTTTGTTGGTCGGCTTATCCCGAACAAAAAATTTGAAGATATCATCAAAACTTACTATTTCTATAAAAAATATTTTAACTCCCATTCCCAGCTCATTCTGGCCGGAGATTATAGAGGATTGGAAAGATATCTTGCTTCGCTCCAAGAATTGGTCCAGAGGCTCGATCTATCGGATGTTCATTTTACAGGACATGTGGAATTCAGAGAACTTGTCTCTCTCTATAAGCTTTCGCATTTCTACTTGAGCTTAAGCGAGCACGAAGGCTTTGGGGTTCCACTCCTCGAGGCTTTTTATATGCGGCTTCCTGTAGTTGCCTATGCTGCGGGCGCAGTGGAAGAGACCATGAATGGGGGAGGAGTTATCCTTTACAAGAAAGATTTCTATAAAATAGCCGCACTTTTGGATATCATCGAGAGAGATCCTGTCTTGAAAGAGAAGATTATCCAGTCCCAGCTAAGAGCTTTGGAAAAATACAATAGAGAAAATGTGAGCCGTGTATTACTCAGTCATATCAAAAAAGTGAGCAAAAAATGAGGATTGACCAGCTCGTTCCCGCTTTTCACAAGGGAGATGCCATAGGTGATACGGCTTACCATATGAAAAAATTTTTTCTCTCTCAGGGATTTTCCTCAGAGATATTTTATCTCACCTGTGATCGAGAGCTTGAAAAAGAGTCAAAGCCTTTCTCCTTATTTCCCAAGCCTACTTCATCAGACATTGCCATACTTCATTTTGCCCTTCCTTCTCCTTTGACCCAGGCTCTGATCCGTCTTCCCAGTCGAAGAGTCATCGTTTATCACAACATCACTCGAGCTGAATTTTTCATGGAATTTAGCCAGGAAATGGTCAATCTTTCTCGCCTCGGGAGGCGGGAGCTTGTATCTCTTGTCCCTCACGTCGATTTAGCCCTGGCTGATTCTGAGTTTAATCGTCAGGAACTCGAGGAGCTTGGCTTTAAGATGACCGAAACTTTTCCTCTCTTTGTTGATTTTTCCAAATACAAAAAGCCGATGAGCGAGTTTGCCTATGACCTATTCAAAGATGGAAGAACAAATGTGCTCTTTGTAGGAAGAATCGTTCCCAATAAAAAAATAGAAGACCTGATTAAAGTCATTTTCTACTATAAAAAATATATTTCTCCCTTGGTGAGACTAATTATTATTGGCAAAACCTCTTCCCTTCCTCGTTATTATCAGAGTTTGGTCCGCCTTGCTGATGAATTTTACCTTAAGCCTGAAGAAATCCAGTTCACTGGCCATCTCGTTGATGAGGAGATGTTTGCCATTTACAGGGCATCGGATGTTTTCCTTTCGTTGAGTGAGCACGAGGGATTTTGCCTGCCGCTCCTCGAGAGCATGGTCTTCGATCTTCCTGTCATTGCCTACAACTCGACCGCAGTGCCCTATACACTTGATGGGGCGGGAGTATTGATCAACAATAAAAGGGTCGATTATGTTGGGGAGCTGGTTGATATGGTGGCTCATGATAAGAAATTAAGGAACAAAATTATCCAGGGCCAGCGCCAGCGTCTTGAAAGATTCATGAGCCAGGATTGGGAAAAATTTCTTCTCCAGAATTTAAAAAAGCTTGTGAAGAGGGCTTGAAATGAAAATTGCTTTTGTTGTCCAGAGATACGGCAAGGAGGTTGTGGGCGGCTCAGAACTTCTCTGCCGCCAGATTGCTGAGAGACTCGCAGATTCTGGCTTCGAGACGACTGTCTATACGACAACAGCCAAGGATTATATCACCTGGAGAAATGAATATCCACCTGGAGAGACGATTCTCAACAGCGTTCGGATCAAGCGCTTCAATGTCGAGAAGGAAAGAGAAATTGAGTCTTTCAACAAATATTCTGATTGGATCTTTTTTCATGAACACAGCTTCGAAGACGAGCTTTTGTGGTTGGAGAGGCAAGGGCCCTATTGCCCTTCGCTCATTGAAGCTTTAGAAAAGGAAGAAAAAGAAAGCGATCTTTTTATCTTTTTTACCTATCTTTATTACAACACTTACTGGGGCCTGCGCAAAGTCAAAGGGAAGAAAGTGCTTGTCCCCACTGTGCATGATGAGCCCCCTTTGTACCTTGGCATCATGAAAGATGTTTTCTCTTCTCCCCAGGCCTTTCTGTTCAACACCGAATCAGAGAAAAGGTTGCTCAGCCGGCACTTTTCTATCGAGAATAAATACCAGGATGTCGTGGGAGTGGGAGTTGAGATACCTCGAAAGTTGGAAAAAGAAGGCTTTAGAGGCAGATACGGAATCTGGTCTCCTTATATTCTCTATGCGGGTCGAATAGAACCTGGGAAAGGGTGCCAAGAGCTTATCGATTACTTCATGATGTACAGCCGAAAAAGTTCTGATCTCAACCTTGTTCTCATCGGCAAGCTTCTGATGGAATTGCCTCCTCATCCCAGAATTAAATATCTTGGCTTTCTTTCTCCAGACGATAAAAATGCAGCCATGGCTTCTGCTTTGGTCACAGTTCATCCCTCCCATTTTGAGAGCTTGTGCATGGCTGCCCTGGAGTCCATGGCAGTCGAGAGTCCTCTTTTGGTCCAGGAGACGACGGCTCCGCTCAAAGAGCACTGTCTTAAGGGAAAAAGCGGATTGTTTTATTCCAGTTATGAAGAGTTTGAAGAAGCTTTGGACCTTCTCTTGAAGGATTCAAAATTGAGAGAAATGCTGGGAAGGAATGGCTTGAAATATGTTCAGGAAAATTATACATGGCCCAAGGTCATCGGAAAATATGTTGTTCTCTTTGACTACATGATGCGGGAGAGATAGAGGGGTCCCCTACGCTGCGGTCGGTGCGGAGAGCAGGCCGTGTCACCCATTCGTTCTTTTAATCCTATTTATCAGGGAAGAAGAAATGTTGAATAGTAGAATTGACTTCATCCTATGGCTGTGTTATGGATTAAGCTAAAAAAGAAGCTGAGAAAAAAATAGATGGCTTTTATCAATTATGCAACAAAGAACTTGGCTATCAAAGTTGTCTATTACGGCCCAGGTTTAAGCGGGAAAACGACAAATCTCCGTTACATCTATTTTAAGTTGGACCCTTCTTCCTGCGGAGAATTGATTTGTTTGGAGACAGAAAAAGAAAGAACCTTTTTTTTTGATTTGCTTCCCATAAAGGCGGGTCTGATTGGGGACTTCAGAGTTCATTTTCAACTGATGACCGTGCCAGGACAGGTTTATTATGAAGCCTCTCGGAAAAGCGTGCTCAAAGGGGCAGATGGCATCGTCTTTGTGGCTGATTCGCAGATTCCTCTTCTTGATGCCAACCTGGAAAGTTTTGATGGTCTGAGGAGGAATTTGCAGGAACGCAATCTGGACATAAATGTCATCCCTCTTGTCTTCCAATATAACAAAAGGGATTTGGATAATCTCATCCCTGTTGAAACTTTCAATAAGCTGCTCAATCTTCAAAAGCGTCCTTATATTGAATCTGCGGCTATTAATGGCGTTGGCGTTTTTGAAACTTTAATAGAAATTTCGAAATTGACTATTCCTTTAGTGAGTGAAAAAATCTATAGGGAGAAAAGAATAGTGGAGGAGAGAGAGCCAAGTGATATGAGAGTAGAGGAAGGAGCAGAAGAGGAAGGAAAGAAAAAGGAAGAGATAGAGTTTGTCTCTCCTTCTGATGTTACTCCCTTTCAATTCACAAAAATCAAGATCAAGTCCCAAAAAGATATCGAGGAAGAGATAGAAAAACTTACCAAAGAATTTACTGGCCCATGCAAAAAATTCTCTAAATAATTTTCTTCTTTTTTCCTTTTATAAAATTCTCTGATATAAGCAAGAGAATTCCTTCGTCTTTATAAGCGGCCAGATATGCTTTACAAAATCTCGAGCGCCGCTCTTTTTGGGATCGATGCGTATCTTGTTGATGTGGAAGTCGACATTTCTTTTGGGCTCCCTACATTTATCACTGTGGGGCTGCCCGATGCATCAGTGCGGGAGAGCAAAGAAAGGGTGAAAGCTGCTTTAAAGAATTGCGGCTATGAATTTCCTTCACGAAAAATCACCATCAACTTAGCCCCGGCTGATAGACGCAAAGAAGGCTCAGCTTTCGATCTTCCCATCTGTCTTGGCTTTTTGGCCTATTTGAGCATTTTTCCTCCGGAGACTCTTCACGATTATCTATTCATGGGAGAGTTGACCTTGGATGGAAGGCTGAAGCCAGGAAGAGGAATTCTTCCCACAACTCTTCTCGCCAAAAGGCATAGTTTTAAAGGGATCGTTATTCCCAAAGAAAATGAAAAGGAAGCAGCCCTCGTGCAGGATATAAACATTTATAGCCTGGAAAATTTGGTCCAAGTCGTTGAGCTGCTCAATGCTCCTGAGAGTATATTTCCTTCGAAATACTCCTTAGATGAACTCATCTCTGAATCAGGCTATGATGTCGATTTTCGGGAGGTGAAGGGACAGCAGCATGTTAAACGCGCCTTAGAAGTGGCTGCTGCTGGCTCTCACAATGTCCTTTTGATCGGTCCTCCGGGTGCTGGAAAGACAATGCTGGCCAGAAGGCTTCCCACGATTTTGCCTTCTATGTCTTTTGAAGAAATTATAGAAGTCACCCAAATCTATAGCGCCTCAGGGCTTTTGAATAATAAAGGTGCCATCTCGACCAGGCCCTTTCGCGCTCCTCATCATACCATTTCTGATGCAGGGCTCATCGGAGGAGGCATTATTCCCAAATCAGGAGAGGTCAGCCTGGCTCACAATGGTGTTTTATTTCTGGATGAATTACCTGAATTCAGAAGGCGAGTCCTTGAGGATTTAAGGCAGCCCCTGGAGGATGGAAAAGTGACAATCTCCCGCTCTTCTATGAGTGTGACTTTTCCTTCCTCTTTTATGCTTGTGGCAGCGATGAATCCCTGCGCAGATGTCTATCAGAGTTTTTCATCTTTGAAATTTGACTGCACAGATAGCCAGAGAAGCCGTTACTATTCCAAAATATCAGGCCCTCTTTTGGACCGGATTGATATCCAGGTTGAAGTTCCGGAAGTAAAATTCAAGGATATCGTTTCTAAAGTTGAGGGGGAGAGTTCAGCGCAGATAAGAGAGAGGGTGAGTCGAGCGAGGCAAAAACAACTCGAAAGGTTCAAAGGGAAAAAGATCTACTCCAACGCTCAGATGGGGACAAAGGAGGTGAAGAAATTCTGCAGAGTGGATTCTGAGGGGGAGAAACTTCTAGAGATGGCTGTCACTCGCCTTGGTTTCAGTGCTCGCGCCTATGACCGCTCGCTTAAGGTTGCCCGGACAATCGCTGATTTGGAGGATGTGGAGGAAATTAGCCCAGTTCATATTTCCGAGGCGATCCAGTACCGGATGATGGACAGGTATTACTAGGCGTCCTTATGAGTTTTGTGAGGATATTTGCCATCGTCGTCAATTTTCGCCTCTGACATTGATGGATCAAGAGGCTTGGGTATTTCAAGCTGGACTTTGTCAAATCCACTACGATCCTCGACCAAATCTTCTTTCCCTCAAATGCGGTCAACATCAAGGGCAAGTCGGAGAGGGGAGAAAGGAAAGAAGGAAAAGGAGGAGGGCGAACCAGAGCTTTTAGACTGAACCGGTTTTCAATAATTCTCTCTTCTTTGCCCTTCGTCCCATAAGTGATTCAATGAAGGAGGTTGTCAGGGATAAGACGAGGGATCCTGCTGAAATGATCCCTAAAGCGGATCTCCAGAAATTGGGCTCGACGAATGCCGCATCGCCCATTTTCAGAACGAACGAGGATCAATTCGCTTTCGCGACGTTCAGGAGTTGAGCTGGCAAAGAGTCTATCCTTCCCATGTATATCGGTGGTTGCAGCAGTCATCCCCATTCATCAAGGTTTTGGTCAGCCTCAGCTTAAGCCTGGTGTCGAAGGCCTCGGCGAAAATAATATCCCCCGCGCACATGATGATGTAGCCGATATCTGAAGCATTGGCTTCACGAAACGTCTGGGCCCAGAGACATTCGGTAACTTTCATCTCATAGGCTTTAGCCGTATCTTCGATAACTTGAGCCGTATTGACGAGTGACCAAAAACGCTTTGGGTTACTGATCACGCTATCGATAGCGTACGGCAGGTTCATAAACTTAGCCAGGTCTCTTTGAGGATGCTCTTGAGCCATCCGTTTTGCTTCTTGGGATTCTTTTTCATAGAAGATGTTTTTCATCATGCTCATAAACCGTTCCTGCCCCATTTCTTTGGCCAAAGACTTCAGGAGAGGAATGAGCGTCGATCGATAGGCGAACCAGAACACGTCTTTCATGGTCATACCCGAATCTTCCAGAAATTTGTGTTTCTTCTCGGGAGCCTTTGGCTGGTCCCGTCCGCCTGTCGCGGCCGATAAACTGGAACATCCCAGGCAGAACAGAGGTCCTGCCGGCAAGATACTCATCAGGAACTTTCGGCGTCCTGGCACAGAAGATTGAATGTTGTTTTTCATTTGACCTCCCTCTGACCTTTCAATATCAATATCGGGCGTTTTATTTTGTTGTCAAGATGCTCTCTCGGGTGCGGCCGGGATCTCCCGGCCTGGCGGGAAAAGAATCGCACTTTCCCCTTTTTCATTGTCAAAATTGTATTCCCCAACGAGATTTGCTGTCAAGGCATGCTGAAAAACGAAGGAAGGATTTAGGAAACCGGTCTCGGGGATTTAGCCGAAGCTTCTGCCAGCGAGCATCGAGGCTATCCCCTCGCTTTTTTAGACGATCTCCATCAAGGGCAAGTCGGAGAGAGGGGAGGAAAGAGCGGCGCCGACGGCTGAATATCGACTTCTTGACTTGGCTTCAGTGCCATGGCCTATGACCGCTCGCTTAAGGTTGCCCGAACAATCGCTGATTTGGAGGATGTAGAGGAAATTAGCCCCGTCCATATTTCTGAGGCCATCCAGTACCGGATGATGGATAAGTACTATTAGAAGAATTCTTCTTGTTTTTTTCCTCTAATTTGTTAGAATTGAACCCTAAAAATTGGGGAAATTCGTGGAAAGAAGAAGGAGGCAGCGATGAGGAAGATTTTTGCTTTTGCTTTGATCCTCTTCTTTATTTTTATTTTCTCTCTTTCTGCCTATGCAGAAAAAGAGGGAGAAGATCCCCTCCTCATAAAAGTTAAGCCAGCCAAGCTCACGCCCTTAAAGAAAGAGGCCTTTGCTTGGGTTGAAGCCAGTATGCCTGAATTGGCCAAAATGAATGACGATATATGGAGTTTTGCAGAAGTGGCCATGGAAGAATATCAATCAGCCGAAGTCCTGGCTTCTTACTTAGAGAAAAATGGGTTTAAATTAGAAAGAGGTGTGGCTTCAATGCCAACAGCTTTCGTCGCTGTCTATGGCTCAGGTGAACTAGTCATTGGTATTCTTGCTGAATATGATGCTCTTCCAGGCCTTTCTCAGCAAGCAGTGTCCAATAAAAAATCCATAGAAGAAGGGAAGCCAGGTCATGGATGCGGCCATAATATTTTCGGTGTGGCCAGCGTAGCTTCGGCTGTAGCTTTAAAAGAAACAATGGAGAAACATGGTCTTCAAGGAACTATTAAACTTTTTGGCTGTCCGGCTGAAGAGACAGTTGTTGGAAAAGTTTTTATGGCCCGGGATGGAGTCTTTGACGGCCTTTCCTGCTGTATTCAGTGGCATCCAAGCGCAGAGAATGCTGTCTCCTTGGAATCCAGCAACGCCATGAACCAGTTTGAGGTTGAATTCTTTGGCAAAACAGCCCATTCTGCTGGAGATCCTTGGCATGGCCGAAGCGCCCTTGATGCCGTGGAGCTAACTGATATTGGCCTGAATTATCTCAGGGAGCATCTTCTACCTACTGCTAGAATCCACTATGTGATTCTCGATGGAGGAGGAGCTCCCAATGTTGTTCCGGATTATGCCCGTGCCTGGTACTATGTGCGGGATGTCGACCGGGAGAACGTCGAGAAGAATTATGAACGAGTGTTGAAAATAATTGACGGTGCTTCGAAAATGACAGAGACCACCTATAAAGTAAATTTCCGCAGCGGAGTCCATGAAGTCTTGCCCAACCGAGCAGGATCAGAAGTTGTCTACTCAAACCTCCTTCTTACAGGCCCCCCCAAATTTAGCCCAGAAGAACAATCTTTTGCCAGGGAGATTCAGAAGAACCTGGGAATTGAAGAGAAAGGCTTGAAGTCTGATATTGACCCATTCAAACTTCCGCAGAGAAGCTGGGGAGGCGGCTCGACTGACGTGGCTGAAGTTAGCTGGCTTACACCAACAACAGGATTGGGAGTCGCTTTTAAGCCGATTGATACTCCTGGCCATCACTGGTCGTCAGTCGCTTGTGCGGGCATGTCCATTGGCCATAAATCGCTCGCAACGGCGGCCAAAGTCATGGCAGCTTCTGGAATTGATTTTCTCACTCGGCCTGAAATTGTGCAGAAGATGAGGGAGGAATGGACGGAGAAGAAGAAAGGAAAAGAATACAAATTTCCTCTACCTAAGGAGCTTAAGCCCCCTCTGAAACCCAAGAAGTGAAAGTCATGAGGAAATAAGAATGAAAGAAAAGCTGCTGGCAAAAAAGAGTATTGACGAGCTCTCTCAAGAAACCTCTGCTGAAACTTCTGGGCTGAAAAGAGTACTCGGGCCCTGGCATCTCATTTTTCTCGGGATAGGTGCCATTGTCGGCGCCGGGATATTTGTCATCACAGGACATGCAGCAGCCCAGTATGCAGGCCCAGCTATAACCCTTTCCTTTATTTTGGCTGCTTTAACCTGCTCCTTTGCCGGGCTTTGTTATGCTGAGTTTGCTTCATTGATTCCTATCGCTGGCAGTGCTTACACATATGCCTATGCCACATTAGGAGAATTTTTTGCCTGGATCATTGGCTGGGACTTGATCTTGGAATATTCTTTAGGAGCTACAGCCGTTGCCATCGGCTGGTCAGGCTATATGGTGAGCTTTCTCAAAGATATTGGAATCCATTTTCCCGCCATATTGTCTTCTGCCCCTTTTTCCTATGATCCGCTGCACCATGCCTGGACTCGAACAGGAGCTCTTTTTAATTTTCCTGCAGCCTTTATCATTGCCACCATAACCTTTATTCTGGTCAGGGGCATAAAAGAATCAGCCACAGTCAATGCGTTTATTGTTTTTCTGAAAATCTCCATCGTCCTTATTTTTATAGGAGTAGGTCTCTTTTATATAAAACCTGCCTTGTGGAAACCTTTCATTCCTGCCAATCAGGGTCAATTTGGATTTTTCGGCATCAGCGGAATTTTACGAGGCGCAGGAGTGATGTTCTTTGCTTACCTCGGTTTTGATGCAGTCTCCACTGCTGCCCAGGAGGCAAAGAATCCGAAAAAAGACATGCCTATTGGAATTCTGGGCAGCCTTTTTATCTGTACAGCCATCTATATTCTTTTTTCCCTGGTTTTGACCGGTGTTGTTCACTATTCCAAGCTCAATGTGGCAGCTCCTGTTGCAGTGGCCATTGATGCCATGAAGCTCTATTGGCTCTCGCCTTTGGTTAAGATTGCCGCAGTAGTGGGTTTGATCTCAGTGATGATCGTTCAGCTCATTGGCCAGCCGCGAATCCTTTTCACTATGTCCAGGGATGGGCTTCTCCCTCGCGCAGCTTCGAAAGTTCACCCTAAGTACGGGACTCCTCATGTGATAACAATCGTCACTGGTGTTGGGGTCGGGATACTAGCTTCACTTTTACCTATCGGTATAGTGGGCGAACTCGTGAGTATCGGTACGCTGTTTGCATTTGTTATTGTATGCAGCGGAGTTTTAGTCCTCCGCTACTCCCGTCCAGAGATTCCTCGTCCTTTTAAAACTCCCTTGGTTCCATTTATTCCCATCCTGGGTATTTTTTCCTGCTTGTACTTGATGTCGGGCCTGCCAAAAGACACCTGGATTCGGCTTATTGCCTGGATGGTGATTGGACTTGTGATCTATTTCAGTTATGGAATACGAAAGAGCAAGCTAAGAAGAATAAATTAAAATTTTCCTCTAATGAAAATATAAGTTTTCCTTTTCAGAAATTTGCTCATTTTTAGCTCTTAGACTTCGAATCAAAGATTGAAAAAATCTTGTGAAATTATCCTGCTAAGCTTTTTCTCTTTGTCGAAGATGGGAAAAATTGTATATGATGTAATAAAGCGAAATTGAGAAAGGAGGATTTTTGTGAGAAAAACTTCCATTAAATCAAAGTTTCTATGGGGAATTGTTATTGCAATTTTTGTTTTTTCTTGGGCGATTGCTGATGAAAAAACAGATAAGGTGGATAAGCTCTTTGCTCAATGGGATTCAACTTCTTCACCGGGAGCAGCTCTGGCGATCATCAAAGATGGCGAGATCTTTTATGAACGCGGCTATGGTGTGGCTGACTTAGAGCGCAATATCATCATGACTGCGAATTCCATTTTTGATATAGGCTCTTGCTCCAAGCAATTCACTGCGGCCTGTGTCGCTTTACTCGCTCAAGAGGGCAAAATCTCCCTGGATGATGATGTCCGCAAATTCATTCCAGAGATGCCCAGATACGAAAGGCCCATTACGGTCAGGCACCTCATCCACCATACAAGCGGCATCCGCGATTATATCGAACTTCTTAGCCTTGCTGGCTACACTGTTAACGGAGATTGTCCCACTATAGAAGAAACAATCGAGATGGTGGCAAGGCAAAAACGTCTGAACTTTCTCCCTGGTGAAGAGTGGCTCTATTCTAACTCGGGCTATTTTCTCTTGAGCACGATCGTGGAGAGAGTAAGCGGCAAATCCCTCAATGATTTTGCCCAGGAGCGAATCTTTATGCCATTGGGAATGAGGAACACCCATTTTCATGATAACCACACCTTGATCGTCAAGAATCGGGCTATCGGCTATTCTCCTGCAAAAAATGGCTTCACAATTGAAATGAGCAACTGGGAGCATACCGGAGATGGGGCTTTATTGACAACTGTTGAAGATTTATTTCTCTGGGACCAGGCTTTTTACAACAATAGGCTGGGGAAAGAATTGATGGATCTTCTTCAAACACCAGGTGCGCTCAAGAGTGGCAAGAAGCTCGACTATGCTTTTGGACTCAGGGTTGGCGAATACAGGGGACTCAAGACAATCGGACACAGTGGCAGTTGGGCTGGCTACAAAGCAGGGATGATTCGTTTTCCAGAGCAAAATTTTTCTGTCATTTGTCTTTCAAATCTCAGCACTATGAATCCTTCCTCACTCTGCATGAAGATAGCTGATATCTACCTCGCTGACCAGCTCAAAGAGGAACCTCTGAAAAGACCTAAAGAAAAAATAATTCCTGTTAAACTTGCCAAGGAAGAATTGGAAGACAAAGCAGGGAACTACCAGGACAAAAAGCTGGGGACCTGGGTCACTGTTTCTGTAAAAGATGAAAAACTCAAAATAAATATTTCTGGTCAGGAATTCCTTCTTTCGCCTGCAAGTCAAACAAGTTTCCAGGCGCTCGATGAGCCTGTTGATATCTCGCTCGATTTTGCTCCTGAAATTAAGGGAAAGCCGCGGGAGGCAAAACTCACTATGAGAGGAGGGGAAGCAATTTCTTTGATCAAAGCTGCTCAGATAGGTGCTTTAACCCCTGCTCAATTAAAAGAATATTCAGGAGATTACAAGAGCGATGAGCTTGGCGTAATCTATAAGGTTGTGATAAAGGAAGGAGCGCTATTTTTCAAGTACAGGAATTCTCCAAAGGAGGGCCTAAAAGCCATGGCTCCTGATCAATTCACACTTCGAGGAAGGAATATCGACTTTTTTCGGTCGAAAAAAGATAGAATTGCAGGATTTAGACTCACTGTGGGCCGGGCAGCCAATATAGAATTCATCAAGAGATAAAGTGAGAGTCCTGCTCATCCAGCCTCCCTTCGAGGATTTTTTCTCGACGCCCATCCGTTTTTATCCTTTAGGGCTGCTCTATGTTGCTGAGATTTTTGAGAGGGCAGGTTTCGAAGTAGGAATCTTGGATTGTCTTTTGCCTCTCCGAAAACGGCGAATGCCGATTCCCAAGAGTTTTTCTTATATTGCACCCTTCCTGGGCAACCCTTATTTTTTCAAAGGCTATTACCGCTTCGGGATGGCTGATGATGAGATTGTTTCCAGGATAAGAGCTTTTTCGCCTGATTTGATCGGAATTTCCTCTCAGTTCACTGCCTATTTTCAAAGTGTGGAGGAACTTTCGTCTTTAATCAAGAGAAACTTCGCTATTCCTCTTTTTGTTGGAGGAAATCATGCGACGGCTTTTCCGAGCGAAATAAAACGAAGAGCGCCGGCAATTGATTTTGTTCTCACTGGGCCAGCTGAAGATTGCCTTCCCGAATTTTTCCAATCTCTGGGTTATGTCTCAAGCAAAGAAGAGCTCGATTGGAGAGAAATTCTGCCTGCTCACCATCTTCTCCAGGCGAATGATTACAAAATAGGCAGGGAAAATTATATTTCATTAATTTCCAGTCGAGGCTGCCCATTCAGATGCGAATTCTGCAGCGTCCACCAGATGTTTGGACGGGAAATAAATTACCGCCCAGTAGATTCTGTCCTTGAAGAAATGCGCTGGAATTATGATAAAAAAGGTGTTCGAATTTTTAACTTTGAAGATGATAACTTGTCTTTTGATAGGTCATGGTTTTCGCAATTTTTAGATGCTGTTTCGAGCGATCCGTTGCTCAAGGATATAGAACTCACAGCTATGAATGGACTCTGTTCTGTCACACTTGATGAAGAAATTTTATCCATGATGCGCAGAGCTGGTTTTCGCCAGCTCAATCTCTCCCTTGTTACCCAGAGTCCTGAGTTACAGGAAAAATTAAAGCGACCCAGGCAAATGAGAAACTTTGAACAACTTATCCGAACCGCGCAGAAACTGGGATTTTTTGTGACTGTTTATGTCATTATCGGATTGCCTTCTCAGACTTATGAAGAAGTCAAAAAGAGCATTGATTATTTGCTTGGATTAGGTGTTCTTGTTGGACCTTCAATTTTCTATATGGCTTCTGGTAGTCCACTTTATGATCGATTGAAAATTTCTGCGGAAGTGAAAAGCGATTGGAATCTTTACCGTTCTTCTGCTTTTGCCGTAGAGACAGATGAGATTAAGCGAGACCAATTGCTGGAGCTCTTCATTTATGTGCGGAAGAAGAATTTAGAAAATAAAATGAGGTAAATTGACCCCCATTATTTCATGTGATAAAAACTAGAGGAGAGGTCTGAAGAAAGAATAATGAAATATAAAAAAATGGATTTAATTTATATTATCAGGCTAGAAAGGGGAGAGAGAATCATCGAAAAATTGCTTGAATTCTGTCAGAGAGAAGGAATATGCGCAGGCTATTTCAACGGTTTGGGAGCTGCGAGTGAACTTGAATTAGGACATTTTGATTTAGCCACAAAGAAATATACTTCGCGAAAATTATCGGGGCAATATGAAATAACTTCTTTACATGGAAATATCTCAACCTTAGATAACAAAAGCTATATCCATGCGCACATCACAGTTGGCGATGAAAAATTCAATTCGTCAAGTGGCCATCTAAAGGAAGCCATCGTTTCAGCAACCTGCGAAATTTTTCTGGTTAAAGTTGATGGTGAAGTGAGAAGAAAAAAGGATGAGGAGACAGGATTAAACTTGCTCGATATCTGACAAAAAGGAATCAGCATAGAGAATTTCCTTCTGAATTCTTCAGTCTTTTTGGCTTTTTGAGCATCTACTTGGACAACCAAGGAGATTAGGCAAATCTTGGTGTTATCTATATGCTTGCTATCCGCAATTCGGTCCCCTGAGTTACCAGTGGAAGAACCGAGAATGAATCAAAAACTTGTAGATACGCGTTGTGTGGGACGCTATTCCGTTTTGGCTGCGATTATGCTAGGTAGCATCATGGGTCCAATTGATGCCAGTATAGTCAACGTCACCCTTCCCTTCATAGCCCAGTTTTTCCGTGTAGGCATTTCCACGGCGCAATTGGTCCCAATGCTCTACCTCCTCACTATCAGTAGCCTGCTCCTATTCTATGGCCGCCTGGGCGATATTTTTGGATACAGGAAGATATACTTGTCTGGCCTTACTGGCTTCGTCATTGCCTCTGGACTGTGTGGCCTTTCTCCCACAATTCATTGGCTCATCATGTTTAGGGCTATCCAAGGACTCGCTGCTGGCATGATGATGGCAGTGCCTTACGCTATTATCACCGCCTCCTTCCCACCTACAGAGCGAGGTAAGGCTCTAGGTATTAACGCTATAAGTATCTCGGCTGGCTTGGCAATAGGTCCCTCCCTCGGTGGCTTTGTCACCTCTTTATTGGGCTGGCGTTTTGTTTTCCTCATTAACATTCCTATTGGCGTTGTGGGTTTGCTGTGGGGGCGCCGCGTTATCCCTGAATTGAAGGGTCAGCCCGGTAGAATAGATATACCGGGAGTGGCGACCGCCTTTATTTCCCTGTTCTCTATTCTTCTCTTTGTTAACCGCTTTCAACGCCTGGGATTAAGTTACGCCACTGGTATCATGTTACTGATCGCAGTTCTGGCTTGCATTGGCTTCCTTCGGATAGAGAGCAGGGTTGCGCAGCCCATGCTCAACCTGAGCCTTTTTCGCAATTTAACCTTCTCCTTTGCCAATGTGAGCGCTTTGCTCAATTTTATGTCCCAGTATGTGATGGTTTTTCTCACCCCTTTCTACCTACAAAGGGTGCTGCACTATGCTCCGAATAAGGTAGGCCTAATCATGACCTTTTTCCCATTGGCTGTCATGGTCGTCGCTCCCTTCAGTGGTTCCCTTTCCGACCGGATGGGCACAAGGACACCAGCCTGTCTTGGTGCTGCTACCTGTGCCCTATCACTCTTCCTTATGAGCCAATTGCCAGGCTCTGCCAGTTCAGTGGATGTTGTGTGGAGATTGGCTCTCTTCGGGCTTGGCACAGGCATTTTTCAATCCCCAAATAACAGCGCGGCGATTGGGAGTGCGCCGAGACCTTACCTGGGTATAGCTTCCGGAATTCTGGCAACAGTGCGAAATGTAGGCATGGTTTTGGGCATTGCAACAGCAGGAATGTTGCTCTACTCTTTTGCCCCTTCCTCTATCCTTCAAAAGGCTACCCTTGAGAGTTCGGAAACCTTGGCTTTTCTATCAGGCTTAAAGTATGCATATATAGCGGGAGGAATCTTGACTGGGGTAGCAACCCTTACTTCCCTTGTCAGAAGCAGATGAGAAAAACGCAGCGCAAGAGAGAATCCTGTTAAGGCTCAAAACAGCAGATAGCACAGCATATACGTTTGACAGCAATGGTTTGTCTGAATATCGCTCTCTTTGTCTACTTCTGTTGACTTCTTAAGAAAACAGGCTGGCTATTGAGATTATTCCTTTCTAAACTCTTCAATCTTTTCGGTCCTCTAAGCTATTGACAGGGATTCTCCACGAGTGATATATCTCTTTTTTGACGTTGGCTCATTCAATCCGAGCTAAAAATGGAAGAGACGAGTGTCGTCACAAAAAAATTCCTACCCCTTGCAGTTGGACAAATCATAAGGATCAAGAAAATTCCTTTTGTAGTCTTGGGCATCTTTAAGTCAAAAGGAGATAAAGCATGAAAAATTTAGAATCTCATTCTAAAGGTATGGTTCCTTCGTCCCCTGAACTTCCCCGGGTGCTGGGCATCTTCAGCATCATCGGCATCGTTGTCGGTACGATGATCGGCTCTGGGATTTTTATCAATCCTCCCAAAGTGGCTAAAGATGTCGGGACTCCTGAACTCATGCTGGCTGTTTGGGTTTTCGGCGGGATCCTGAGTTTTTTTGGGGCGCTCTCTCTTTCAGAACTTGGTGCCGCTTTCCCCCAGGCAGGTGGAATCTACATTTACCTCCGCGAAGCCTACGGCTCCCTCATCGCTTTCCTTTTTGGCTGGACGCTCTTCCTCGTTATTGACGCGGGGAGCGTGGCCACGCTTGCCGTTGCCTTTTCCACAAAATACCTCCCCTTCTTTGCCCCTTCTCTCACGCCCGTTGGATCGAAAATTCCCTGGCAGTGCAAAATCATTTCCATTGCCCTCATTGCGGTCCTGGCGGCTGTCAATTATCTCGGCGTGAAAAAAGGCGCTTTCCTGATGAACTTTCTGACAACCATCAAGTTTGTTGCACTCCTGGGTGTATCAGCTGTAATCTTCGTCTTTGCCAAGGGAAGCATGTCCAATTTCCTCTCATCCTCATCCCCTGTCGCCCAACCTGCATCCGGTAGCATTCTTGGCGGTTTTGGCGTGGCTCTGGTTGCAGCGCTCTGGGCTTACAAAGGATGGGAGACAGCGTCCTTCAGCGCAGGCGAAGTCAGGAACCCCGAGAAAAAACTTCCTTTGGGAATCTTCGTCGGAAGTGTACTTGTCATTATTCTTTATCTCTTGGCTAATATGGCCTATCTCTACGTTTTCCCGACAGGCCAGATGGTTGATGAATCCAGCGCCATCTACAACCGCGTTGCCGCCGAAGCTATGAAAGTTGCTATCGGACCGATCGGAGCTTCGATTATTGCCTTCATCATCCTTTTTTCCATTACCGGCGCAGCTAACGGCCATCTGCTGACAGGGCCACGAGTCTATTATGCCATGGCCAAGGACGGACTCTTTTTCAAGCCCATTGCCAAAGTCCATGCCAAATTCCTTACACCGCACATCTCCATTATCGCCCTGGCAGTCTGGAGTTCTCTCCTCTGCCTGACAGGAACCTTTGAACAGCTTTTTACCTATGTCGTCTTCGGCCTCTGGATTTTCATGGGCCTGACTGTAGCTGGGGTGATGATTCTCAGGAAAAAAAGGCCTGATGTCCCGAGGCCCTACAAAACTTGGGGATACCCAGTGACACCGATCCTTTTCATCCTCTCCGCTCTTTATCTTTCCATTAACTCCCTGATCAACACCTTTTGGAATTCCTTTGCCGGGTTAGCAATCATCTTCGTCGGCATCCCCGTCTATTTCTATTGGAGAAGCAAGAAGAAAAAAAGCTCGATAACATAGGTCGAGCGGAGGAAAATATGCTGAATCTTGACCTCATCCATACCGTTGCTTTTGCCGGTGTCATTCTCTTTGTCGGCTATGGCCTCTGCCGGCTAATCCGGCCCCTTTCCCGTTACAACATTCCGCCTCCTGTGGTTGGAGGCTTGATCATTGCCGTCATCATCCTCATCGCCCGCCAGAATGGAGTGATGATTTTCAAGTTTGACATAACCCTCCGCGATCCGCTGATGATTGCCTTTTTTACAACCATCGGGTTCAGCGCGAGCTTGTCTCTACTCAAGATAGGAGGGCCCCAGGTTTTGAAGTTCTTTCTCATCGCTACGGTTGCCGCCGTTTTTCAGAATATCCTCGGAATCCTCATTACCCTTCCTTTTGGGCTTCATCCTCTCTTTGGTGTCCTGAGTGGGTCCGTGACTCTTACCGGAGGACCAGCTACAGGATTAGCTTTCGCTCCTCTTTTCGAGCAGGCGGGAGTAAAGGGAGCAGCTTCTATTGCCATTGCTGCGGCCATGTTCGGAATTATCTGCGGCGGGCTGATCGGTGGCCCGCTGGGAACCTTCCTCATCGACCGCCACAAGGTGAAGAAGCCTCGGGATCAGGCGAAAGAGACTCCTCTAGTCAGCGCAGAAGAGATTGTTGAGGAGAAGATGCCCGAGCCAAAAGAAGAAGCTCTGGCTGGAGAAGACAAAGAAGCTTATATCCTTCTTAAAAATATCGTGGTCTTGCTGGTGGCGATGTGGATCGGGTCCTGGCTGAGCAAAGGATTTGCTGCCTTGGGGTTTACACTTCCCGCCTACATCGGCGCCATGTTCGTTGCAGCCATCATCAGAAATTTTGATGACTTCACCAGGCTCATTGGCATTTCCCAAAAAACGATGGATGACCTCGGCCATATCTCCCTTTCTCTTTTTCTTGTCATCGCTCTCATGACTTTGAAGCTCTGGGAATTGGCAGGCCTGGTTCTGCCCCTCTTTCTGGTTCTTGTCGGTCAGGCGCTTTTGATTGCAATCATCTGTTTGTGGCCGATTTTTAAGATGATGGGTCGCGATTATAATGCTGCTGTCATGAGCAGTGGATTTTATGGTTTCATGATGGGCACGACGGCCAATGCCATGGCCAGTATGAAAGTGCTGGTGGACAAGTATGGCCGGGCACCTCGCGCTTTTCTGGTTGTCTCTATGGTTGGCGCTTTTTTTATTGATTTTGCCAACGCTCTGATCATCACAGTCTTCTTGAATATCTTCAAATGATGTCCGACGGCCTTTGCGGCTGAGGGAAGGCCACTATTCTTTCTTGAGTTTTTCAACATCTCGATGGTGTTCGTATTCTTGGGATTTAGTTCAAGTGACTTCTCGTAGTTTTTGATAGCAAGCTCTTTGTCGCCATTGACATTCGTTTTTATCCTTTTTATATTTCCTTCTGTTGCCGAGATAGGAAATTTTAGGAGAAACAATTTCAGGGACATGTACCTATTGTAGTGGGTCTATGTCCCCAAAATTCCAGATTTATTCCTCAAGGAGGTGACAGATGAGAAAATTCTTTTCATATTTTTTGATCGCAGTTCTTTTCGCAGTGGGATGGGGGAGAGCTCAGTCCCTCTCCGATGATCCCCGGCTAGCCTCTGCTCTTAAGCTCATCGAAATCTGGGTTGAGGCCCAGCTCGATTATGAGGATATTCCCGGAATGTCGATAGGCATCGTCCATGACCAGAACCTATTGTGGAGCCGCGGCTTTGGCTTGGCTGATGTGGAAAAGAAAATTCCTGCGATGCCTGAAACGATCTACAGCATCTGTTCTATTTCTAAGCTCTTCACCAGCATTAGCGTCATGCAGCTTAGGGATGAGGGCAAGCTGAGCCTTGATGATCCTGTTAAAAAATACCTCTCGTGGTTCAGCATTAAAGACAAATATCCTGATGCACCGGAGGTCACTCTGCGGGGAATCCTCACCCATTCCTCAGGCTTGCCCCGTGAATCTGACTACCCTTACTGGACTGGGCCTCGTTTTGTCTTTCCCACCAGGGAGGAAATCATCAAAAAGCTCTCCGGCCAGGAAGAGCTTTACCCGGCCGAGACCTACTTCCAGTATTCAAATCTAGGAATGGCACTGGCCGGCGAAGTTGTGGCTGCAGTCTCAGGTCTGCCCTACGCAGAATATGTCAAAAAGAATATTCTCTCTCCGCTCAGCTTGAAAGACACAATTCCGGAGATCCCGGAGGCACAAAGAGGGAAGAGGCTTGCTACTGGCTACAGCAACCGCCTGCGTGACGGAAGCCGCCAAGTGATTCCTTTCTTTCTCGTCAGAGGGATGGCTCCAGCAGCCGGATTCGCCTCCACGGTTGAGGATCTGGCTCGCTTCGCCTCCTGGCAGGTCAGGCTGCTTGGCAAAGGCGGAAAGGAAATTCTTAATGCCAACACCCTGAAAGAGATGCAGCGCGTTCATTGGATTGATCCGGACTGGAAGACGACACAGGGATTGGGATTTTCGATCTCGCGCCGCGATGGAAAAACATATGTTGGTCACGGCGGCAGCTGCCCAGGATACCGAACGCAGCTCTCTCTGAGTCCCAAGGAAAAATTAGCCGTCATCGTCATGACAAACGCCAACGATGTAGACCCGGAAGAGTATGTGCGAGAGATATTTGAGATTGTGGGGCCTGCTCTAGCTAAAGTCATTGAGTCGCCGGGGAAAGCAAAAAAGGCTGAATCGGATTTGGAGAAATTTATCGGTCGATACGAGCGGCCAATCGGGAGAGAAATACAGGTTGTGATCATGGACGGGGAGCTGGGGATTATCTCACTTCCCACCAAGAATCCAAGCGAAGCTTTGATCAAACTTAGGAGTGTCAAAGAGAATGTCTTCAGACGGGTGAGGGATGACGGCGAGCTTGGAGAAGAGATTGTTTTCGAAGTTGGCCCGGATGGGAAGGTGACGCGCTTCATCTGGAACAGCCAGTATGCCTATCGAGTCTAAGTTGTTGCGCTCTCGACGGAAAAAAATTCTTTTTTTACTTCTTCTGCTTGTTTTTCTTCTGGTTGGCGCTTTTTCTCTTTACCTCCTCGTGAGCCTGCACGATGTCTCGGATTTGAAAAAGCACAACCCGAAAACAACTGCCCTTATCCAGCTTCGCATCAAGAATGCCCAGAAGAAGGGTCAGACGCTGAGAATAAGGCAGCAATGGACCTCTTTCCGCAATGTCCCTCAGCTTCTAAAGAACACCGTGCGTGTCACTGAAGATGCCTCTTTCTACTGGCATAAAGGGATTGATTTTGAGGAGCTCAAAGAATCCATCAAAAAGAATCTCCGTGTAGGGAAGCTCGCCAGAGGAGGAAGCACCATCACCCAGCAGCTGGCCAAGAATCTCTACCTTTCCACAGAAAAGAGTCTTTTTCGCAAGATCAAAGAGTATCTGATCGCCCGCCGTCTGGAGAAAACACTTTCCAAGGACAGGATTTTTGAGCTCTACCTGAATGTGATTGAACTTGGTCCTGGTGTCTTTGGAGTTCAGGCGGCCTCCCAGTATTATTTCGGCCGTGATGTTGGCGATTTGACCATGGAACAGATAGTGCGCTTGACTGCCATTATTCCACGGCCGCTCAGGACAAACCCTGTGGGAGAAAGCCGCTGGCTTAAATGGAAATGCCGCTGGATCCTCGGAAAACTCAGGCTTTACAAATATATCAGTGAAGAGGAATATGAGGGGACCATCCAAATTTTCGAGTGAAAAGCTTTTTAAAAGTCTGACCCCAGAAGTGTTGACAAGAATTTATTGCGAGTGATATAGATTTTTAGGAACACCTGTTCATGCGATCCAGGTCAAAAGGAGCGAAAATTTGTTGCGGCAGCGAAAAGGAAATTCTTTTAGCTTCAGTACCCGGACCGGTAACATGTGTTGGCCGTCGAAAGAAAGACGCGGGCGGTTGCAGACAGCGCGTTCCTGGATTCGAGTTTCAGAACATTAACAACGGAGGTTTCAAATGAAAGGAAAAGTCAGATTCGCTGAGACAGTTTCCGTCCTCCTGGCACTGGCTCTCGTTGGTGCAGGGTTCCTGACCAGAGCAGCGGAGGCACAGAGCCAGATCACATCTCCTGAGAAGTTCTTTGGATTCCAGCTCGGCAGCGACAGGAAAATTGCCTGCTGGGACAAGATCGTCGAATACTATAAGCTTCTGGAGAAGGAGGGCGAAGGCAAGATCAAGGTAGTAGATATGGGGCCAACCACCATGGGCAACCCTTTTCTTCTGGTGATCATCTCCTCCCCGAATAACCTGTCCAAGCTGGAAAGGTTGAGGGAGGTGAACACCAAGATCAGCGACCCGCGGGGGCTCGCCGAACAAGAGGTTAAGAAACTGATCGAGGAAGGCAAGGCGGTGATCTGCCAGTCCATGAGTCTTCATGCCTCGGAGATCGGAGGCACCCAGATGGCGCCGGAGCTTGCCTATGACCTTCTTTCGCAGCGGGATGAGGAGACGCAGCGAATCCTGGACAATGTCATCTTCCTCTTAGTAGCGTGCTTCAACCCGGACGGCGAGATCATGGTTACCGATTTCTACCAAAAATACCTGGGCACAGAGTACGAAGGGGCGAGTCTTCCCTGGCTGTACCACAAGTATGTCGGCCATGACAACAACCGGGATGCGTTCCAGACTAACATGATCGAGTCCAAGTACATGGCCAAGATCCTATTCCAGGACTGGATCCCGCAGGCCTATCTCGACCACCACCACATGGGAAGCTACGGCGCCCGGATCTATGTCCCGCCATACGCCGAGCCCATTCGTCCCTACGCGGACCCCCTTATCTGGCGGGAGCATAGCTGGTACGGGGCCCATATCGCCTATAAGGAAGAGGAAGCCGGTCTGTCAGGCATCATCAACATGGCCCAGTATTCCGGCTGGGGCCATTTCGGATTCCACTGGATAACTCCATTCCACAATATCGCCGGGATGCTCACAGAGTCCGCCAGCGCGAAACTGGCGACGCCAATCTATATTCATCCCGACCAGCTCAAGGGCGGAACTCGGGGCCTGCCGGCCTACGAGGCCCAGACCACCTTCCCCAACCCCTGGACTGGCGGCTGGTGGAGGCTCCGGGACATCGTCGAGCGGCAGAAGGTCTCGGCCTGGGCGATCTTGGACTTAGCAGCCCGGAACAGGGAGACTGTGCTCTGGAATGCTTACCTGAAGGCCAAGAGGCAAACCGAACGAGGTGCTCAGGGCAAGCCCGCCGCCTACGTGATTCCTGCAACCCAGCACGATCCGTTGACCGCCGTGAAGCTGGTCAACAAGCTGCTGATCCAGGGCATCGAGATCCAGCGGGCCCCCAAAGGTTTCACAACCACAGACGGTATGACCTACCCGCCGGGCTCGTACGTCGTCTCACTTGCGCAGCCCAAGATGGGAGTGATTCGGTATCTGCTCGGCCGAACCTTTTATCCCGACAACGACTGGACCCGGGACAAAGACGACTCTCCGATGCGGCCCTACGATATGGCGACAGACACGATGTTCGAGTTCATGGGCGTACGCGTCGACTCGCTTGATGAGGCGGTCAAAGGCGACTTCGAGAAACTCACAGGCGCCGTGCAAGTCGCGGGGAAGGTAGCATCGGGTGGGGTTGGCTACGCATTTGATGGGAGGTTGAATGACAGCTTCAAAGCCATGAACCTGCTGCTGGACAAGGGTGTTGCAGTGCGGCGCGTCGACAAGGCCGGACAGGGCCTCCGGCCTGGCGACTTCATCGCGGCAGCGGGGTCAGAAGCAGTCCTCGCGAGAATCGCCAAGGAGACGGGCGTGGACTTTGCGGCGCTCGAAGGGGACGTCAGGCAGGGGACCCACGACGTCAAGCGGTTGCGCATCGGCATGTATCAGCGGTACTCGGGTGGGAATATGGACGAGGGCTGGACCCGCTGGCTCCTCGAGCAGTTCTGCTTGCCCTACACGACGCTGATGGATGCCGAGATCAAGAAGGGCGGCCTCAACGCCAAGTATGACCTTATCATTCTGCCGGACGATTCCACCGCGATGATCACCGGCGAGGGCCGATCCCAGGAGTCTACTCCTCCTGAGTACCGAAGCGGTATCGGCAACGAAGGAGTCGATGCGCTGAAAGCGTTCGTGCAGAAAGGGGGAACCTTAGTAACGCTCGGTGGGGCCAGTATTTTTGCAATCGAGAAACTCGGATTGAGCGTCCGCAACGTGGTGGCAAACAAGAGTTCAAAGGAGTTCTGGTGCCCGGGATCCACGCTCAGAGTGAAATTCGACAACGGCAACCCGTTGGCCTACGGGATGCCGTCAGAGGGCCTGGCACTCTACTTGGGCGGAAACCCGGCATTCGAGATCGTCCCTACTGAGCACAATGAATGGTACGAGTCTATCGTTACCTATGCCGACCGCGACCTTCTGTCGAGTGGGTGGCTCATCGGGGAAGAGACTCTGGCCAAGAAGGCGGGAATGATCGCGGCGAAATATGGGGATGGCCGGGTGATCCTCATCGGGTTTCGGCCCCAGAACCGGGCTCAGACCCACGGCACATTCAAACTGCTATTCAATGCCTTAGTACGCTAACGCTGAAACGCCTAGAAGCCTCGAGTGAAATCGAAGTAGCACATTTTGATTTAGCTACAAAGAACTATACTTTGCGAAAATTATCAGGACAATATGAAATAGCTTCTTTACTTGTTCTTGTTTTCTTCCTTTGGTAACCATAGCAATAATTGCGACAGTGATCATCGCTTTTACCGGCGCATTCCTCACTGCCTTCCCCTAAAACTATATTAGACACATTTGACATCTGTTTTTTCCTTTGCTATAAGCCTCTACAGGATGCAAATTCTTTTCTTCAAGGAGGATCATATGCGGGGAAAAATAATTCTATTGACTTTAATGGTGATGTTCTTAGCAAGCCTGTCCTTTTCTCAAACAATTGACCTTGTAACTGAGGCGCGAAGAGCAAAGTGGTTTAACGACCAAGGAACACATCTTCCCTTCCCTGGAGCACCAGGTGACTCCCGGGGATTTGTCCATCTCCGGGCTGCTCAGCTTGAAGATGGAAAATCTTACTCCCAGGTGATGCAGACCCACCCGAGGTGGACAGCCAATGGATGGATTGAGGGGCATTATCAATTGACAATCCCCAAGAATTCATTTTTTGAAGCAGTGGTCGGATTTATCCAGGGCGCCAAAGGTTCTGATGGAGTTATTTTTGAAGTCAGCTGGAGAGAAAAAAATAAAGAATTTCTTCTCAAACGTCTGGAGAAAACCTACAGCGGAAGCCTGAGTTCGATTCGTCTGGATTTGAGCAGTTATGGCGGCCATTCCGGGATACTTCTCCTGCGGGTTAAAGCGGGCAAGTCCTCAGGCCAGGACTGGGCTGCCTGGACCTCAGCAAAAATTGTAGCTTCTGTCCCGCCTGTAGCAGTTCTGCCAAAAGTTGTCGGCAAGCCTAGAGCGCAAGTCAGTCCTATTCCAATGGGAAAAATAGAAGAGGCAACAAGGCGTCTTGCTCTTTATACTTTGAAGATTGAATGCTTTCCTCCGGGCATCAAATTTGAAGGCGTGGTGGATGAGCAGAAGGAATCTCTTTATTTCCAGTTGGGCCTTATCCAGGAGAAAAAGCTGCGTCCTGCAGATTTTTATTGGGTAGGAGGCAAGGGCTATGGCCGGCCGGTTGGAATTCAGAGCTGGGTAAAAGTGAAGGTTGGAAAACAATTCCCCAAATACCTCAAGACTATTACCGAATTATTGAAGCAAGGCAAGATAATCTCGGTAACAAAAGAAGGACAGCTTTTAAAATATGAAATTCAGGTTGACTTTATTCTGCCCAGGGATAACCCGGAAGAACTCTTCCGTCCTCTGCTCAGAGAGCAAAAAGTCTTTAAAGAAGAACATCTGAGGCGGGCTGTTGAAATTGCCCGGGCTCTCAAAGTCTCTGCCTTTTTGTGGGTCTCCCAGAAAGACAGCCAGGTCAGAGAACTTCTGGTTGAAAGCGAGATTCCTCAGGGCAAGCTGACCATGAAAGTGACAGTCAATCCCCCTCAGGTCAGGGTTCCTCCCCTGCCTGCAGAAGCCCTGAAAGCTACTGGTCTAGAATTGTCTCTGGCCATGCTTCTCTTCCACATCCCTGATCTCTGGGGAATTGGAGGATGGTCAGCCCAGACCCACTGTCGCTTGGCACTCGAAGCGATCAAGCATCTCCAGAACAATGACCCAGGCCGAAGGTATAGCGAGGTCTATGAATTTAAGGAAAAATATTCCTGTTTTGATACTTCAGGCCATTTCGTTGAGCCCGATTCAAATCAGCTTCCGATCCTCAGCGGGGCTGGGATTGAAGATAATGAAAAGAGGCCAGAGTTCTATAATGCCTGGCTCGGACCTAATCCTGATCTCTTTTTTACAAATGACTACAAGCGGTCTTATCACCATTTTGGAGGTGGCGATAGAGGATTGACAGACAGGTGGTATTTTGTCTTCTGGCCGCCCGTTCCAAGCAGATTCTATAGTGCCAGAGACTGGGGCTATGGAAGAGTCACAGATGGCGAAAACCACAATGGAATGACTTTTATTCAAGCGATCAAAGAGTATAACAAATACCACGGCAAACAAATTGCCTATCTTTTAGTAGGCCATGACCTTCATCTCCTTCAGGACCAGGCAGAACCTGACCATGGTAAATTGGTCCCACATCCTGGCAGTGGCTACACAGAAGAACAAGCCTACGATATGATGTATGTCTGCGAAATATTGGGTGCTGAGGCAGCTCTCATAGCTGGAGTTGCGGCAGCTGCGGCCTGCGGTCCCTGGTTCTGGATCTGTGGTCCTGTTGCTGCTGCCATAGCCTTTGCTGCAGCTTATGGTATCTGCGAGGATTCCATAAGCGCCAGCGTTAAGGGCTACGAAAAAGTTGTCGAAGACTCATGGCGGCCTTCGCGTATCGATTCGAGACTCAGGGGAGCGACAGTCTTGACAGAGCCTGATTACTATTCTTACTTCCGGAACATGGCGGACTTCAGTTCTCGGAAAGTCGGGGAATTCGGATTGTCTTCAGACTACGATTACGATAACTCACTGGGCTGTGGGATGCTTCCCCTCATTCCGCCAGTACCTGGCTGCGATCCCGATATAGAACCTCATCAACAGGATCCCTATTTGAGGTTGACAGATGAAGTGGCAACGCAGGCCATCCGTTTGGGAGCGGGATTTCTGGGCTATTTTTATGAAATCGTCAATCATCCTCCCTATGTCAAAAGGCTTGTTGTTGCCTATGGTGGAAGCGGCATTCTGCCCCTAAGTTTTGAGAGAGGAGGGACTCCTCCTGACGACATTCGCTATGACGCCTACTGGATTGACAGGCGAGAGGGCGACGGTATGAGAAGAGAATTTCAAGTGGTGAGAGACCTGCCATTAGACCCTGCCCGTCGGGCTCAAATCTATTTAGAGCTTGGCCCACAGATTCCTCCTACTAATGGAAAGATTGCAAGGAATATCGAGCTTACTTTAGGCGGCAATCCTGTCAGTCTCAGGGAGGGAGAAACAAGTGACGGCAAGCCCTATTACTTCGGAATAATCCCTCAGACTATTTGCACTGACACAGAGAGAACCTATGATATTGTCATTCGAGCCTGGGATAACTCTGCGCACCTTGCTTCTCGCACACCCTCTGGAGAAGAAATTGATGCAAATCCAGCGACTGTTGCCCTTGTCGACACTGATTCGGATTCTTTCCCGCTGATTAACTATGAGCCAGGGCCAGATACTTACCATCATCTCCGGCTTGCTCCTGCCCTTTATTCGATTGCTGTTTCTCTGGATTCCCGGACCATCCCTCCTGCAACTACTCCACCCTGGCCCATGCCCGATATCCGCATCACAAAACCCGCCTCTGGCATCAAGAAGGATTTCGCTTTCCTCAAGGCTTTCTCTCCGTCCTTGAGCGAAAGCCTACCGCGGCTGGTAACAGTCTATGTCCCCACAGCGTGCCCAGTCCACTGGGAAGTTGATCTCATAGTTGATGGCCCGGAAGGAAGAGGTTCCTCTCTGGACCTTTACAGTTTTCAATTGAGTCTCGCTAATCCTAATAACTGGATGACAACTCTCGAGGTTATCACTAATCCCAGCACCCGAAGCGGGAGATTTGTGGTCAGAGTCAACTGCAGTGTAGGAGAAAGAGCAGGCTCAATAGCCATTCCAATTGTTATTGTTGAATAGAATTTAGAGATTCGCAAAGCTGTTCCATATCTCGAAGGCCAAATACACGTTCTCTGGTTTTGCACCAATGCCAAATTCACACTGGGCAATCACCCCCCATCCTGATAGAGCGATTCTTTGACTTTTCTTACGGCGGCGAAAAAAAGCAAATCACTATCCCCTTAATATTCATTTAATGATTTACATTTATAATTGTATAATGCATATGATATCGAAAAGAAATTTTTACTTTTTATTCGCAGAAAATGACAAGCCGGGAGGCCGATATGAAGCACAGAATTGCTTTCAATTTCCTGCTTTTTTTACTATTTGTTTGCTTCTTTTTCGCAGTTTTGGTCTCAGTCTTCCCAAAGAAAACTGAAGAAGATCAAAACCTTGATGAGAAAGTCAGGAGTTTTTTGGACAGTCATAGATATTCATGGAGAGACATGAATGTTTCGGGAGCTGACGGCAAGGTTCTCTATGACCTCGTCGTCAAAAATAACTATACAAAAGCCCTCGAAATCGGAACATCCACTGGACATTCGACGATTTGGATCGCCTGGGCACTCAGTAAAACCGGGGGAAAGCTGATCACTGTCGAAATCGATGAATGGCGCTACAAGCAAGCTCTCGAGAACTTTGAAGAATCTGGGCTCTCCGGCTATATTGACGTAAGGCTTGCGGATGCCCATAAGCTTGTTCCCGAGCTTAAAGGTCCTTTTGATTTTGTGTTTTGTGATGCAGATAAGGACTGGTATAAAAACTACCTGATTGCTGTGCTGCCAAAACTAGAAGTGGGAGGATGTTTTGCTGCCCACAACGTATCGGGAAGACGCGGATGGCGGTATGGAGGCACTGGAGAATTTCTTGATTATCTGGAAAGCTTGCCAAATATGGAAACGACCTTTGCTCAGGAAAGCAGTTCCGGCATGTCTATCAGTTACAAAAGATCATACAAATAAGCCGATAATTTATTCGTCTCAGCCCAGCGATAGCAAAGATCAGACGATACGCAAAACGTGTCGACAAGTACATGATCAGACTCCTTCTGGCGCTAGAACGACTTACATTTGATGAGAAGGAGGGCAAGGTCTCTTACCGGTTTGGGAAAGAGGGAGAGGCGGAGGAGGACATGGATTATCTGGAATTTATTGCCCGGGTCACATTCCATAGGGGCGGGCCCTGCCATAGGAGAGAAAGATTATCTTACCCAAAATTTTATTGACATCTCCATGATAAGGCCTGACCCCAGGCCAGCTACGGCCTCTACGCCAATGCCCATCAGGGGAAGTTGCGGAAGTCAGAGGAAGGGCTGCATAAGCTCATCATCGTTGAAGAGGATATTCCGATATTAACCCTTTTCGAGTGCACGCTTTTTCTTCAGAGCAATCAACGATATAAATTCATAGACAATATTTGAGGCCAAGAGAGCAGTAATTCCTGAGGGATCAAAATCAGGTAAGACTTCAACGATATCACACCCTATAATCTCCAATTCCTTTAAACCTCTTATCAAGCTTATCGCTTCACCGCTAGTAAAACCTCCTACCTCGGGAGTGCCAGTCCCAGGAGCATAGGCTGGGTCAACAAAATCGATATCGAAAGTAACAAAAACCTTGGCGTTTCCCACTCGATCGCATATCTTTTGTATTAAACTGCTTATTCCCATTTTTCTTCCTTCATCTGTTGTAACTAACTCGAATCCCAAAGATTTCGCGAAGGTTAAGTCATCTTTTGAAAAAATGGAGCCTCGCATTCCTACTTGGATTGAATGATCAACGAGAAGTAATTTTTCTTCAACAGCTCTCCTAAAAGACGTTGCATGATTATAGGGCCGGCCGAAATATTCGTCTACTGTATCGCTATGAGAATCAAAGTGAACCAAAGCGATTGCATTTTGCTTTTTTGCCACGGCTCTGAGTTCAGGTAAAGTTATTGAGTGGTCACCGCCCAGTAATATAGGGAAAACTCCTGCGTCTATTATGGGGAAGAGGCTCTCTTCAATTTTTTTGTAGCAATCCTCAATATAACCCGGAACAACTGGAAGGTCGCCATAATCGACCCCGGAACAATATTCAAATATGCTAACTCCCAAGATCGGATGATGAGGTCGAAGTAAAGCTGAAATACTGCGAATTGCTTCTGGTCCAGATCTTTGCCCAGTTCTAAAAGATGCGCCTGCATCACAGGGTACTCCGACAATTGCAAAATCAATTCCCTCCGTTGTTATCACATGAGGCAATCGCATAAATGTTTTAATTCCTGAAAATCTCGGAGATTTCCGAGGATCTACGGGCTGATAATTGCCCATTTTTAAACCTCCTTCATTTTCTTATAATGCATATAGCTCTATCAGTTCTGTTTTTATGATTTCACTTGATTGAAATAAGATTGCTCGCTGCGTATGAGCCATAATCCTTTTCTTCAATACTGAGAGTCAGGAGTATAGCACTATTTATTTATAAAAATCCAAATGATATCTTTTAAGTTTTTTTCATATCATTTTTGATATTAACTCACATAGCTTCAAAATTTTGTTAAATCTTTTCTAACGCTTCTTCATCCTAACATAATACCTGGGCCGATTTTAGGGGACAGGTCATGATAGCGATGTGCGAGAATGATAACGGATATGCTGAAATGAAAGGAATCATGACAGAAATTACAATCTTCAATCCTTGTGGAACAAGAGGAAACTGGGAGATATCGCCCTAGAACCCTAATAATAACACACATGATTATGACATTCAGGAGCAAGGAGATTTCTTCAGGGACACAAATAAGTCAAAGCTTTGGGATCTCCTTTCGCAAATCCAGCTTAGGGAAGAGGGCTCTATGTATAAACCGTATCCATCAGTTTTCTCAAATAATCGGATAAGATAAAACTATTAGTAATTTATTATACTTCGATTTGACCACTTTCATATTTCAGAAAGGGGAGATACCTTTGTGAAGAGAAAAATAAGGAGAGAATCTTCTCCGAAACCGAATAGCCCCGCCGTCGTTTCTTTAAATGAGAAAGTAGCCTCTCCAACTCTTCGATTAACCCAATATCCTTGGCAAAGGTCATGAGCAAAAGAAGTCCGCTGGAGGCGGTGACAGTGGTTTTTTTTAGTTTGCCGAGATTGAAATTTTTTACGTTTTGGCCTATCATGAAATCACCTTTGAAGTTTCACCTGTTGGGTGAAATTTTAGTTTTTTGTTCATGGCCTCTATTTTACTAGGTTTCCTGGGGAAGTAGAGGCTCTTTTTTTATACCCCTTATAAAATAGGCTGAGTTATCCGATTATTTGGGGTTTGATTCGAAAAGACGTGTCAAGTCATTTAAAAATCTAACCCAAGTAGTATCATCTTGTCACGTAAAAATCTAACCATGATTGATGGTGACAAGTTCTCCTCCTTTCCTAGTTCTGACATAGACCTTAACTCCAAAAGCCTGGGAAATAGCCTCAATAGTCTTTCTCTCGACAGAGGAAAGCTCTTTCAGTTGACCCTTTGCTTTCTTCTCAACAGAAGACAGTTGAGGGCGATAATGGGCTAATTCCCAGACGCGCTCGAGTTTTTGGTTGACTCGTTCTGAAAGCTCAAAAGGATCGCTCTTCTCTCTCAGAGCTTTAAGTTCAAGGACTCTTCTCTGGTCTATCTCCTGACAAGCTAGGAGTCTATCCAGAGGAGTCTGAGGTTTGTCATAGAGGCGTCTCCTTCTGGCTCCCTTACGCCATGTGCCTTGACGTTTCACTGAGGGTTGAAACAAGTTCAGGAAGAGCCGTAGCTCTCCTCCATAGAGTGAACTCATCGCTCGCAAGGCTTGTAGTGAGTCATAACGATCCCAGCCGATAAGACGCCGCACATGAGTCCAGTTCTTCTGCTCAATATGCGCATTATCGTCCTTCTTATAAGGCCGACTTCGAGTGAATTGGATTGAACGATCATCGCAATATTTCCAGAGATGATGATTAATGAACTCTGAGCCATTATCCGAATCTATACCCAGAATCGAGAAGGGAAGGCGCTCAGTCATCATTTCAAGCGCCTCCCTGATACCTGCCTCTCCTTTTCCCATCACAGCCTCTGTCTCCACCCATCCTGAGTAAATGTCCGTCAGGTTTAAAGAATAGATAAACTCGCCGCTTCCATTCTCCCCGCTATGAGAAACTAAATCCACCTCCACATAGCCGGGTCTCTTGACATCCCAAGAGTCGCACTTCACTGGTATCTGATGCCGTAGCAGCGTCCCAGGCTTGGTCCGGCCGTAAAGACGTCTCTTCATCTGCCTCTTCTTCTGCCTCAACCTCCGGTCGATGGTGCTCGCACTTATAGAGAGCAACTTCTCCTCAAGCTCAGCGCTAAGCGGGAATCGTTCTCTGATCCAGGGAAGCCAGAGACGAACAATCTCCTTCAGACGCACTGACCAGGGATAGTTCGCCGCTCGCCATATCTCCTCCAAAATCGCTGTAACTTTACAG
>Ga0315296_10000125_pt1 | contig 76288 bp, 83 predicted proteins | sample YL17G14_18_MG_FD_203921 | JGI IMG/M metagenome (GOLD analysis project Ga0315296, IMG submission 203921) | Sediment microbial communities from Yellowstone Lake, YNP, Wyoming, USA - YL17G14_18 | ecosystem: Environmental > Aquatic > Freshwater > Lake > Sediment | place: USA: Wyoming | collected... | reverse complement strand
TCGGGGTGCATGAAGTCGCCGATCGCGGAGCCCTCGCGCAGGAACTCGGGGTTCGAGACGAGCGAGAAGGGCTGCCTGGGGTTCCGCTCCTTGATGACCTTCTCGATCAGCTGACCGGTCCCGATCGGCACGGTGGACTTCGTGACCACAACCTTGTAGCCGTTCATGTGGTCGGCAATGGCCTCCGCCACCTCCACGACGTAGGTGAGGTCCGCCGAGCCGTCCTCCCTCGGCGGAGTCCCGACGGCGATGAAGATCGCCAGCGACTTCTCGATGGCCTCCTTGAGCTCGGTGGTGAAGTGCAAGCGGCCCGCCTTCTCGTTCTTGGCCACCAGGGCGTCGAGACCGGGCTCGTAGATCGGGATCCGCCCCTCCTCGAGCATCTTGATCTTGCGTGCGTCCTTGTCGACGCACGTCACGTCCATTCCGAAGTCCGCGAGGCAAGCGCCGGTCACCAGTCCGACGTACCCGCTGCCCACGACCGCGATGTGCATGTGCCCTCCTCCGAAGGTGTGCCGCAGAGCGCCGGCGCAGTGTAGCGAGCGCCCTCGCACGGGGCAAGACGCGACCTGCCCTCTCGCAACCGTGTCCCGTCCCGAAAGTGTCGCCGCGGGGACCCGGCCGGTCCCACGCGCCGCGCCCGCACCCGAGTCCGAGCCCGCCCCCCGGCGGCACGCTCAATCGGCCGGCGAGGTGGCTCCCGCCGGCTGCTCGCCCGCCCGCAGCCACCTTCCGAGCGCACGCAGATGCCAGGCGATCTGGGTGTCCGACGGGCGCAGGTTCCACACCCCCACGACGCCGCCCCTCACGACGTGGCTGGCGTTCCAGGAATCGTCCGGGAAGTAGACTTGGAGGGAGTGCACCGCGAACGAGAAGCCGATGAGGGTCAGGACCAGCGCGCGCCGTGCCAGCCCCATCGGCCTCGACGCCACGACCGCGGCGAACGCCGGCGTGAGCAGCAACGACCCCTCGCCGATGATGCGGTAGCCGTAGCTCCACCCCCCGAACCACTCGGTCCAGGTCGCGACCACCAGGAGCAGCGGCACAGTGGCGACCAGGCCGATCGCGCCGAGAGGCACCCCTCCCTGGCCGCGCGCGACCGACGACCTGGCCTCACGCGCAGCACCGATCAGCGCCAGCAGGAGGAACGGCGAGTAAACGAACAGGCCGCGGCTCGGGGCGAACAGCAGACCGCCGAGACCCCCGAGCAGCGGCGTGTCAAAGTTGCCCATCTGGTAGTGCTTCGCCTGGGCGAAGACGAGGGGTGACCCGGTCGCGAGCACGTTGACCCACACCGTGATCAGGGCGAAGGGGAGCGCCCCGATCACCGCCCAGGCCGCGGCCCGGCGCCTGCGCACGAGCACAAAGAGAAAGAGCACCAGCACCGGAAGGAGGTTGGGCGCCCTGCAGATGACCGCCCAGCCGAGCGCGGCACCGAGCAACAGTGCGCTCCCGGCCGTTTCCCGGTCGCGCGCGATCAGCAGGAGCGCGAGCGCCAGGCCGGCCATGCTCGGGCCGTGCTGCCAGAGGTCCTGGGAAGCCGAACTGAACGCGACCGTCCCGAAGGCGAACGCAAGCGTGGCGACGAGGGCGCCCGCGGGAGCGTATCGCCGCAGCGCAGCAAGCAGCAGCATGACGGCGACCGCCGTCCAGCATGCGGCGGTGAGCTTGGCGACGACATCGAGCAACACGAGGCTCGGGGCCAGCCTCGCCACCACTGGGACAAACATGAACGGCAGGCACGCCAGCGTGCTCCCCGGCGGATAGAAGGAGTAGAGGTGCCCGTTGGGCCCCTTGACCGTCTGCACGAGCAGCGGATCGATCACGGGCCGGAACTCGTCCACGTCGAGGTCGCCGCTCTCGATCAGGCTGATCGCGGCGAACGTCGCGAGCTGGGTGTCCATCTGGATCAGCCGTTTCGAGTTCGAGAGGTAGACGGTGAGCACGCCGACCCCGAGCAGCGCCAGGGCGAGGTCGGAGCGGAAGAGGCGGCGCTCCTCCCGACCCCGGTCCGTCATGGCCCATCGCACCGCCGCCCACAGGACCAGCAGCAGCAGTGCGAACATCACTTCGGCAAGCGTCACTTCCCAGGGGATCGGTTTCATCCCGGAGTCCCTGCAAGGCGGGGCACCCCGCCACCGACTGGGATCGGCGGACGTCGCGGGTCCACCAGTTGGCCGGCGGTCTGCCGGGGCACCATTGGCTCGAGCCTACCGGCCGCGCCGGGAGCTGTCAACAAACTCCAGGGTCCGCGCCACCGCGGCGCTATGGACCGAGGCGGAGCAGGAAGTGCTCCGCGATCCGGCTGTAGAGATGGGTGCGCGCCTGCTTCCCCTCGATACCGTGCTTGAGGTTGGGGTAGAGCTGCAGCTCGTAGGGCTTGCCCGCCTTGTAGAGCCGGTCCACGAACGCGAGCGTGTTGCCCCAGTGTACGTTGTCGTCGCCGGTGCCGTGGATCAGCAGCAGCGCGCCCGTCAGCTTCTCGGCCTGGTTAACCGGTGACGAGTCGCGGTAGCCGTCGGGGTTCTCGGCCGGGAGCTTGAGGTAGCGCTCGGTGTAGATCGAGTCGTAGAGACGCCAGTCGGTCACCGGCGCGACCGCCGCACCCGCCCTGAAGATATCCGGGGCGTTGGTGAGCGCGTAGCAGGTCATGAAACCGCCGTACGACCACCCCCAGATCCCGATGCGGGATGAGTCCACGTACGGCAGCGTCTTGAGGTAGGCGGCGCCTGCCAGCTGGTCCTCGAGCTCCACCTTGCCGAGCCGGCCGAGCAGGGCGCGCTCGAAATCCCTGCCGCGCCCGGCCGAGCCGCGGCCATCGATCGAGAAAACGAGGAACCCTCGGCTCGCGAGGTACTGATTGAAGAGCGCCGTCCGCCCGCCCCACGCGTCCCGTACCACCTGCGCGTGGGGTCCGCCGTAGACGTAGACCACGGCCGGGTACCTCTTCTTCGGGTCGAAGCCGGCGGGCCTGAGGAGGGACGCGTAGAGCACCGTGCTGCCCGGTCCCTTCACCGTCACGAACTCGGTCGTGCCGACGGCGTAGTCCCCGAGAGACGGCGGCTGGAGAGGCACGACCTCGCGCAGCACCTGGCCATTGGCGTCCAGTAACCTCAACGCCGGAGGCCGCGACGCGGTCGAGTAGGTGTCGAGCATGTAGCGGCCCCCGGGGGCCATCTCCACCGAGTGCGTGCCGGGGTCCTGGGTGAGGCGGTGCAGCTCGAGGCCGTCAGATCGGGCGCGGTAGAGCTGGCGCTCCAGCGGGCTCGCCTCGCCCGCGGTGAAGTAGATCCACGTGCCGGGGTTTTCTTTCGAGACGAGCGACGCGACCTCCCATTTGCCATCGGTGATCGCCTTCGTCGACATCACACCGTTGACCGGGCCGATCACGCAGAGGTGCCGGTAGCCCGTTGCCTCCGAGCTCCAGAGGTAGGCGTCATTGTCCAGGGGCACCGGGTCCTCGTCGAGGTTCAGCCACGCCGGGTCGTTCAGGCCGAAGAGCGTCTCGACCCGACCGGAGGCGGCCTCGAGCCGCCTCAGCTCGAGCCTGGTCTGGACCCGGTTGAGCACGACAAACCACACCGACTGGCTTCCCTTGGCCCAGCCAAGGCGCGGCAGGTAGTCGGCGTCGCTCCCGCTCAACGCGTGGCCGCGCCGGGTGCGCGCGCCGCCCCTCGCCTCGACCTCTACCACCGAGAGCCCGACGACCGGGTTCGGGTCGCCCGGCTGCGGGTAGCACTGCCCCGTCGTCGTCGGGTGGACCCCCAGGCGGTCCACGATCGGGTAGCGTGGCACCTTGGTCTCGTCGAACGTGAGGTACGCGATCCAGCGCGAGTCGGGTGACCAGGCGTAGCCGACCGGCTTGCGGCCCGCCAGCTCCTCCTCGTAGACCCAGTCGAGCTTCCCGTTCAGGTGGTCCGGTGAGCCATCCTCGGTGAGCCGGATCTGGCTGCCGCTCGCCAGCTCGAGAGCCCAGATGTCGTTGTCGCGAACGAACGAGACCCAGCGGGCGTCCGGCGAGAACTCGGCACGCTCCTCCTCGGCCGGCGTGGCCGTGAGGCGGCGCACCTGCTTGCCCGGCAGTGAGACGATGAAGAGGTCTCCGCCGCCGGAGAGCAGCACAGCGTCGCCTTTCGGTGACCACTGGTACCCCGCGAGCCACGGCACCACCGCGTCCTTGCCTTCGCCGAAGGTTGGAAGCTCCCCCTCGTCGAGCAGGCACTGGCGGACCGCGGACCCCGCATCCTCGCGCCACAGCGACCTCCGGGCATCCTTGCCCTCGCCGCGGATTTCGAGGAACGAGAAGCTTTCGCCGTCGCGGAGCCAGTGCACCTCTTTCGGCAGGGTCCCGTCCAGCGGAGGGTCGGAGAAAATCCTCTCGACCGTGAGGTGCCTCTCGCCGGCAAGCAGCTGAGCACTGGCAAGGACGAGACCCGCAAGAACGCGGCGCACATGCACCTCCCGGGCACGCAGCGTGCCCCGATCGCGGCATGATACGCGTCGCGCCTTGACGCGTGGCCGCGGCTGCAGGGACACTGGGACGTGCCACGCGCGCAGAGAGAGCGATTCTTCTGGCTGGGTCTTGCCCTGGCCGCGCTGCTCCCCCGCGCCCTCGGGGCGGTCGTGCGCCCGCCCTGGCACGACGAGTACTTCACGCTCTGGGCTGCCGGGCTCCCCTGGAGCGGGTTGATGGACGCCCTCCGGCTCGACTCGGGCCCGCCGCTGCCGTACGCTCTTGTGAAAATAGTCACAATCCTTGGCATCCCGGGCCTCCTCGCGGCCCGCGCCCTCGCGGTGGTCGCGGGGACCGCCGCCGTGCTGCTGGCCGCCAGCGCGGCGCGCCGGGTCTTCGGGGCCGAGGCCGGGTGGTGGGCGGGGGCCCTTCTCGCCATCCACCCGCTTGCGGTGGCCTGGTCCTGCGAAGGGCGGGCGTACGCGCTGCTGCTGCTGGCCGCCGCGTGGGGGTGGGATCGGTTCGAGGCGCTCGCACACGGCAAGGGTGGAGCGGTCGGCCTGGGGTTGGCGGTGGCCCTCGCCTGCTGGAGCCATGGCCTCGGCCTGATCCTCGCCGTTGTCCTCGCGGTCGTGGGGCTGACGCTTCTCCCCCCGGCGCGGGGGCGGGCGGTCGCCGCCGTGGCCCTCGGCCTCGCCTTGCACCTCGCCTGGGTTCCCGTGGCCTCCCAGCAGCCGCCCGCCGCCATTGCGTGGATGGCCACGTTCTGGCGCGGTTTGCCTTACGCAGAGAAGTTCGCGGCCCCCGTGCGTCTGCTCTCACCTGCCGGAGGCTACGGGGCATTCCTCGATCTCCCCTCCCCTCCGGCGTGGGCGGAGGGAGCAGCGGCGGCCCTCGTGCTGGCCCTGCTGGCCGCCGGCTGCCGCGCATGGGCCGTGGCCTGGCGCCCGCTCCTCGGCTTCCTCGTGCCCGCAGGCGCTCTCGCGGGCATAGCGATGCTTGGGGTGCCTGCCCTGTACCCCGGGCGCGCCGAGGCGCTCTACCTTGTGCCGTTCCTGCTTCTCCTCGGGGCAGGGGCGGCGCGCTCCCGGCCGTCCCGGGCGGGAGCCTCGCTGCTCGTGCTTGCCGCGGCCGGAGTGACCGCGGCTGCGATCGTCCGGTGGGCCGGGCGGCCCCCGAGTGCCGAGCAGCGCGTGGCGGCCGAGTTGCGGCAGCGCCTACCGGAGGGCGGCGAGGTGGTGATCGGCGGTTACTGGCGCCTGGGAATCGCCTACCACCTCGGAGACGCACGAGGCCGCTTCCGACTGGTCAATTACCCGGCCTCGGCGGCGGCTCACCCCGGGTGGTACGACCCGCGCACGGACATCCCCGCACCGGGTGAGCTCGAACGGCTCCTGGTCACGATGCGCCCCCCGGCGGCACGGTCAGCCGTCATCGTGACGCCCGGCCTTGCCACCGCGCCCGACCTGGAGCGCCTGGCTGGGACCCTCGGCCTGCGGGCCGGGCTTTCCGTGCCCGGGGGACGCCTCTGGCTGCCCGGAGCGGGAGGGGGGGCGCCGTGAGCCCTCCTGGTGGGGCCGACGGCCTCCAGGGTCCGGCGCCGGCCCGGAAACCGCTCCTGGGCGTCAGCCTGGCGCTCTCGGCGATCACCGGGGCGCTGGTGGCCCTCGGGAACGCGGGAACGGCGCCGTTCCTCGCCTGGCTCGCCTCTCTGGCGGCGAGCCTCGCTCTCTGCCGCCAGCGCGGAGAGGAGCGCCGGCTCGCCCGTTCGGACTGGCTCGCCCTCGCGCTCCTCCTCGCCCTTGCGGGGTTCTTTCGCCTCTACCGCATCGGGGAGATCCCCAGCGGACCGTGGGTGGACGAGTTGGCCGCGGCCGCCAACGCCGTCACCCTCACGGGGCGCCAGCCTTTCACCCCGTTCGGGGCGACGCCGCTGTTCGAGGCGGGGCCGCAGTGGGTGCACACCCCGAATCTCTACCTGTACTTCTGCTACGCGGTGCTGTGGCTGTCGGGGTTCTCGCAGCTCGGGGTGAAGCTCATTTCGGTGCTTCCGGGGATCGTTGCGCCCCCGCTGCTCTACCTGCTCGGCCGCAGGTTTCTCTCCCGCGAGGCTGCGCTGCTCGCCGCGGGTCTGCTGGCGGTCTCGGACTGGCAGGTCACGGTTGGCCGCTGGGGGTGGGACGAGGTTCTGGTCACCGCGCTCACGGTGGCGGCGTTCGCGGCCCTCCTGGCGGGCGTGCAGGACCGGCGCCCCTCCTCGTTTTTCCTCGCCGGGGTCGTGACCGGCCTCGCCCAGTACGCCTACGTCGCGGCCAGGCTCTCGGCGCTGGCGGCGGCGACGTTCCTCGCGGTGCGCGCGCTCGAGACTCGAAAGCGTCGGGAGCTCGCGGACCTCGGCCTGTTCGCCGCGGGCCTGCTCCAGGCCGTGCTCCCGATCGCTGTCTTCTGGATCGGGCACCCTGCGACCTTCGCCGTCCGGGAGCGCGAGATCTCGATTGTCCCGCGGCTCCTCGCCGGCGACCTCGGCCCGCTGCTGGAGAACGTGCGTGCCTACGGCCTCATGTTCCTGGTGCGGGGGGACGCCAACCCGCGGCAGAACATCCCCGGCCTGCCGATGCTCGACCTCGTGGCGGGGATCCTGTTCGTGGCGGGTTTGGTGGCGGCTGTGGCGACCTGGCGCCGCGCCGGGTCGCAGATGACTTTGCTTTGGCTATCGATTGGCCTGCTGGGGGGCATCCTCAGCCACCCCGAGAGCGCCCCCAACTCGTACCGCGTCGGTCTTGTTGCGCCGGCCTGCATGCTGCTGGCCGGGATGGGGTGGCAGGAGGCCATCACCCTCATTCGAAGGTTCCGTCCGGGTGCCTTCGCTCGATCGTCGGCGTATGCAGCCGCCGCCCTCGTGACCCTCTCGGGGGTGCTCACCTTCGCGAACTACTTCGTGGCCCGCCCCGCGAGCCGCGAGTGCTGGCTGGCCGTCAAGGAGGGAGCGTACTGCGAGGTGCTGCGACGGCGGACAGAGCGCGCGCTCGACGCAGGCGCCCAGGTGCTGCTCGACCGCAGGCTCGGCTGGGTGACGACCCGCCTGCAGTTCGACACGCTCATCACGCGCCGAAGGCCGCCGGGGGCCTTCCGCTGGGTCGAGGCTGAGGCGGTGGAACCCGCGAGGCTCCACCGCTGCGTGTTGTTCATCAAGCCGGAGCGCTACCCGGAGCTGCCCGGCGCCTTGCAGTCGCTGCCCGCCCGGGCGATCGCCAACCCTTTCGGGGAGGAGATCTTCGTCGCGATCAGCGCCGACCGGGCGTTGCTCAAAGTGGTCGAGCCCGACAGGCGCTGACCCGCCCCGCGCTCTTCCGCCTACGGTCGTATGATAAGGGGACGAATGGGAGCGATCGGCACGGCACGGTGGCGGCAGGCGTGGCACGACGGCGCCCGCCCCCTGCGGAACGTTGCACCGGTCGCCGTCGTCATCGTTGCCTGTGCCGTTGCCGCCGCGGCGGGCTGGAACAACTCGGCGACGAATGACGAGCCCTACCACACGCTCGCGGCGTTCACCTACGTTCACGACGGACACGGAGACCTGAACGTCGAGCATCCGCCCCTCGTCAAGATGCTTGCAGGCGCAGCGATGCTTCCTCTGCGCCTGCATGGCACCGAGGCTGCTCCGGTGGAGCGGCTTGGCGTGCTCTCCAACGAGGTCAGGCATTTCCTGTACTTCAACGCCGCACCGGCCGAAACGATCCTCCGGGCGGCACGGCTGCCCCAGCTCGCCTTCCTTGCACTGCTGCTCGCTGGGGTGTACGCGTGGAGCCGCTGGGCACTGGGTCAAGACGCCGCGCTGCTGGCGCTCGTCGCCGTGGCGTGCCAGCCCCTGGTTCTCGGCCACGCTTTCGTCGTCCACACCGACGTCGCCGCTGCCGCGGCCTGGACGTGGTCGCTGTTCCTCCTGCACCGGTGGCTCGCCGGCTGCAGGGCGGGCTGGCTGCCGTTCGGTGCGGCGCTCGGGCTCGCGCTGCTGACTAAGTTCTCGGCGGTCTACCTCCTCCCGCTTGCAGCGGTTGCGGTGCTCGTTGCGAGCCTGCGAACCCGCCGCTACGGCGACCTGGGGCGCTTCGCGGGCGCCTGCGCCGTCGCGCTTGTCATCGTTGTCGCGGACCTGGCGATCTGCGTGCGCAACGGGGACGTCGCCGAGGAACGAGCCACCATCGCGACCACCCTCGGGCTGTGGCCGGGGACCGGCGCCACCGCCCACCGCCTGCAGGCGCTGGCGGCGGTGAGCCGGCCCCTTGCGCATTACGCGCTCGGCCTCGCGTACGTCTACGAGACCAACCTCCACGGCCAGGGAATCAACTTCTTCCTTGGGCGAACAGGCGTCGAGGGGTTCACGATGTACTTCCCAGCGGCCCTGGTTCTGAAGACCTCCCTGCCCCTTCTCGCCATGTTCGCGGTGGGGCTCGTCGGGGCCGTCAGATCGCGGAGCCGCACGGACGCTTATCTTCTCGTCACGGCGGCTTACTACCTCGCCCTCTCGCTCGACACGAGCTACAACATCGGTGCGCGCCACCTGCTGCCCATGATCCCGCTCCTCGCCATGCTCGGCGCGCATCACGCCGCCCCCCTGGGTCGCTGGATGCGGCTGGGCATGGTGGCATGCCTCGCCGCCGCCGCTGCTCTCTCCTTCCCGCACTACATCGCTCACTTCAGCGTGCTGGTCGGGGGGGCGCGTCACGGCGCGCGCTACCTGAACGACTCCAACCTTGACTGGGGGCAGGACTGGGCCCGGCTGGGCCACGAGGCTGCGCGCCGGGGGTGGCGGCCGATGACCTACGTCTACCTCGGTTCCGGCGACCCGGGACACGACGTGCCGGGGGCGGTGGACGCCCTCGATCTGCCCACCGTGCCTCCGGGAGGATACCTGGCGGTCTCGAGCTACGCCGATGCGGTCGGTGTGCCCTACCTCCGGGCGTTCCGGTACACGGAGGAGGCCGCCGCGCTCGCAAGGCTGCTCAAGGTGGCCCACCAGAGGGGCACCGTGGTCGGCGAGGTGGGGCACACGATCACGGTCTACCGCTTGCCGGGGCCCGGTGCGCCGGTTCCCCCTACCTGAGCCGGTTGGCCCGGAACCACTCCACGAAACGCCGGATCCCCTCTTCGATCGGAACCTGCGGCTCCCACCCCCACAGCTTCTTCGCCTTGCTCACGTCGGCGAACGTGATCGGGACGTCGCCTGGCTGCGGCGGCAGCGCTTGAACCCGCGGCTCGGTGCCCAGAGCGCCGGCGATCAGCTCGATGAGGCGATGCAGCATCGTCGTGCGCGAGCCGCCGAGGTTCACGATCTCGAACGGTGGGGCGGCGTCCAGAGCCGCCAGGATGCCCTCCACGATGTCGTCGACGTGGGTGTAGTCACGGGCGCTGGAGCCGTCGCCGTAGCGCGGGACCGCCTCGCCGCGGGCGAGCTTCTCCGTGAAGTGGTAGATCGCCATCTCAGGGCGCTGCCTGGGCCCGTACACCGTGAAGAAGCGCAGGCACGTGACCGAGAGCCCGTAGAGGTGGTGGTAGGTGTAGGCCATCAGCTCGTTGGCGCGCTTGGTCGTGGCGTAGGGGGACACGGGGCAGTTGATGGGATCGTCCTCGGAGAACGGCACCTTGGAGTTGGTCCCGTAGACGGACGACGAGGAGCCGAACACAAAGGTCCGCGCGCCCGACCGGCGCGCCGCCTCCAGCAGGTTCAGCGTGCCGACCCCGTTGACCTCCTCATAGAGGCGGGGGAAGCGGATCGAGGGGCGGACGCCGGCTCGGGCCGCGAGGTGCACCGTCGTCGTGATCCCGAAGGTCCGGTAGGTCTCCTCGACCAGGGCAGAGTCCCTGATGTCGCCTTCGACCAGGCGCCAACGAGGGCTGCCGCGGAACGGCTGGACGTTCTCGCGCTTGAACGCGGGGTCGTAGTAGTCGTTGAAGTCGTCGAGGCAGACGACGTCGGCGCCGCGCGCCAGCAGCCGGGCGGTGAGATGTGAGCCGATGAAGCCGGCGCCTCCGGTCACAAGAATCGTCCCCATGAGTCACCTCTCCGGAGTGGGCATCGGCGCAGCCCACACCAGGCCCTTGCCAGTGTCGCGACTTTCGTCCGCGAAACAAGTGGCCACGTTGGAGCACACCACGCCCCAAAGCAAAGTCTCGAGATCCCCTTCCAGCCGCACCCGCCACACGATCTCCTGAACCTGCCACGGTGGGGCGACGAGGCGGCGCGTCATACCCCGACTTAGGTGGGTGGCGCTGCGCAGGTGCCTCACCCGCCGCCAGTTGAGGTCGTGCACTCTTGCCGGCCGGCTCACACCGCGATCTTAGCAGCGCCCCTGGCCTCGGTCCGGGGAGTCCCGGCCTGCGTCGCCCCCGGCCTCACCCCTTCGGTTCGGCTGTGGTATAGGATTGCGCCATGGCACAGCCGGAGTACATGATCTGCCTGGAGTGTGAGACCCCCTCTTACGTGTTCGAGTGGCAGGACGGGCGCCTGCTGGAGGCGCACTGCCCGGTCTGCGGCAACGACGATCCGGCATCGTTTGCCTCCGAGGAGGACCTCGAGGAGCTGATGGCCAGTGAGGATAAGGATGAGGGGTAGGCCGGTGCGCGGGCGTTCCGGTCGGCCTATACTCCGATGCAGGAGCAACTGATGGTCCAGGAGCTAACCGGTCCACGGCTTGCCCGGGCGCTGCGGGCGGGCGCACTCGCGGTTGTGCGGGAGCAGGAGACGCTCAACCGCATCAACGTCTTCCCCGTGCCCGACGCCGACACCGGCACAAACCTCGCCTCCACCTTGCGTGCTGCTGCGGCGGCGCTCATGACCCCCACGGAGCTTACCGTGGGGCAAACCGTCCGCACCGCGGCGGACGCGGCGCTGGATGGCGCACGCGGCAACTCGGGGGCGATCTTCGCGCAGTTCCTGCACGGCATGGCGGAGTCCATCGGCAACCGCGTGAGCGTCACGACACGGGAGTTCGTCGCGGCGGCCCGCCGTGGCAGCGAGGCCGCGCAGCAGGCGTTGGCTCAGCCGGTGGAAGGCACGATCATCTCCGTCCTGAGGGCGTGGGCAGCCGCTCTCGAGGAGCAGACGGCCAAGATCCACGACTTCGGGGGGCTGCTCGGCAAGGGCCTGGAGCGGGCGCGCGAGGCGCTCGCCAACACCCCCAAGCAACTGGCGGTTCTGGCTCGCCACGGAGTCGTGGACGCCGGGGCGCAGGGGTTCGTTTACTTCCTGGAGGGGATCTCGACCTTCTTCCGCGACCGCAGGGCCGCCAGTTGGCGGCGGGCGCGGCTCTCCGAGGCGCAGCCGACGCCTTTTGCCGCCGCGCACGCCGAGTTCGACCTCACGTACCGGTTTTGCTCCGAGGGGCTGCTGGCGGGCGAGCGGCTGGACCGCAAGGCGATCGCCAAGGCAGTGACGCCGCTCGGCGGGTCGCTGGTGGTCGCCGGCGGCGGCTCGCGCCTGCGCGTCCACCTGCACACGAACGAGCCCCAGCGACTGTTCACCCTGCTCGCGGACTTCGGAAAGCTCGAGCGCACCAAGATCGATGACATGGTGCTCCAGCAGCTGGCGGCGCGCAATGCCGCGATCGCGCTGGTGAGCGACTCCTCGTGCGACCTCCCCGAGGCGACCGCGCACGCCATCGGGGTGGTGAAGGTGCCCCTGACCCTGAGCTTCGGCGAGGAGACGTACACGGACGGCGTGGACATCACGCCGCCCCAGTTCTACCAGCGCCTGGCCGCTTCGCCTATACCTCCCAAGACCTCCCAGCCCGCGGTCGGGGACTTCAAGACCACCTTCCGGCGCCTGCTCGAGAACCACGAGGGCATCCTGTCCTTGCACCTCTCCGCCGGCCTCTCGGGCACCTACCAGGCGGCGCTTGCCGCCGCCCAGCAGGTGGATCCGACGCGCATTCGCGTCGTTGACACGCGCCAGATCTCCATCACGCTCGGTCTGGTGGCAGAGGCGGTTGGCGAGGCGATCGCCGCCGGCGCCAGTCTGGACGAGGCGGCATCGATTGCGGAGAGCGTGAGCCGGGAGATCAAGCTCTTCGCGGCCTTCCCTTCCCTCGAGACGGCGGTCCGTGGGGGCCGTGTTTCCGCAGCGCAGGCTCGAATCGCTGGCCTCTTCAGGATCAACCCGGTACTCACCATCGGCGCGGACGGGAAAGTCACGCGAGACGGCATCCACCTCGGCTTCGTGGCGTCCCTGCGAGGCCTGGTCACACGGGCAGTCCGCTTCGCCGGTGGGAGGCCGGTGCGCCTGCTGATCGCGCACGCCGCCGCCGTCGGCGCTGCCGAGTACGTCGCCGAGCGGCTGTGCGCCCGTTTCGGCGTCGCCGACATCCCTATCGTCAACCTCACGACGGTCCTCGCCGCCCACACGGGGCGCGGCGCGGTGGGGCTGGCGGTCCGCCGGCTGGAGGCGTAGGGGCTCTTGAAACCCGGGGCCATGGCCGCTACATTCGTCAGCGGGTCACGCAACCACATGCTGTGCCCGGCAACGGGGGGATGAATGGCTCGACCGGATTACCTCATCTGCCTGGAGTGCGAATCGGAGGTGGAAGACTTCATCTGGCGGGAGGGTGGGATCCGCCGGGCCACCTGCGAGGTATGCGGCAACTCGGACGCCGACGCGTTCTCCCTGCCCGAGGAGTTCGAGCAGGACATGGACGAGGAGATCGAGGACGAGGAAGACGAAGAAGAGGACAAGGAGTCGGAGCACCTCGACGACTACGACGAGGACGACGAGGACGAGGAAGAGGAGTAGGCTCCGACCACCCGCCGCCTGTCGTACCCGTGCACCATGTGGCCGGGGCACCGCACCTTCACGGCGCCCCCATCAACAGTCCAGCCGCGGAAAGTGCCGGCCGCTAGAGCCGGGCAGGCCCGGCTTCCGCGTCATCCTTCCTCGATTCCTGAAGGGCGGGAGTCAGCCGCACGGGGAAAGGCGGCGCTTGGGCGAGCCCCCGCAGCTGTTCCGGGAGGCTGGCCAGTTGGCTGCGGGCGTGCTCGCGGCTCTCCTGGAGGGCCGGCACCTCCCGGCAGAGCGTCCCTCCGCGGATCCAGGGCTCCAGCAGCGGCTCCCACGGACCCTGCGGAGGAGCGTCGTCCGCGGAAGTCACCAGATCCTCGACCATGGCGCCGTCCGGCCCCCGGCGGCGCCAGACCTGCTTGGTGCCGGGTGCCGTTCGCTTCCCCGCCGACCGCTTCGCGACGCCTCGTGCGGCCTTGCCGGGCTCCTGGACCGCCACCAGCTTGTAGACCGCCTGCAGGGTCGGGGCGTCCGCCGAGGTGACCATGCGTGTGCCCACGCCGAAGGAGTCCACCGGGGCGCCCGCGGCCACGATGCTGGCGATTCGCGTTTCGTCCAGGTCACCGCTCGCCACGATCCGCACCTCCTTGCGCCCGTTGCGGTCCAGGAGCGCTCGGCTGGCCTTGGAGAGCTCCACGATGTCGCCGCTGTCCAGTCGGATCGCCACGAACCGGAGCTCCGCGTCCTGGCATGCCCGCTCCACCGCTGCCAGCGTGTCGAACGTATCCACCAGCAGGACGGTGCGGCCCGGGAACGTCTTCGAGTAGGCCCTGAAGGCCTCCTGCTCGCCGGAGAATGACAGCACGAACGAGTGGGCCATCGTTCCCGAGGGCGGCACGCCCAGGCGGCAGCTTGCCCACACGTTGGAGGTCCCGTCCAGCCCGGCCAGGTACGACGCACGCGCCGCCCAGCACGCGGCCTGCGGCCCGTGGGCGCGTCGGGACCCGAAGTCGACGACGCGTCGGCCCCCCGCCGCGAGCCGCACCCGGGCCGCCTTGGATGCCACCAGCGTCGAGAAGGAGACGGCGGCGAGCAGGTAGGTCTCCACCAGCTGCGACTGCTCGATGGGTGCCTCGACGCGGAGCACCGGCTCGCCGGCAAAGGCCACAGTGCCCTCGCGCACCCCCCACACGTCACCCGTGAACCGCAGCCCGGCCAGGTCCGCGAAGAAACCCTCGGTGACCCCCTGAAACGCCTCCAGCTTGCGTAGGGCAGCGATCTGCTCGGGCGTGAAGCGCAGCGCGAGCAGGTACGCCAGCGCAGGCTCCAACCCGGCGGCCACGAGGAAATTTCGCTGCGGGGGGAGATCCCTGAACCAGAGCTCGAAGCAGCCACGGACGCCGCGCCGGCTCTCCCTGTAGGCGGCGAACATCGTCAGCTGGTACAGGTCGGTGACGAGGCCAAGCTCGTCCTCGCACAGGAGCAGAGGATCGGGCGTTCTCATTCGTGCTCCGCACAGCCTAGCACGGCACCCGCGACCCCGGGTGAAGGCGTACGGGGGACGAGGCGTTACTTCTGGCGGCTACAATGCCGTCGTGCCAGGCGCATTCTTCCCGGTGCCGGTCCGCGCCCGCTACGCCGAGACCGACCAGATGGGCGTGGTTCACCACGCCGTGTACCCGGTCTGGTTCGAGGTCGCACGCACAGCCCTCTCGCACGCGGTGGGAGTGCCCTACACCGACTGGGAGCGTCGCGGCGTGCTCCTGATGGTGGGCGAGCTCACCTGCCGCTATCGCCGCCCCGCCAAGTACGACGACCAGGTCACCGTCTGGGTGCGTGTAAGGGAGATCGCGAGCCGGCGCGTCGTGTTTGAGTACAGGGTGGAAGGTTCGGACGGGACCGTTCTGGCGGAGGGCGAGACCCGCCACTTGGTGGTGGACCGCACGACCGGCCGCCCCACCGTCCTCCCGGAGGAGCTGCGCGCCTCCCTCGGGCGGACCCCGGGTTAGGAGCCTGTCCGGGTAATACTCCGGCTGCGAATTCCGATGGCATCCGGCTGGCTGTGTCAGCCGTCGCGAAAAGTCCTCGACGTAGCTCTGGCTACGCCTCCGGGCTTTTCACTCGGCTTCCTTGCCATCCGGCGCCCTCGGAATTCTCGCTTTCGTCGTTTACCCGGACAGGCTCCTAGCGCCTGACCGGGGCCCCGAGACCCACCAGGGCAAACACCTGCTGTGGGTAGGTGCCCACCCACAGCAGGAGCGGGAGCGCAAACGTCACCGGGATGTCGAAGAAGTACCGGAGCGTGCCGTAGACGTTGCGGGCCACGTCCGAGTAGTTGGCGCGGCTCCACGGTCCCATGGAGAACGCCTCCAGGCACTTGAGCTGCCAGAGCAGTGAGAGCGCGTGAGAGGCCGCGAGGATCGCGAGGGCCAGCAGCAGCCTCCGCCATCCCCCACCCGCCAGCGGGTGGGGCAACGCCAGCACTAGGGCCAGGAAAGGCACCAGGTTGAAGTGGATCTGGGTGAGCGGGTACTTCAGCCACCCCGAATCCGCGCGCATGTCGGTCCTGCCCAGCAGCGCGTCACGGCCCTGTGCGACGACGGCGGACGCCGGTGGGACCTCGAAGAGACGTGCAAGGAACTGGGCGCTCACGCACAGCATTCGGCTGTAAGCCGGCGTCGCGAGCGCCCAGACGATCACCGCGCCGACGAGGGCCAGCGGGAGGCGCCTCAGGAACACGCGCAGCTCAACGACGGGCGTCTGCGAGGGCATACCTGCGCACCCAGACCAGCCACAGCACGACACCGAAGAGGATCACGAGCGACTGCCAGACGAACACATGGGAGACGGAAAACCACTGCGGCCTGAGGGCCCCGATGTAGAACAGCGAGACCACCCGCACCACGTTGAACACCTGTATGGCCAGGAATCCAAGGAGGATCCCCGTCAGCTTTCGGCGCCACGGGGCCGGGAACGCTACGACTCCGCAGACGAAGACGAGGATCGCTTCGAGGCCGTTGCAGCCGTTGAATATCGCCACGGAGAACCGGGGTGAGGAGAGCACCTGCTTCGACACGGTCGCTCCCTCGCCGAAGAGGTTCAGGACCACCCTGGCCTCATGGGCGACCATGGTGGTGTAGGGGTTCACGATCCGATCGTTGACGGGCTTGGAGGCCAGCACCAGAAACGAGACGCTGAGGACGAGCGAATAGATCCCGACAAAGCGGCCGGCCGGGGTCGCAAGGAACGCCCTTATCGCATGCACGGGGAGATTATGCTGACCGCGGCACCGGTGGTCAACGAACCGGCGGCGGTCCCCGAGGCGACTCGGACAGGTTGGCACCGCGGGATGACGGCCCGGCCGATTCTGTCCCGCCGGAGCAGGTGCGAAATTGGCACGGGTCTTGTAGCATTCTTCCCGATATGTTCGGCGCACCCGACCGGGAGCCTTCCCTCGAGCAGGAACTGGAGTTGCTGCAGGCCGCTCCCTCGCGGCTCTACAGGCTTCTGGAGAAAGACGAGGAGGAGGCGCCCTGGCCGCAGGGGAACGACCGGTCGGTGCTCTTCCTCCTCGACGAGCGCGTGTCCCCCCGCCCGGTACGGCTGCGCGACCGCCCCATGCTGATCGCCCTGGTGGCTTCTCTGCTCCTCCATTTCGTGATCTTTTCGCAGCTGCGCGAGAACAGCTTGATGCTCGGGCTCATGCAGTCCCAGAAGCTGGCGGCCAAGCTCAGGACCGAGGACAACACGCCCTTCTACGAGATGGTGGAGACGCCGAAGCAGAAGCAGGAGAAGTCGTCGCGGCCCAAGGCCCCTGCCTCCGACCTCGACCGGCGCGCCCACGGCGGCGTCGGGGCCCCGGCCCTCACCCCCGGTTCGCACGGCAACACTCCCGAGCTGCGGCTCGAGCCGCCGCCCGCCTTCCGCGTCGAGAAACCGTCCGACCAGGGGGCCGGAGAGAAGATGGCCAGCCGCGGCGCCTCGGAGAGCGGGCAGGGTGAGGACTCGGACACCAAGCTCAAGCTGGGTGACAAGGGCGCCGACGCGGTCCTGGTGGTGCCCAAGGACGGGGGCGGCGAAAAGCCGGGGCGGGGCCTCAAGGGCCTCTCCAAACTCGGGGCGTACGGGTCCTCGGGGGGAGCCATACCGAACCGCCGCGGCGGCCAGGTGGACATGGGCCCGCTGTCCTTCGACACCGAGTGGTACGAGTGGGGGCCGTACGCAGCCGAGATGCTGCGCCGCATCCGCTACCACTGGGACATCCCGGAGATCGCGCAGGTGGGCGTCCCGGGCGTTGTGCGGATTCACTTCTTCATCGAGAAGGACGGCCGCGTCACGGGCCTGGAGATCCAGCGGGTCTCGGGCCACCCGCCGCTGGACTTCGCCGCGCGCGACGCGATCCTCAACGCCTCGCCCCTGCCGCCGCTGCCCGCCGACCTGGGCGGCCTGGGGCACGAGGGTGTCACCATCACCTTCTACTACAACACGCCGGTTCCCGAGCGCCGCGAACAAGGTTGAGGACCCCCTCCCCCCCGACGCCCGGGCCTGAAGGCTTGAACACCCTACCGGCCACCCGGGCTTGAAGGCCTAAAACTACAAGCCGCCAAGCCTCCAGGCCTTCAAGCCTTTTTCTCGCAGGCTTCCAGGACGCGGCGCAGGGCCGCGCCGACGTGCTCCCCGATGGGGGCCAGATCGGGCTTTCCGATAATCCCCATCACGCTCGCCGGGTTCATCGCCCGCACCACGGTCCTGCCGCCCTCGATCGAGACGGTCACGTTGCAGGGCAGCAACACGCCGACCTCCGGAGCCGCGGCGAGCGACCGGTGCGCCGAGAGGGGGTTGCAGGCGCCCAGTATCAGGTAGGGTTCGACGTCCACCCCGAGCTTGGCCTTCAGCGTCGCCTGGACGTCGATCTCAGTGAGGACCCCGAACCCCTCTGTGGCCAGGACCTCGCGTGCCCGCGTCACGGTCTCGGCGAACGACAGAGGGGAAACAGCTTCGAATGCAACGCTGGTCTCCTTCATGGGCCCACTCCCGTGAACATCATCTCAGCCCTGAGGCTTGAGCAGAAGCACGTAGCCTCGACAATCCCACCAGAAGGTGCCAGACGGCTGAGCCTTCATGCCTTCACGCCTTCATGCCTTCACGCCTTGAACGGCGCCCGCCGGGCGCCCCGCTCAGCTCGCTCAGGTGAAACCGCCGCTGCCGCAGGCGGAGGCGCTCGGGGCGCCGCACGGCATCGCACCCTCTGTCCCCGCACCGCCGGCGACGCTGCTGGCAAAGGTGGAGAATTGCTTGGAGACGTGGCTCGCCCCGCACCCGGGGCAGACGACGCCCGTGCTGTCCGCGCCAACGCGCTGCAGGACCTCGAACCGTCGGCCGCACTCGCGGCACGTGTACTCGTACAACGGCATGGCTATCCTCCGCACCCCGTCCAGAGAGCGTCCCAGATGTTGGTCGAAACCCCCTCAGGGAAAACCTCGTCAGTCGAGTAGATCGATCCGCAGCTCCGGCACCGCCAGAGCAGGGCCCCTCACGTCGGGACCGGCCTGAGCAGCTTGCCACAGCCCGGACAAAGTGCGGCTTGCGTATTCTCCTGAGCCTGCTCCATGCCGCTCCTCCCCTACTTCGAGCCGGGCTCCTGTCCCGGCGCTGCTACCCCACGTTCGGGGCCCTGGGTTGGTGCGCAGCCCGTGCGCCCTGAGGAAGCCTCGGTTCGTGCCCGGCCCCCGGCCGGGTTGGGAACCGCTCAGGTGGGCACGCCCAGCTTGGGCAGCACAACCCACTGGAGGATCAGCCAGGCGGCCAGCACCCCCAGTGGCAGGAGCACGTCGCCCCAGCCGCTCATCGGTCCCCCGCCCCCATCGCGGCCCGCCCCTGCTCGATCTCCTGCTTCTCGGCGTTCACCTGGCGCTCCAAGGAATCGCATACGCTCTCGCATATCGCAAAAACCGTCGGGTCCTCGATCCGGTAGTAGACGTTGACCCCCTCGCGCCGGCACTCCACGAGGCCGACGCGCCGAAGCACCGCGAGGTGCTTCGAGACGTTGGCCTGGCTCCCGCCCACCTGCCCGAGGATGTCGTTCACACAGCGCTCCCCGCCCTGCAGCACGTGCAGGATGCGCAGCCGCATCGGGTCGGCCATCGCCTTGAGCCGGTCGGCAATTCGCTCCAGGAGCTGCTCCGATGCTGGTCGCACATGTCCTCCGCCGTGCAAGTATAACCAATCAGCAATATTGGAGCAAAGCCCGGCCGGGTCAAGCGACTCCAGGGTGTGCACCAGGTGATCACTCATCGCTGAATCGTTATAAATGAATTGGAGTGACCTGTCAAGGCCCCCTCCACCGCCCACCCGACCCAGCGTTCCCCCTCAACGGCAAAGGCGCCCGGGGAGTCCCGGGCGCCCTGACCGATGTGTCTGACGGGGTTCTACTTGGGAGCAGGGCCGGAGGCCTCGGCCTTTGCCGCCGCGGGTGCCTTCTTCTTGCGCTCCTTCTTGCTGTCCTTCTTGCTCTCGCCGGTGGCCTTGGCCTTGGACCCCGAAAGCTTGAAGTCCACGAACTCCAGGATCGCGAGCTCCGCGCCGTCGCCCCGCCGGGGCCCCAGCTTCACGATGCGGGTGTACCCCCCGGGCCGGCTCACAAAGCGTGGGCCGATCTCGGTGAAGAGGCGGTGCACGAGGTCACGGTCGTCGAGCCAGCGCGCTGCGAGCCGGCGCGCGTGGACGGAGTCAGTACGGCGGCCAAGGGTCACGACGCGCTCGGCGATCGGGCGCAACTCCTTGGCCTTGGGCAGGGTTGTGATGATCCGCTCGTGGGCGATCAACGACTTGAGCTGGTTGCGGAACAGCGCACGGCGGTGCTCCGACACCCTCCCCAGCTTGCGCCCGGATTTGTTGTGTCGCATGACTCTCCTCCGTTACGGCCGCGGCAGGTCGAAGCGCACCCCGAGGCCCAGACCGAGGGCCTCGAGCTTCTCGCGCACCTCGCCGAGCGCCTTCTTGCCAAAGCCGGGGATCGCAATCAGCTCGTCCTCACCGGTGGCCACCAGCTCCCGGACGTTTCCGATCCCGGCGTTGCGCAGCATGTTCGTGATACGGCCGCCCAACTCCAGCTCCTCGACACCCTTTTCCAGGACCCCCTCGGTCCTGCTCACGGGCCTGGGCGCTGCCACTTCCGCCAGGTTCTGAAAAATCGGCAGGTGCTCCGCGAGCAGCCGCGAGGCCTCGACCACCGCCCCGGTTGGCGTCACCGCACCGTTGGTCCACACCTCGAGCACCAGCTTCTCGTAGTCGGTGGCCTGGCCCACTCGGGCCGGCTCGATGCGGTAGTTGGCCTTGCGGCAGGGGGAGTACGCCGCATCAAGGTAGATGAAACCCACCCCGAGGTTGCGCGCGTCCTGGTCGTCCGCCGGGACGTACCCGCGCCCGCGGCGGATCACCAGCTCGGCGTCCACCGCGCCCTCCTCGGCCAGGGTTGCGAGGTACACGCCGGGGTCCACGATGGTCAGCTCCGGCCCGCCCTTGATTGCGCCGGCCTTCAGCACGCCTGGCGCGGAGACCTGCAGTGTCGCCGTGACGCTCTCCGGCCCGGTGAGCTTCAGGGGCACACGCTTCAGGTTCAGGATCAGGTCGGTGACGTCTTCCATGACGCCCGGGATCGAGTCGTACTCGTGGTGGACACCCGCAAAACGCACCGCGGTGATCGCGCTGCCCTCGACGGACGAGAGCAGGATGCGCCGCAGAGCGCTGCCAATCGTGACCCCCCACCCTCGCTCGAAAGGCTGCGCCGTGAACACACCATAGGTGTGATTGCTGCGCTCCTCATCGAGCACCACCGCCTGGGGTCGGTGCAGCTCCAATCCTCTCATTGAGACCTCCTCACCGTGAGTACAACTCGACGATCAGCTGCTCTTGAATCGGCAAGCGGATGACGTCCCGAGTGGGCAGCGCGAGAACCTTCCCCCGGTAGTTTTCCCCGTCGAGCTCCAGCCACGGCGGCACGCCGCGCCCCTGGGCCGTGTCCAGCGCCTCGTTGACGAACGGGTTGGCCCGCGTCTTCTCCTTGAGCGCAACCTCCATCCCCGGCTTGACCTGGAACGACGGGATGTCCAGCCTGCGCGCGTTCACCAGCACGTGCCCGTGCCGGATGAGCTGCCGCGCCTGGGACCGCGAGGATGCGAAGCCCAGCGAGTAGACCACGTTGTCCAGCCGCATCTCCAAGAGCCGCAAGAGGTTCTCGCCCGTGACGCCCTTCTGGCGCGCGGCCTCGGCGAAGTACCGCCGGAACTGCGCCTCCAGGACGCCGTAGACGCGGCGCACCTTCTGCTTCTCGCGGAGTTGCAGCCCGTACGGCTGCATCTTGTTGCGGCGCTTCCCGTGCTGACCGGGCGCGTAGGAGCGGCGTTCGACCGCGCACTTCTCCTTGAAGCAACGCTCCCCCTTGAGGAACAGCTTCATCCCCTCGCGACGGCACAGCTTACAAACCGGCTCGTGATATCGTGCCACTGCTACCTCCCTGCCTCTCTAGACCCGGCGCCGCTTGGGCGGCCGACACCCGTTGTGCGGGATCGGGGTCACGTCCTTGATGCTCTTGATCTCGAGCCCTGAGGCCGCCAGCGCCCTGATCGCGGACTCCCGCCCTGCCCCCGGTCCCTTGAGCTCGACGTCCACGCTGCGGACCCCGTGCTCCTGGGCCTGCTCGGCCGCGTTGCGGGCGGCGAGCTGAGCAGCGTACGGCGTCCCCTTGCGGGAGCCCTTGTACCCGATGCGGCCCGCCGAGCTCCAGCAGATGGACCCGCCGGTCGGATCGGTGATCGTCACGATCGTGTTGTTGAACGTCGCCTGAATGTGGGCCACCCCGTGCGGTACGCTCTTGCGCTCCCGCCGGCGGGTGCCCTTCTTCGCAGCCTTGGTTGCCTTCGCCATCGTGTGCCTTCCTCGTCCTACGTCTTGGTGGCCCTCTTCTTCTTGGCGACCGTACCGCGCCGCGGACCCTTGCGGGTGCGCGCGTTGGTGTGGGTGCGCTGGCCGTGCACCGGCAGGCCGCGCCGGTGCCGGACTCCGCGGTAGCAGCCGATCTCCATGAGCCGCTTGATGTTCATGGCGACCTCCTTGCGCAGGTCGCCCTCCACCTTGACCTCATCCTGGATGACGCGGGAGATGCGGCGCACCTCGTCCTCGGAGAGGTCCTTGACGCACACCATGGCGTCCACCTTGGCCCTGCTCAGGATCGTGCGGGCCAGCGAGCGGCCAATGCCGTAGATGTACGTCAGCCCGATGTCAACGTGCTTGTTCTGGGGAAGATCAACGCCCACGATGCGTGCCACAGCCTACCTCCTCACTATCCCTGACGCTGCTTGTGCTTGGGGTTCTCGCAGATCACGCGGACGACCCCCTTGCGCACGACGATCTTGCACTTGCTGCAGATCTTGCGGACCGAAGACCGAACCTTCATACCCGTTAACCCTTTCCAAACCCTTGCTTCACCAACCCCCAGGTTTCAGGGGATCCTTCGTCCCGCCTGCGGCGGGACTCAGAATGATGCGAATCTGCGCAGCAAATTCGCATCACTTGTACCGGTACACGATCCGGCCCCGGGTCAGGTCGTAGGGGGAGAGCTCCACCAGGACCTTGTCGCCCGGGAGGATGCGGATGAAGTGCTTCCGCATCTTGCCCGAGATGTGCGCCAGTACCTCGTGCCCGTTCTCCAGCGCTACCCGAAACACCGCGTTGGGCAGGGCCTCTTGCACGGTGGCCATCACCTCGATGGCCTCCTCTTTTGCCATACCCTCTCCTCACGCCCCGCCCACACCGAGCACCCACGGGCCGTTTTCGGTAACGGCCACCGAGTACTCGAAATGGGCGGAAAGCTTACCGTCTTCGGTGCGTGCTGTCCAGCCGTCATCGTCGAACATCACGCCCGAGACACCCGCGTTGACCATTGGCTCGATCGCCAGGACCAGCCCTGGCCGCAGCTCCGGGCCCCGTCCCCCGGGCCCAAAGTTGTACACCTGTGGGTCCTCGTGCATCGAGCGCCCGATTCCGTGGCCCACCAGTTCGCGCACCACCGAGAACCCCGCGGCCTCGGCGTGCTTCTGGATGACGGCCCCGATGTCGGTGAGCCGGTTCCCCGGTCGGACGACCTCCACTGCCAGTTCCAGGCACTCACGGGTGACGTCGAGCAGGCGCTTCGCCTCGGGGGCCATGTCCCCGATCGGCACGGTGATCGCCGCATCCCCGATGAAGCCGTCGAACACCACGCCGCAGTCCAGCCCCATCACGTCCCCGTTCCGGAGCTTGTGGTCCGCCGAGGGTATCCCGTGCACGATCACGTCGTTGACCGACGTGCACAGGGTCGCCGGGTAGCCCCGGTACCCCTTGAACGCGGGGCGCCCGCCGCCGGCCCGGATGTGCTCCTCCGCGAGGCGGTCCAGCTCCTTGGTGGACACACCCGGCGCGGCGGCCTCGGCCACCAGGCGGAGCGTGTCGTGCACCAGAGAGTTGGCCCGGTCCATGACCGCGAGCTCGTCGGGGGTCTTGAGAACCATCACTTGCTGACGCTCCCCATCGCCTCGCGCAGGCGCTTGAACACCTCGTCCGGCTTGACGGCCCCGTCCGCCTCGCGGAGGATCCCACGGCTCTCGTACAGCTTGAGCAGCGGCGCCGTGTGCTTCCGGTACACCTTCAGGCGCTCGCGCACGACCTTCTCCCCGTCGTCTTCACGCTGCACAAGCGCGGCGCCGCAGGCATCGCAGACGCCATCGGTCTTGGGAGGCTGGGTGGCCACGTGGTAGACCGCCCCACACGACGGGCACGAGCGCCGGCCGGTGATCCTGGCCAGAAGCTCCACGTCAGGCACGTTGATGTAGAGCGCAACGTCCACCCGGCGGTTCAGCTCGGCCAGCAGGTCCTCGAGGAGCTCCACCTGCGCCGCCGTGCGGGGGTAGCCGTCGTAGACGCCGCCGAGGGCGCCACGCCGGCTGTGGAGGAGCTTGGACAGCATCTTTCCGACGAGGGCGTCCGGCACGAGCTCCCCGCGGTTCATGTAGTCTTTGGCCTCCTGCCCCAGTCCGCTCCCCTTCGCGACCTCGTCGCGGAGCATGTCCCCAGTCGAGATGTGAAGCAGGTCGAACGCGGCCGCGATGCGCTTGGCCTGAGTTCCCTTGCCGGCACCGGGGGGACCGAGGAGGACGACGTCGAGGGCGCGGGTCACCATCGCGTCAACCCCTGCGCCCGCGCATGCGCCGGCCCTTGACGAAGCCGTCGTAGTGGCGCATGACCATCTGCGCCTCGATCTGCTGGACCGTGTCCATGGCCACACCCACCACGATCAGAAGCGAGGTGCCGCCGAAGTAGAACTTCACGCCCAGGCCCTCGGTGAACCAGCGGGGCAGGAACGCGTCCAGGGGACCGCCGATGATCGGGATGGTCGCCACCTTGAAACCGGTGATCAGGATCTCCGGCAGGATCGCGACAAGGGCCAGGTAGATGGCGCCCACCAGCGTGATGCGGGTGAGCACCATGTCGATGAAGTCACCCGTGCGCTGCCCGGGTCGGATGCCCGGAATGAAGCCGCCGTACTTGCGCATGTTCTCGGCGGTGTCCTGGGGGTTGAAGATGATCGAGGTGTAGAAGTAGCAGAAGAAGATGATCGCGGTGAAGTAGACCAGGTTGTAGAGCGGCTCGCCCCACCCGAGGGCGCGGGTGATCTGAGCGACCACCGGGTTGTCGATCATCTGGCCGATGGACTGCGGGAACGACAGAATTGAGGCGGCGAAGATCACCGGGATCACGCCGCCGGTGTTGAGGCGCAGCGGCAGGTAGGTGCTCTGGCCACCGTACATCTTTCGTCCCACCACGCGCTTGGCGTACTGCACCGGGATGCGCCGCTGGGCGCGCTCCATGAGCACGATGGCGCCCACCACGACCACCGCGAAAACGATGAACAGCAGCGCCGTGATGATCGACATGGAGCCCGTGCGCAGGTCCTCGAAGGTGGTGATGAGGGCATGGGGCAGGCCAACAACGATGCCGGCGAAGATGATCAGCGAGATGCCGTTACCCACGCCGCGCTCGGTGATCTGTTCGCCCAGCCACATGACGAAGGCGCACCCGGTCGTGAGGGTCAGGACCGCGAGCAGGCGGAACCCCCAACCGGGGTGCGGCACCAGCGCCAGCCCGCCCGGGGCGGAGGTCTTCTCGAGGAAGAACGAGATGCCCAGCGACTGGATCAGCGAGATCAACACGGTTCCGTAGCGGGTCCACTGGGTGATCTTCTTCCGCCCCATCTCCCCTTCCTTGGAGAGCTTCTCGAGGTACGGCCAGACCACCGTGAGGAGCTGCAGGATGATCGACGCCGAGATGTAGGGCATGATCCCGAGGGCGAAGATCGTCATGCGGCCCAGAGCGCCGCCCGAGAACAGGTTCAGGAACCCCAGGATCGTGCCCTTCGCCTGGTTCGTGAACTCGGCGATGGCGAGCGGGTCCACGCCGGGTGTCGGAATGAACGACCCCAGACGGTAGACCGCCAGCAGCAGGAAGGTGAACAGCACCCGCTTGCGCAGGTCCGGAATGGAGAAGATGTTGCGCAGGCTTTCGATCATTGCCCGATCACCTCGCAGCTGCCGCCCACCGCTTCGATGAGCTCTTGGGCCTTCTTCGAGAACTTGTGGGCCCGGACCGTGAGCTTGCGGGACAGCGTCCCGTCACCGAGGATCTTCACCCCATTGCGGAGCTGGGAGACCACGCCCTCGGCCAGGAGCACGTCGGGCGTGATCTCGGAACCCGCCGGGAAGCGCTCCAGCTGCCCCACGTTCACGATCACGAACTCCTTGCGGAAGATGTTGGTGAAACCGCGCTTGGGGAGCCTGCGCATGAGTGGCATCTGGCCGCCCTCGAAGTTGCGGCGATGGGTGTGGCCCGAGCGCGACAGCTGGCCCTTGTGGCCGCGCCCGGCGGTCTTGCCGTTGCCCGAGCCGGGTCCGCGTCCAACGCGCTTGCGGTCCTTGCGCGACCCGGGTTTCGGTGAAAGGGTGTGGAGTTCCATGACCTACTCCTTGGCCTTCTTCGCGGGGCGTTTCGCCGCTGCCTTGCCCGTGGCTTTCGGTTTCGCCTTGGGCTCCTCTGCCTTCTTTCGCGGCGCGGCCGCCTTCGCGGCCTTGGCCGGTCTGGCCTGCTTCTTGGCCTTCGCGGGCTTCTCCGCTTTCGCGGGCTTCTTGGCCTTCGCGGGCCTCGCGTGCTTTGCGGCCGTATCGGCCTTTCCCGGCTTGCGAGCCGGCTCGTGGGCGACCGCCTCGGCCTTCCTCTTGGGCGGCGCTTCGCGTGCAGGTGCGGCGGCCGGTACGGTCGCCCGGGGGGCAGGCGCGCTCACCGGCGCGGCAGGCTTCTCGACCCTGACGACGTGCTCGACCGGCTTGGCCACGTGCTCGACCGGCTTAGCGACGTGCTCCTCGGCCCTTACCTCGTGCTTCTCGACCCTCGCAGCGTGCGGCTCTGCAGCCAACTCCTCGAACGACACGATGTGGGAGACCTTGGCGATCATGCCGCGGGTGTACGGGTTGTCGGGCAGCACGACCGAGGAGCCGATGCGGCCGAGGCCAAGACCGCGCGTCAGCACCCTCTTCAGGCGCTCCTGGTTGCCGATCTGGCTGCGCACCTGGACGATCCGCAAGCTGGCCGTGGCCGCCTTGCGATGGGTCGTCATACCTCCACCTCCGGGAGCGGGCCGGTGGCCGGCTCGGCCTCCTCTACAACCTCGGCCTCGGGGGTGGCGCGCCGCAGGCGGGCGGCCTCGTCCTTGGTGGTGAGCTGCTCGAGCGCCTCGAACGTGGCGCGCACGAGGTTGTGCGGATTGGTGGTGCCGAGGGACTTGGTGAGGACATCCGCGATGCCCGCCGCCTCGGCGATCGCCCGGACCGCTCCGCCGGCGATCACGCCGGTACCCGGGGACGCGGGGCGCAGCAGCACCTTGCCCGCGCCAAAGTGCCCCACGACCTCGTGGGGAATCGTGGTGCCCTGGCGCTTCACGCTGATCATCACGCGCCGCGCCGCCTCGGTCGCCTTGCGGATGGCCTGGGGCACCTCTCGGGCCTTTCCAGTGGCGAAGCCGACCCGGCCGTTACCGTCGCCGACCACCACCAGCGCCGAGAAGGAGAAGTTCTTCCCGCCCTTCACCACCTTGGTGACACGGTTGATGTTGACCACGTGATCGATGAATTGGCTTTCCCGCTCTCTCATCGCCTTGCCCCTAGAACTTCAGGCCCGCTTCACGGGCCGCATCCGCCAGTTCCTTTACCACGCCGTGGTAATGGAAGCCGGCTCGGTCGAACACCACCGAGGTAATCCCCTTGTCCTTGGCGCGCTCCGCGATCGCCTTGCCGACGACGCGGCCGGCCGCCTTGTTGCCACAGTGCTTGAGAGCCTTGCGCAGATCCTTCTCGCCGGTCGAGGCGGCGACCATGGTCGTCCCCTTCACGTCGTCGATGAGCTGCGCATACATGTTGGATAGAGACCGGAAGACCACGAGGCGAGGCCGCTCCGCGCTCCCGGACACCACCTTGCGGATGCGCAGGTGGATGCGATGACGCCGCTGCTTCCTGTCCCTGACTTGAGCCATGGCGCTACGCTCCTGTCTTCCCGGCCTTGAGCTTCAGGACCTCGTCCGAGTACTTGACACCCTTCCCCTTGTAGGCGTCGGGCGGCCGGACGCCACGGATCTCCGCCGCCACCTGGCCGACCTTCTGCTTGTCGATCCCCTCGATGGTCAGGCGGTTGGCCTTGGCGTCGTAGCTGATGGCCACGCCCTCCGGGGCCTTGTAGAAAACCGGGTGCGAGAAGCCGAGCGCTAGCACGATCTCCCTCGGGTTCTTGAGCTCGGCCTTGAAACCGACGCCCACAATGTCCAGCTCGCGCTTGAAGCCGGCGGTGACGCCGCTGATGGCGTTGGCCAGGAGCGCCCGCACGAGGCCGTGCAGGGCTCGCACGTCAGGCTCGTCGCCGGTGCGCTTGATCACGACCTGCTCGCCCTCGACGGCAACCAAGATGCGCCCCGGCACCGGGTGCTTCAGCGCACCCTTCGGGCCCTTGACCTGCACCACCCCGTCGGCGACGCTCACCTGGACGCCCATGGGGATCGGGATGGGGGTTTTCCCAATACGTGACATGACAGCCTCCCTACCAGACCCGGCACATGACCTCGCCACCCAGGCGAAGCCCGCGGGCGCGCGCGTCGGTCATGAGCCCCTTGGAGGTCGAAACCACCGCGACACCGATGCCGCCGCGTACCTGGGGCAGCTTCTCGACGCCCCGGTACACCCGAAGGCCTGGACGCGACACGCGTTGCAGGCCGTGGATCGCGGGCTCGCCGTCCGAGGAATAGCGCAGGTAGAGGCGCAGGGTCCCCTGAGGGCCCTCCTCCAGCACCTTGAAGGTGCGGATGAACCCCTCCTCCTGCAGGACCTTGGAGAGCTCGAGCTTGAGCTTTGAGGCAGGCACGTCACAGCGGTCCTTGCCAGCCTGCACCGCGTTGCGGACGCAGGTGAGGAAGTCAGCGATGGGATCGGTCATTGTCACCGCACACCTCCCTACCAGCTCGCCTTGGTCACGCCCGGGAGGTAACCCTCCAGGGCGAGCTTGCGGAAACACAGACGGCACAGCTCGAATTTGCGGATGTAGCTCCGCGGACGGCCGCAGAGCTTGCAGCGATTACGGTGCCGAACGCGGAACTTCGGCGGCCGCAGCGACTTGGCAATGAGACAGGTACGAGCCACAGCGCCCTCCTAACCTTTCGCAAACGGGAAGCCGAGCTCCTGAAGCAGGAGCCGGGCCTGGTCGTCGGTCTCCGCGGTGGTCACCACGGTGACGTTCATGCCCTTGGGGGTCTCGACCTTGGTGTAGTCGATCTCGGGGAAGATCGAGTGGTCGCGGATCCCCATGGTGAAGTTCCCGCGCCCGTCGAAGCCCTTGGGCGACAGGCCGCGGAAGTCGCGCACGCGGGGCAGCGCGATGTTGACGAGACGGTCGAGGAACTCGTACATCCGGTCCCGCCGCAGCGTCACCGCGCAGCCGATCGGCATCCCAGCCCGCAACTTGAACTGCGCTATGGACTTGCGGGCTTTGCGGATGGTGGGGCGCTGGCCGGTGATGGCCGCCAGCTCCCCCACCGCCTGGTCCATGAGCTTGGCCTGCCGCGGCGCCTCACCCAGGCCGATATTGCAGACGACCCGGACGATGCGCGGCACCGCCATGGGGTTTTCGATCCCGAACTCCTTCTTGAGCTTCGGGACCACCTCTTTTTCGTACAGCGTCTTCAAGCGCGCCATCGCACCCTCTCTTTACTGGTCGAGAATCGCGCCGTCGACCTTCGCCGACCGGACTTTCCGCCCATCCTCGAGAAACTTGTAGCCAATCCGTGTCGGCCGACCCGTGTCGGCCGAGATCACCATGACGTTGCAGACCGCGATCGGGGCCTCACGCTCCACGATGCCGCCGGCCACGCCCTTGCCGGGGTTGGGCTTGCTGTGGCGCTTGAGCATGTTCACGTGCTCGACCACCACGCGGCCGGTCTTGCGGTCGACCCGCAGCACCTTCCCCTTCTTGCCCCGATCCTTGCCGGCGATGACCTTAACCTGATCGCCCTTCTTGATCTTGAAGCTCTTCGTCATCGCCGCCTCCTACAGGACTTCCGGCGCGAGCGACACGATCTTCATGAAGCGCCGCTCGCGCAGCTCCCGCGCCACCGGCCCGAACACCCGCGTTCCGATCGGCTCCTTCTGGGCGTTGATCAGCACGACCGCGTTGTCGTCGAACCGTATGTACGACCCGTCCTTGCGCCGGTGGGTGTGCCGGGTCCTCACGATCACCGCCCTCACCACCGTGCCCTTCTTGACCTGAGAGTCGGGAACCGCCTCCTTGACCGAGCAAACGATGACGTCGCCGAGCCGCGCGTAGCGGCCCGCGTTGGAGCCGCCGAGCTGCCGGATCGCCCGCAGCTTCTTGGCCCCCGAGTTGTCGGCGACCGTCAGCATCGTGCGCATCTGGATCATGGCCGCCTCCTCACGATGCCCGCTCGATCACGCGCACCACACGGAACCGCTTGCTCTTCGAAACGGGGCGGCACTCCACGATCTGGACTTTGTCGCCCACCTTGCACGCGTTCCCCTCGTCGTGCACCGCGAACTTCCGGGAGTGCCGCACGAAACGGTGGTAGAGCTTGTGCCTCACCACCCTCTCCACCTTCACCACAACGGTCTTGTCCATGGCGTCGGACACAACGGTCCCGACCTTGGTAGTTCTCCGGACTTTGCTCGTGCTCTCCATGGCTCACTCCACTTCCCTGAGGCGTTCGGCCAGGATCGTCTCTAGCCGCGCGATGTCCTTGCGCACGAGCCGGATCTTGGCCGGGTTCTGGATCTGACCAGTGGCCTTCTGGAAACGCAGCTTGAACAGCTGCTCCTTGAGCTCGGCCTGGGAATTGCGAAGCTCCTCGATGGACTTCTCACGCAAATCCTTCGCTTTCATCGCACCTGCCCCCGTGCCACGAACCGGGTCTTGATCGGAATCTTGTGGGCCGCGAGGCGCATCGCCTCACGAGCGACCTCTTCCGTGACCCCTTCCATCTCGTACAGGATCCGCGCCGGTTTGACCACGCAAACCCACTCCTCCGGCGGCCCCTTGCCCTTGCCCATGCGTGTCTCCGCAGGCTTCTTGGTGATCGGCTTGTCGGGGAAGACTCGAATCCAGATCTTTCCGCCCCGCTTCACGTGGCGGGTCATGGCGATACGCCCTGCCTCGATCTGGCGTGCGGTGACCCAGCCCGGCTCCATCGCCTGCAAGCCGTAATCGCCGAACGACAGCTCTCCCCCTCCGGTCGCCAGGCCCCGACGGCGCCCGCGCTGCTGCTTGCGAAACTTGACCTTCTTCGGCATCAACATGGCAACACCTCATCCCTCACAACGCGCGCCGGTGCGCCTTGCTCCGGTGCAGCTCACCCTTGTAGATCCACACCTTGACGCCGATCGCCCCGTAGGTGGTGAAGGCTTCGGCAAAGCCGTACTCGATGTCGGCCTTGAGGGTGTGGAGCGGCAGCCGCCCCTCCTGGTACCACTCGGAGCGGGCGATCTCGGCCCCGTTGAGGCGACCCGAACAGCGGATTTTGATCCCTTGCGCGCCGAAACGCAAGGCGTTCTCCATCGCCCGCCGCATGGCACGGCGGAAGGTGATGCGGCGCACGAGCTGTGACGCGATCGACTCGGCGATCAACTGGGCTTCGACCTCCGGCCGCTGAATCTCCTGAATGTTGATGTGGATGTCCTGGCCGTAGACCGCGCGCAGCTCGGCGCCGAGCTTGTCGACCTCCGCGCCCTTGCGACCGATGATGATGCCGGGCCGGGCAGAGAAGATGTTGACTCGGATCTTGTTGGCGGTGCGCTCGATGTCGATCTCGGCCACCCCTGCGTGCGAAAGGCGGGTCTTGAGCGCCTTGCGCAGCCGCAGGTCCTCGTGAAGGAGCTTGGCGTAGTCCGCGTCCGCAAACCAGCGCGAACGCCAGGTCTTGTTGTAGCCCAGCCGGAAACCGTACGGGTGCGTTTTCTGACCCACGCTCGCCTCCTACTCCTCACGCTCTGCGACCTGAACGCTCACATGGCAGTACCTGTGCAGCCTGGGGAAGACACGCCCCATCGAGGCTGCGCGGAACCGTTTCAGGCTCGGACCCTGGTCGACCTGGATGCTCTTCAGCACCAGCTTGCCGCTGTCGATCCCAGGCGATTTCTGCTCCAGGTTGGCCACCGCGGAGCGCACCAGCTTCTCCAGGTCGCGGGCACAGCGCCGATGGGTGAGCTTGAGGACCGACAGCGCCCTCGGCACCCCGTGGCCACGCACGGTGTCGGCCACCAGCCGCACCTTCTGGGCGGAACCCTTGTAGAAACGCAGTCGAGCTTCGGCGTGCATGACTAGCCTCCCGTAAGCGCGGCGCCCTTTTCCTTGCGGGTTCCGGAGTGCCCGCGGAAGGTACGGGTGAGCGCGAACTCGCCAAGCTTGTGCCCGACCATGTTCTCGGTGACGAACACCGGCACGAACTTCTGCCCGTTGTGCACCGCGATGGTGTGACCCACCATCTCGGGGGTGATCGTCGAGCGGCGGGACCAGCTCTTCACGACCCGGCGCCCGCGAGTGTCGTTGAGCTGCTGCACCTTCTTGAGAAGGTGCTCGTCAACAAAAGGTCCTTTGTGAACTGAACGAGCCATCCCGACCTCCCCTTACTTCCGCCGCTTGACGATAAAGCGGGTCGTCCGCTTGTTCCGTCTCGTCTTGTAGCCCTTGGCGGGCTGCCCCCACGGGCTGACCGGGTGGCGCCCGCCCTTGGTCTTCCCCTCGCCGCCGCCGTGAGGGTGGTCGACGGGGTTCATGGCCGTGCCCCGGACATGGGGCCGGCGGCCCGCCCAGCGCGTGCGCCCCGCCTTGCCCACGGAAACGTGGGAGTGGTCGAGGTTTCCCACCTGGCCAACCGTCGCCCAGCAGGTCGCAAGCACGATGCGCATCTCACCCGAGGGCAGGCGCAGCGTCACGTACTTGCCCTCCTTGGCCATCACCTGCGCCCCGGAACCCGCCGCGCGGACCAGCTGCCCACCGTGCCCCGGCTTCAATTCGACGTTGTGGACCAGGGCCCCGAGCGGGATGCTCTTCAACGGCAGGGCGTTGCCGGGCACGATCTCGGCCTTCTCCGCCGCCACCAGCGTTGTACCCACCGCCAGACCGTCGGGCGCGAGGATGTACCGCTTCTCGCCGTCCGCGTATACGAGCAGCGCAATGCGCGCCGAGCGGTTCGGGTCGTACTCGATGCTGGCGACATGCGCGGGGATCCCCAGCTTGTCGCGCCGGAAGTCGATCGTCCGGTACAGCCTCTTGTGCCCGCCGCCCCGGAAGCGCAGCGTCTGGTGCCCCTCGTTGTTCCGGCCGCCGCTCTTGGTGATGCCGCGGGTGAGGGACTTCTCGGGCCGCTCCTTGGTGACCTCAGCGAAGTCCAGGCGCGTCATGAAGCGCACGCCAGGAGAGGTCGGCTTGAATGATTTGAGCGCCATGGGCCTTCCCCCTACACCTGATCAAAGAACTCGATGGTCTTCTCGCCGGCGGCGAGGCGCACGTACGCCTTGCGCCAGTTCGGGCGCAGACCTGTGTACCGCCCGAAGCGGCGCTGCTTGCCGCGGACGTTGACCACGCGCACCTCGACGACCTTGACCCCGAAGAGGGTCTCGACCGCCCGGCGAACCTCGATCTTGTTGGCGTCGCGGGCCACCTGGAAGCACACCGTGTTGGTGCTCTCCTTCAGGTCCGCGGTTTTCTCGGTCACGATTGGGCGCAGAACGATCTGGCGTGGGTCTTTCATGACGACAGCACCTCCGAAAGCTGTGCCAGCGCCCGACGGGAGAACACGACCTGCCGCGCCTCCATCACCTGGTAGACCCGGACGTGCAGGGCGTCCGCCGTGTTCAGTTCGCGGCGGTTCCGGGTGGCGAGCATCAGGTTGAGGTTTTCGAAGCTGTCCACCAGCAGCACCTTCTCCCCGGCGAGCCCGAGCTTCGCCAGGCGCGCCATGAACTCCTTCGTGCGGTTGGAGTCGATGTCGAGCGACTCCAGCACGTGCAGGCGCCCGACGGCGAGCCGCTCCGAGAGCACCGACTTGAGCGCGTTCTTCTTCGCCTTGATGTTGACCTTGACGGCGTACGAGCGTGGCTGCGGGCCGAACGTCGTGGCGCCGTGCCGCCACAACGGGGAGCGGATCGAGCCGTGTCGCGACCGCCCCGTCCCCTTCTGCTTCCACGGCTTCTTCCCGCCGCCCGACACCATGCTGCGGGTCTTGGTGGCGTGCGTGCCGCTCCTCAGGCCGGCCAGGTAGGCCTTTACGACCTCGTACACCAGGTGGGGGCGAGAGGGGTAGCCGAACACCTCCTGCGGGAGCTCGATCGAGCCCACCACCTCGTTGTCCCAGTTGCGAACGTCGAGTTTCATGGCCCGCCCCCTACCCCTTCACCAGCCGCACCAGCGCGTTGCGACCGCCAGGCACGGCCCCTTTGAGGAACACCAGGTTCCGCTCGAGGTCCACCTTCACCACCTTCACCCGCTTGAGCGTGACCCGCTCGCCGCCCATGCGACCCGCCATGCGGGTTCCCGGGAACACGCGCGAGGGGTACGCCGACGGGCCGATGCTGCCCGGCGCGCGGTGGAACATCGAGCCGTGGCTGGCCGCACCGCCCCGGAAGTGGTGGCGCTTGATCGTGCCTTGGAAACCCTTGCCCTTGGAGGTCCCAACGACGCGCACTTCCTCTCCAGCGGAGAAGATGTCGCAGAGGACGGTGTCCCCGGCCTTCACCTCGGAGCCGGAGGAAACCGGCACCTCGCCCAGCGCCCGCGTGGGCGGGACACCGGCCTTGGCAAACGCGCCCCGCAGCGGCTTGGTCACCCGCCGCGGCGGCTTGCCGGCGACCAGCCCGAGCTGGACTGTCTCGTGGCCATCATTCTCGGCTGTCCGGCGCAGCACCACGACGCATGGACCCGCCTGGACGACCGTAACGGGCACGAGATCCCCGTTGTCGTCGAAGAGCTGCGTCATCCCTATCTTCTTGGCGAGAATTCCTTGTACCATGGCCGGCCTCACTTCTTCCCGCCGTAGGCCTTGATCTCCACGTCCACACCGGCCGGCAGCTCGAGCTTCATCAGAGCATCGACCGTCTGCTGGGTGGGATCGAGGATGTCCAGGAGCCTCTTGTGCGTGCGGATCTCGAACTGCTCGCGTGACTTCTTGTCCACGTGAGGCGAGCGCAGCACGGTGAAGCGCTGGATCTGGGTGGGCAGCGGGATGGGTCCCGATACGCTTGCCCCCGTGCGCTTCGCCGTCTCCACGATCTCCGCCGTGGACTGGTCCAGAAGACGGAAGTCATACGCCCTGAGCCGGATCCGGATCTTGTCCTTGACCATGGCCACTCCTACTCGATGACTTCGCTGATGGTGCCGGCGCCGACGGTGCGGCCGCCCTCGCGGATGGCGAAGCGCAACCCCTTCTCCATCGCGATCGGTGTGATCAACTCGACCTCGACCCCGACGTTGTCCCCAGGCATCACCATCTCGACGCCCGCGGGCAGCTTCATTGCCCCCGTCACGTCCGTCGTCCGGAAGTAAAACTGCGGCCGGTACCCGGCAAAAAACGGCGTGTGCCGCCCACCCTCCTCCTTCGTCAAGATGTACACCTCCGCCTTGAACTTGGTGTGCGGCGTAATGCTCCCAGGCTTCGCAACCACCTGCCCACGCTCAACTTCCGTCTTCTCCGTACCACGCAGCAACAGCCCGATGTTGTCCCCTGCCTGCCCCTGGTCCAACAGCTTCCGGAACATCTCCACCCCGGTCACCACTCGCTTGATCGTCGGCCGAAACCCGACAATCTCCATCTCCTCGCCCACCTTCACCACCCCACGCTCCACCCGACCCGTCACCACCGTCCCTCTGCCCGAAATCGTAAACACGTCCTCGATCGGCATCGAAAACGGCTTGTCAATGTCCCGCACCGGCTGCGGCACGTACTTGTCCAACGCGTCCATCAGCTCCAAGATGCACTTCGCATCCGAGGCATCCGGCGAGCCCACCCCAACTGCCTTCAACGCCGCACCCCGAATCACCGGCACCTCGTCCCCGGGGAACTCGTACTTCGACAACAACTCCCGTACCTCCAACTCCACCAGGTCCAACAACTCCGGATCCTCAACCTTGTCCACCTTGTTCAAAAACACCACGATGTACGGCACCCCAACCTGACGCGCCAGCAAGATGTGCTCCCGCGTCTGCGGCATCGGCCCGTCCTCCGCCGACACCACCAAAATCGCCCCGTCCATCTGCGCCGCACCCGTAATCATGTTCTTCACATAGTCCGCGTGCCCCGGGCAGTCCACGTGCGCGTAGTGCCGCGCCACCGTCTGATACTCCACGTGCGACGTCGCAATCGTCAGGATCTTCATCTCGTTCCGTCGTCCGTGCGCGATCGACGCCTTCGCCACCTCATCGTACGACTTGAACTCCGCCAATCCCTTCAACGACATCACCTTCGTAATCGCCGACGTCAACAACGTCTTGCCGTGATCCACGTGCCCAATCGTCCCAACGTTCACGTGCGGCTTCGTCCGGTCAAACTTCTGCTTGGCCATGTCCGCCCCCTTTACGCCAGCCCCTTCGCGCGCGAGACGACCTCGTCGGCGATGTTCTTCGGTACCTCGTTGTAGTGGTCAAACTGCATGGTGTAGGTGGCACGCCCCTGCGTCATCGAACGCAGCTGCGTCGCGTATCCGAACATCTCGGCCAGCGGCACGAACGCCCTGATCACCCGCGAGCCCGAGCGTTGCTCCAGGCTGGTGATCTTGCCGCGCCGCGCGTTGAGATCGCCGATGACCTCCCCTATGTACTCCTCGGGGGTCACGGCCTCGACCTCCATCAGCGGCTCCAGCAGCACCGGGTCGGCCCTCCCGGCAGCGTCCTTGAAGGCCATCGAGCCCGCCACCTTGAACGCCATCTCCGAGGAGTCCACCTCGTGGTACGAGCCGTCGTAGAGGCTGACCCCGACGCCGATCATCGGGAAGCCGGCGAGCACGCCGTGCAGCAGCGCCTCGCGGATCCCCTGGTCCACCGGCTTGATGTACTCGCGGGGTATCCTCCCGCCGACGACGTCGTTGGAGAACTCGTACTCGCTGCCGTCGGTCAGCGGCCGGACGCGGATCTTCGCGTGCCCGTATTGCCCGCGACCCCCCGTCTGGCGGATGAAGCGCCCTTCGCCCTCGGCCTCGCTCTTGATCGTCTCGCGGTACGAGACCTGCGGCCGGCCTACCGCCGCCTCGACCCTGAACTCGCGTACGAGGCGGTCGACGATGATCTCGAGGTGCAGCTCTCCCATCCCGGAGATGATCGTCTGGCCGGTCTCGGAGTCGGTGTGTACCCGGAAGGTGGGGTCTTCCTGCGCGAGCTTGGCCAGCGCCATCCCGAGCTTGTCCTGGTCAGCCTTGGTCGTCGGCTCGATCGCGACGTCGATCACCGGCTCAGGGAACTGTATCGCCTCGAGCACGATCGGGCGCTTCGGGCTGCAGATCGTGTCACCGGTCGCCACGTTGCGGAGGCCCACCACCGCGACGATGTCGCCGGCGTAGACCTCCTTGATCTCCTCGCGCTTGTTGGCGTGCATCTTGAGGAGGCGGCCGATTCGCTCGGTGTTGCCTGTGCGCGCGTTGAGAACCTGGTCGCCGGTCGAGACCTGCCCCGAGTAGACGCGCAGGAACGTGAGCTGGCCGACGAACGGGTCGGTCATGATCTTGAACGCCAGCCCGGCGAACGGAGCGTCGTCGTCCGCAGGCCTGGTTTCCGGCTCGCCGTCGGGCGTGTGTCCCTCGATCGGCGGGATGTCGAGCGGCGAGGGCAGCAGGTCCACGACGGTGTCGAGGAGCTGCTGGATCCCCTTGTTCTTGAACGCCGAGCCACAGACCACGGGCGCGATGCGATGCGCGACCGTCTGGGCCCTCAGGCTCTCGCGCACCGCGCTGATGTCGAGGGCCTCGCCGGCCAGGTAGCGCTCGAGCAGCTCCTCGTCGTACTCGGCCGCAACTTCGAGCATCTGCTCGCGCCACTTCTCGTAGGACTCGCGGAACTCTTCCGGGATTTCGGTGCGCTCGAACTCCGCCCCGAGCGTCTCCTCACGGTAGACGTAGGCGCAGCCCTCGATCAGGTCCACCACGCCCAGGAAGGCGTCCTCGGTCCCGAGCGGGATCTGCACCGCGACCGGGTTGGCGCGCAGCTTCGTGCGCATCTGTTCGATCGTCCCGAAGAAGTCGGCGCCCACGCGGTCCATCTTGTTGACGAAGGCGATGCGGGGCACCCGGTAGCGGTCGGCCTGGCGCCAGACGGTCTCGGACTGGGGCTCGACACCGTTCACGGCGTCGAAGACCGCAACCGCCCCGTCGAGCACACGGAGGCTGCGCTCGACCTCGGCGGTGAAGTCGACGTGTCCGGGCGTGTCGATGATGTTGATACGGTGGTCCCGCCAGAAGCAGGTCGTGGCGGCGGAGGTGATGGTGATGCCACGCTCCTGCTCCTGCTCCATCCAGTCCATGGTGGCGGTCCCGTCGTGGACCTCCCCCATCTTGTAGTTCACCCCCGTGTAGTAGAGGATGCGCTCGGTAGTCGTCGTCTTACCGGCATCGATGTGGGCCATGATGCCGATATTCCGAGTCCTCTCGAGGGGTGCGAGTCGTGGCATTTTTTCAAAGAACCTTTCAGCGCTTCCTGCTTCTCGCAACTGCCGCCAACGCTTTGCTGTCGGCTGTCAGCTGTCAGCTGTCCGCGTCTCCTTCTACCACCGGTAGTGGCTGAAGGCCTTGTTGGCCTCGGCCATCCGGTGCGTGTCGTCCTTCTTCTTGATCGCTCCTCCGCGGTTGTTTGCTGCATCCATCAGCTCGCCGGCGAGCTTGTCGACCATCGACTTCTCACCGCGAGCCTTCGCGAAATCGATGAGCCACCGGATCGACAGCGAGAGCTGTCGTGCCGGTGGCACCTCGACGGGTACCTGATAGGTCGAACCGCCGACCCGGCGTGACTTCACCTCGAGCTGCGGCTTGATGTTGTCCATCGCCCGCTTGAAGACCTTGACCGGGTCGTCCTGCGTCTTGGCCTGAATGATGTCGAGGGCCCCGTAGAAGATCCCCTCCGCGGTGCTCTTCTTGCCCTGGCGCAGGATCGAGTTGATGAAACGGGTCACCAGCTGCGAGTTGTAAACCGGGTCCGGCAGCACCTCGCGCTTGGCAACGTAGCGACGGCGCGGCATATCCTACTGCCTCCCTTGCTGCTTCTGCCGCTTGGTTCCGTACTTCGAGCGGCTCTGGTTGCGGCCCGGCACCCCCTGGGCATCAAGGACGCCACGAATCACGTGGTAGCGCACGCCCGGGAGGTCCTTCACACGCCCGCCGCGGATGAGCACCACCGAGTGCTCCTGCAGGTTGTGGCCCTCCCCGGGGATGTAGGTCGTCACCTCGATGCCGTTGGTCAGCCGCACGCGCGCCACCTTCCGCAGGGCGGAGTTCGGCTTCTTGGGGGTCGTCGTGTACACGCGGGTGCACACACCGCGCTTCTGCGGACTCGCCTTCAGAGCCGGGCTCTTGGTCTTGCCCTTGAGTTGTTGGCGTCCGTAACGGACGAGTTGCGCAATCGTCGGCATCGTTCCCTCTTTCGACCGTAGGCAGCAAGGGCCAAGCGTGCTCCGGTGCTTGGCCCCGGCAACCGTCCGCCGGCCCTCTGCCGGCGAAGCTCGGGGATTCTAGTAAAGCCTTGCCCCAGTGTCAACTACCCTCGGTGCGGCCGGGGATGAGCTGGTTGAGCTCTTCGTACTCAACCCCCCCCTCACCCTCCGGCTCGGCGGGCTGAGGCATCTCCTCCGGCGGCACCGGTCCGATCGCAAAGTAATGATAATGCTTGGCTCCCGTACCAGCCGGGATGAGCCTCCCCACGATCACGTTCTCCTTCAACCCGTACAGGTGGTCGATCCGGCCGGAGACCGCGGCCTCCGTGAGGACCCTCGTGGTCTCCTGGAAGGAGGCTGCCGAGACGAAGGATTCCGTGGCCAGGGCCGCCTTGGTGATGCCCAGCAGGACCGGGGTGAAACGTGCCGGCTGGCCGCCCAGCTTCTCGATGCGGTCGTTCTCCTCCTGGACGCGGTACCTCGGCACCTGCTCCTCGAGGAGGAACTCGGTGTCGCCGGGGTCCGTGACCTTCACGAAGCGGCACATCTGGCGCACGATCGTCTCGATGTGCTTGTCGTTGATCGTGACCCCCTGCGTGCGGTAGACCTCCTGGATCTTGTCCACGAGGTAGCGCTGCAGCTCGGTCTCGCCCAGCACGGCCAGCACGTCGTGGGGGTCCACCGGGCCGTCGGTGAGCGACTCGCCGGTGGCGACCCACTCGCCGTCCTGCACGATGAGGTGCGCGACCTTGGGGATCGTGTACTCGCGGGTCGTGCCCTCCTTGCCCTCCACGGTCACCTTGCGGGTCCCGCGGGTGGCCTCCCCGACGCGAACGACGCCGGAGATCTCGCTGACCACGGCGGCATCCTTCGGCCGCCGCGCCTCGAAGAGTTCGACCACACGCGGCAGACCGCCGGTGATGTCCTTGGTCTTCGTGGTCTCACGCGGGATCTTGGCCAGCACATCGCCCGGGTTGACCTTGTCGCCCTCGGCCACCATGAGGTGCGAGCCGATGGCAAGTTGGTAGCGGCGCTCCGACTTCTTGGCGCCGCGCACGACGATCGTCGGGATGCGCCGGTCGGCGCCGATGGGCTCGATCACGATCTTGTGCGAGTGGCCGCTGAGCTTGTCGATCTCCTCGCGGACGTTCTCACCCTCGACGAGGTCCACGTACTCGACCTTGCCCGCAACCGTGGTGAGAACCGCCGAGGTGAAGGGGTCCCACTCGGCCAGCACGGTGCCGGGCTTGATGACGTCCCCGTCCTCGACGTGCAGGACGGAACCGTAGACCAGGTTGTAGCGCTCGCGCTCGCGCCCGCGGTCGTCCGAGATGGCGACCTTCGCGTTGCGGGAGACCACCACGGTCTTGCCCGCGGTGTTGGTGACCGCCTGGACGCCGAACAGCCGCGCGGTCCCCGAGCGACTGGCCTGGTGGCGCGACTGCTCCGTGGCACGGGTCGCCGTGCCGCCGTAGTGGAAGGTCCGCATCGTGAGCTGGGTGCCCGGCTCGCCGATCGACTGCGCGGCGATGATGCCGACGGCCTCGCCCAGCTCGGCCAGCCTGCCCGTGGCGAGCATGCGCCCGTAGCACTTGCGGCAGGCACCGCGTCTCGTCTCACACGTCAGCAGCGACCGGATCTTGACGCGCTCGTAGCCGGCGTCCTCGATGGCCGTCGCCAGCTTCTCGGTGAGCTCGGTGTTCGCCTTGCAGATCGTGGTCCCCTCGAGGGGATCGACCACGTCCTCGGCGGCGACGCGGCCCACGAGGCGATCGCGCAGCTTCTCCAGCACCTCGCCGCCCTCGGTGATGGCGGTGACGTAGATGCCGTGGTCGGTGCCGCAGTCCTCCTCGGTGATGATCACGTCCTGCGACACGTCCACCAGGCGCCGGGTCAGGTAGCCGGAGTCGGCGGTCTTCAGCGCGGTGTCCGCCAGCCCCTTGCGCGCGCCGTGGGTGGAGATGAAGTACTGCAAGACCGACAGCCCCTCCCGGAAGTTGGCGGTGATCGGGGTGGGGATGATCTCGCCCGAGGGCTTGGACATCAGGCCGCGCATGCCGGCGATCTGGCGGATCTGCTCCTTGGAGCCACGGGCCCCGGAGTCCGCCATGATGAAGATCGGGTTCGGATCGCCGCTCTGGTCGGCGCGCCGCCGCATCTCGCGGAACATCTCATCGGAGACGCGCTCGGTGACGCGGTGCCAGATGTCGACGATCTTGTTCAGGCGTTCGCCGGCCGTGATGATACCTGCGGAGCGCTGACGCTCGACCTCCTCGACCTCGCGCAGGGCGTTGTTGATCAGGCCTTCCTTGGCGTCCGGGACGATCATGTCGCCGGCGCCGATCGAGATCCCGGCGTATGTCGCCCAGGTGAATCCCATGTTCTTCAGCGCGTCCAGCAGGCGCACCGTCACTTCGTGCCCGAAACGCAGGTAGGCGAAGGAGACCAGACTCTGCAGGCCGCCCTTCTTGAGCTGGCCGTTGACGAACGGGAGCTCAGGCGGCAGCCCTGAGCTGAAGATCACGCGCCCGACGGTGGTCTCGAGGTGGAAGCTCTCGACCCACTGCGGCTCGGCGTGCAGGATGTCCTGCTGGTCGGCCTCCACGGTCATGTCGAGCAGGTTGCCCGTGTAGACCACCTCGATGGGCTGCAGCGTGTCCGCGCGGCCGTTGGCGTGCGCCAGCAGCACCTCGTCCGTGGAGGCGAAGACCTTGCGCCGCTGCTTCTCGGACAGCGCTCGCTCCGAGGTGAGGTAGTACGTCCCGAGCACCATGTCCTGCGAAGGCACGGCGAGCGGCCTGCCGGAGGCCGGCGAGAGGATGTTGTGGGAAGCCAGCATGAGCACCCTCGCCTCGAGCTGGGCAATGGGCGAGAGCGGCACGTGTACGGCCATCTGGTCGCCGTCGAAGTCCGCGTTGTAGCCGGCGCACACGAGCGGGTGGATGCGAATGGCCTTGCCCTCGACCAGCACCGGCTCGAACGCCTGGATCCCGAGGCGGTGCAGCGTGGGGGCTCGGTTCAGGAGCACCGGGTGCTCGCGGGTCACGGTCTCGAGGGCGTCCCACACGTCGGGCGTGCGCTGCTCCACGAGCTCCCGGGCCATCTTAATGGTGGTGACCAGCCCCTTCTTCTCGAGCTCGTGGTAGATGAACGGTTTGAACAGCTCGAGCGCCATCTCCTTGGGCACGCCGCATTGGTGCAGCTGGAGCTCCGGGCCGACCACGATCACGCTGCGGCCCGAGTAGTCCACGCGCTTGCCCAGCAGGTTCTGGCGGAAGCGCCCCTGCTTGCCCTTGAGGGCGTCGGAGAGCGACTTCAGCGGTCGCCCGTTTGAGCCCTTGATGACGCGGCCGCGGCGTCCGTTGTCGAACAGCGCGTCCACCGCTTCCTGCAGCATGCGCTTCTCGTTGCGGACGATCACCTCCGGCGCCCGCAGCTCGAGGAGCTTCTTGAGGCGGTTGTTGCGGTTGATGACGCGGCGGTAGAGGTCGTTCAGGTCCGACGTCGCGAAGCGGCCGCCGTCGAGCGGGACGAGGGGGCGCAGCTCCGGCGGGATGACCGGGATCACCTCGAGGATCATCCACTCCGGGCGGTTGCCGGACTTGCGGAACGACTCCACGACGCGCAGGCGCTTCGCGGCCTTTTGCCGCTTCACCACCGACGGCTCGGTGCGCATGAGCAGCCGGAGCTCGCCGGCCATCTCGTCCAGGTCGATGCGGCGCAGCAGCTCCTGGATCGCCTCGGCGCCCATCTTCGCCATGAAGCTCTCGCCGAACTCCTGCCTGGCCTCGCGGAACTGCTCCTCCGAGAGGACCTGCTTCTCCTTGAGGGTGGTGTCACCCGGGTCGACCACGACGTACGCCTCGAAGTAAAGCACCCGCTCGAGCTCGCGCATCGTGATGTCCAGGAGTTGCCCGATGCGGCTGGGCAGCCCCTTGAAGAACCAGACGTGGGAGACCGGTGCCGCGAGCTCGATGTGGCCCATGCGCTCGCGCCGGACCCTGGAGCGGGTGACCTCGACGCCGCACTTGTCGCACACCACGCCGCGGTGCTTCATGCGCTTGTACTTGCCGCACAGGCACTCCCAGTCGGTGACCGGTCCGAAGATGCGTGCGCAGAAAAGGCCATCGCGTTCCGGCTTGAACGTGCGGTAGTTGATGGTTTCGGGCTTGGTCACCTCGCCGTGGGACCACGAGCGGATCTTTTCGGGTGAGGCCAGCGACACACGGATCGCGTCGAAGTGATTGATCGCCTTCGGTTTGGTGAAGAAGGCGCGGGGTTCGTTCGGCCTGCTGCTCATTCCAGCCCCCCTTTACTCTGCCTCGTGCTTGACGAGCTCCACGTCGAGCCCGAGGCTCTGGAGCTCTCGCACGAGCACGTTGAACGACTCGGGCAGGCCCGGCTGCTCGGGGACCTTGCCCTTGACGATTGCCTCGTACACCCGCGAGCGTCCCTCGACGTCGTCGGACTTCACCGTCAGCAGCTCCTGCAGGGTGTACGCCGCGCCGTAGGCCTCGAGGGCCCACACCTCCATCTCGCCCAGGCGCTGGCCGCCGAACTGGGCCTTGCCGCCGAGCGGCTGCTGCGTGATCAGCGAGTACGGCCCGATGGAGCGGGCGTGAATCTTGTCATCAACGAGGTGCGAGAGCTTGAGCATGTAGATGTAGCCCACCGTGACGCGCTGCTCGAACGGTTGCCCGTTTACGCCGTCGCGCAGGACCGTCTTGCCGTCCTCCGGGATGCCCGCGCGAGTGAGCAGCTCGCGGATCTCCCCTTCGGTTGCACCGTCGAAGACCGCGGTCGAGAAGCGCAGGCCCAGCGCCCTGCCGGCCCAGCCGAGGTGGGTCTCCAGGATCTGGCCCACGTTCATGCGGCTGGGCACACCGAGCGGGTTGAGGACGATCTCTACCGGTGTCCCGTCCTGGAGCATCGGCATGTCCTCGTCCGGGAGGACGACCGATATCACGCCCTTGTTCCCGTGGCGCCCCGCCATCTTGTCGCCCACTTGCAGCTTGCGTTTCATGGCGACGTAGACCTTCACCTGCTTGATGACGCCGGGCGGGAGCTCGTCGCCGGCGGTGAGCAGCTTGATGCGCTCGTCGTTGAGCTTTTCGAGCACCTCGATCTGCGACTCGGCCTGGTTTACCAGCATGCGGACGCGGTCGCGCACGCTGGCATCCTTGAGCGGCAACGCGAGGATCTCGGCGCGGGTCAGCGCCGCCACGGCCTCTCCCCTGAGCGCGCCACCTTTCTTCGCCAGCACCTCGCCACCGCGCGTGGCGACCACGTTACCTGTCACCTTCGCCCCGTCGAGCAGCTCCGCGAGCTTCTTGTTGCGCTCCTCCAGGATGATGCGCCGCTCGTCGTCCGAGTTCTTGCGAATCCTCCCGATCTCCTCTTCCTCGATCGCCTGGGCGCGGATGTCCTTCTCTGTGCCGCGGCGGGCGAAGATCTTGACGTCCACCAACACGCCCGAGATCCCCGGTGGGCACTTCAGCGAGGCGTCCCGCACGTCCCCGGCCTTCTCCCCGAAGATCGCGCGAAGCAGCTTCTCCTCGGGGGTAAGCTGCGTCTCGCCCTTCGGCGTCACCTTGCCGACAAGGATGCTGCCGGGGCGCACGTGGGCGCCGATGCGCACGATGCCCGCCTCGTCGAGGTCGCGCAGCGCCGACTCCGCGACGTTCGGAATGTCGCGCGTGATCTCCTCGGGTCCGAGCTTGGTGTCCCGCGCGGCGATCTCCAGCTCCTCGATGTGCACCGAGGTGAAGTAGTCCTCCTTGACCAGCTTCTCGGACACCACGATCGCGTCCTCGAAGTTGTACCCGCGCCAGGGCATGAAGGCGACCAGCACGTTCCGGCCAAGCGCCAGCTCGCCCCTGTCGGTGTTGGGGCCATCCGCGAGGATCTGGCCTTTCACGACCCTCTGGCCGGGCTGGACGATCGGCTTCTGGTTCACGCAGGTGTTCTGGTTGGAGCGGCGGAACTTGGTGAGCTGATAGATGTCGGCACCGAAGTCGCGCGGGCGTCCGGTCTCGGGGTCCTCGGCTTCGACGCGGATGATGATTCGGCGGGCGTCAACCGTGTCGACCACCCCCGACCGCCGGCACACGATGACCGAGCCCGAGTCGCGGGCCACCACGGGTTCGAGCCCGGTGCCCACGAGCGGCGCCTCCGAGCGCAGCAGCGGCACTGCCTGACGCTGCATGTTGGAGCCCATCAGCGCGCGGTTGGCGTCGTCGTGCTCGAGGAACGGGATCAGAGCCGCGGCCACCGACACCACCTGCTTGGGCGACACGTCGATGTAGTCGATCTTGTCGCGATCGATCAGCACGAACTCGCCTCCCGACCGGGCGATTACCTTCTCCGACTGCAGGGAGCCCCTCTTGTCCACCACGGCGTTGGCCTGGGCGATGTTGAGGGTCTCCTCGTCCCACGCCGAGAGGTAGAACGCGTACGGCTCCCAGTGGGCGGGGCGCCTGCGTTTTGCCTGCAGCCTCTTGTTGGTCGCCTCGGCCTCCTCGAGCAGTACGACCTCGCCGAGCGCGTACTTCGAGTCGCCGCGCTCCGAGATCTGCACGTGCTCGAGCACGCGCCCCTTCTCGACCTTCTTGTAGGGTGATTCGATGAAGCCGAAGTCGTTGATCCGCGCGTAGCAGGAGAGCGACGAGATCAACCCGATGTTCGGACCTTCGGGGGTCTCGATCGGGCAGATCCTGCCGTAGTGGGTCGAGTGCACGTCGCGGACCTCGAACCCGGCGCGCTCCCGAGACAGACCTCCCGGTCCGAGTGCCGAGAGGCGGCGCTTGTGGGTCACCTCGGCCAGCGGGTTGGTCTGGTCCATGAACTGCGAGAGCTGCGAGGAGCCGAAGAACTCCTTGACCGCCGCGATCACGGGCTTGGCGTTGATGAGGTCGCGCGGCATCGCGTTCTCGATGTCCTGGTGGATGGTCATGCGCTCCTTGATCGCGCGCTCCATCCGCACCAGTCCGACGCGGAACTGGTTCTCCAGCAGCTCCCCGACGGCCCGCACGCGCCGGTTGGCCAGCGAGTCGATGTCGTCCAACCGCCCGAGGCCCCGCGAGAGCTTCAGGAGGTAGCGGACCACGGCGATGAAGTCCTCCTGGTCCATCACCCGCTGCTTGAGGTTCTTCTTCAGGCCCAGCTTGACGTTGAACTTGAAGCGCCCGACCTCGGAGAGGTCGTACTTGCGCTCGTCGAAGAACAGGCCGGCGAACAGCGTTGTGGCCGACTCCTGGGTCGGTGGATCGCCCGGCCGCAGGCGGCGGTACACCTCCATGATCGCGTCCAGCTTGCTGCGGATGGCGTCCTTCTCGATGGTCTTCGTGAGGATCTCGCCGATGATGTCCCAGCCCGGGAAGGCAAGCTTGAGCTCCGCGCGCCCGATCTCGCGGGCGCGGGCCAGCAGCTCGGGCGAAACCGCCGTGGCGGCCTCCGCGATCACCTCTCCCGTCCCAGGGTCGACGAGGTCCTCGACAACCACGGCGTCCACGAGCGCCTCGGGGCTCACCTTGACCTTCGTCTGGCCGCGGTCCTTGAGCGACTTGCGCAGGCCTGCGTCGAGCTTCAGCCCGGCAAACAGCTCGGGGGTGGCGCCGCGCCGACCGACTTGCGCGGCCGCGCGCTCGTCCTCGACCGCGAGGATCCGGTCGTCGAGCGTCAGGGTGACGCCGTCGGTCCCGATCTTGGCGGCGAAGAGGTTGAAGAACACCTCGAGGAGCTGGGCGTTGGACTCGAGCCCCAGCGCGCGAAGGAAAACCGTGCCGGGGAATCGCCGCTTGCGGTCGATGCGAACGTAGAGGACCTGCTTCTTGTCGAACTCGAACTCGATCCAGGACCCTCGGTACGGCACCACCTTCGCGAGAAGCGAGGTCGGCGTCTCACGGGTGAAGGAGACGCCGGGAGACCGGTGGAGCTGAGAGACGATCACCCTCTCGGTGCCGTTGATGATGAACGTCCCCGTCTCGGTCATGAGAGGGAGCTCGCCGAAGTAGAGCTCCTCCTCCTTCACGTCCCGCATATGCCGCTCGCCGCCCGTGCCGTGTTCGAAGAGCGCGAGCCGGAAGGTCACCTTGAGCGGTACCGCGTACGTCAGGCCGCGCTCCCGGCAGTCGCTCTCCGTGTAGGTGAGGCGAAGGCCCACCGGGTTGCCGCAGGTTGGGCAGTGGGGAACCGCGTTAGCCGTGCCCTGGCCGCACGAAGGGCAGACCACGGAGGTCTCGTGGGTCTCCGCCGCCTTGATGCGCGTTCCGCAGTGCTCGCAGGGGATGCGCAGGCGCTCCAGACCCTTCAGGCCGCCGCACTTGCACTCCCAGGTTCCGAGCTCGTAGCGGACGAAATGCAGCTCACAGGAGGAGCGGAAGTCCGAGAACGGGAGGACGCTGGAGAAGACGGCCTGCAGGCCTCTTTTCTTCCGCTCCTCGGCGAGCAGGTCCATCTGCAGGAACTGCTCGTAGCTCGAGCGCTGCACGGCGATCAGGTTCGGCAGCGGGATAGTTGTGCGGATCTTGGAGAAGTTCATCCGCCCGTCCGTATCCACAGGCTGGCTCACGCTTACCGGCCTCGCCACGAGTTTCCCGGTGACCTTCGCCGACGCCGGCTTCGCCAGCTTCGTCGCACCCATCGGCTTGGGTGGCCTGGCCGCCGCTGCCGGCCTTGCGGCCTTCACCGGCTTCGCGGCCCTCGTCGGCTTCGACGAACTGACCGGTCTTGCCGGCCTCGCTGCCTTTGCGCTCTTCACGGCCTTGGCGGCCTTTGCAGACTTTGCGGCTTTCGCGGTCTTCACTCTTGCCATCGCTCACCGCCCCTAAGATTCCTCGCGCCCGTGGGCGCGACCACCCTCGAAGGTGCACCGCCCCGCGCGGGCACCGAAAAAACGGCACACGGGGGGCGCATGCCCCCCTTGCCCGGGCCGCTCGACCAGAACCCGAGTGCGAATCGTCGCCTGCGGTGGGGGACCAGCCTCCACCCGGCGCCCCGCCGGCCCCTAGGCCCAGACTCCGTCGACTCAGCTCCCGGCCGCGACGGCTTACTGGACCTTGACCTTGGCGCCGGCGTCAGTGAACTTCTTCTTGATGTCCTCAGCCTCCTGCTTCGAGACGCCCTCCTTGACCTTGGCGGGAGCACTCTCGACCAGGTCCTTGGCCTCCTTGAGGCCGAGCGAGGTCACCTCGCGCACCACCTTGATGACGTTGATCTTCTTGTCACCTGCGTCCTCGAGGACGACGTCGAACTCGGTCTTCTCCTCGGCCTGCTCGGCGGCACCCGCGGCCAGCGCGCCGGCCACCGCCATCGGCATCGCCGCGGCAGCGGCGGAGACACCGAACTCGCTCTCCAAGGCCTTGACCAGCTCGTTCAGCTCGAGCACCGTCATTCCCTTGATCTGCTCCACGAACTGTTGGATCTGCGCCATCTCGTTTCTCCTTTACCCGATTCGTTGTAGCTAGCCTCTCACGCCTTTTCCTGGCGCTGCTTTTCCTCTGCGATCTGGTGCAGGCTCACGGCCAGGCCCTGCACCGGAGCGTTCAGCACCGTCACCAACCTGCGCATCGGCGACTGGAGCAGGAACAGCAGCTTCGCCACCAGCTCCTTCTTGGAGGGGAGCGCTCCCACCTGCTTGGCCTGCTGCGCGTCGAGCAACTGCCCTTCGACCAGCCCGCCACGGAAGCGCAGCTTCTCGTGCGTCTTCGCGAAATCCGCAAGAGCCTTGGCAAGGGTCACGGCATCCTGGTCGGTGTACGCCACCGCCGCGGGGCCTGCCAGAAGCTGCTGGAGCCCACGGTGGCCGGTCTCCGCCAACGCGAGCTTGGCGAGAGTATTCCTCACCACCCGGTAGTTGCCCTTGGCCTCCTTGACCTTTCGCCGGAGCTCGGTCACCTCGCCGACGGAGAGGCCCGTGAAGTCCATCACGAACAGCCCGTTCGCCGGCGTGAACATGCCCCTGAGGGTATCGATCTGTTCCTGCTTCTGTGCCCGCGTCAACATTGCAAACCCCCTACTTCGCTTCCAGCGGCGTGAGGTCCAGCGCCACGCCGGGGCCCATCGTGGAGCTCATGTAGGCCGACTGAACGTATTTCCCCTTGGCGCTCGAGGGCCTGGCCCGCAGGATCGCGGTGATGAGCGTGTTCGCGTTCTCCTCGAGGGCGTCCGCGCTGAAGGAGATCTTGCCCACGGGCACGTGGATGATGGCCGTCTTGTCGACCCGGAACTCCACCTTGCCGGCCTTGATCTCGCGCACCGCCTTGCCCACATCGGCGGTCACCGTCCCCGTCTTCGGGTTCGGCATCAGGCCGCGGGGACCCAGGATCTTCCCGAGCCTGGAGAGGCCGCGCATCATGTCGGGGGTCGCGACGATCGCGTCGAAGTCCAGCCAGCCACCCTGGATCTTCTCGATCGCCTCCTCACCCATCACGAAGTCGGCGCCCGCATCCTGCGCCTCCTTGGCCTGGTCGCCGGCCGCGACCACGAGGACCTTCTTGCTCTTCCCGGTCCCGTGCGGGAGCACGACCGTCCCGCGCACCATCTGGTCGGCGTGGCGGGGGTCGACACCGAGGCGGAGTGCGACCTCGACGGTCTCGTCGAACTTCGCGTAGTGCATCTCGCGCACCAGCTCGACCGCTTCACGCAGCTGGTAGCGGCGCGCTTCCACCTTCGCCTTTGCCTGCAAGTATTTCTTCGAATGGCTCATGCCCCACCTCCCCTACGCCACCACATCGATGCCCATGCTGCGCGCCGTGCCCTCGATGATGTGGATCGCAGCCTCGAGCGAGGTGGTGTTGAGGTCGGGCAGCTTGGTCTTGGCGATCGCCTCCACCTGCGCCCGTGTCACCTGGCCGATCTTGTTGCGGTTGGGCTCGCCGGACCCCTTCTCGATCCCTGCCGCCTGCCGCAGCAGGAACGACGCGGGCGGGGTCTTGGTGATGAACGCGTACGTGCGGTCGGAGTAGACCGTGATCACCACCGGGATGATCGTCCCCGCGAGCTTCTGCGTCTTCGCGTTGAACGCCTTGCAGAAATCCATGATGTTCAGGCCGTGCTGACCGAGCGCCGGACCCACCGGTGGCGCCGGGGTCGCCTGGCCTGCCGGAATCTGCAGCTTCACGTAGCCGGTAATCTTCTTCGCCATCTACCTACCTCACGCGGTCTTCTGCACCTGGGAAAACTCCAGCTCCACGGGGGTCGATCGTCCGAAGATCGTGACCATGACCTTCAGCGTGGAGCGGTCCAGGTTGACCTCCTCCACGGCACCCGTGAAGTTGGAGAATGGCCCCTCGGTGATTCGGACCTGCTCGCCCTTCTCGAAAACGTGCTTGGGCCTCGGCTTCTCCTTGGCCACCGTCACCTGGTGAAGGATCTGGTTCACCTCGTCCTCGGTGAGCGGCGTCGGCTTCTTGCCGGAGCCCACGAACCCCGTGACCTTTGGGGTGTTGCGAACCAGATGCCAGGCCTCGTCCCCCTTGTCGCCGGCCAGCTCGATCTGCACCAAGACGTAGCCGGGGAAGAACTTGCGCTGCACCTCGCGGCGCTTCCCGTTGCGCATCTCCAGGACGGTCTCGGTGGGGATGCGGACCTCGCCGAAGGACTCCTGCATGCCGAGCGCGTCGATGCGCTGCTCGAGTGTCTTCTTGACGCGCTCCTCGAAGCCCGAGTAGGTGTGGATGATGTACCACTGTTTCGACATGCGTTACGTCCCCCGCTACGAAAAGAGCTTGATCACCCAGTCTACGAGCCGGAAGAAAGCCAGGTCGCAGACGTACAGAAAAATCCCGAAGATGAAAGACGCCGCGATGACCACCACCGTGGTGGCCACCACCTCGTCGCGAGACGGCCATGTGACCTTCTTGGTCTCGACGGCCACCTCGCGCAGGAACGTCTTCAGCCGCTGCCACCAGTTCATTCGCCGCGCCTCCTTGGCGCTAGGGGTTTCTGGCAGGCCAGGAGGGACTCGAACCCCCAACCACCGGTTTTGGAGACCGGGACTCTACCAATTGAGCTACTGGCCTTCCCGGGATTCAAACTACTTCACTTCCTTGTGCAGCGTGTGACGACGGCAGAACCTGCAGTACTTCTTCACCTCCAGACGCTCGGTCTGCTTCTTCTTGTTCCGGCTGGCGGTGTAGTTGCGCCTCTTGCACTCGCCACACGCAAGCTGAATGTTGTCGCGCATCACCCGGCCTCACTCGATGACTTCGCTGATGGTGCCGGCGCCGACGGTGCGGCCGCCCTCGCGGATGGCGAAGCGCAACCCCTTCTCCATCGCGATCGGTGTGATCAACTCGACCTCGACCCCGACGTTGTCCCCAGGCATCACCATCTCGACGCCCGCGGGCAGCTTCATTGCCCCCGTCACGTCCGTCGTCCGGAAGTAAAACTGCGGCCGGTACCCGGCAAAAAACGGCGTGTGCCGCCCACCCTCCTCCTTCGTCAAGATGTACACCTCCGCCTTGAACTTGGTGTGCGGCGTAATGCTCCCAGGCTTCGCAACCACCTGCCCACGCTCAACTTCCGTCTTCTCCGTACCACGCAGCAACAGCCCGATGTTGTCCCCTGCCTGCCCCTGGTCCAACAGCTTCCGGAACATCTCCACCCCGGTCACCACTCGCTTGATCGTCGGCCGAAACCCGACAATCTCCATCTCCTCGCCCACCTTCACCACCCCACGCTCCACCCGACCCGTCACCACCGTCCCTCTGCCCGAAATCGTAAACACGTCCTCGATCGGCATCGAAAACGGCTTGTCAATGTCCCGCACCGGCTGCGGCACGTACTTGTCCAACGCGTCCATCAGCTCCAAGATGCACTTCGCATCCGAGGCATCCGGCGAGCCCACCCCAACTGCCTTCAACGCCGCACCCCGAATCACCGGCACCTCGTCCCCGGGGAACTCGTACTTCGACAACAACTCCCGTACCTCCAACTCCACCAGGTCCAACAACTCCGGATCCTCAACCTTGTCCACCTTGTTCAAAAACACCACGATGTACGGCACCCCAACCTGACGCGCCAGCAAGATGTGCTCCCGCGTCTGCGGCATCGGCCCGTCCTCCGCCGACACCACCAAAATCGCCCCGTCCATCTGCGCCGCACCCGTAATCATGTTCTTCACATAGTCCGCGTGCCCCGGGCAGTCCACGTGCGCGTAGTGCCGCGCCACCGTCTGATACTCCACGTGCGACGTCGCAATCGTCAGGATCTTCATCTCGTTCCGTCGTCCGTGCGCGATCGACGCCTTCGCCACCTCATCGTACGACTTGAACTCCGCCAATCCCTTCAACGACATCACCTTCGTAATCGCCGACGTCAACAACGTCTTGCCGTGATCCACGTGCCCAATCGTCCCAACGTTCACGTGCGGCTTCGTCCGGTCAAACTTCTGCTTGGCCATGTTCCCTTCGCCTCCCTCTCCCCTGATTTGGCTTTCCAGACCGCCGTAGCGGCCCCGGCCTGCGAGGTCAACAGGCCTGGTTCACTATCTGTTCGCGGGGGGCTTTGCGGCCGTCCGCCCTTCCCTCCGCCGCAAAAGTGCCCCCCGAGCCCCCGCGCTCGCCCCGCCAGAGGCGGGGCTCGCTTGTCTTCCGTCCACCCACCACACACTCGCGGACTCGGCCAAACCTTGCTTCAAAGCCAGCGGTGGAGCCCAGGACCAGATTTGAACTGGTGACCCCGTCCTTACCAAGGACGTGCTCTACCGCCTGAGCTACCTGGGCCCACGACATAGCCTGCGATGCTTTGGAGCGGGAGACGGGATTCGAACCCGCGACCAACAGCTTGGAAGGCTGTGACTCTACCCCTGAGTTACTCCCGCGGATGCAGAAAAGTGGTGCGGGCGGATGGATTTGAACCACCGTAGGGCATTGCCCGGCAGATTTACAGTCTGCTGCCATTGACCGCTCGGCCACACCCGCACGCTCGACTCCGTTGGCGTCGCAAGATGCACGGCAAACAGGCTGTCGCAGCGCCCTGGAGCTGGCGATGGGACTCGAACCCGTAACCTGCGGATTACAAATCCGCTGCTCTACCAGTTGAGCTACGCCAGCCTGCGCGGGAAGGAGCACCCGTCGTTCCCCTCTGCCAAAGATCTCCCCCCGGCGCACACGTACCCCGGGAGGGGAACGGAGATGATACCACCACTCAAGTAAAAATCAAGACCCTTGGGGCGGCCGGGCGAAACGCCGCCGCCACTCCCAGGCCAGCACCCCGGCGGCGACCGAGAGATTAATTGACTCGACGCCGGGCGCCAGCGGGATCGACACGGTCCCGTCCAGCGCCCGCCGGGTCTTGGCCCGCAGGCCGGAGGCCTCGCCCCCCAGGCAGAGCAGCAGCCGTTCGGGCAGCTCCAGCTCGTCCACCGGGGTCCCCCGGCTGTCCGCGCCCAACACCCAGAAGCCCGAGCGCTTGGCGGTCAGGGCGAAATCGCCGAGCGACCCGACATGCGCCACCGGCACCAGCGAAAGCGTGCCGGCAGCCACCTTGGCGGCGGCGCCTCCGAGGGGCGGCGGGTGCGGGCCGGCCACCACCACCCCGCCGAGGGCCAGCGCCGCCGCGGTCCGCACGACCGCCCCCAAATTGTGGGCATCCTCCAGACCGTCGAGGCCGAGCAGGCAGAGCGGCCCGGCACGCTCCAGCAGCGCCCCGGGGTCGGCGAACGGTGCCGGTGCGAGGCGCGCGGCGGTGCCGTTGTGCGCAACACTTCCCGCGACGAGGTCGAGCTTGCGCCTCGGGACGGACGCGTAGCGCACGCCGGCGGCACGCACCGCCTCAAGGAGCTGCCGTGCCCGCGCCCCGGAGAGCCCCTCGGCCACCCACACGACCTCGACCCGGGCCCGCTCCCGCTCGAGCGCCGCGAGCACCGCGTGGAAGCCGACGACCCATTCAGGCTGGCTCAAGGGTCACGACCGAGAGCGCCACGACGCCCTCGCCCCGTCCGACGAAGCCCATGCCCTCGCAGGTCGTCGCCTTGAGGCTGACCTGCTCCACCGGGAGGCCGAGCAGCTCCGCCAGCCGTGCGCGCATGGCCTGGCGGTGAGGAGCGATCCGGGGCGCCTCGGCGACCAGGGTGAGGTCGCAGCCCGCCACTCGCCACCCGCGCTCCGCTGCCAGCTCGAGGGCGCGCCGGACGAAAACCTCCGAGGGGGCGTTGCGCCAGCGCTCGTCGCTTGGGGGGAAGTGCTCGCCGATGTCGCCCGCGCCGCACGCGCCGAGGACCGCGTCGGTCACCGCGTGCAGGGCCACGTCTGCGTCCGAGTGACCGGCCAGGCCGGTCTCACCGGGCAGCTCGACGCCGCAAAGCCAGAGCGGCCGCCCAGGCGCGAACGGGTGCACGTCCACCCCCTGCCCGACACGGACCCGGCTCGGAAAAACCCCGGATACCGTCTCCAGGTCCTCCGGGTGGGTGACCTTCACGTTTCGGGGATCTCCGGTCACCGCCATCACTGTCCCTCCCAACCGCTCCACCAGCGCCGCCTCGTCGCTCCAGATACCCTCGCCGACCGCCTCCCAGGCACGCCGCAGCACTCCGGCACGAAAAGCCTGCGGGGTCAGCGCGCGCGCCAGCCTTTCGCGCGGCACGGTCGTCTCGACGCTGCCGTCGCTTCGCAGGCGCTTCACGGTGTCCACGACCGGCGCCGCCAGCAGCGCCGCGCCGCTCTCGGCGGCGGCCGCCGCCACCCGCAGCACGTCCGCCACCGGCACGAACGGGCGCGCCGCGTCGTGAACGAGAATCACCGTCTCGTCGGCCGGCTCGAGCGCCGCGAAACCCCTCTTCACCGAGTCCTGGCGATGAGCGCCGCCTGCCACGACCCGGACGCCCAGCGGCTGCCAGTGATTCTGCGCCGCATCGACCTGGTCGGCGCGCACGACCAGGACGGCCGGGGCATCCGGGAACGCCGCCCGGACCGACGCCACCGCTCGCTCAAGCACCGAATGCCCGCTGATCTGCACGCTCAGCTTGTCTTTCCCGAAGCGGGTCGAGGACCCCGCGGCGACGACGATGATGGCGACGGCGTGGTCCGTCATGGCAGGGAGACGAAGTCCTTTGCTTCGCTCAGGTTAGATCCACCGCTCTTTCGGTCGACGGGATCTTTCGTCCCGTCTCGCCCGGGCGGGACGGGACTCGGCACGTGATTGGTGCCCGCCCATACTGAACTGTGACCTTCGAACACCGGCTCTCGCATTTCCATGGGATCCTTCGCCCCGCGTGCGCGGGGCTCAGGATGTGAAACGCACCCGCCCAGACGGGTGCGTTTCACACCTCCATGATCTCTTTCTCCTTGGCGGCCAGGACATCGGAGATGAGCTTGATGTGCTCGTCGGTGAGCTTCTGCACCTCGTCCAGGCCGCGGTGCATGTCGTCCTCCGAGAAAGCCTTGTCCTTCTCCTGCTTGCGCAGCTCGTCGTTCCCGTCCCGGCGCACGTTGCGAACGGCGGTGCGGGCGCGCTCGGCGTAGTCGTGGGCGATCTTGACCAGCTCCTTGCGGCGTTCCTGCGTCGGCGACGGCACGGGGAGCTTGATCACCTTGCCGTCGTTCATCGGGTTGAGGCCCAGGTTGGCCTTCTGGATCGCGTGCTCGATTGCGGAGATCAGCGTCTGGTCCCAGGGCTGGATGACGATCAGCGTCGGGTCGGGCACGGAGAGGTTGGCAACCTGGTTGAGCGGGGTCGGGGTGCCGTAGTAGTCCACCCGCACCGCGTCAAGGATCCCCAGCGAGGCGCGGCCCGCGCGCAGGGTCTTGAGCTCGTCCCGCAGGACCTCGACCGCCTTGTCCATGTGCGCCTTGGTTTTCTTGACCGTCTCGCGCATCGCCACCCCCTGGCGGGCCCGCCGTGGTCGGGCCGCATTGAGATCTCAACGCGCCCTATTGTATCCGGTTGCGGGAGAGCCAACATCCCTCCCCCACCAACCCGACCACCTCACAGCCGACAGCCGACAGCGTGAAAGTAAGCTATCTCAAGGCCGGCTCGTCCCAGCCGGCTTCTTCTCCACTGAGGCCCAAGTAACCGACCGGTGGCGGGTTGGCTGTTAGCCGGTAGCTGTCAGCTGTCAGCTGTCGTTCAGGAATCGGCGACGGTGGAGCCCACGTCCTCGCCCAGGACCACCCGGCGGATGTTGCCGGGAACGCGAATGTTGAAGATCCGGATCGGTATGGCTTCGTTCTGGCAGAGCGAAACCGCGGCCGCGTCCATGATCTGCAGGGTGTTCTCCAGCAGGTACTGGTAGCTCGCGCGCTTGAGCAGGCGTGCACCTGCGTCCCGCGCCGGGTCCGCGGTGTAGAGGCCGTCCACCTTGGTGCCCTTGAGGAGGGCGTTGGCACGGATCTCGCTGGCCCGCAGCGCCGCGGCGGAGTCGGTGGTGAAGAACGGGTTGCCGGTGCCGGCCGCGAAGATCACGACCCGGTTCTTCTCCAGGTGCCTGATGGCGCGGCGCCGAATGAACGGCTCGGCCACCTCGCGCATCTCGACCGCGGTGAGCACGCGCGTGAAGCATCCGCGCTTCTCGAGCGCGTCCTGCAGCGCCAGCGCGTTGATGATCGTGGCGAGCATCCCCATGTAGTCGCCGGTCACCCGATCCAGGCCCTGCTGGGTCGCCGCGATCCCGCGAATGATGTTCCCGCCGCCGATCACGACCGCCACCTCGACGCCCAGGTCGCGGACCTCCGCGATCTCGGAGGCCAGTTGGGGGAGGACCTCGGCCGCGATCCCGAAGGGCTGGTTGCCCATCAGGACCTCGCCCGAGAGCTTGAGCACGATGCGCCGGTATACGGTGGCGCCGCTCACTTTTCCGCGGCTCCCGCCCCCTCGCCCAGCTTGAAGCGGAGGAAGCTCTTCACTGCCACCCCGCCGCGCGCGGCGAGCATGTCCGACACCTTCTGCTCGGGGTTCTTGACGAAGGGCTGATCCACCAGGCAGACCTGCTCGTAGAACTTGCCGAGCTTCCCTTGGGCGATCTTCTCGATCACCTGTGGGGGTTTGCCCGAGCTCGCGGCCTGCGCCTTCGCGATGTCGAGCTCCTCCTTGACGATCTCGGCCGGCACGCCCTCGTGCGACACGTAGCGCGGCTCGGCGGCCGCCACCTGCATCGCGACGTCCTTGACGGTCTCCTCGTCGGCCGCGCCGGAGACCTCGACCAGCACGCCGATCTTGCCGCCCATGTGGAGGTAGGAGCCGATCTGCATGCCCTGGCCCGCAGCCAGAAAGCCCACCCGCGAGAGCAGGATGTTCTCGCCGATCGTGGCGATCTGCGCTGCAATCGCGTCGGCCACGGTGTGAAGCGGGTCACCGACGTAGCGGGTTCCCTTGACCTTCTCGACGTCGCCGGCGCCGTCGGACGCCACCTGGTCGGCGATCGCCTGGGCAAAGGCCTGGTACTGTTCGGTGCGGGCGACGAAGTCGGTTTCGCAGTTGAGCTCAACCATCCCCCCGCGCAGGTTGCCGTCCGTCACGGCGATCGCGACGAGGCCCTCCTTGGCGGCACGGCCAGCCTTCTTGGCGGCGGCCGCCAAGCCTTTCTTGCGAAGGATTCTGACCGCCTCCTCAATGTCGCCGCTCGCCTCCTGCAGCGCACGCTGGCAGTCCATCATCCCGGCACCCGTCTTTTCGCGAAGCTCCTTCACACTGACAGCAGAAATCGCCATCTCAACCCTCCATGAAAAGAGCCAGGAAGCGCATCGCCCCTGGCCCGTTGTTCGCTGAGGCTAGGGAAAGCCTTTCAGCGCTTCTCGTACTGCTCCGTTTCCTCGTCGTACTCCTCGAACGTCTCTTCGAGCGAGGGCAGCGCCGCCTCTTCGACCTCCTCGGGCTTCTCGGGCTTCTCGGGGGCGGCCACCTCGATCGGCGGGGCGGGCGCCCGAACGAGCTCGACCTCCGCCTGGCTGCGGCCCTCGACCATGGCCAGACTCTCCAGCACCGAGTCCGCGACCCGGGCGGTGAAGAGTTTGATCGCACGAATGGCATCGTCGTTGCCCGGGATCGGGTAGTCCACGACGTCGGGGTCACAGTTGGTGTCCACCACCGCCACCACCGGGATTCCAAGGCGGTTGGCCTCGTGGACGGCGTTGTGCTCGTGGTTCGTGTCGATCACGTACAGCGCGTCCGGCAGGGACTCCATGTCGCGGATGCCGCCGAGGTTCTTCTCCATCTTGATGCGCTCGCGCTCCAGGTGGACGCGCTCCTTCTTGGTGATCTGGGTGTCCGTGTTGGCGAGCTGGCGCTCCACGTCCTTGAACCGGTCCACCGACCGGCGCAGGGTCACGAAGTTGGTGAGGGTGCCGCCCAGCCACCGGTTTGCGACGAAGAACATGCCGCACCGGCTGGCCTCCTCCTTCACCACGTCCTGCGCCTGACGCTTGGTGCCGACGAACAGCACGGTTCCGCCCGAGGCCACGACGCCCCGGACGAAGTTGGAGGCTTCTTCGAAGAGCTGCAGCGTCTTTTGCAGGTCAACGATGTAGATCCCGTTGCGCTTGCCGAAGATGTACGGACGCATCTTCGGGTTCCAGCGCCGGGTCTGGTGACCGAAGTGGACGCCAGCCTCGAGCAGCTCTTTCATTGAGATGGAAGCCAAGAGCCTTTCTCCTTTCGGCTTTCTGATTCCTAACGCTTGGAGAACTGGAACCGGCGCCGCGCCTTGGGCTGCCCGTATTTCTTGCGCTCGACCTCGCGGGCGTCGCGCGTCAGGAAGCCCGCGCTCTTAAGCTTGGGACGCAGCTCCGGGTTGAACTCGAGCAGGGCGCGCGAGAGGCCGTGCCGGATCGCGCCGGCCTGGCCGCTCATCCCGCCGCCCGAGACGTTGACGAGGATGTCGAACTTCTCGGCGTTCTCGGTGATCAGCAGGGGCTGCCGGATGATCATCTTGAGCACGCGGTTGGGGAAGTAGGTTTCGAAGTCACGCTTGTTGACCGTGATCTTGCCGGTCCCCGGACGCAGGTACACGCGCGCCACGGCGGTCTTGCGTCGGCCGGTCCCGTAGTACTGGATGCTCGCCACGGCTTCTCTCCTTACCCTTCGACCTTGATGGCCTGCGGCCCCTGGGCCTGGTGCGGGTGCTCGGGCCCGGCGTACACCTTCAGCTTCTTGAGCAGCGCCCGGCCCAGGCGGTTCTTTGGCAGCATGCCCCAGACCGCGTAGCGCACGATGCGCTCCGGCGATTTCTCGCGTAGCTCTCGGGCCGTCTCCTGCTTCAGGTGGCCCGGGTCGCCGGAGTGCCGGTAGTACCGCTTGTCGTCCCACTTGTTGCCGGTCAGCTTCACCCGCCCGGCGTTGACCACGATCACGAAGTCGCCGGTGTCCACCCCCGGCGTGAAGGTCGGCTTGCGCTTCCCACGCAGCAGCGTGGCCACGGCAGTGGACAGCCGTCCCAACACGACGTCCGCCGCATCGACCACGAACCAGTCGTGGCGGATCTCACCCTTCTTAGGCACGTACGTCTTCATCTCGCTCTCCACTCGCTTGACGAAAGCCCCGCGAGGCACACCTCTACTCGCGAAGGGGTGAGATCCTACCGCGAGGAACGCCCTTCTGTCAAGCGCGCTCGTGGCCTCCGCATTGCACGGCCGCGTGCCCTCGGGGGTGCTCGCCGGCGGCTCCGGCGGCCGGAAGCAGCTTAGGATATAGTCGCGCGCCGTCCTGCAGAACTGGCCGGCGCCAGGGAGAACCGCCAATGATCAAGACCCACCCGGCATTTTCGTGCGTGGTGCTCGCCGCGCTGCTCCTGGGCTGCAGGACCGCCCCCAAGCCACCGGCAACCGCCCGGCTCGTCTACCCCGAGGCCCCCAGGGGTCCGGTGGTGGACGACTACAACGACGTGAAGGTTGCGGACCAGTACCGCTGGATGGAGGAGCTCGATGCGGCCGAGACCCGAACCTGGGTCGAGGCGGAGAACAAGCTCACGTTCTCGTTCCTCGAGGCGATCCCCGGCCGCGAGGCGATCCGGAAGCGGCTGACCGAGCTCTGGGACTACGAGCGCTACAGCGTTCCGTTCGTCGAGGGCGGGCGGACGTTCTTCAGCCGCAACAGCGGGCTGCAGGCGCAGAGCGTGTGGTACGTATTGGACTCCGACGGCGCCGAGCCACGCGTTCTCCTCGATCCCAACCCGCTCGCCAAGGATGGAACGATCGCGGTCTCGACGACCTCGGTCTCCGACGACGGGCGGTGGCTGGCCTACAGCCTCTCGACGGCGGGCTCCGACTGGCAGGAGTGGCGCGTTCGCGACGTGACGACCGCAAAGGACGCCGATGACCGCCTCGAGTGGACCAAGTTCACCGATGCGGCGTGGACCAAGAACGGCAAAGGGTTCTTCTACGGGCGCTTCGACCAGCCACCTGCGGGCGCCGAGCGCAAGGCGACGAACTACTTCCAGAAGCTCTGCTACCACAGGCTGGGCACGGCACAGTCCGAAGACCCGGTCGTCTACAGGCGGGACGACCACAAGGACTGGGAGTTCGGCCCCGAGGTCACCGAGGACGGGCGATACCTGATCATCACCGTGCACGTCGGAACCGACAGTCGCAACATGGTGTTTTACAAGGATCTCCGGCAGGCCAACGCCCCCGTGGTCGAACTGCTCAGCCAATTCGATGCCGCATACGCCTTCGTCGGCAACGACGGGCCGGTCCTCTTCTTCCGCAGCGACCTTCAGGCGCCAAGAGGTCGGCTCGTGGCGATCGACATCCGGAAACCCGAGCGCTCGGCGTGGCGCGAGGTCATCCCGGAAAACACGAGCGTTCTCCGCGATGTCTCTTTTGTGGCCGACACGTTCATCGCGAGCTACCTGAGGGACGCGTCGAGCGCCGTGCTGCTCTACGGGATGGACGGTAAGCCGTCGGGCGAGGTGACGCTCCCGGCCATCGGGAGCGCCCGCGGCTTCGGCGGCAAGCGCACCGATGCCGTGACCTACTACTCCTTCACGAACTTCTCGACGCCCGGGACGGTCTATCGCTTCGACGTGGCCACGCGCACCAACACGGTCTTCCGTCAGCCGCGCGTGAGGGCAGATCTCGATGCGTTCGAGACCTCGCAGGTCTTCTACACCAGCAAGGACGGAACCCCGGTCCCCATGTTCCTCACGTACCGCAAGGGCCTCAGGCCCGACGGCCGCAACCCGACGGTGCTTTACGCGTACGGCGGCTTCGACATCCCCGAGACGCCAAGCTTTTCTGTGTCGAACCTCGTTTGGATGGAGATGGGGGGCGTCTATGCGCTCGCCAACCTCCGCGGCGGCGGCGAATACGGAGAGGAGTGGCACCAGGCCGGGATGTTCGAACGCAAGCAGAACGTGTTCGACGACTTCATCGCCGCAGCCGAGTGGCTGATCGCAAAGCGTTACACGTCCCGCGACAGGCTTTCAATCTACGGCGGCAGCAACGGCGGCCTGCTGGTGGGCGCCGTGTTGAACCAGCGTCCCGACCTCTTCGGCGCCGCGGTCCCGGCGGTGGGGGTGATGGACATGCTCCGCTACCAGAAGTTCACGATCGGTTGGGCGTGGGCCTCCGAGTACGGCTCGTCCGACGACCCGAAGATGTTCCCGGCGCTGCGAGCGTACTCGCCGCTGCACAACATCAAGCCGGAGGCCTGCTACCCGCCCACGCTCATCACCACCGCAGATCACGACGACCGGGTGTTCCCGGCCCACTCCTTCAAGTACGCGGCGACGCTGCAGGCGGCGCAGGGATGCGCCAACCCGATCCTGATCCGCATCGAGACGCGGGCAGGGCACGGCGCAGGGAGGCCCACCGCGAAGCTCATCGGCGACGCCACCGACCGCCTGGCGTTCCTCACCAAGGCGTTGAAGATGCCTGCCCCGACCTTTTGAGCCTCAAGAAAAGTGCGAGGGAGGGCCTTCCCTCCCCCGCTTTGCCTCTCTAGCCTCTTGCCTTCTGCCTGGTGCCTACTTCTTGAGCCACTGGTCCAGCCAGCCCATGACCGTCTCGTGCCACTGGATCGAGTTGGCCGGCTTGAGCACCCAGTGGTTCTCGTCCGGGAAGATCATCAGCTTGGATGGGATCCCCTTGCGCTGCAGGGCGGTGAACGTCGAGAGCCCCTGCGTGTAGACGACCCGGAAGTCCTTCATCCCGTGAACCACGAGCATCGGGGTCTTCCAGTTCCTGACGAACTCGACGGGGTTCTGCTTCGAGTAGTTCTGGGGGTTGAGCCACGGCAGGCCGCGGTGGTCCCACTCCGGGAACCAGAGCTCCTCGGTGTCGAAGTAGGCCATGCGCTCGTCCAGGTTGCCGTCGTGACAAACCAGGCACTTGAAGCGGTCGGTCTGCCCTTCGATCCAGGTGATCATGTAGCCGCCGTAGGAAGCGCCCAGCGCCCCGACCCGCTCCTTGTTCATGAACGGGTATTTGTCGAGAGCGTAGTCCAGCCCCTTCATGAGGTCTTCGAACGGGGCGCCGCCCCAGTCGTTGTTGATGGCGTCGGTGAACGCCTGGCCGTAACCCGTGGAGCCGTGGAAGTCCACCATCACCACCGCGTATCCCGCGCCCGCGTATGCCTGAGGGTTCCACCGGTAATGGAAATCGTTGCCGAAGCTGCCCTGCGGGCCGCCGTGGATCAGGAAAACCACCGGGTACTTCTTCGCCGGGTCGAAGTCCACCGGGTTGACGACGTAGCCCCAAACCGTGTCGCCCTTGGCGCCTTTGAAGGAGAAGCGCTCCGGCTTGCCGAAGCGGGCCGCCACCACCCTCGCGTCGTTGAGGTGCGTCACGCGCCTGGCGTCGCGGCCGTCCGCCGCGACCGTGTACAGCTCGGTGGGGCCGCTCAGCGAGTTCATGGCGTAGAGGACCCTGCCGCCGGCGCGCGCCTGCGGGTCGCTGCACGTCCCCTCGCCCACAAGGATGCGTGCCCTGTCCGAGGCCGCGTCCACCGCGAAGATGGCGCTCTGCCCCAGGTTCTCGGCGGTGCAGAACAGCTCCTTGCCGTCCGGCGTCCACGCGAGTCCGCTCGGGGAGCGGTCGCCGTTCGGAGAGACGTCGGCGCGCAGGGTGATCTTGCGCTCGGTGCCGGCGGCCCAGTCGCGCAGCACGATCTCGTAACGGTCCGCCTCGTAGCCGGGGCGGCTCATCGCGAGGTAGGCCAGGATCTTTCCGTCCGGCGAGAACCTGGGTGCGCTGTCGGCGGCCGGGTTGGTGGTGAGACGGCGGGGGCTGACCACACCGTCGGCCGGAACGGCAAAGAGGTCGAAGTTGGTGGACCAGGCCTCCTCACGCCCCACGTCCTTGGCCGAGAAGACGATCGTCTTCCCGTCAGGCGAGATCGAGTAGTCGTTGCTGTCGCCGAAAGGCTTGGCCGGGCAGTCGGCGTCCATCGGGCCCATCAGGTCCTTCGCTGGTCCGCCGGGCAGCGTGTAGGCGAACAGGTGGTTGCGGGTGCCGTCCTCCCACGTGTCCCAGTGGCGCACGAAGAGCCGGTCGAAGACCATCCCGGAGGCCTTCGACTTCTCCTTCTCATCGAGGAGTGCCTTGGTCTGGTCGGGGGTCTTGCCCGGGAGGACCGCCATGGAGAACACCAGGAAGTTGCCGGTGGGCCCGACCTCCAGCGCGTCCACATCGAGCGGGAGGCTCGTCACCTGCTGTGCCTCGCCGCCGTCCACGGCGATGCGCCAGACCTGGGACGATCCGGAGCGGGTGGACGCGAAGTAGATGCTCTTGCCGTCGCGGCTCCAGCGCGGCTGGGTGTCGCCGGCGTCGTGAGTGGTCAGGCGCCTCACCCAGGAGCCGTCAACGGCGGCCAGGTACAGGTCGCTGCGCCTCTTGTTCTTTTCGAGGTCGGTGACGCTCACCGCGAACGCGACGACCTTACCGTCGGGCGAGACCCGCGGATCGGAGATCCGGTCCATGGCCAGCATGTCGTGGACCGAGAACGGGTGCGTCTCAGCCGCATGCACCGTCCCCGCGAGCAAGCCGGAGAGGAGAGTCAGGGAAAGCAACCGCAGCATGGTGTCCTCCCGCCCGCAATTGCGAGCGGTCCGTATCGTACACGGAAAAGGGCATCGCGATCCGCCGGCGGGAATTCCACGAGGAATGATGGCGTAGGATTGGCGTATGAGCGCAGGGAGGATGGCCGTGTTCGTGATCACCGTCATGGGCGTGTGGACGCTGCTGCACGCCTACGTGCTGTGGCGGGTGTGGCGGTTACCGGCGCTGGGCACGCCGGCTGCACACAGGGTTCTGGTGATGACCGCAGTGTTTCTCTGGCTGAGCTATCCCCTCTCGCGTTTCCTGTACCACTGGCACCTGAGCACGGTGGCGCGGCCTCTCGAGTTCGTCGGCACGGCCTGGATGGGCACGTTGTTCCTCCTCTTCGCCGCGCTTCTGGTCGTAGACGTGGTCACGACGGGCGGGCTGCTGCTCCCGAAGCTGGCGCCCGCGATGCGGGGTTGGTCGCTCGTTGTTGCGGCCCTCCTCTCGGCGACCGGGTTGGTGCAGGGGCTACGTGACCCGGTCGTTCGCGACTACGAGGTCCGCCTTCAGGGCTTGCCCGCCGAGCGGGACGGCACCGTGCTGGTCGAAATCTCGGACATCCATCTCGGGACCCTCATCGGCGAGCGCTGGATGGCCCGGCTCGTTGAGCGCGTCAACTCCATGAAGGCCGACCTCGTGGTGGTGGACGGCGACCTCGTTGACGGCAACGTTGGCGAGGTCGAACCGTTGCTGCCGGTCCTCAGGGGCCTGCGCGCCCCGCTCGGCGTGTGGGCGGTCACCGGCAACCACGAGTGGTACGCGGGGATCGACCGCAGCGTGAGGCTGCTCGAGGAGGCGGGCTACACGGTCCTGCGCGACCGTTGGGCCGAGGCCGCCCACGGCCTCGTGCTGGCGGGCGTGGACGACCTCACCGCGCGCCGTCAGTTCGGCCTCCTCGACCACCCGGTAGAGAAGGCACTCGCGGGCCGCCCGACCGGGGGAACCGTGCTGCTCTCGCATTCGCCCTTGATGGCCGACGCGGCCGCGGCTTCCGGCGCCGGCCTCATGCTCTCCGGCCACACCCACGACGGCCAGATCTGGCCGTTCGGCTACCTGGTGCGGTTCATCTACCCCCTGCTCGGCGGTCGCTACGAGGTCAGCGGGATGTCGGTGATCGTCTGCCGAGGCACCGGCACATGGGGCCCGCGCATGCGGCTCTGGCTCCCGAGCGAGATCGTTCGGATCACAATGCGCGCCGGTTGACGCGAGGAGTGCCGGATTGCCTTGCCGGCGGTGGGAATACCTCTCTCCCGGCTCCCGTTGGTGCCCGACAAAGGGGGATCCAATGCGCAGATCAGTCGTGTTGCTCGTCGCAGTCGCGGCGTTCGTGTCGGCCGTGTCCGTACTCGCCCAGGAGAAGCCGGGGACGGTCGCCATGGTGCTCAGGGTCGAGCCCAAGGATGGCGCCTACCAGCAACTCGAGCAGGCGCTCAAGCGCCACTACCAGTGGCATCGGAGCCAGAAGGACGACTACGCGTGGTTCGTCTGGGAGGTGGCCACGGGCGAGCACGTCGGGGGCTTCCTCGTTGGCAGCCTCGGGCACCACTGGAAGGACCTGGACACGCGCACCGACTTCGACAAGGCCGACGACGCGGACTTCATGGCGAACGTCCTGCCTTCCGTCTCGGCGGTCGTCCCGGCTTTCTACGACCTCATCCCGGAGGCCAGCCGGCCGACGGGCGCCAAGGAACCGTCGCCCATGACCCAGCTGACGCACTACTTCGTCAAGCCAGCCGGGATTCCGGAGTTCAACGACGCCCTCAAGGAGATCAAGACAGCCTTCGACAAGGCGAACTACCCCGTGCACTCGAGCTGGTACCGGCTGGTCAGCGGCGGCGAGGGACCGCACTACGTGCTCGCCACAGCGCGAAACAGCTTCGCGGACTTCGAGCCGCCGGAGAAGTCGGTCGAGGCCGTGCTGACGGAAGCGTACGGGGCGTCAAAGGCCGTCGCGCTGATGAATGCAGTGCGCGGCAACACGGTCCGCACCTACTCGGAAATTCTCCGCTACCGGCCGGACATCGGCTACACGCCGGCAGCGAAGTGATCACCCGCCTGGCCGCGTTCGCCTCTGGGACGCGGCCAGGCCTCCTCGTCCGGATCTAGGTCGCTCTAGACCACCGACGCAGGAACGCCAGCAGCTCGGCGGGATCGTGGCCCGGCTTGGCGGGGTCACCGGTTTCGAACACCTCGCTCGACTGGGTGCGCAGCACGTGCAGCTTCGACGAGAGCACCAGCAGGGACGGGAAGCCCAGCTTCTCGGGGTTGCCCAGGTGGGCCATCGCCTCGGGGTTCTTGTTCTCCTTTGAGTAGTTCAGGTGCACGACCTGGTATCTTCCGAGCTCCGCCCTGAGCGCCGAGTCCTCGCTCATGAGACCGTCGAGCGCCCGGCACCACTTGCACCAATTGCCGCCGACGATGACCAGGACACGCTTGTTCTCCACCGCGGCCGTCTTCCCGGCCGCCTGGAGCTGCTTCCAGCCGTCCACCGAAGGGTCGTACGGTGCGGTGCCCGGAGCGTTCGCCGCGACGGCGATCGCCGCAAACAGCATGAGCACGCCAAGAAGAGCTGCGGGACGGTGCATCGGATTCCCCCCACGCGCGGACGCGCGACGGAGAGATTGTACACATCCTGCTTGCGGAGGCTGATTCTCTTCTCGTACGCCGGATACTCGAGTTGTGGAAGTGAGGAAAAGGGAAAGGCGAGAGGCAAAAGAAAGAAAGGGACACACCAAAGCGTGACTGCTCTCTGCCTCCCGTTTTCCTTGTACCCTATTTCCTCTTCCCGCTTACTGGCCGCGGTAGCGGAGGACCAGCAGGGTCACGTCGTCGTCGGCCTCGCGTCCGGCCCGGTGCTTGGCGGCGGCGTCGAGCAACGCTCGCCCCACGGCCTCGGCGTCGTTGCCCCCGAGGCCGGCCAGGGTTCGCTGAACGCCTTCCACGCCGAACTCCTCGCTCGTCGGCGAGAACGACTCGGAGATCCCGTCACTGTAGAAAACAATCGAGTCGCCGGCCGACAGCTGCACGTTGACCACACCCCACTTCGCCATCGGCAGCAGGCCGAGGATCGGCCCCTGGGGCGGCACGAGCTCCACCGAGCCACCGGCTCGCAGGACAGCCAGCGGGCAGTGGCCGGCGTTGGCCAGGCTCAGGCTCCCGTCGGCCTGCAGCAAGCCGAGGCCGAGGGTAAGGAACCGGTTCCCCGGGTTGTGCTTGAGGAGGCTCCGGTTGAGCGCGGGCATCATCGCGTCGATCGGCTGGCCCAGCTCGTGCAGGAGCCCGATGAGACCTTGCGCCATCGCCATGATCAGCGCCGCCCCCACCCCCTTGCCCGAGACGTCCCCGAGGGCCACCGCCAGGGTACCGTCGTCGCGCAGCATGCCGTGGTAGAGGTCGCCTCCGACGCTGCGCGCCGGCTGCGAGAAGGCGAAAACGTCGGCGAAGGGCGTCTCCGGCGGTGTGAGCTGGAGCGCCATCTGGATCGTGCGCGCGAGGGACATCTCGTAGTCGATCTTGGCCTTCTCGCGCGCCTCGCGGTACAGCCTCGCGCTGTCGATGGCGATGGCGGCCTCGGCGGTTACGGACTCGAGGACAGCCAGGTCTTCACGCCCGAACGGCTTGCCGGCCTTGTCCCTCTCCACCACCATCCCGCCGATGACGTCCACCGAAGCCACGAACGATGCGTCCTCGGCGGGGCCCATCGGCCGGCGGGTCACGACCAGGGGCGCGGCCACTGCCATCGAGGCGCCCCGCGCCACCATCGTCGTGGAGGGGGAGAGCTCGAGACCCGCCGACACCACCTTGCGCCCCTTGATCGCCTTCTCGAACAGCGAGCTGCGCTCGGCCCATGCGGTCTTGCCCAGGTCGGGCGGATGGCACGCGACCGTCCTCCTGGACCCGTCGCTCTCGATCAGGATCACGCACCCGCGGTCGGCATGCACCAGCCGCACCGCCGACTGCAATACGATCTGAACGACCTCCTCGAGCACCGTGGCAGCGTTGAGCGCGCGCGCCACGTCCAGCAGCATCTGCAGGTGCCGGACGCCCTCCTCGCCGCCCGTCTTCTCCGCGGCGATCTCCAGAGGGGTGCTCACGTCGTCCGGGCGGACCTGGTACTCCGTGCGGGGGCCGAGCCTCAGGACGTCGCCCGGCTGCACGACCGCGTGCTGGACCCGCACGTCGTTGACGAAGGTGCCGCCCGAGGACCCCAGGTCCTCCACCACCAGCTCGTGTCCGTCCCACTTCACCTCGGCGTGCCTGCGCGACACCGTGGCCTCGGAGATCACCACGTCGCAGCCGGGATCACGCCCGAGGCGAAGGACCGGCTGGGCGATCCTTACCCGCGGCCCCGGCTGTCCCGGCTCCCGGGGCGTCAGGACGGGGGGCGCGCTCCACTCGCTCTTGACCTTGCGCGGCATGGCGGGAGTCTAGCAAAAGCCCATCTCCGACGCCCCCGGCGGAGAGGGCCGGGTACCCCGCGGGCATGGCCCGGGCCGGGAGCCGGTGCAGCCTCCTAATCGATTGCGCAGCAACATGTTCTGTGGTGACGAAGCCCTCGCTCTTGACGCCTCGTGCTATTCTCCGCGCCGCGCAGTTGGCGCCAGCATGAAGACGGTCACCTACCTGACTCGCAGGAGCGCTCTCAAGAAAGGCGCAATGGCCTTCGTGGGCGGAGGCATCCTCGCGCGCTCGGGTTGGGCCGAGGCCACCGATCTTCCCATGGTCCGGCGCGTCACTCTCGTGCACCCGCTCCTCCCGGGCGCTTTCGACGGTTTGCGCATCGCGCAGGTCGCCGACGTACACGCCGGGATGTTCATGCCGCCGGAGCGCCTGGCCAGGGCTCGCTCGCTCGTCGAGGAGCTGTCGCCCGACCTGGTCGTCTTCACGGGTGACCAGCTCGACCGGCGCCAGGTGGACGCGGACCTCTTCGTCCACGGCTTTGCGGGGATCGACGCACCCCTCGGGGTCTTCGGCATACTCGGCAACCACGACCACATCGCCGGACCCAGGCTCGCGCTGACGGCCATGGAAGCGGTCGGTGTGACACCGCTGGTCAACCAGTCGGCCACCCTGGAACGTGGAGCCTCGGGGATCCTCCTCGTCGGGGTGGATGACCTGGACGCGGCACCCGGCTGGGGCCCGGACTTCGCCGCCGCCCACGAGGGCGATGCCGAGTTCCGCATCCTCCTCTGCCACCAGCCCAACGGCTGGCGCGCGGGGAGGGCCGCGGGGGCCAACATCACGCTCGCGGGTCACACTCACGGCGGACAGATCGCGGTGCCGTCGCGGGGCCTCAACCTCGCGCGTCTCTCCACGTCCTACATCGCGGGCCCCTACCAGAAGGCCGGGCAGCTCCTCTACGTCTCGCGCGGGATCGGCGTGGGCGCGGTGCCGTTGCGCTTCGGCGTGCCGCCCGAGGTGGACCTGGTCACCCTGCGGCGGGGGCCGGTCGCCGCCACCTAGGCCAGCTCTGCGCGTCTGCAATCGGGTTGCATGATCTCGCCGCCTGTGCGCCGCTCGAACCGAACGCCATCGAGCGAGAAAACTCAACTGCCTTCTGCGTGCGAGTGCGGTCGCCCGAAACAGTAACCGGGCCGCCCGCGAGCGGGCGGCCCGGCTGGATGCGTATTTGGATCCAAACGCGGCGTTACTCGAGCGGGATGCGGCTCTTGTTCTTGGCGAGCCAGGCGTCAAAAGTCTGCAGAGCGGGGTTGAGGGAACGGGAGACGTTGAGGTCCCGCGCGCCGTTGTAGAGCTGCTGGAAGTCGCGCTTGAACTGGAACATGTTGCCCATCTCCTCGGCACCCGGGAAACCGAAGCTGCGGTACGCGTCGGGCGGCACCTCGTTGTAGCGCACCTCCTGGCCCAGCGCCTTGGTGAGGGCGGCGGCCATTTGCGCGCCGGTCAGGTGCTCACCGGCGACCCCGACGGTCTTGCCCATGAACTCTCGATCACCCTTGAAGATCCCATAGGCGCACCTGCCGATGTCCTCGGAGGCCATGGAGGCAAGCTTCTTGTCGCCCATCGGAAGCGTGATCGCAAGCTTCCCGTCCGGTCCCCTCTTGGGGCCCATGCCGAAGTAGATCAGGTTCTCCCAGTAGAACGACGTCAGCAGAAACGTCGTCGGCACACCCAGATCGGTGAAGAAGCGGTCCGCCTCGGCCTTGGCGTCGAAGTGCGGCACCTTGTAGCTGCCCATCAGAGTGGGCATGCGGGTGTCGCTCAGCGGGATCGACTTGCGCGTGTCTTCGAAGGTGGACCAGATCGCGTGTTGAATGCCTGCGAACTTCGCCGCCTCCGCCATCGCGCGGGCGTTGGCCTTTTCCTTTTCGGGAGAGAGGTGCGCCCAGAAGAACGTGACGCAGTACGCCCCGTACGCCCCTTTGAACGCTTTCTTCAGGCTCTCCACGTCGTCGACATCACCTGCGACGACCTCGGCGCCCAGCTTCGCCAGCTCCTTTGCTTTGTCGGAGTTGACGTCCCTCGCGATCGCGCGCGCCGCGAACGGGCCGCCCTTGTCGCTCAGGATGGCACGGACGAGGCCGCCACCCTGCGCACCGGTCGCACCGACCACCGCGATGATCTTCTTCTCAGCCATTGACAACCTCCCTGTCGGGACGCAACGGCAGCGCCTCGGCCCGTATTCCAATCGACTCCCGAGGAAGGGCTGCCGGCGGCGAAGAAGCCATGACCTCGGGCGACCCGGGACGCCGAGTTACCCGGCCTTGCTTTGCCGCCCGCTACCGGGAGGGGTTCCGGAACTGGAGGAACTCCACGGGGGCTCCGTCGTGGACGATCATGGCCACCCTGACGCCGTCGGACGGGGAGCTCGGTGGGCTGAGGATCTCCTTGCCCCGCAGAGCTTCGTCGAGGTCGTCCACGTCGAAAGCGATGTGGGGAACCGTCCTGACGAGCTCGGACACGGGGCAGCCCGGCTCGAACCGCATCCACTCGATCCCGTAGGGGCTCGTCTCGAACCCTGCCACGTGGATCTTGAGGTGCTCGAGGTGCCTCTCGCCGGGCCGAGGGTTCTCGCACGGGATGCCCAGGTGGTGATACCTCCACCCCCGTTCGGCAACCGCAGCCGGCGGCTCGTGATCGCGCCGCTCCCGCGCCAGCCGGTCCTGCACACCAGTGGTCCGTCCCCCGGTCATGTGGAATCCCTTCTTTCACTCTTCGAGGAGAAAGATCTCCGGCGCCCCGAGGACCCCGGAGCTCTGCGCGGCCTGGGCAGCGTCGGGCGACGAGGTGAAGGCCCGCGCCGCCTCCGGATCGTCCGCCCTGAACAGCATCACCACGAGGTCGGGATCCGTGGTGTCACGGAGAAGATGAAACAGGAGGAGCCCCGCGTCCTTCTGAGCCTGCGAATGGCCCTCGAACACCGCGTGCCACCTGGCAAAGTCAACAACCCTGTGCCTGACCAGCAGGTAGTGCATCGCCCCTTTCCCTTCTCGGGTTCTAGCCCGTGGCGAGTATAGGCGCCATGCCGAGCCGTGGGCGGGGGTCTTCAATCCCTCTCAGGTCGGGTGGCCATCGCTCGGGAGGCCGCGGGTGAAGGGAAAAGGGGCAACGGGCGCGCAGGGACGACGGGATTGCTTCGTCTTCCCGCCCCGCCATGGCGGGCCGGGACTCCTCGCAATGACAGCGATCTTCGACGTGGCGGGCGGCAGCTACTGGACCAGGATGGGCGCGAGCCAGACCGGACCCGGCGTCACCGCACGGCCCGCGAGCACCCCACGCACCATCGCCTGCATGCGGGCCTCCGCGTCGTCGTTGCGGTCCATCAATCGTTGCCAGATCGAGCGGGCCTGCGGGTAGAAGGTGAGCTCGATCTGGGCGTCGGGCTTCAGGCCGGCCAGCTCACGGGCCGCGGCCAGCGCCTCGTCGAACCCGCCCAGCGTGTCCACGAGGCCGCGGTCTTTTGCCTGCTCGCCGGTGAACACCCGTCCCCGCCCGATCGCGTCCACGGTCTCGCGGGGCATGTTTCGCGACGCCGACACGTTCTTGAGGAACCGATCGTAGATGCGGTCCAGGAACTTCTGCACCACCATCCTCTGCTCCGGGGTCCATGGGTCGAGGGAGCCGTAGATGGCCGCGTTCGGCGCAGCGTCGAGCTTGCCCCAGGTGATTCCCAGCTTGTCCTCCCAGAAGCGCGACATCGCCAGGTGCCCGCCGAAGACGCCGATGGATGCGGTGATGCTGCCGGGGTCGGCGACGATGCGCTTGGCGCCGCAGGTGATCCAGTACCCGCCCGAGGCCGCGACGTCGCCCATCGAGACCACCACCGGGATCTTCTTCGCGGTCCGCACCATCTCGGCGCGGATGATCTCCGAGGCCACGGCGCTGCCGCCCGGCGAGTTGATCCGGAAGATGACCGCCTTGGCGCCCGAGCCCCGCACCTGTTGAAAAGCGCGCGCGATGGTATCGGCGCCCATGACATCGCCACCGAAGACCGGCACCGGCGAGTAGCCGCTCTCGCCGCGCAGGATCGTTCCCTCGGCGACCACCACCGCGATCTCGGTGCCGCTGCGATCGGGCCGCCCGGCCCGCAGGTACTTGCGCAGCGAGATCCGTTCCAAGCCCTTGTCGGGGTGCGTGGTGTTCTCCTCGAGAAAGGTCTGCCAGTCGTTCAGCTCGTCCACCAGCTTCGCCCGCAGCGCGTCGGGGCCGATATAGGGCCCGCCCTTCACCAGCCCCTCGACCTGCTTCGCGTCCATCCCGCGGCCGGAGGCGATCCCGTCGATCATCTGGCGCGTGATGGAGTCCACGAGCCAGGTCATCATCTCCTTGTGGGCCGGTGTGAATTCCTTCTGAGTGTAGAAAAAGCGGGCCGTCTTGTAGTCGCCGATCCCGGGAAAGTCGGGCTCGATCTCGAGCTTGTCGAGCGTGCCCCGGATGAACGGGCTGCGGATGGCGAGACCGGTCAGGTTGATGTCGCCGAGGGGATTGAGCACGACCTTCTTGCAGGCGCTCGCGAGCAGGTACTGCGCGTTGCCGGGCGAGAACTCGCCGGCCGTGTCCAGGTACGCGTAGGTTTCTTTCCCGGCCTTCCGCACCTTTTGGAGGAGCCCGTGGATCTCCTGGAGGGTGGCGAACCCGGCCTGGAGATCCCCCACCTTGACGACCACCTTCTGCACCCTCGGGTCCGACGCCGCCTGGACGAGGCCGTCACGGAGATCCTGCCGGGAGAGGGGCCTCGGACCGAAGATGTCTCCGAACGGCGAGTCCGCCGTCATCTCCGGGATCGGCCCCGAGATCTCGATCAGCAGCAGCGTGTTCCCCGGGACGTGCCGGGTCGCGTAGCGCGTCCCCAGGATGATCCCCAGCAGGCCGAGCACCAGAACGACGAGTACCGCGCCCACCGCCACCCACGCCTTCGCTCGCGAAGTCATCGCTTCCTCCATGAGTTCCCGCCCGTCAATGATACGCGGCCCGCCCGGCGTGGTTCTCGGGCCGAGGGCACCGCGCCCCGGCAGATCAGCGAAGAGGGGGAAACGAAGGCTGGACCTTCAGGAAGAGGACAGGGCCGGCGCGGAGCACCGGCCCGACGGAGACCTTTACGCCGAAAGTCCTTGTGCGTGCTGCTACTTCTTGGCCTCGCGCTTCGCGACGATCTTGTCGATCTCGTCCATCGCCCAGTTCATCTGCGCCTCGAGGGCCTTGTAGGGCGCCGGGGTGGCCAGATCCACGCCCGCCTCCTTGAGCAGCTCGTAGGGGTAACGCGAGCCCCCGGCCTTCAGAAGGCCGAGGTAGCGCTCCTTCGCGCCCGGCTTGCTGTCCATCACCTCACGCGCCAGCTGTGTAGAGGCCGCCAACGAGGTGGCGTACTGGTAGACGTAGAAGTTGAGGTAGAAGTGCGGGATGTAGGCCCACTCCACGGTGTACTCATCCGGGATGCGGACCACGCCCTGGGCGCTGCCGTGGTAGCGCCGCAGCAACTCGCCGTACATCTTGGTGAGCTTGGCCCCGGTGAGCGCCTCGCCGTTCTGCACGGTCTCGTGGATCGCGAGCTCGAACTCCGCGAACATCGTCTGGCGGAAGAAGGTGCCGCGCAGGTTCTCGAGGTAGTTGCCGAGCAGGAACATGCGCTCGTCATCGCTCCCCGCCTGGTCAAGCATGCGCCGGAGCAGCAGCGCCTCGTTGAAGGTCGACGCCACCTCGGCGACGAACGTCGAGTAGTCGGCCGTGGGGTACGGCTGGGCCTTGTTCGCCAGGTACGAGTGCATGGCGTGTCCCCACTCGTGCGCCACGGTGGAGACGCTCTCGTAGTCGTCGTTGTAGTTCATCAGCACGTAGGGGTGCACGTCGAAGGCGGCACCGTTGGAGTACGCGCCGGACCGCTTCCCGGGCCGCGGGTAGACGTCCATCCAACGCGAGTCCAACCCCTTCTTTACGGCCTCGACGTACTCGGACCCGAGCGGCGCAAGGGTCTCAAGCACGAGGCCCTCGCCCTTCTCTATGGGGAAGGCGAGGTCGACGTGCTTGACCAGCGGGGGGTAGATGTCGTGGTACGCGAGATCGGGGATGCCCAGCAGCTTGGCGCGCAGGCGGAAAGCCCGGTAAAGCGTCGGCAACGCGTTGTTCGTCTCTGCGATCAGCGTGCGGTAGACCGCCTCCGGGACGTTGCTCCCGTCCAGGGCCGCCGCGAGGCACGAGGGGTACTTGCGGGCCTGCGCGTAGAAGAGGTCCCGCTTGACCTGCGAGTCCAGGGTCACGCCGAATGTGCGCCCAAACTCCTGGTACGTCTTCCAGAACTCGCGGAACACCAGGATGCGGTCCGCCCTGTCCGGGAGCGCCCGGTACTTGGTGTAGGCGGACTGGTCGAGCCGGACCTTCTTCCCGTCGGAAAGCGTCACCTCGGGAAAGGGCATGTCCGCGTTCGAGAAGATGCCGTAGATGCTGCCGGGAGCGGGCGTGACGAGCCCGGCCTGGGCCAGCAGCTTCTCCTCCCCCTGGGAAAGGGTGTGCGCCCGTGTCCGCTCGATGTCTTCCAGGAAGAAGCGGTACGGTGCCAACCCCGACTCCTCCTTCAGGAAACGAGAGACGGTTCCCGCAGGCAGCGCCAGCACCTCGGGGGCGATCCACGAGGAGCGGGCGCCGAACTCCGCGGCGAGCTGCTGGACCTCCTGCCGCGCTCCAAGCGCCTCGGAGACCCGGGTGTCCTCGTCCGACCACATCGAGGCGTACGAGAAAACCCGCCCAAGCTCCTTCGCCATCCCGAAGTAGGCGTCGAGGGCCAGCTTCATCGTGGCCGCCGAGGTCCCGAGCTTGCCCTTGTACGCGTCGGCCTCGGGCAGACGCTGGGAGAACTGCTTTCGCGCCTGGTCGAACGCCTGCACCGTCGGGTAGAGGTCGCCCAGGTTCCAGAGGTACTTCTCCGGGACCTTGACCTCCGCCGCCAGCGCGACTGATCCGCTCATGAGACCGATCAACAGCATCGCCGATACGACTATTCTCACCATGGTCGCCTCCCCTGCGGCACTCACGACCGGGAAGTTTACCCGAAAGTCGGTGGCGTTCAGAGCACCAGCATCGCGTCGCCGAACGAGTAGAAGGAGAAACCCTCGCGCACCGCCACGCCGTACGCCGCGAGCACGCGCGCCCGCCCGGCCAGCGCCGCAACCAGCATGAGCAGTGTGGAGCGCGGCAGGTGGAAGTTCGTGAGCAGCGCCCCCGTCGCGCGGAAGCGGTAGCCGGGCAGGATGAATAGGTCGGCCCGGCCGAGCCCCGGCAGCACGCGCCCGCACCCCACCTGGAGGGCATGCTCCAGCGCCCGGCACGCGGTCGTGCCGACGCACACCACGCGCCGGCCCCCCGCGAGCGCCCGGTTCAGC
>Ga0315296_10000124_pt1 | contig 76551 bp, 69 predicted proteins | sample YL17G14_18_MG_FD_203921 | JGI IMG/M metagenome (GOLD analysis project Ga0315296, IMG submission 203921) | Sediment microbial communities from Yellowstone Lake, YNP, Wyoming, USA - YL17G14_18 | ecosystem: Environmental > Aquatic > Freshwater > Lake > Sediment | place: USA: Wyoming | collected... | reverse complement strand
TATCAGTCTTCATTTTTCTTGATCCACTTGTCGCAACAATTCCTCCTGATTTGGCGTAAAGATCCTCAGGGACCCAATCTTGGCTTACCGGTATGCCAGAAACCGTAACTGCATTCCTTAGAAGGGCAACTGCGATTGGACCCAACGCCCTTTCTCGTGCCCGTGGCGAAAATGGATGAACGGTTATCGGCTCTACATATCTTGACAGGCATCTATGATAACCTACAAAAAACTCATAGTGGTCAAGGTCGCGTGGCCTAGTTGAACGCAGGAATGTAATGACAAGTCCTCCTTTTTCTCTGCCAACACGACCTGTCGCCTGTATGTAGTTGGCGGTCGTTTTTGGCTGCCCGTGAACGATCATCAGACCAAGTCGGTCAATGTCTACGCCAGTTCCAAACATTGATGTTGAGAAGACTGCGTCCACAATGTTATCGGGAAACTTAGACAGTTGCGCAAGGGCTGCGGGGATTTCGGACCCTCGCATCCTACTCGACAATTCTAGGTCGACTTCCAGTGTTCTCACTCTTCCTCCCACTTGCCTCAGGCGTTCTTTGACGTCAGCTCTAAAAAGCCCTTCTGCCATGGCAAGCTCTCGAATCGCATTGAAATAGCCGACTACCGTCCAGAACTGATCGGCTTCTTTATCATTTGATCCTCGCGACAATCTCAGCTCATAGGCCTGTCTGAGAAGCGATGACCACATTCTAATTGTCGGTGTATGCGGCCCGTGCCCAGGAGCGCACGCTCCAACATACAGTCTTCCAGCAGGAATACTTTCCAGTTGATGAGCTTCCCTTGTATGCGAGAAGAAATTGTCCTCCACAGAAATTCCGGGAGGAGGAAAAACGGATACCCTTCGATCAAATGTGGCAAGAACTTGCGAAGCAACATGGCGAATTGTCGCGCTAGAAGCGACATACTTTGGTCTCACTGGAAGTCCATCGCGAAAACCGCTTGAAAGAGCCTCAATAGCTGCTTCATAAACTCCGACCATTGAGCCAAGGGGGCCTTCTATTAGATGAAGCTCATCTTGAATAATGAGTTCAGGCGCATCAAATCTCGGTACGTCATATTCTTCTCCTCTTGGAAGGCCACCTGTGTCTGGCGGGGCTTCGGCGCGACAGAATCCCCAACATTTGTCGAACTTGGTCACATTCCCGAATAGTGCTGCGGCTCTCGGTTCATACGATAGTCTCGCAAACTTGTCCACTGTGGATATGATCAATGAAGGACATCGATGATAGAGTTGATCGTCAACAACGTAGGCTGGAATGGGTATCCCGTGGCCTATCCCATCATTGCTTGGTACTCTAAACGGTCTGAGAATTGGACTAGCATCAATTAGCCCTGACGACGTAAGAACTTTTTCCGACCATGAGCTCTGATTCAATTCACACTCGGGGTTAGGACAGTGGATCTCAAAATCCATGGCTTCCTGTTCCACCCCCCACCTTCTTATGAAATAGCCCGGGCGACTTGCTCTTGCAAATTCACTTCTGCAATCAGGACCAATTGCCTTTGCGATGAAGTTATTCCACCATTTATCAAGGCTTTCAGCTCCAAAGTTCTGATTTGAAAAGAACTTGACAGATATGACATAGAACTCGGGGTCAGGAAGGTTTCCTACGGTGCATTCTCTCACGTTGAATCCGGGACCATTCATTGCGTCTTTGTTTGGCTTAGGAAGCACGGGCGAAGAAACGATGAAGTGGATTTTGTACTCGCCTGGAGGCAATGCTGTCTCGGTCGGGACTGAGAGAATCGCGTTACAGACTGGACAATTTGTTACTTGTGCAGGTTCGCTTTCAGTTAGCTTTTTGACCCTGAATCTGCTTCCGGAATATACTTCCAGACCAACCAACGTGCTGACGGCCCCGGGATAGCGTACCTGACGATGGTCAAGTTGACTGTAACCTTTGTGGTCGACAAGTCTGTTTGGAGTCACTTCTTGGCCGACCCAAAGGCCAATTGAAAACCAATTAGTCCCCCACAGATTCCTTTCTAGGTTTTTACAGCCCTTTGGTCGCCAATCAATTGTGCGCAGATATTCGCAAGCTGTTACAGCAACCAGTGCTCTTCGGAACTGTTGAATAGTCAGCATGCGCAATGTGTATCTTGAAAGCACGCAGGTACCAGCGCCAGTCTTTCCTTTTCCGTGGTCACGTCTTCTTCTAAAACCTAAGAGAAACATGCTCAATCCAAGATAGGCTTCTGTTTTTCCACCAGCTGTTGGAAACCAAAGGAGGTCACAAACTTGACGGTCGATGTGATCGAGCCGGCAGAGACTCGGTATGCACTGAAGAATGAAAGCAATCTGGAACAGTCGCCAAATTAGTGGTTCGCCAGTCTTCCTCGTTCGAACATTCCAAACGGACTGCAGATGCATGACCTTGTTCATAAAACAAAATGCCAAACGTGCATCATCGTTGCATTCGATGACGCTAATGCCTTCCTTGATACGTTTCGAAGACTCCCTGCACGAATCGATGTGCCTTCGGGCAGTTTCTTTCAGGTGATCAGGCAGTCCAGCGATTTCTTTCTCTTGGTCTTGGATCCAGCTATCATATATGCGGGAAATCGGTATTAGAACTCGAGCAAAATCACTCTGCTCCCACAACTCGGCCAGAAACCCCGCGTCCATTTTCTCCAATTCCTCCGCTCCGCGTCGAGGCTCCATAATGACCTGCTGTATCGGGTAGCAGGGCAAGTACTCAGTGCGGACGTCAGGGTTAGTAAAAAGAGTCCTGTCCGGTTCTTCTACACTTTCGTTGTCTATCCACACGAAGGGGTGACCAATAAATCTTCTCTCGGGAGGTGTGCTCTTGCATCCACCTTGAGGCCTTTCAGGATCGACATCTTTCCATGTAGCGCTGCACAGATGTCCCCTTGCGAATGCCTTGCGTTCTCGGTATAAGAGTGACAAGCTTGCTTCTTCCGGTTCATCAAGCAATTCACCGATTATCGGTACAAGCATTGCCTCGTCTTCACACACGATTCTGAGTTGCGGTTGAAAGATGAGGTCCTCAGTCCTCGGGTACTCTTTTCCCTCAAGTGAAGTCTCATTCACGAGAAAAACGGAAACGTGATAGTCTCCTTGAGAGGTCTTCTTAGTCCGTACTGTTATTCTTACTTCATTATCCTTGTACAGCTCCCTGTCATTGCTCACCTCTATCCTGTGACTTATGAATTTGTAGGGCTTCCTTTTCCACACTTTCTTGCGCGTTTCTTCGTATCTTGCCCAAGTTGCGCATAAGCCTACGACTCGCGGTTTTTTGCCTGACAACACAAAAGAGATCCCTAAAGATTTTGCCAACGCCCTCGGATCGAGATGGAGACCAAATGCTCCGAATTCTGTCTCTTCTTCGATATCATCATCTTCGCCTTCTGCGGCCTCAACAGTCTGCAGGTCAGACCGAGTGTAGAAAGCCAGATCTCCTCGAGAATATTCTTTAGGTTCGAGCACGCCGACAAGATACTCTCCCTTCGGATCAGTCTTGATTTCCTCAAAACAACCATTTCTTGGACCCAAGATTTCTTTGCTCAGAGCGGTTATCATCAGTTCTCTGGCGGACATGGTGTCACCTATATCTCTTCGACCTAAAAGACTTGCTGAAGTATCTTCCGAGGGCTACTGCGGTGTGTCACTTGACAGACTTTCACTTTGAGAATCTTGATAAGGCCCATGTTCTAGATGATCTTGTTATGAAGGCGCCTAGAGAGAAGACCAATGACTACGTGAATGTGCTTCTGAACTGGAGGAAGAAGAACGAGCGGAAGTTTGCTTGGCGACGAGAGAATAATCCGTTTCACATACTGATTGCTGAAATTATGCTGCAGAGAACCGGTGCACGGCAGGTCGAACCTGTATATGCAGAATTCGTTGCAAAATATCCTTCAGTAAGTGACTTGGCCAACGCCCCTCTTGAAGATATTGTGAAATGTCTCAGACCGCTCGGTCTCAAATATCGTGCCATACGACTAAAGCAGTTGGCAAAGACCTTAGAAAAAGAGTTCGGTGGCAACGTCCCCAAAAAAGAACGCGAGCTGCTTGGCCTCCCAGGCGTCGGGAAATATGTCGCAAATGCAGTGCAATGCTTTGCATTCAAGAGAGACGTCCCGATAGTTGATGCAAATGTCCTAAGAATTCTGAAAAGAGTTTTCTCAGTCAACTCTGTTGAAGACTCTCACAAGGATCTGGAAATATGGGATTTTGCTGCAGAACTGATTCCAAAAGGCAAGGCAAGAGATCTCAATATTTCAACATTGGATTTTGCGAGTTTGGTCTGCACTGCAAGAAGACCACGTCATCACATTTGCCCTCTTAAGAACATCTGCGACTTCTATCAGAAGAAGGGCTCACATAGGGTGGAATAATCTAATGTTGAAATTGTAGAACCTCCAATCCTGTGTCGAATCTAGTGCTTGCGCAGACTAAGTAACAACTCCTTCATTGCTGTTGCTAACTTCAGAGAAAAAACCGGAGAAACCGCGGCCGCTAGCATTTCATACTTTGCTCTCATGTCCAAACCCGCTGGAAACCTGTATTCGTCTCCGAAGCCAATTATTCTCAACGCTTCCCTTACTGAAATTGGCCTAGCACCATTACCGTTCTTGAACGAATCAGGATGCAAAATATAGGTCTTGGTTATATTGCCAAACGAAGGTGAAGTACTATCCCAGTCCAAGATGTACCAACCGTACTTTCCAACGCGGTAATAGTTGAGGTATTTATGAATGGTCTTAAAGTTGGGCCATACGTGATCTATTGTGGGATCTGAGTCCTTGTCTCTCAGGTCTTCGATCTTTTGTCTCACAGTCATCGATTTTTCCTCTCTCATCGAATCCACAACTTCAGACGCGCGGTAGCCGGTTTTTTTCCTGATCCCAATTACAAAAAGACGTCTTCTTGCAAACGCAGCTCCGTAGTCACTATATCTGAAGGTCCTAGCAATCGTATCGTACCGTTTCCCAATCCCTTCCAGACCTTTCAAAAATGAATGGTCTTTTTGAATGGCAGGAACATTCTCCATAATGAAGGCATCGGGTTTCAGTTTCCGGATTTCTCTGAAAAAGGCACCGACACAACCGTATAAAGGATGTTTGTCGCCTCTTCGCGTGAGATTCAAGCATGACCAAGGTTCACAAGGTGGTCCGCCGATTACCAGATCGAATTTGCCGTGAACGCCAGATCTCATCAGATCTTTCTTCACGAAAGTTCCTAATCTGTTAGAGGAGAAAGTCTGTCCGACCTTTTCGCTAATGTCCACTCCTGTTACTTTGAATCCATTGATAGAAAAGCCACTCGACAACCCCCCCATCCCACAATATAACTCGAGAACATCGAAATCTCCATCCGAGAACTTCTCGAGCATCAGCAACAACCCGTACGATTCTCGTATTCATAGCCACTTATTATATGTGTTTCTGTAAACTATCTTCTTCTAGGCACAGATGGGCGAAGGCGTGACTGTTATGAGTCGCAAGACTGAGAGGGTTGATGGACAAAACATAGTCTATCACTATTTTCAGAAAGTGCTTCTGAAAGAGGAACATCAATTCTCTTTAGAACTGATCAAATATCTAATCGTTGACCTTTCCATCTGGATTCCACCGTGTCTCTACCGCAGGCTTCCGATATTATTGCCATTTGTTATAAGAGATCCATCATGCAGGAAAAACAGACTCACTGGGAAGGATGAATGGGGTGAACCAAACCAAGAAGGGTTCCTGAGAGACGACAATTCCTTGATAAAAGGCATCGTGCGCAGTTTCAAAGTGAGTAGCTCCAGAGTCAAGTCCTATGATGGAAAGAAACTTGGAAATGGTTTTGTTGCTAGCCATATTTGGAGAGAGATCGAATTCGAAGGCAAATCCATGATTTCTTCTCGACACTACATGCTGAATTCCTTTATTCCAAATCTTGTTTGGTTACCGGTCCAGATCTCCAAATTCACAGATCGAGAAGGTTCAGTCGCACAGCGATTATTGCAGGCTATTTCGCATCTGATTTATCAAAATATCGACATGCCGAAAGAGATCTCAGATCTTTGGAGGCATCTCCCATTTCCACAGGAGTTTCGCAACACAGAAATCGACTTGACAAAGATTAACTATTTCGTTGTCCCTGACAACTGGACTAGTAAGAGAGTTGCCGGACTACTTTCAGAGATGGACTTGATTCTTTCAACAGACAGAACTCATGTGAGTGAGGCGAAAAAAGTGAAGTCGCGACATTATCTCCCGATGTTGCGACAAGTGAGAGCAGATAAGAGGGGAGTCTTGAACGAATGGTTGATGAAATATCGGCAGATAATCCAACTTGAGCAATCGCTTTAATTCAGTTGAGCTTCACATATTGTAGGCAGAAGGACACCTCGCACACGCCACAGAACATATATGCCACAACCAATTGTAGAAGATAGTTCTATAGCAGTTTACAAGTCTCGAAAAAGAATTATGAAGTAGAGAGCTACGATATCCCGAATCACATTGATGTTTGCACCCGATATCCCTGTTTCTTCCCTTTTTCCATATTGAGAAGCCCCTCAGGCCCGTTTCAATAGCCCCGCATGCCATCCACACTTCGCGGGGCGTTGATATTTTTGTTCACTGAATAAGGCCCTATTATGACTCTTCACGGATCCAAGGAAGAAGGAGCAAGGTGCACTGGCTGAATTTGCTCACAATGGCATGGTCAGGGAGGGAGGGGGTAGGGTAAAGATGGCGAGTCAGACCCTCATCTTTTCCGTGGCCTAAGTGGAGATTTCTCTCGCAGAACCTATCCTCCTTCTGTTTTCATTTTGAGAAGCCATTAGGCCCATTTCAAAAACCGCACATATCATTCACGCAGGCTGGAGTGTTTATTTCCTGTTCAGTGAATTAGGGCCTTGTTCTCTGTCTTGACAGGCCCTGTTCAAGTGTTGAAATTCGATGGACTACCTGCTGTTTGCGAGGTGTCCGACCCTCAAACAGCCTACCCCCCTACCTTTTTTGCACACTGAAAACTGCTGGATCTTGGAAAAAAGGGTCCTACACGGCCTCTCGTCTTGACGTCGAGCTTGAGAGCTCACATTTTGACGACAGAAGAAACATTCAAAACTGCCAAAGAAGCAATAAGCGCTTCCTCAGTTCTCACGGTCTCCGTTCCTTGCAACGGAATGGTGTTAACCACAAAATCGACAACATCGTCCAAACGAACGCCCTCACGAGCAGCTATCTCATTTAACCCTGCAGTAGGTGCCCCAAAAGCCACAAGAACTTCACTCGCGCTCAACCATTTTTCAACGATCTGCCCTGCCACACGATTAAAAAGCAAACCATACTTGGAAGTGGCAATCGTCAAGTCGAAGTTTCGACTTCTAACCATCTTCCCAAAGGATCTTCTTTCAACGTTAACCAGATACCCCCAGTACTCGGGCACCTCATCGCGATTTATCAGCTCAACATGTACAGTCTTGCCTAGTTTGACAACTTTCACTGTAACACGTTTGCCAACAGGCAACTGAGTGCCTACGACCAAGGCAGGTTGCTCCACACCGATGTCTACGAGAACGCCTTCTCTAGTTCTGGACAAAACGACGCCTTCACGGTTTTCCCCGATCTTCAGATCCTTGCCCCTGCGATTCAAGGGATGATGCAAGGTGCGCAGTGGTGGAAGAATTCCAGCATACTGCAGGATTGGCTTCAACTTGAACAGCCGTTTCCTGAGATACTGCGGCGTCTCCATGTAAGCAAGCAAAGTTGCAACCAAATCCATCTCGTCTTTCTGGTTGACACTCGAATTATCTGGATAAACAATTATCTCATTAACTCTGAAAATGGCAGCTGTTCTACCGATCAAACCTATCTTTGACGTCTTTTCGCGCAAGTGAGGAGTGTCGGAAACAACAGAAGCAGGAATCGCTATCGACAGTTTCTTCATATCCACATTGGCCCTTGTGCCTGTTACTGTTAAAATACTGTTATTGCACATTCGGCTTAAAAACTGAAACTATCATATCCTTCTGTCAACAAATGAGAAGAGTAGTGAACTGTGTTGCCAAAACCAACCATCCTAGATGATCTTGCTCAAATCAAGAAGATTGACAGAAGCAACATGCTTTCCTTCTGCGTCGAAGCCCCCAACCATTACGCAAAGGCTGCCAGACTGGCCAAGGAAATCAAGATCAGCTATCCAAAGCCCAAAGCAATCATCGTTGCAGGCATGGGTGGATCAGCCATTGGCGGAGAGCTTCTGAAAGACTGGGCCTGCGACAGAATAACCGTTCCGATAGACGTGTGCAGAGACTATCATCTGCCTGCATATGCAAACAGAACCACACTGGTGCTTGTCACAAGCTACTCTGGAGAAACTGAAGAAACCTTAAGCACGTTCCTCGAAGCTGTCAAGAAGAAGTGTATGATAATCTGTATAAGCTCAGGAGGAGCCCTGCAGGAGTTCGCCAAGAAACTAAGCATTCCTCACTTGCGTGTTCCAAGCGGAATGGCTCCACGCGCGACACTGCCATACCTTTTCATGCCCTTGCCAGCGATCTTGGAGAAAGTCGGGTTGACATCAGGGCTCGACGCCGAATTCTCTGAAACTGTAAAAGTATTGAGGGAAGCTAGCTCTGAGAATTCGCCTGAAATGCCACTCAACAAAAACCTGTCCAAGACATTGGCATCAAACATCAACGGAACAATCCCAGCAGTCTACGGTTTCGGGGTTTACCGAGCTGTTGCCCAACGCTTTAAAACACAATTCAACGAAAACAGCAAGAACCCTGCCAAATGGGAGTTCTTTCCAGAACTCAACCACAACGAAATCGTAGGTTGGGAAGCAGCGCAAGAATTCGCAAAATGCTTCTCAATAGTCTTCATCCGCGACGCCGAGGAGCCAAGGGAGATAAGGCAGAGAATCGAGGTTACGAAAGAAATAATCAGTAAACAAGCGATTAAGCTGTTTGAAGTCTGGGGCAAGGGCAAAAGCACGCTCGCCAAAATGTCATCAGTCATATGCACTGGAGACTTCACAAGCGTCTACTTGGCCGTGCTCCGGGGCGTAGACCCAACACCAGTCAAAACAATAGATCTACTGAAAGAAAGACTGAAACAGACTGGCATAAAGGAAAAGACGATCCGCGAACTGCAAAAGCTTGTGAAAAAATAACGATTCGGCCTAACGCTCGCCAGCAATGAAGTTGGCAAACATTTTCTCAGCAGCTTCAAGCGACATCAGCTGAGGCGGGTGTTTGAAAGCGTAGGCGCAGATCGGCTCTATTGGACCCTTTAACCTTCTTTCTCTAGCTATCTTGACAGCTCTGATTACATCCAGCAAAACTGAACCCGCATTAGGCGCATCAACGGTTGACAGCTTCAAATCCATCTGCATCGGCACATTACAGAAGTACACACCTCTGATCCAGAAGTAGCTGTCACGCCTGTTCTGCAGAAAGTCGACGTAGTCCGTCGACCCAGCCACAACAGCTGCAGGATAAGGCAGCGCAGCCTCAACAGACTTGGTCTTGACAACACGTTTAACATCCTTTGTTCGCTCCAACGTGTCCAATGACTCTGTGCCTCCGCCAACATCAAGCTGATACGTTTCCGTAATGCGAACACCGTTCATTGACAGAAGATTGAGCAGAGTTTTATGCAAAGTGGTTGCACCCACTTGATCTATCAGGTCATCACCCACAAGAGGCAGCTCAGCCCTGTCAAACCTGCTAGCCCAGCCAACATCGCTCGCTATGAAGCTAGGCGTCACGTTAACGAAGGCACAGCCGGATATCAATGACTGCTCGGCATACCATTGAGAAGCCTTCACAGCACCGCTCGGAAGCAAATTCAACACGATTTCCGCATCGCTTTCCTTCAAAACCATTGCAACGTTCGCTTCCGGACGATTGCTTACTTGAACGACTTTCTTGGTGTACTCACCCACACCGTCCAGAACAGGACCCTTACTGACAATGACGTTAGACAACGGCACATCCACAAGCTTCGGAGCATTATTCGGCTGCGCAAAAACAGCTTCAGACAAGTCTTTCCCAACTTTTCGATCGTCAATGTCGAAAGCCGCAACGACTTCAACATCCCTCGGATGAAAACCACCCAAAAGAACGTTCCGCAAGCCAACGCACTCACCTTCTTTCACGCAATCACCGTAGTAACGCAAGCCTTGGACCAAAGCTGAAGCACAGTTACCCACACCCACCAAAGCCACTCTTATCTTACCCAAATCTTAACACCTTAACCGAAAGCTCTTATCCATCATGCACTAAAAAAGGCTACGCTACATCCCACGAATACTGTAGATATAAAAAGAGATAGGGGGTAGGTGCTATTGGCCCAGAAAAACGCCAAAAAGAGCGCGCGCTAGCTCTTGATGAGCTGCATCTATCAGAAAATTGAAGCCGCAATAAGAACAAGCCACTCTGTTTGATCACTTGTGCTGGAACTACAGTCTGTTTCTCGAGAGTGTAATAGCAGCCAGAAAGGCGTAAGATGCCGTGGCAATTGCCATGATCAATGTCGCGAAGACAAAATCTCTCGTAAGTTGCGGAGGACGAAAAATAACTATTTCAATGATCAAAGCGACTGCGAAGAACAATGAAAGCAGAAAGTATTTTGGGATAAGCAGCCTTCTTAGCCTCACATAGTTCTCCAAGACCAGTTTATCCACGACATACCCTTCTGTCGTTTGTTTCAGCAGACCTGCTTCCTCAAGCTTCGCAAGATGATACGAAGCCGAAGTCGGGCTGCTGAATTTCAGAGCTCTCTGAACCTCGCGCACGCCAACAGGTTTGCCTTGTTTTATGGTATATCGGTAAGCCTCAAGAGTCTTTCCTCGCAGAACATCTTCATTTTTCATTGAGGCCATTCTCCAAAAAATGACTCTACCATGAATGACTATTTCTGTCTGTCTACGTACGACAAAAGTGTACAACTGTACACAAGTATAGGATTAAGTAACTGGTTGTCCTAGCGGTTTTGGGTATATTGCGATGTCTTCGAAACAACTATTCAAGTCTGCGATTGCGGTAGTAATATTGGCCGTTCTTCTTGCGGCCACGGTCTACTATTTTCTTCCAGAGAAGGCCAGACTATCAGCTATTGCCTTCGCTGTGGGCCCAAGCTCACAGGTCACCGGAGACGAGATCGCCGCATGGGAGACAGGAATAGGTTTACATGCAACTTTCTCGAATGGATCATCCGTCGCGATCTTCCAGTCTGATCTGAGTCATGACGCATACACCGGAGAATTCGATGCGTTGAACTTGACATCAATCAATGTGACCTTGCCTGGAGTGGGCCGCATCCCTCACGCTACCTACGACAAAATTGTGATGCGATGGGTTGAGAACAAAACAGTTGACGCGCTTCTATCAAACAGCGAGACAGCCAACATGGGCACTGCCAAAGTCGTTGGATTCCTAAACGGCATCATGTCCCACAGAACGCAAGAGGACGTGAATGAACCAGGCAACTGGAGTGACCTATCAATAAACGCAACAATCTTTCCAACACAGGATGCAAGCTACGGAACAGGACACTGGAAGAGCTATTACGAATGGCAGCTAGACATGGAAGAGCTCAAGAGCATCATAGGTGCTGGTTCAAGGCAAGTCAACATCACTTTCAATCTAGACTATAGCCTGATCCTCAGGTACCTGCTTGTCAATGAAGGAGAAAAAACCTATGGCGATGCCAATCTGCAATGGTCAGGAAAATGGGGAACACTCCAATTCACCTATGACGAACATGGTCTAACATCAGTGAAGTTCAGTTTCGTGGCAGTGAAATTAGTGGCAATCGCCACCTGATCTCAGACGCATCAAGTCGAGTTAGCGCGCTGAGCATGTCGTAGACACGCGCTGCTGAAGGGGTCTACCGTCGCTTGGAAGACTTTGATGACTCCAGTTAGTGAGCCTTCAGTTCGCGCGCGCTTTTGTCCGAGCGCAAAGCTTCATAGTATTGAAGAGATAGATGTGCGTTCATCCGAGAACGTGAGATAGTGGTCAGAGAAGCTTTCAGAAGCTGAGGATATGTTGAAAAACGACGGGGGGTAGGCGCTATTGGGTAATATTCCCTGTAATAGCATGATTTCACGGCGGATTACTAACGCGCGCACTTACCTTGCTGATATGGTTTTCACAAATTCAGTCGTCAGTCGTACCGTGTTCTTTAAATCATCAAAGTGAATGATCGATGCTGGTCCATGAATATACCTGCAGGGCACGGCTACAGTTCCGCTTGGCACACCTGCTCTTGTCAGATGGATCGCGCCCGCATCTGTACCGCCCATGGGCAACTTCTTGAACTGAAATGGTATTGATTTCTCCCTTCCTGACCTGATCAATGCTTTAAGAACCTGAGGGTGGGTAAAGGTTGTTCTATCCAAGATTGTTAAGACAGGGCCACCTTTGATCTTTGAAGATACTCTGTCTGGTCTTGTGCCAGGAACATCAGCAACGAACGTCCCTTCTAAAGCAAGTCCATAGTCAGGGTCAACCTGCCAAGCTGCCGTTCTTGCGCCCCTTATCCCCAGCTCTTCTTGAACCGAGCCGACAGCCACAATGTTGCAAGGAGAGTTTCTCAAGGCTTTGAAAACTTCTGCTAAGACCGTGCATCCAGCCCTGTCATCAAACGCCTTGCCCCTAAAGTATCCGTCTCCCAAATCCGTGAACTCTACGTCGAAGACGCCCATAACTCCAACGTCAGCTCCCTTCTTTTCAGCTTGTTTCACGCTCTCAGCCCCTATGTCAATGAACAGATCTTCTTTCGGTATGATCTTGTTCAACTCTTCAGGCGTCATAATATGCGGAGGCTTCGTTCCAACCATCCCCTTCAGATAGCCCTTACCTCCTCTGAAAAGTATCCTCTGACCCGGTATGACGTTGTTAGTTATGCCTCCGAGAACGTCGAAGCGCAGAAAACCATTTTCTTCTATAAATATGACAATAAAGCCGACCTCATCCATGTGAGCCGAAAGCATAACTTTTGGATAACCCTTTTTTCCGTGATGGTAGAAGAGAACGTTTCCAAGCTTGTCAACACGAGTCTCATCAGCATATTTTTCAAGTTCCTTCCTAAGAATGGCAACGACATCTTCCTCATTTCCAGAAGGCCCAAAAGCGTTTGACAGTTTTTGAAGAAGCTTGATCTCGCCTGGCACGTGACCCACCGATTGTCCTTTCACGTTATTATGAGAGTTAAGTTTTGCCCCAAACCCAAGTAATATCGATCGATCGAAGCGAAGAAGCTCATCGAGGCTGGGTTCGAATACGTCTGCAGCCATGATGGATTGATGCTGTTCAGAAAAGGAAAATAAAAAGCCATCAAGAGAATTCTAATTCTAGGAGCCTCCCAGTCTTGTCATTGAACAGTCGCGCGCGCTGAGAAATCTTGGGAAGGACTGACTGAACTGCTATTTACTGTGTCAGCCAATTACAGTGTACTGGATGTGAGTTGTGTGGATTCAAAGATTCTTTTTGAATACAGTCAGGCGCTTCGGGATCGATACTTGGAACAGCTTGCCAAGCTTCCTTGGGAAGAGGTAGTGAAAAGCCGCGGGGGGAGTTTTGATTCTTTGCGCGATATCTTCCTGCATACTGTCGACGCTGAAGATAGGCTTGTCAACTATGTGATTCTTGGAAGAACAGAAGACTGGGTCTCACAGAGCCCGGATGAATTTCGTGACATGGATTCAATCAGCAAACGCGCGAAAGAGGTTGAATCAAAAACCAAGGCTTACGTGGCGAAATTTAACCCGCCAGAGCTTGAAAGGAAAGTTGAGATGCCTAGGAGAGGGATGCCCAGCATTTCGGTCCGAGTGGAGGACGTTCTGGTTCACGTAACGCTTGAAAACATACACCATTTTGGGGAACTGATTGCGCTCCTCTGGCAGATTGACGTGGAACCTCCTCACATGGGGTGGATAGGCTACCTACAAAGATAACGCACTCAAGACATGCTGGCGCCAGCGATTGTAGTCAAAGCGCGCGCTAGTCTTTACTTGGCAAATGCGGTTCATATTCGGACGGAAGCACCAAAGAATACATATTAGTTTGACATTCAACTGAAGCAATTGAGTGTCGATAGATCAACAGCAATTTTGGGAAGTGAGAACGTCATAGAAAGAAGGTCCGTAGATATTGACAAGACTGTAATGGAATTGATTATGACCGATGACCCGGGGAAAAAGAAGCAACTGGCCAAAATGATTTTTGACGTCGCCTACAAAGAAGGGATTTATCCCTCGAGTATCCATGAATTTTATGTGGCCCGCGGCAGGGGCGAATTCGGCGGTTTCACAGTTCCTGCGATAAACCTGAGGAGCATGACTTATGATTTGGCTCGCAGAATATTCAGAGTGGCCAAGCGAAACAATTCTGGCGCATTTATCTTTGAGATTGCCAGGTCTGAGGTGGGCTATACCGATCAGTCGCCGATGGAATATTCAAGTATGGTTCTGGCGGCGGCGATAAAGGAAGGCTATTCCGGTCCGATTTTCATCCAAGGAGACCATTTTCAGGTCAATTCCACCAGATTCAGAGAGAACCCCGATAAAGAAATAGAAAGCTTGCAGGCTTTGATCGCTGATGCAATCAGCTGGGGTTTCTATAATATCGATATTGACTCGTCGACACTAGTAGATCTATCCAAGCCCGACCTGAAAGAACAACAGCTTCCTAACTATGAGGTCTGCGCAAAATTGACACAATTCATCCGCCGTATTGAGCCAAAAGGGCTCACAATTTCGGTAGGTGGCGAGATTGGGGAGATTGGACATCAGAATTCAACGCCTGAAGACCTGCGTACATTCATGGCAGGCCTCGAAGACAGGTTACCTAAGGGATTGATTGGAATAAGCAAGATTTCGGTCCAGACTGGAACAACTCATGGTGGCGTTGTCTTGCCAGACGGCTCAATTGCGCAGATAAGGCTTGACTTCAACACCTTACGTACGCTCTCCGAGATCGCCCGCAAAGAATATGGGTTGGCCGGAGCTGTGCAGCATGGAGCATCAACCCTGCCGCCTGAGTCATTCCATAAATTCGTTGAATGCGATACTGCTGAAGTGCATTTAGCCACGGAGTTCCAGAATATGATCTATGAATCAAAGCACTTTCCGGTTGATCTAAAGAAAAGAATATACGAATGGCTAAAGCTCAATGCCGCAAGCGAAGCTAAACAAGGCGAAACTGAGGATCAATTCCTTTACAAGACCCGCAAGAAAGCCTTGGGACCATTCAAGCAAGAGATCATAAGTCTTCCGCAAGAGACGCGCGATGCAATTTCATCCGAAATCGAGAACAAATTTGACCTCCTCTTCAATCAGCTTGACGCCGTGAATAAAAGGAGCTTGGTCAACAAATACGCATATATGCCAACACCTAGAACGGCGTAAATTGCATTATGGGAATGGTAGCCCGGGAGTTACCGTTCCTGGACTGTAATTCATACCGAAATTTCCCTTTTTGTTAGATTGCAGGTCGCTGGGATTTGAACACAAGACAAATGGAGATATCACCCGCAAAATCCCATCTTTTTCTATTGTGTAAGACTTTTTAGCGGGTTAGACATCTTTCTTCTTGGAGATGTGAAAAGACGATGGCAATGCCAGCCCCTATAACACCTGAGGATATAGCTGAAGGTGAGGATATTGACTTTGAGGAGAAAGAAGAACATTGGAATGTCTATAAGCTTAAAGACGGCACAACCCTCAAAGTTAAGTTGATTCTTATTGGAGTGAGGAGACTTAGAAAGCACACTCCTGATGGAACGCCAGTGTATATGATAAATTCTCAAAATGTTGTCAGGGCGGTTGATATTCCTAAAGAGTTAATGGCAAAACCAAAAGAGTCAACCTTCAAACCAGTTTAGTCCAAAAGGCAGGATTCCTGAAGGACAGAAATCTTAGAACAGATGTCTTCCGCATCTTCCCTTTTTTGTGTCACTGAAAGGTTAGGGTAAAGTTTTACCCCTGAATTTGTGCCTTAAAGAGCGTTAGCTAGTAAGGTTAAAGTCTCTGAGGCGTTTACTTTAAAGAAGGCTGATGAAATGACAGACGAAATCAAAGCACCAGACAAGTTCACCGCCATCAATGAACTGGCTCGCCGACGCGGCTTCTTCTGGCAATCATACGAGATCTACGGAGGTGTAAGCGGTTTCGTAACGTACGGTGTCTTAGGTACAAGATTGAAACAAAACATCGAGAAGAAACTCCGAGAACTCTTTGTAAACAAGCTCGGAATGCTGGAAATCGAATCACCCATAATCGCGCCTGAACAGGTTTTTGAAGCCTCAGGCCACGTCGGCCACTTCAAGGAACCACTCGTCGAGTGTCAGAAATGTGGAAAAAGGTTCCGTGCAGATCATCTGCTGGAAGAATTCGCCAAAATGAGTGAAGCAGAGGCTGAGAAGCTGGGTCTTGATGAAATAGACGAAGCAGTCAGAAAGAACAAAATTAAATGTCCAGAATGCGGAGGGACATTCGGCAAGCCTGAGACTTTCCTCACAATGTTCAAAACCACCATAGGCCCGTACTCAAAAGCCATCGGTTACGGAAGACCAGAGGCCGCACAGGGAATATTCGTAGAATTCAACCGCTTGTACGGGATGGCACGGGAGAAACTTCCCTTCGGTGTCTTGCAGATAGGTCATGCTTTAAGAAATGAAATCTCGCCCCGCCAGGGCCTGATAAGACTGAGGGAATTCACGATAACAGACTTGGAATTCTTCTTCGACCCAGAAGAGCCCAACTGCTACCTTCTCAAAGACGTTGAAAACGAAAAACTCCGATTTCTTCTGGCCCAAACAAGATTAAATGGATCAGAAGACATTACTGAAGCCACAGTAAAAGACGCGTTAAAGAAAGGAATCATAAAATCAGAATGGCACGCCACCTTCATGGCATACGCCAAGAAGCTACTAATCGAGCTTGGCGTTCGAGCAGAGAAACAAAGGTTCATTGAAAAGCTACCATGGGAAAAGGCCCACTATGCACGTCAAACCTTTGACCAACAAGTTCTTGTTGAACGCTGGGGTTGGGTTGAAATGTCGGGACAAGCCGACAGAACAGACTACGACCTTAGAAGTCACATGGAACATAGCGGTCAAGACATGCGAATCTTCAAGGAATACGAGAAACCTGTCGAAAAAGAACAGATTGTCATAAAACCTGTCATGGCAAAACTCGGACCAATCTTCAAAGGAGAAGCCGCAAAAGTCGCAGAACAGCTCTCAAAGGTCAACCCAAAGGACCTCGAGACATCTCTGAAGAAGAACGGCTACTACATGCTCGGAGAACACAAAGTCCTACCTGAACATGTTGACATTCACCGCCAAAAAATCGTAGAACGCGGAAGACACTTCATTCCCCATGTCGTCGAACCCAGTTTCGGCTCAGACAGGCTTCTGTACGCAGCGCTTGAGTATGCTTACAAAGTCAAAGACGACAGGACCATACTGAGCTTCCCACGCGACATCGCACCCGTCCAAGTTGGGGTCTACCCTCTCGTAAGCAAGGATGGACTGCCGGAAAAAGCGTCAGAAGTGCATAAGATGCTGACTGATGAAGGCTTTTTGGCCGAGTATGACGAGGCAGGCTCTATCGGCAGAAGGTACGCTCGTGCAGACGAAATCGGAGCCCAACTAGGCATCACGGTGGATTATGATACGCTGAAGGATAGCACTGTTACTATCCGCGATCGAGACTCATGGAAACAAGTCAGAACACGAATTGAGGATCTTGGAAAGCTTTTGCACCAATATTTCCAAGGCAAGATCAGTTTTGACCAACTCGGCACGCCTATTTGAAAACTGACATTTCGCTAACTTTTTTAAGAGTTCAGCACATCTAAGGCTAGAGGAAATTAGCCTATTTTGCGGCGGGAAAGATCTTGGTCCTTCCAGAGGAAACAGAAGAGCGAGTGAAGAGAAGAGCGCTGAACGTCTGTCAAGACCACTTGCGAAAAGTCCTAGACCTGACTAGAAAAGTCCCCCAGATGATGGACTGCTTCCTGAAGAATGACAAAGAAAAGACAAAACAATTCTTCAACGAAATCAGAAGCGGCAGAGACGAAGTTGACCAAGCCAGACGGCTTGTATCACAGGAGCTGGCTGAAATAGGGGCTATCCTGCTCAGCAGGGAAGACTTCTTGAGGTTCACAAACCTCACAAGCGAGATCGCTGACTTTTCCGAGGGCATAGCCTTCCGAGTTAACGAAATTGCAAACCACAAATGGAACGTTCCGATGGACATAAAGAAGGACCTGCTGAAGCTTTCAGAAGCGGTTCTAGAAGCAGTGGTTAAGCTCAGAGAGACGGTGATGGTTCTCAACTACGGGGCGGCTAAGACTATGGAAAAGGCCAAAGACGTCGAAATTGCCGAGCGCAAAGTTGACGCAATCTATCGCGAACTCGAAATAAAACTCCTCAGCAGCAAAATGGACTTCCCAGCCTTGATACTGTTGAGAGACGTACTGCAACTTCTGGAGGACTCAGCAGACAAAGCAGAAGACGCAGCAGACGCTGTGCGAATCCTATCCTTCGTGATGTAAAGGACGAACAGGCCAATGCCCAAAAAAATAGGCGTAGAACTGATTGAAAACTTTCTAGTGGTATGGAACCCAAGCGAAGGCTCAGAGCTGTACAAAAAGGGGTTTTACGGCAAGCCTCTCGGAATCGCCAAACCCAAAATCCCAGAATTCAATGTTCCACTCATTCTCGATCTGATGGAAGGCCTATACCTAGCTGAAAAAGGCATGATAAAAGTATTCGAGGGCCCCAAAAAGACCAAAGTCGGCTTAAAAAAACTACGCCAAATGGCCAAGCACCTCTATGAAGAGTTTGACGAGAAATACAGTGTCTACCGTGACCTGAGAGGCAGCGACTTGATCGTCACCCCTGGGATAAAGTTTGGTTGTGACTTCGCTGTGTACAAGCATGGTCCAGGAGTTGAACACGCTCCCTACATGGTCTCGGTCAAAAAAGCCAAGTCTGAGATAACTGCCACTGAATTAGTCAAGGCTGGAAGACTCGCAACCACCGTCAGAAAAAGGTTCATAATTGCGGTGCCCGACTCAGAAAAAGAGAAAACGAGATACTTGATATTCAAATGGTTCAAAGCGTAAATACTGATTTTCCTAATAAACAACTCTAGGTGAGGGAAATCCATCATGGAGTTGAAACAGATTTTCGAACTTCAGAGAGAATTCGACCGTAAGCTCGGTTGGAACACCTACGAGAGATGCAACACGCCTGAAGAGGCCTTGAAGTTTATGGAACACTTCATCCTTGTCATGGTTGAGGAATTGGGCGAGATCTCAAGGGTCAGGAAACAATACTACAGAGATAAGCAGGATTTTGCGATCCAGCAGCTGAAGCATGAGTTGATAGATGTTTTCGTCTACTTTATGCAAGCGTGCACGGCCTTGAACATGGACTTGGAAAAGGATTACCTGGACAAACTCAAATACAATGAAGACAGGTTCCTAAACAAACATAACACAACAAAGCGTTAGTTTCTCTTTGCAATCGCCAGAATCCGAAATGTCTCCCTTGTCGGCGTCTTAAACTCCTCCGAGTCTTTGACGCCCCAATCATAGGAAGCAGCGAGTTCAAAGCCGCTGTCTCCAAGATACCTCCGCATCTCAGGCAACGTGTAACATCGTATCGTGTGGGTCTCATCAAAGGTCCTAGCAGCCCCATGTTTCCGAAGCTCAATGAAATGAAAGTCTATGGTAAGGACATTTGTTTGCGGATCGAAATTTGATTCCGAAAGGCGGTACAAGGTCAAATCTCTTTCCTTAGCCACCAACCAAGTCTGGTAAGGCGACGGTTTCAGTCCACCAACGCTCCAGAACTCAAAAATAAACAGACCACTGTCCTTCAGATGTCTGTTCAAACCAGAGAAAGCTTGGACCAAGTCCTCGTTGGTTAAGACATAACCGAACCCTCCGAACATGCAAATCGCACAATCAAATCTCTTGTTCAACTCTATGTTCCGCATGTCCTGAACAAGAAATTCAACCTCAACTCCCTCCTCCTCGGCTTTCCTTTTGGCTGCTTCAACCATTCTTTCTGAGACATCTATTCCAGTGACATGGTAACCACGCTTTGAGAGAAGCAGAGAGTGAGAGCCCGTACCGCAACCGACATCCAACAAGCTTTTTGGCCTTCTACTACAGAACTTCTTGAACAGCTTTTCCAGACTATCGGTTTCTTTCTCATAGTTGACAATGGATCTGTAAATTAAGTCATAGTGTTCTGCGAATTTCTCATATAGACCCATACGTGACGCCGTAATGCAAAAAGCAAATGCTACCGAGATTTAATGATTTCGTACAACTCTTGTTCTAAAGTCGGCCATCGTTTAGGAGACTCGACAATTCTGCCAATTTCCTGACCGTTCACGTCAACTATAATCACCAGAGGAATCTCGTCAACATTAAACGTGATCACTTCCGCTGGAGAAGGAGGGATTCTCCATCTGCAAGTGTGACTCAGCGGGTCTTTCATAAGCCCTCCGAATACTCTGACTTCTAATCCTGTGCTTTCGGCTATCAAGGCCAATACTGGGATGTTTTCAGCACAATCCTTACACCAGGTCGCCGAAAAGACAATCACCGCGTATCTGTCTGCGAGCTTTCTGAGTTGATCAATTGTCTCAAGCCGCAATTCGTACGCTTGCTTTCTTGTCAAGTATCTCTCTTTGAACGGTTGCTCCAAACCGTTGATGTACTGGTCTACTAAAACGGTCCTTTTTCGAACCCCTGACAAGTCAACCTTCATCTTCAACTTGCCATTTCTAGAGACAGCTTCCCATAAATAGGATTACCGTTATGCTCTGAATAGCGCGCATTTACGCAGGATGCCACGTCATAGAACATTAGGGTCGGATCTCAGCCGGGCATCAATGTTTGGTTTTTGAACTCTCCTCTCACATACTGGTGAGGATAGATTTTGGTTGCGGTCAGTATGCAGCCTTGCTCTACTATTACGTCATCAGCTATAACCGAAACAGAGTCTATTTTTGTCGGCTTTCGAGAGCTTGAAGAAACCGTCACGTGTCTGCCTACGATGCTTTCTTTTATTTGTGTCTTGTCTCCAACTATAACGCGATCCATAACTGCAGAATTCTCTATCTCGACACGTTTGCCTATCTGCGTATAGTTATCGATGCAAGAATTCACTATTCTGACGCCGTCACCTATCTTGCAATGTCTACCTATGAGAACAGAGCCTTCAACCTCAATTTTCTTCTGTTTAATCTTCTTGAGTATTTCCTGCCTTCTTTTCATCGACTCTGAGCTTTCTCCCTGAACCCAAATCCTCTTCTCTTCGCTTATTCTGCCGCCGAAATCGGTTAATGAAGCAAACTTTCCTTCAAGCATGTCGCGCATTGCTTCAAGGTACCGTCTGGGAGTGCCCACATCATACCAGCTTCCCTTCAAAGTGAAGCCATACACCGGCCTTCCAGTGCTAATCAAGTAAGGAATAAAGTCGTAACCAAAATCTAAGCGATGTTTTTCCTTCATAATCTGCTTGACACCCTTTTCCCTGAATATCTTCCTTATTTCAGGAGAAACCATGTACAAGCCTGTGTTAGCAAGGTCTGAGGGAGCTTCTTTGGGAGATGGTTTTTCGACAAACCTCGAAATTCGCATTTCCTTGTTTATGTCTGCTATTCCATATCCCTCAACGTTTTCCACTTCTCTAAGCGCTATCGTCATCACAGCGCCCTTCGTCCGGTGAAAATCCACAAGCGCTTTCACATTCACATCAAAAATATTGTCACCCTGCACTGCAAACACTGGGTCCTTGACATTATAGTACTCCATGTTTATGCTTGCAGAGTCCGCGCTACCCAAGTCGTCAACGTTCGGCTGATACTTTATGTGAACACGCGGTTCTATGCCATACCTCGCGGAGAACCCATAACCCGACTCAAAGTAATCATGCAAATCCCTATAATTCGTATAGCCCTTAACCCCGAAAATGAAGTTTCTAATACCCTGACGAGCAAGAGGCAAAAGTGAAAAATCAATCAGAGGCCTATTCAACAGGCGAATACAAGCTTTGCTCGTCTCAGCCGTGAGTGGCAGCAAGCGTGTTGCTTTTCCACCAACGGGTATTATGACTCTTAACCTTTCCAATGCATAGTTGTCTCGCAAAGACCAACACCAGCAAACTTTTTGAATGACTTATGTTCTCTTAGGTATTAAACTTTCGAATTCAAACGTGAATTTTATAACTAACGTTGAACGAAAACCCTATGAGCCATAGCAAGGTTTTGAAAGACCATGAACAAGCTAGCCGCCTACGTCCGCTTGATGCGCCCTCCCAACTGCTTCATGATGGGCTTCGCAGTCCTAGTTGGAGCAGCCCTCGCCGATCCAAGCAAAATGAGCCAATCTTGGCAGAGTCTAGCTTACGGATTCATCACAGGCTTCACACTCACCGCCGCCTCGATGAGCATAAACGACTACTATGACCGAAAAATAGATGCAATAAATGAACCCGACCGTCCCATTCCGAGCAATCTCATTAAGCCTAGGGAAGCTTTGATCTTCGCCTCCGTTCTCACAGTAATAGGTCTTGTTCTCTCGTACTTGACGAACACGGTCTATCCTCTCTGCCTTCTCACAGCAATAATCGCTTGGACGGTCTCCGTGGGCTACACGACCATTGGAAAACGAAGCGGATTGCCCGGCAACTTTCTTGTCAGCATATGTGTGGCAATACCTTTCGTCTACGGAAGCGTTGCAATTGCTAATGAGATCAAGCTGAACGTCCTGCTGTTTGCTTCAATGGCTTTTCTCTCAATCACCGGCAGAGAAGTAACCAAGGGCATTGTAGACGTGGAAGGAGACAAAACGCAAAACGTGAAAACTCTCGCTGTGAAGTATGGAGAAAAGAATGCAACGGTGGCTGCAGTTGCCTTTTATGTCTCCGCAGTCGTATTAAGCCCAGTACCATGGTTTCTGAGCCTTGTTTCTCTCTGGTTCATTCCTTTTGTAGTTGTCACAGACATCGGGTTGGTAGCGTCGTCATTTATGCTTCTCAAAGACTATTCTAGGGAGAATGCAAGAAAAATCAAGAACATTGTATTGTTGTGGTTCATATTCGGACTGTTGGCATTCATCGTTGGCACTGTAAGGTGACTGAATGCTCATTGAAGGAACTCTTTTGATAATCTTATGCCACGCTTTTGTACTTGTCATCATCGTTGCCTCCGGCAGAACGACCAGAGCAGGTCAAAAACGTGCTCAGTCTCTTCTAACCAGAATCCAAATCACCACTACACAGAAAACAAAGGCCACGAACACAAACAATGGAAGCAATTGACTAGGGGCATTTATCAACTTTCTCCTTACCTCCAAGGCATAAACATAACCATCACCTGAACCGACGTAGATAGCCCCATTGTCAAGAAGTGGCGAAGAATCTACCCCGCCACCCGTCGTGAAATTCCAGCATTTCATTCCAGTCGCAGCATCCAAGGCATAGAGGTTAGAATCATCAGAACCAATGTAAATGGTTCCATTGCAAATACAGGGTGTAGATTGCACTCTTCCACCTGTTTCATAAAGCCATATCTTGTCGCCTCTGCTTGCATTCAACGCATAAACGCCGAAATCGCATGATCCCACGTAAACCACACCATCATAAACCCGTGGTGCCAAGCCAGTCACGTGACCACCCGTAGTGTAGTTCCATATTTTTTCTCCGGTCTTGGCGTTCACAGCATACGTGTTGTTGTCCCAAGAACCAAAATATACTGTTCCTTCATAGACTTCCGGGTGAAGAGTACCAACCTCACCACTTGTATCAAATTTCCATACTAATTCTCCAGTACTTGCGTTCAAGGCCAGCAAACAACCGTGAGAATGACCATCATACGATCCTATGTAGACCATGCCGCCATAAGCAGATGGAGACCCAGTAACGAAGGGGTCGGTATAGTATTGCCATTTCAAAGAGCCGGTCGAAGCATTTAGGGCATAGACATTATGGTCCAAGGCACCGAAGTAAACAAGGTCTTCCTGAACTAGTGGAGACGACTCTATGCCAGAACCAGCCAAAAACTTCCAGAGTTCTGTTCCATCTGTTGCATTTACGGCGTAGAAGATGGCGTCCATTGAACCCACATAGACTATGCCTTCCCAGACCGTTGGCGAAGAGAATATATAGTGATTTGTTTTGAACTCCCATATCTTCTCCCCGTTGCTGGTGTTCAAGGCATAGAGCTTGGAATCAAAGGATCCGACGTAAAGCACATCGTTGCAGATTGCTGGAGAGGAGACAACGTTACCTCCGGTCATGTATTTCCATCTCAAGTAAGCCCCTTCGACTTCAACCAGATTCGAAATGTCCAGAATGCTTGCGGCTGAGAAAACCACAATAACTAAGATGCAGAGTAAGATTATTGCAAGAGAAGACCTCTTCAAGTTCCTCAGCAACATGTGCTATCTTCAAGAAGTCGCATATTAACATTAACCAAGTCGTTTGCGCAAGCCAATCCTCCCTTTCAATCCTTAGGGTTCGCTTTTCACTTTCATCTGGCATAAGACTTAATGCAGTTGCGAGAACAGTCTGTTCTAGGAATTGGAATTATAAGCACCGCTTCACTATCAGTATATGACAGTAGCGTGCCATTCCTTGAACGTTGAGGAGAAAACTGAGTTTGAATACGCACTTCGAGGCAAGGATTGGAAGGTCTACTGGCTTCTCCTGAAAAATGGTCGACCAATGAGCGTCCGCGAAGTACAAAGAATGCTGCACTTCAGCAGTCCAAGCGTGGCACAGCATCACCTTGAGCAACTACGCGACCTTGGACTAGTAACAAAGGCGGAAGTCGGAGGCAACTATTCTTTGGTCAGCGAAGTCAAGATCGGAGTGCTCAAGCACTTTGTCAAGCTGGGAAGAATGTTGTTTCCAAGATACTTCTTTTACGCGATTTTCTGCACCACGTTCTACATAGCGTACATCCTAGTTTTGATGCATGGCTTCACACGAGAAAATTTATTCATTCTCTCCTTCGGCGCATTTGTGTCAGCGATTTTTTGGTATGAGGCTGCTCGCATATGGTCTCTGAGACCGTTCTAGTTTTTGGACGCAACGTTCTAGGGCTTAGAATAAAATCCAACGATACCCATGCACTATACTGGTGAATCTCCAATGCAGAAAGAAATTAAGAAACGCGCCCAGTTCTACGGTGTCGCCGCTGTCCTTATCGCCGTGATACTTGTTTCATTGTGCTATCAACTTGGTTACATACCGCAAGTGCCGCTACCACAACCTTCTTCCTCATCATCGCTCATGTCAACATTCTCCTCTTATGAAGACCTCAGAGGCTTCTTGAAAACAAAATCAAAAGCTTCATGGACATATCCCTATTATGGAAGCTCTGATGGCAGATTCTTCCCAGCAGGACCATGGCTTACAGACACAAACGCAGCGCCGCTTTCCGGCTTCGGCGAAAGCGGAGACCTGCAACACTCAACAACGAACGTTCAGGTCGCTGGAGTCGATGAAGCAGACATTGTGAAAACTGATGATAAAGGCTACCTCTACCTAGTTACAGGCAACAATGTTTCAATTCTAAAGGCCTATCCGCCAGAAGAAGCACGATTGCTTTCCACAATAACGTTTGATGACATGACACCTGTAGGAATCTTTGTGAAAGAAGATAGACTCGCAGTGCTGGGATCAAAATACAACATGGTTCAAGAACCCTACCTCGTCTCAAGATACGGTTACTACACGGAAATGACTACCTATACAAAGGTATACGACATTTCAGACAGGACACATCCTGACTTGCTGAGGACCGTCACATCAAGTGGCGGCTACATCAGTTCAAGAATGATAGGCGAATACGTTTACTTCGTTGCCAGCCAGACAGCCTACTACACTCTTGAAATCTTTCCAAACGTTACAATTGACAAAGTAAACCTTCCAAGGATCGAACTCGATGGCAACGCAAGAAACGTAGACGCTTCAGAAGTCTGCTACTCCAACTCTTCTGACGATTCCTTCCTGTTTACGACGATCGTTGCATTGAACGTTAAAAACACAGCAGAAAACCCGACCTACCAAACTCTCATGATGGGCGGAACAAGCGCCATATATGTGTCTTTGCACGACATCTACATAACCTTCCAAGGATACGGGCAAACATCAATCTACAGGCTACGTATAGAGAATAGCACTATCAGTCCTGAAGCGCAAGGCGAAGTGCCAGGCAACGTCCTCAATCAATTCTCAATGGACGAACACAACAACTACTTCAGAATAGCCACGACAACATGGACAAACTGGACCTCACAGCACAACGTGTACGTACTGGACATGAACATGAGCATAGTCGGCAGGCTTGAAAACCTCGCTCCAAGCGAAAACCTGCATTCGGCCAGATTTGTAGGCAACAAATGCTATCTTGTAACCTTCAAGAAGACCGACCCATTATTCGTAATAAACCTAACCGACCCCACTAGCCCAGCTGTTCTGGGCGAACTAGAGATACCGGGATACTCAGACTACTTGCACCCATATGACGAAGACCACTTGATAGGAGTCGGGAAAGAAACCGTAGAAGCAGAGCAAGGATACTTCGCATGGTACCAAGGAATAAAAGTCGCACTCTTCGACGTAAGCAACGTCAGCAACCCACTACAGATAGCTAATTACACGATCGGAGACAGAGGCTCAGACTCGCCCGTACTAAGAGAACACAAAGCGTTCTTGTTCGATAAATCAAAGAATCTGCTTGTGATTCCCGTACTCGTGGCAGAAGTCGACCAGAGCCAGTATCCTGGAGGCGTTCCATCCTACGCTTATGGACAAGCTGTCTGGCAAGGTGCTTACGTTTTCAACGTAACCCTGAACGAGGGCTTCGTCTTCAGAGGCGGCATCACTCACATAGAGAACGGCATAAGCATCTCGGACAGCAACCACTATGTGGAGCGATCACTGTACATAGAAAACGTCCTTTACACAGTGTCCAATGCAAAAGTGAAACTGAACAGTTTGGACGACCTGGCGTTCTTGAAGGAAATCAAGGTCAACTAGATCCTCCTTCCCCATTTTTCTATTATCCAGAAAAGAGATTTCAGACATGTACTTCAGCCTCTAGTCGCTTTCCAAATTTCTGAACAGTTGCAGTTTGCACCTATGTTCTGCTACGACTGCCCCTTGTCTTGCCTGCTATAAGCGCCTTACCATTATCGGGGATCACATACATCAGAGTCTTCGAGCCCACCACCAGAATGGTTTAGAACCGAGATAGGTATTTAGGTCTGAAAGCAATATTGGAAGGGAACAGTTGATCCGCGTGGACTATGTGCCTGTGCAAGAGATCCTAGACGGCCGTTTTGAAGAAAAGAAAGTAGCGCTCCGTGGTTGGGTTTTCCGCAAGAGAGAAGGGAAGGAGACGATTTTCCTGGTTGTACGGGACGCTACAGGAATTATTCAATGCCCAGTGAAGAAGAAAAGCAAGGCTTGGCCAGAAGCTGAAAAGGCCACGATCGAATCCTCACTAACGCTTCAGGGCACTGTCAAGAAAGATGCAAGGGCCCCGGGCGGATATGAAGTCATAGCAGAAAAATTGTCGATCATCGGGCTTGCCGAGCCTTTCCCAATAAGCAAAGACCAGAGTGAAGAGTTTCTGAGAGATACCCGTCATCTGTGGCTTCGCAGCCGTCGGATGAATCTTGTTATGAAAGTGCGCAGTGAGGTCCTGAGGTTCACGCATGAATTCTTCAAGAAACAGCACTTTGTCGAGGTTACCCCACCCATGTTCATAACCAGCGCATGCGAAGGCGGGTCTACCCTCTTCGGTTTGAAATATTTTGACCAAGACATGTATCTAACCCAGAGCGCACAGCTGTACCTCGAAATTCTGATCTATTCCTTGGAGAAAGTCTACTGCGTAGCACCTTCATTCAGAGCCGAGAAGAGTCGAACCATCAGACATCTAACAGAATACTGGCATATTGAAGCAGAGCAAGCTTTTGCCGACATGAAGGATTTGATGCAACTCGAGGAGGAGCTTCTTACTTACATATGTCAGAGAGCAGTCGAAAGCTGCAAAGGCGAGTTCAAAGACTTAGGAGCGGACACGAAAAAACTGCATCAAGTAAAGACACCTTTTCCAAGAATCACGTACACAGAAGCAGTTGAGAAGTTGAGGACAAAGGGTTTCAAGATAAAATGGGGCGAAGATCTGGGCTATGAGGACGAAAAGGCATTGGCAGAGGAATTCGGAAAGCCGTTCTTCGTATATGACTACCCAAAGCAGATCAAAGCCTTTTACTGCAAAACGTACAGAGACAAACCCGACATCGCCATGTCAACAGACATGCTTGTGCCGAGAATTGGGGAGATCTCAACTGGCGGAGCAAGAGAAGACGACAAAGAAGAGTTGATCAGAAGAATCAAAGAGCAATGTTTGAAAGTAGAAGATTATGATTGGTACTTAGACCTTCGACGATACGGGACTGTTCCACACATGGGTTTTGGAATGGGCCTTGAAAGACTGCTAACATGGATGCTTGACTTAAAGAACATAGTAGACGCCATACCGTTTCCAAGAACTACCAGAAGATTCTACCCTTAGGACATATAGCCTTTGAGAATAGCCCCCGTGAAAGAGCTGCCGAACAAGCGTGGGGAATTGAGAGAATAGCGAAGACCTAAGACTATTTGCGTTCAAGAGCTTCTTTGACTGAATCGTAAGCCCTTTTTGCTTCGTCCACGGCTACACCGTCTTCCAGGGTTGTCACATCTCCAAGAGTTGCTCCACCAACAATCGCCTTAAGCAGCCTCCTCATTATCTTACCGCTTCTAGTTTTGGGAACTGAATCAACGAAAGCCACTGTTGCGTCTGAAGATACAAGCGGGCCGATTGTACTTCTCAGATGCTTTTTCAACTCATCATTCAGAGTGGGGCTTGGCGCGTAGCCCTGTTTCAGAACCGTGAATATAAACGGCGTCTCACCTTTCAATGCGTCAGCCTTGCCAATACATGCCGATTCTGCAACTGCGGGATGCTTTATCATCGCCGATTCTATCTCTGCAGTCCCAATTCTGTGGCCTGCAACTTTCAACACGTCATCTGCTCTTCCTAGAACCCACACGTACCCGTCTTGATCTTTTATAGCGAAGTCTCCAGTGTAGAAGTACATATGGTCCTTGAACCGAGACCAATATACATCAACATATCTTTCAGGATTCTTGTACAGCGTCATAAGCATTCCCGGCCACGGAGATGTCAGGGCAAGGTAACCTCTTACACCAGAGGGGCAAGGTTTCCCATCATCATCAAAAACATCCATCGTTACGCCTGGGAATGGATACCCGTTTGTTCCAGGTTTAAGCGGGAATATCTTACCCAGTCCGGGAAAGTGTCCTGTGAGCATTTGTCCGGTCTCGGTCATCCACCAAGTGCTTGAGGCAACGATGTCTTCTTTTCCAATATTCTTGAAATACCATCTGAAGGCTTCGGGATTTATGGGTTCACCAACCGAGTGACAGATTCTTACCGTTGACAAGTCATGTTTCCTGACCAACTCTTCTGGGAACCTCATCAACATTCGTATAGCTGTTGGAGTAGTGTAGAAAATCGTGACGCCGTATCTTTCGATTATATTCCACCATCTGTCTGGCCTCGGGAAGTCAGGGGCGCCTTCATACATTATCGACGTCACACCTGTCAGCAGTGGCCCGTAAACGATGTAGGAGTGCCCCGTCACCCATCCAATATCTGCGGTGCACCAGTAGATGTCAGTATCGCCCACGTCAAATATCAGCTTCATCGTAGCATACAACGAAACAGCATAGCCGCCTATGGGAAGCTGAGCGCCTTTGGGTGCTGCCGTGGTTCCTGACGTGTAGAGTATGTAAGAGAAGTCTTCAGAACCGCATCTTTCAGCTGGAACCTTCACATTCTTGGGCACGTCGCTGACGAGTTCATGATGCCAAACGTCTCTTTCTCCGCTCCATGGAATCTCGTTTGCCGCTCGCTTGATCACGATCACTTTCTCTATCTTGTGTCCGTTCTGAGCGCAGATTTTTACGGCCTCGTCGACCATAGGTTTGAGGTTGACGATTTTTCCTCGTCTATAGAATCCGTCCGCAGTGACGATTATTCTTGAACCTGCATCTATGGCTCTTGTGGCGAGTGCGTCTGCGCTAAAACCACTGTAAACTGCGCTGTGTCTTGCTCCCAATCTCTGGACTGCAAGCATGTAGAAAGGAAGCTCTGGAATCATTGGCAGATAGAAAGTTAGGATTTCATCTTTCTTTACACCTAGCTTTGCTTTGAGGGCGTAGCTGATCGTGTTTGATTCTCTGAAAATGTCGAAGTAGGTGAATTTTCTGACCTCCTTCGGCTGCTGCATTGCTTCATCCCACGGTTCACCCTCCCATATCAAAGCCAGTTTGTTCTTTCTCCCAAGGTCAATTTGCCAATCCGTGTCTAGATAGGCAAGGTTTGTTTCTCCGCCTACAAACCATCTGTAGAACGGAGGCCTGTGATCATCCAGAACCTCATCCCATTTCTTGAACCAGAAAATCTCGTTCGCCCATTTTCCCCACCATTCCTCCACTGCTTTCTTGTCCTTCACAGTGGTCGCATACCATTTCTTGAAGTCGTCTTTGCTCCACACTCTATCCTTCCAACTGGGCGGGATTATATCTGTCTCGAATTCTTTGTAGACTTCCACTCCTTCCTTGGACACGCTAACTCACCTTTTCTGAACCAGATTTCGGCTTCTTTCTAAAAATTATTCATGATATATATAGGTTTAGGTCTCATCCAAGAGAATCTTCGTGGATTTCATTCCATAGAAATGAGATACTTGACTCTTCTAAAAAATAGAGAGAGGAAAACGTGACTTTCAACTTATCGGAAATATTGGCAGAAAAGTTCTTCCCACGCTTTTGGGTGAAAAACAAAAAAGGGAAGGTTGTCTTCAGATTAACTGTCCTATCGGCAGCACAGTCTTCCCATGGACTTCGTTGAGCACTTCCGCCAGAGCAAGGTAGAAAGCACTGAAACCTGTTATGATGCCTTCGATTCCAATTACGCGAGTGAATATTTCCAAGTCTTTAGCTGTCATCGACGTGTAGGCAAGCAGGGCTGACTTGACTGTCAAAAGAAAGAACAATAGTGCCAGAGTCGAAAAAACAACTTGGAGCACGCGGTTGGTTTTGAGGGTGCCGAAGAACATGATTAGGGTGAAGAGTCCCCACACAAAGAAGTAGGCGGCCATAGCCTCGTTTGATGCCGCTGATACTCCACCGAAAATCTGTTTCGGCAACAGATTCAAGAGTACAAAGGACTCCCAGAACAGGCCGTATGAAGTGAAAGCCACTGTGCCGAAGGTGTTACCCTTTTTGTATTCAAGAATTCCTGCGATTATTTGTGCAAGTCCACCGTAAGCAATGCCCATTCCCAAGATCATGCTGTCCACCGGGCCAAGCTGCAGGTTATGAACGAAATTGAGAAGGATCGTTGTCGCGCCGAAACCCAATAGACCAAGCGGTGCCGGATTCGCCACCTTTTCAGTCATTCTCTTGCAAACCTTCCTATTCTCTAGTTATGAAAGCTGTTGTTTTCAACGTTCATGATATAAGTCTTTCTAAGCTTATGTTTTCCTCCTTCGACTCGCAACGTACTTTCCTATCTCCAATGAACCGAAAACTACAACTGTAAAAAGTATCGCAAATGTCCAGTCGAGAGCGCTTGGCGGATTGACTATTATCGTCTTGGTTACTGGATCAGGGACGCCTACGAAGAAAGTATTGATCCCTGGCACGTAGAGTACCATGAGTTGAAGCAAGAATGATGTGGCCACTGCGTACCAAAGGAACTTGTTCCTGAAGACGCCTACCTTGGTTACGGGGTATTTGAGTGAACGAGCTGATATTGCGTTAGCCAACTCCATCATGATCATGGCTGTGAGCAATTGCGTCCTTGCCTCTGCCAACTGCGCTGTACCCTCCCACGGATGGTAGAAGAAATATCCGAACAACAGCAAACCTGTCATCAGCAGTGGTACCAGCGTCAGGTACAGTTTGACATCGAGGGTGAAGACGCTTTCATTTGGATCACGAGGTTTTCTGTCCATTATGTCAGGGTCGCCCGGATCGATCCCCAACGCTATTGCAGGCAAACCATCGGTGGTTAGATTCACCCACAACAATTGCGCTGCAGTCAATGCTATTGTAGCTTCCCCGTAAGGAGACGTGCCAGGCGAAAATATCCTTGCGAGATAGGGGATAGAAACCACTACTGTGAACATCACAAGGATTTCCATTATGTTGCATCTCAACAGATATGTCAAGTATTTCTTGATGTTGTCATATATTTCTCGTCCTTCCTTTGTTGCCTTGACAATGGAAGCAAAGTTGTCGTCCGTCAGGACCATGGATGACGCTTCTTTGGTAACCTCTGTGCCCGTGATCCCCATTGAAATTCCTATATCAGACATCTTCAAGGCAGGAGCATCATTGACACCGTCGCCCGTCATTGCGACTATGTATCCTTTTGTCTTCCACGCCGTGACTATCCTCATCTTGTGCTCAGGCGAGACTCGCGCGTATATCACAATCCTTTCAACCATTTCGGCGAGTTGCTCATCACTAATCTTCTCGAGCTCTTGTCCTGTGAGCACCCTTCCTTCTTTCTCATCGTTTTCACTCAACAGGTTCAGTTCCCTAGCAACCGCAATCGCAGTCAGTTTGTGGTCTCCTGTCACCATCACCACTCGAATGCCGGCTTTCCTGCAGGTGTAGATGGCTTCCTTTACCTCTTCACGCGGCGGATCAATCATCCCCATAAGCCCGACAAAGACGAAGCCTTTCTCGATCTTCTCATCGAAAGTGTCAGTCTCTTCGGGGAGTTCCCTGAAAGCGAAGCCTAGGTTCCTCAGTGCCTGCAAGGCCATTGCTTCATTAACCTTCAGTATTCCCCTTCTGTCCTCCTCCGACATTCTTCGCGTTTTCCCGCTTTCGAGGATTTTCGTGCATTTTTCCAAGACTATTTCCGGGGCGCCCTTCATGTAGGCAATTTTCTTCCTACCTGAAACAACGTGAATAGTGGTCATCCGTTTTGTTTCGGAAGAGAAGGGAATCTCACCGATTCGCGGTTCCCTTTGCTCTAGATCTTCTTTCCACAGACCGGCTTTTGCTGCCGCAACGACCAATGCACCTTCCGTAGGGTCGCCTTTCACAACCCATCTTTCAGTCTCAGTTTCCTTTTCCAGCCTCGAATCGTTACATAACGTGGCCACTTTCATGAGTGCCCGAAGCTCGTCGCTGCTTGGGCTGATTTTCTTGTCTTCAAAAAGAAATCCTCCTTCAGGATCATACCCGACTCCTGAGACTTTGATGATTCTGTTGTCTACGTAGATTCTTTGAACGGTCATTTCGCCTTTCGTCATCGTTCCAGTCTTATCAGAACATATAACACTCGTGCATCCTAGGGTTTCAACTGCTGGTAGTTTTTTGACAATGGTGTTGACTTTTGCCATTCTATACATGCCGACGGCAAGGGCTCCAGTTACGATCGCCGGCAATGCTTCGGGAACAGCGGCTACAGCTAAGCTGACTCCCCAGAGAACCATGCTTAGAGGATCGCGTCCTTCAACAAATCCTATTGCCGCAACACCAAGGCAGATTGCAACCGACAGAATACCGATCCATTTGCCAATGGACGCAGTTCTTTTTTCAAGTGGTGTCTCTTCCTCTTTGGCCATCTGAACCATTTGCGCGATCTTCCCGAATTCTGTGTTCATACCCGTCGACGTGACCAATGCCTTGCCTCGTCCGTAGACCACGATTGTCCCAGTGTAAGTCATGTCCCTTCTATCATTGACGGGCGTAGCTTCTGCCAAAGAGGTCGTGTTCTTGTTGACTGGAGCCGACTCTCCCGTCAGTGCAGCTTCATCTACCTTGAGATTAATTGCTTCGATCAATCTCGCGTCAGCCGCAATCTTATCGCCTGTGAACAGAAGAACGATATCGCCGGGAACGATTTCGCTGGCGGAAATCTCGACTTCCCTTCCACCACGCAAGACCGTAGCCGTGGGCGCCGTCATTTTCTTTAGGGCCTCGACTGCCTTTTCTGATCGAAACTCCTCCACAAAACCTAAGGTTGCGGTCGCTATGACAATGGCTATTATCACGACAGCGTCGTAGAGCTCACCGACCTCTTGTGTGATAAAATAAGAGAAAACTGAAAGCCCAACTGCGATAAGCAATATGACCATCAAGATATCCGCAAATTGCTTAAGAAACATCACTATTGGTGACTTGCCCTTCTCCTTTTTCAGTTCGTTTGGGCCAAACTGTTCAAGACGTTTGCGGGCTTCCTCTTGGGTTAAGCCAGTTTCTTTGACATTCAAGTCGCGGAGTGCTTCTTCAATCTCCTTTGCGTGCCAGGCCTTTGGCATTTTTTCGGCTCCGTCCAACGATGAGTGTAGAGACGTATTGTTCAAAGACATTGGTTAATATTCTTTTCTCACACATAACTGAAGCGTTGAACATGAGCAAATAAGTTTATAAGTTATCGTCAAACACTACAGCTTCTAAAAAAGTAGATCGGAGAACAAAAAGGAGAATTGGAATATTGCTATTTGACCCGTGGCTCATCGCCCCACTATCGGCTGTCATTTCGATTCTCGTCGGACTTTACTTCTTCCGCTATATAAACCAACAAGACAGTGGGTCAGACAGAATGAAGGAGATTTCAAACGCGATCAGAGAAGGAGCTGATGCTTTCATAAAAAGAGAGTATACGACACTGGCCATATTCGTTGTTGTTGTTTCAGTGCTGATTGTTGCCTTTCTGCCTCGTCCAATATGGTCGAGCTCGGAACCCTTAAAGAACATTGAAATGACAGTAGCTTACATCTTCGGTTCTACATGCTCAGCCCTAGCGGGCTATCTAGGACTAAACGTCGCCACCAGAGCAAACGCAAAAGTGGCTCAAGGCGCGAAAGAAGGTTTGAACAGAGCTTTTCCTATCGGGTTCCGGGGCGGAGCAGTGATGGGCCTTTCAGTTGTCGGTCTCGGGTTGCTAGGCGTGAGCATTGTCTACTGGCTCACAGGTGACCCACAAATAGTACTCGGATACAGCTTTGGCGCAAGCTCGCTTGCACTCTTCGCCAAGGCTGGTGGAGGCATTTACACGAAAACCGCGGACATCAGCGCAGATCTAGTAGGCAAAGTAGAACTTGGCATACCTGAAGACGATCCGAGAAACCCAGCAGTCATAGCAGACAACGTAGGCGACAACGTAGGTGACGTCGCAGGCATGGGAGCAGATCTATTCGACTCCTATGTTGCAAGCATCCTTTCGGCAATGATTCTAGGCTTTGCTCTCAATAGTATAACCGGAATCGCTGGTTTGTACATACAAATCCCTCTTGTGTTTGCAGGACTAGGAATATTTGCTTCAATCGTAGGTGCTCTAACTGTTAGAGTGGGTAAACAAGGAGATCCCGGAAACGCGCTTAACATGGGCACTTATGTTACTTGCATCATCTTTGCAGTGTTGACAGCCTTGTCGACATACTACCTTGGATACGACTGGCGAATCTGGGGTGCTGCGGTCATAGGCATGGCTGCAGGTGTAATCATCGGCATCACAACCGACTACTTCACTTCAGAAGACAAAGCGCCTGTCTTGAAAACAGCAGAGGCTTCCCTAAGTGGGCCTGCAATAAACATCATAACAGGATTCGCGTACGGTTTGCGAAGCGTTCTTCTTCCTTTAATTGGAATCGCAATCGCGGCAGCAACATCATTCAAACTGCTAGAACCCCTCGGCGAGTCCTATGCAACCCGGGCAGTTAACCCGATAGCGTATGCTCCTATGTCGTTTGCTGTCTTTGGCATTGCTATGGCAGCTCTCGGGATGCTCTCGATAGTTGGGTTAACCGTCTCAAATGACGCCTACGGCCCCATTGTAGATAACGCTAAAGGCGTCGCTGAACAATCAGGGCTTAGTGAAGAAGTAATAGCCGTCACAGACGAGCTCGACGCTGCAGGAAACACTGCAAAGGCCATAACTAAAGGATTCGCAATAGGCGCTGCCGGGCTGACTGTAATCGCGTTGCTTGCAGCTTTTCAGGAAATAGTGAGAAATGAGACAGGTGCCGTAGTTAGCTTCGACCTTATGAGCCCATGGGTCTTAATGGGCGCATTGATAGGCGTCGCAATGCCGGCCTTGTTTTCAGCGATGGTCATGCTAGGCGTGGGAAGAAATGCCAGTAGAATGATAAGTGAAATAAGAAGACAGTTCAGAGAGATTCCAGGCCTAAAGGAAGGAAAACCAGGCGTAAAACCAGACTACGGCAGCTGCGTTGACATCGCAACCAAAGGAGCCATACGCGAGCTGATGCCCGCAAGTATCGTCACAATTGGAGCAACCTTGATAGTAGGCTTCGTGGGCGGAATCCAAGCTTTGGGCGGCTACTTGGCTGGCGCAATATTCTCCAGCTTGCTGCTAGCCTTGCTGATGGCCAATTCTGGAGGCCTGTGGGACAACGCTAAGAAGCTAATTGAGTCAGGAGTTCATGGTGGTAAGGGTTCAGACGCTCATAAAGCCGCTGTCTGCGGTGACACCGTTGGCGACCCATTCAAAGACACCGCAGGACCCTCACTCAACACTATGATTACAGTTATGTCCCTGATTGCTTCGCTGTTTGCAATAATAATCGTAAACTACAACCTGCTAAAACTTCTCGGAATAGCATAGGTCAATACAATCCCATAGTCCTCATTTTTTGCTGCCATGTCTCAAAACTCATGTACATCTTCCTGGTGCGTCAACCACGTTCTGCCCTCAAGAGAACTATCGTCTCGAAGAAAGGCAAGGACTTCTTCGCAACAACTGTTGCTCCAAGATCTTGTTGTCGTAGCCTTTTGAACGTCTCCTCTACGTCTGATAGTGTAGACTGCATCAAAAGTAAATGTCCGTTTGGCTCAAGGTACTTCGGCGCTTCACATAGGAAACGGTCAATAACATCTCTTCCTCCTATGCCAGCGCTCCAAGCCCGGCCGAGCCATGAGTCTTCTTCAACCTCTTCTGTGGGAAGATATGGGGCATTGAAAAGGATTAGGTCGAACCTCTTCTTGTGCCTTATTGACGTGAACAGGTCTCCTTGCACGAAGAACATTTTACCAGCGACGTGATTCAGCTTCGCATTTTCTTTTGCACACCGAACAGCGTATGGGTTTATGTCGACGGCAAAAACCTCGTCCGCCAACGCAGCTGCAGTTATTCCCAGTATGCCGCAGCCCGTTCCCATGTCAAGAACCTTGTCCCCTTTTCTGACTCTCAGATTCTCAGCGAACACGAATGAATCTTCAGCAGGCTCGTAAACGTTCTCGGTTACGTTGAATACATGATCTGCAAAGAACACGTCTCTACTGGATGAGCGCATTGGCCAGAGCTCCAAAATCTTCAGGTGCCAATTCTCTAACACGCTTGTCACAACATGGCAGCTTCTCAGCAGTCCTAACTGCGCCGTCTTTAGACATACCTCTCATAGTTCTCAGGTAAGGTAGCACTGCGTTTCTGATTTTCTTGTTTCGCTGCGTAAAGAGTGATCGTACGAGGCGTCTGAAAGTAGCTTCATCCTCCAATTTTAGTGCACGAGGCTTTTTTGGAATCAAACGTGTAATAATAGAATCTACTTTTGGTTGCGGGTAGAACATCGAAGGAGGAACAGTGGTTAGAAGCTCAACTTCTGCATAATAATATGTCAAGACGGCTAGCCACCCATAATCGTGATTTCCGACCGAAGCCACAAGACGACTTGCAAACTCTTTTTGAAACACTAAGACTGAACAGTCAAAACCTTGATCCAAGATCCATAGAAGTAGACGCGAGGAGATATTGTAGGGCGGTGTGGACACAATCTTGTTGAACGATGGAATATCGACTTTGAACACATCACCCTCAACAACTTTGACGTTGGGCGTGTCCGCAAGTTGTTCAAACAAGATCTTCGCAACTTGCGCATCTGCCTCGATGGCCAAAACGGTTTTGCATTTATCTGCCATGAAACGCGACAAAAAGCCTAATCCTGCTCCAATATCCAGCACCGTGTCGTTCCGGTCAAGTGATGCATAACTGACCATGAGCTGGTGAATTGAAGGCTCGATCATGAAATTTTGTCCGAAAGCCTTTTTCGGCAAGCTTCGATAGCTTCGAAGTAGAAACTTCGTTCGTTCTAAGAGACTCATACTCACCAGTTTGCTGGACAGACTATTCTATTGAGACCTCGTAAACACCCGATACTTGCTCTCGCCCTCAAGCTCTTCCATGACCCTTTTAGTGATGAGCTTGACAGGGTTCGGCAGTTCTGTGCGTTTCTGCAAATCTTCGAAACTTTCGAAGGGTCTTCTTTCACGTTCGTTTATGACCTGCCACATGTACTTCTTTCCAATGCCAGGAATTAGCTCCAGAGCATGCATCCTAGGCGTGACAGCCCTTGCAGTGTTGAAGAATTGAACGAACCACTCTTCACGGTTTAACACTATTCTGCCAATTACACTGGGAAGTTCTGTCCGTGCCGCGGCGGTCAACTCTTCATAACCTATTCGTCCAATAATGTAGGTTATCTCTTCCCGAGCTTCTTTCCCCACGAAAACTCGGTCATGAGGTTTAAGCATCACACGTTCTTTAACCAGTGCTTCCAAGAGGGTGAAGAACTGTTCTCCTAATAATTGGACTAAGGCTCCCGCTCGGTAACCAGCCCTGCCGGAAACATGCACGCCTGGACGCCCATGGGGCAGGAAGTCTAGGATGTAAGCGTACTCTTCGTACCGCTTCTCCATCATGCTCATATGCGCCTATACTTAGTCTCTTATTGGTTAAAAACAGTTAGGGTAAGAATTGTCTATTTCAATTTTCGATGTTCATTCAAAAGGTTTACTATAGCTTCTAACTTTGAGGTCTCAATGATCTTGCGACCACCAGCCAAGAAAACCCTCAATTCCTCAATGCTTTTCGGCATACAGTTGACTATTTCAACCGCCTCAGTCTCTTCTATGCTAAAATCTGCCATGAGCCTCTGCACAAGCTTTTCACTCGCCTCAGCGTCGACCTTTGCAAATTTGGATACGTAGTCAAAAGTGCGGCGTTGAAGCTGGTCAAGGTTCTCTTCGCCGATAGATTCCATTATCTTCTTGACCTGTGGCAACGTCAGCTTCTTCTCTGTCACATTTCTGTCAGACATGTTAATCGCTCTTGCATGGCTCTAAATGTTCAGGTCTGACAATAATCTCCTTTAAAGCGTCTCCCTGTGAAACGCTTATCACGTAGCTTCTGCCCCGCTTGCTCAATACTGTTCCAACTCTGCCATGATAACGTCTATGGGGCATTCCCTTGTGGACGCTTGAGTCTATCTGAACGACTACTTGACTTCCAGGTTGATACTCGTAGAGCAGTCTACTGAGCTTCATTTTGCCGCGCTCTCTAGGTTCTTTTGTGAATAGACGGCGTGTGCCAGAACGATATCCTTTGGATTTCCTCACTTTTCCACCAACCTTCTAATCTTCCATGGCCACGTTCAAAACATCGAGCCTCAAAGGCTTCGCTTTGTTACTGAGAATTCCTGATACGCTGGGGATCGTTCTTCCTTCATCTCCAGTCACCAACTCTTTAACGTAAAGTCCTCCCTGGCATCGAACTTTCATTTCAGCTTTTTTTGGTGACAATTTCTTAACGTCTACCTCGTATATGTACTTTTCCCGAGTCATGTTGGCACGGCGATGCACAACGCGCATGGGTGTTTGCTGCTTGATCATCGCATTTGTCAACTTCCTTTTCAAAAGATGCAGGTCATCTGCGGAAATCAGGTTTTCGAATTCCATCAGCACACGGTATTCTTTCTGAGCGGATTCTCCCTTCTTCAGTCTCCTTACAACATTTCTGTCTGCAGACTTCAAGTCTGAAACGTCAACTCTACCCTTTCCCCCAGCATTCACACGCTCTTCCAGCTTCTTCAGATCCAAGAAACGCTTTTTGGGTCTTATGATTTCGATCACAAAAGGTCTGCCCTTGCCAAGCATACGCGCGTCAATGTCTTCTCTTCCCGAAGCGTGAAATGAAGCACTTAGACCGCCTGCGGCTTCCAAGAAGGGCCCTTCGACTATTTCTTGAACCGACTCCTGATACATTTTCCCGGTCCAGTTACACTTTTCACAACCCTTCCCGCGGCAGTCTGAGCACAACCACTTTGACTGGGGTATGCCGCGGACAAGCTTTCGATATCTTCCTGCTACGAAAAGTGGATTTACTTGAAGCCTTACATGCTTACTGAAGGGGTTGACAAGCACAACTATTTCAGGTCTCTTAAACTCCACAGCCTTTCCAGTACGCTGTGCAATCTTTTTTCCTATTGTTCTTGCGAACTCGTTACGCATGTTTTCTCCGTGGGTCACTTCGAACTCAGCTCTAAACTCGTCTTCACGCTCTGCAACTTCTACGGGTAATTCTATTCCTCCCAAGAAAGTGTTGCACTCATAGTCTTCAAGAAGTCGGAGGGCTTTTTCAACTAATTCATCTTTGGTCTGGAAATTGCCAGCGCAGAGGAAGCATTCCATGCGTTGGCTCTTAGGTTGAATCGACTTTTCCATCCCTTGCAATATCTCTCTGGCAGTCTCAGAGAAGCCGTTTGTGGCCAGCACTCTCAGAACTTTCATGCCTCTTCTTTTCTTTGAGAGTGCCAATGCGTGAGCCTCAAGCACCAAGACAAGTTTTATGGCACTTCCCCTCTGGTCATTCTCGATCCCATGGCCAAGCAGGGCAAACTGTCTGCCGAGGCAGTGATCACACACCGGGTATTTTTCAAGCATTTCCAAAGCTCTGTGCAAGACGTCCATGCTGTAGCCTTCGTTCTGAATAGCTACTTAATGCCGAGGGGCAAACCTTTTCCAAACAATGGGAACTTCTTCCTTCGCCGCATCGTCTTGAGCAATCGACGCATCATCACATATTGCTTCAGAAGCTCTTTCACTTCTTTCTCGTTAGTACCTGAACCCCTTGCCACGCGCTTCATTCTCGACGCATTGAAAATCTTCGGGTTATCCCTCTCTTCAGGCGTCATCGATTGAATCATCACTCGCCACTTCTCCAGCCGCCCTTCAGCCATGTTGAGCATGTCCTCTGGAATGTTGTAAGACATTCCTGGAATCATCTTCAAAAGTTTCTTGAACGTGCCCATGCCTTTCATAGCTTCGAACTGTTCATACATGTCTGTCAACGTGAATCTGCCGCTCAGAATAGCCTTAGCCTTCTTTTCTGGAACAGCTATTTCCGCTTCACGCACCTTGTCCAGAAGTGTCTCCAAATCACCCATTCCTAACAGTCTGCCCACAAAACGAGAAGGCACAAAGGCCTCGATATCCTCGATTTTCTCGCCCGTGCCAATGAATTTTATCGGCGCGGCTGTCGCTGCAACGGCGGAAAGAGCGCCGCCGCCCCTAGCAGACCCGTCTAACTTGGTGACAAGAATTGAGCCTATTGGAGTTGCTTCGTTGAAGGCCTTTGCTTGGACCAATGCTTGTTGACCCATTGTCCCGTCAATCACAAGCATGACCTCATCTGGCTTGATGCTTTTCTCCAGCATCTTCATTTCTTTGATTAGTTCTTGTTCCTCTTTGTGACGACCAGAAGTGTCAACGACGATCAAGTCTTTCTCACCGAACTGCTTTAAGCCCTCGGTTACGACTTTGACAGAATCTTTGGCTTTCACATCACCGTACAAGGGCACGTTTATTCTATTTGCAAGTTGTTGAAGTTGGGCATAGGCTCCGGGTCTAAAAGTGTCCCCGCAAATCAGACCTATTTTCAGCCCTCTTTTTTGGAAGTACCTCGCAAGTTTAGCAGCCGCAGTCGTTTTCCCCGAACCTTGAATACCAACGAGCATTATTATCTTCCTTTTCCCTGGCTCGACCTTAATCAGGACTGGCTTATCCCCCAGAAATCGCGTCAATTCTTCATAAACGACTTTTATCACGTGTTCACGTCTTGAAATGCCTAGAGGAACCTTCTCCTTCAAGGCTCTGTCTTCTATTCGCTTGGAAATGTCAAGCACGAGCTTGACGTTCACGTCACCTTGCAGCAGGGCTCTTTGAATGTCGCGAGCAAGCTCCTTGACAGTAGCCTCGTCAACAACAGAAGCTCTAAAGACCTTCTTTAAAGCATCGTAAAGTGAAGAGCCCAAGCGTTCGAGGGACATGACTTTCTCCAGAGCTAGAACCCTTCACGTCTTTAATAGCTGTTCTGTTCTTTAAGCTCGAATTCCATAAACTTTTTACAGTCCACAAACCTCTAAGAACTATTTGAGGGTTGGATTTGAGTGAACAAGTGAGAATTATCGAGAAGAAAAAAATCCCATCTGGGGCGACGTTGATTTTCGGTTTCCCCGACGTTGGGTTAGTTGGGGTAATTGCTGCTTCACACCTCATGGATGAACTCAACCTTACTGAAGTGGCATACCTAGATTCCACGCTGTTACCACCGCTTATCGTTCTACACGAAGGCTTACCGCATTCTTCAATAAGGATCTTCGCAGACAGCAACATCCTCCTGGCAATATCTGAAGCCCCCCTACCTGCAGATGTCATTTATCCCATAATGGACGCTTTGATCGACTGGGGAAAAAGCAAGAATGTCAAGATGATGATCTCGCTAAGCGGAATCCCCATCCAAGACCGACAGGACGCCAAGGAGCTAAAGGCTTTTGCTGCCGCGTCAAGTCCCGAAGCACTCAAGATAGCTCAGGACAAGGACATAGAAATTCTGATGGAAGGATACATGGTCGGTCCTCAAGCAATCATGCTGCAACGCGCTGCAAACGCTGGAACCCCAGCCTTGACGTTGCTCGCTCAATGCTTCTCCAACTATCCAGATCCAGAGGCGGCAGCCGAGGTTCTGAAGGAACTGGGAAAGATCACGGGCGTAAGAGTGGATGTCGCAAAACTCTTGGAGAAAGGGGAAGAGATCCGCTTGAAAGCAAGAGATGTCATGAAGAGAACACAGGAAGAGATGTCCAAGATGAAGAAGGGCCAGGAATACGACATTCCAATCTACGTTTCATAGGAGGAAAGATGGAATGGCCATTAGAAGAAGACCTTCAATTTCTGACATAATCGATGAATACTTTGCAGACCTAGAGGAATGGGTTGAAAGATTTGGAGAGACTATTACCGAAAGGCCAAGTTGGAACCTGCGCAACTGTTCAATAGAACCGCTCCGCGAAATCGTAGTGACGCCAACGGAAGTGTTGATCACTGTCGATTTGCCCTTCACAAGCAAGAGCACAGTGAAGGTTGAGCCAGTGAGCAAGAACTCCCTTGAGATATCGGCGAAGATGAACCGGAAAATACGATTGGACGACCTTGGAGTAACTCACTGCAAGGGGGAATTCCAAACATTCCACTGTCACATTCGTATTCCAGTTCCAGTTAAGATGGATAAGATGGACATTCAGTATAAGAAAGGAATCTTGGAGATACACTTGCCTCGTAAACACTAGCAGGCACGCAACAAAAGAGAGAGTGAAGCCTCAGGCCTTGAATATCGTCACAAATCAGACGGCTCTTCTTAGCATCATCGGTTTCATGAAAATGTTCGCAAGACAACAAGATAAACTTTTACGGAAAATGTTTTATCGACAAAGCGATGCTTACCTCTAAGAACGGATCAGAAGGGCGAGAATAATTGACGACCGAAAGGGCAATTCACTTCGCCATATTCATACTTGTTCTGATTGGTTTGTGCAGTGTAAGTGCATGGGCATGCTACGCGTACCTCCGTGAAAGCCTGATATTAGAGATAGCAGGTATGTCATTGAGTTGGGGCACAATACTACTGGTTCTTTACGTGGGTTTCAAGAGGCTCGGATGGGATTGGTGGAGTTGAAGATCGCAACGATCGTTTGAGCTGTAGACTCGATGGCCTTTGAGAAAACCCTCTCAAGATTGACAGACCACTACTCATACCAACAAGTGCCTCGACGGAACGGCTTGATCCAAAAGAAGCACGCGTCTATTTCGTTCTCATAATCTTCATCTTGCCAAGAATCTTCCAGTACTCAATCTCTGCGCCAGGAGTGAGTTTGGCCTTCAACTCTTCTTCTTGGGGGAAAGGAGCATCAAAATACTCGTAAGTTTCCAGATCCATTACTTGAACACCCGAAGGGTTAACAGCAAACACTTGGCCCATTCTCTTGTCGATTATTGGCACCTCTGCCATAAGGTCAACAGGTTTGACAAAGCTTCGTTTGGTCCCGTCAAAAACACCGATAGCCACTATCCTTGCCTTGGCTGAACCATGTTTCCCAGGCTTCGATTTCGTAATGTCAACTATGTGGCACGGTTCACCATCAATAATCATGTACCCCCCAACACGCAGACTCCCAACGTCAACTGGTTTGCTCATGTCCTCACCAACACACCGAAGTGCCTACCCACAGCAATTTTAAACAACATCCATATATAGATTAAGGTGCCGCTACTTCGCTGAAGGTGGAAACCGTGTTCAAGAGCGTCGGCCTAGTTGCACGGTTCGACAGAAAAAAAGCAGTCAGACTAGTAGAAGATCTTGCCAAGCATCTGAAAGCGCGAGGTCTTGAAGTCTTCGCAGAAGAGACGCTCGTCAAAAAAACCGGAATTGAAGAAGTGTCTGTTCCACTTGAGTGCATGAAAACTGATTTCATAATCGCAATAGGTGGCGACGGGACAATCCTCAGAGCGTGCACCTCAATTGCAAAACCTGAACCGCCAATACTCGCAATAAACATGGGTGTCCGAGGCTTTCTAACGGAAGTAGAACCAAAAGAGGCTTTCACAGCCATAGACAAATGCTTGAACGGCGAATTCAGGATTGAAAAATGCATGAAGCTTTCCATCACCGCAGATGGACTAAAGTTACCAGACGCTCTAAATGAGGTTGTAGCCTCGGCCGACGAACCGGCAAAACTACTCTACGCCCGAATCTTTGAAGACAAAGAACCAATCATAGACTGCCAATCAGACGGGTTAATGGTTGCGACCCAGACAGGCTCGACGGGCTATTCGCTTTCGGCTGGAGGGCCCGTTTTGGATCCTAGTGTAAATGCTTTTGTCCTCACGCCAATATGCCCACTCAGCATTTTTCGCCCTATCGTTTTCCCAGCCGATTCAACACTTACAATCGAAGTCAACAAACCAAGAAGAATACAGGTTTTGATAGATGGACACCATGGACAGCTGGTAGTCTCTAAACGCCCAAGCCTCACCATCACACGTTCAAAATATGTAACATCTTTTATAAGGTTCAATGAAAATTTCTATCACCGGTTAAGAAGCAGACTCTTCTTCAGGGGAATGAGGTGAAAACCTTAAGAAACTTGTCTGGCAAAAGAGTCATCGTCTTGGATACTTCTGCTCTCATCGCTGGTCTCGATCCCTTTTCGATGAGCGAGGAGCAATACACCGTTCCAGTGGTCAGAGACGAGATCACTGAAAAGTCAGTTCTAGAGTTCAGATTCAAGATGGCAGAGGAGAGTGGTAAGATAAAAGTTGAAAGTCCAGATGAACAGTTCTTGGAGAAAGCTAGGAGTGCGGCATCAGAAGTAGGAGATGCTTTCTTTCTTTCAGAGGCAGACCTTCAGGTCTTGGCATTGGCCCTTGAACTCAGAGCACGAGGTCACTCCCCGCTGATCGCTACAGACGATTATTCAATACAGAACGTTGCTAAACAAGTGGGGATGGAATTCGCCCCGCTTGCAACTTTCGGCATTCGACGCCGACTGCTTTGGTTACGCTACTGCCCTGCGTGCCATAAGAGATATCCTGCAACGTACAGGTCGTCGAAGTGTGAGGTGTGCGGAACGGACCTGAAAAGAAAACCTTTGAGGACCGACTGCGGTGATCGTTAGAAGCTCCAAAACTATAAAACAGGCTGCGCGATTTTATGAACCATCACTTGTGAGGAGAGTCCACGAATTTGGTTGAGAAAATAACTGTCTATTTTGCGAAAGCAGGTGAGCAAAACACTGATGCTCTTCTAAAAGAAGTTAGGAAATACGTGAAAAAAGAGGGCATAAAAGACATTGTGATTGCGTCAACAACCGGCCGAACTGGAGCAAAAGCAGCTAAAATGTTCAAGGGCTGCAATGTTGTTGTCGTCGGACACTGCTTTGGCCTTAAAGAACCTGGGAAGAGTGAGCTCCAAGAAGAGTACAAGAGAGCAATCTTAGCAAACGGAGCGAACATTTTCGTCGGCACACATGCCTTGAGCAGCGCAGAGAGAGCTGTACGCAAAGACTTCGGCACGATACTGCCTCTAGAACTCGTTGCAAACGTGCTCAGACGTATGGGTGAAGGAACAAAAGTCTGTGTAGAGATAACTTTGATGGCTGCAGACGCTGGATTGATCCCAATCGACAGAGACGTTGTGGCTATTGGCGGATCGGGACGAGGTGCAGACACAGCACTGTTACTGCGTCCTGCAAACGCTGCAAGATTTTTCGATCTCAAAATAAGGGAGCTAATAGCAAAGCCACGCGACTTTTGAAAGAAAAAGCTACAGCGAGAAGAAGAGCACAATGCTCTAGTCAGACTTCACTGCTATCACGCTTGCTAAAGTACATAATATCGTCGTGTTCAACGTAGCCGCACTTCTTGAAAAGGTTTCTCGAAGCAACATTGTAATCCTCAATCAATGCGCAGAAAAGCCTCACACCGCGGTTCCTGAGCGTGCGTTCACATTCAGCGATCAAAGCTTCAGCGGCGCCACGATTTCTGTACGCGGGATGTACAGCCAAGCGGTTTATCCAACCCTTTCTCAAATCACAGCTTACTATTGCCATGCCGACAAGCTGCTCTTGCTCAAAGGCTCCGAGAAAGAAATCTGGGTTAGCTTTGATTTCTGCAATCATCGCTTTTTTACTGTCACGGCCTCTTGGTTTGTAGGGCAAGTTGGCCCTAGACCAGAGCTTCACCACTTCCTCGTAGTTGACTATTGATAGTCTTCGGATTTCCATTCAAACACGTGTGCGGGCTTATCCTTCTTTTTCAACTTCTCTTGTGACGTCTTCGATTATGTCCAGCGCTGCGTCCACGAGCTCTCTAGTGATGATTAAGGGCGGCGCTACACGGATTGTTGAAGCTCCGCAGCTAATCACGTTGATGCCGCGTCTCCATGAACGCGTCATGATCTCCGTGACCTTTTGGGGTGCAGGCTTCTTGTCTTCTTTGTTTTCGACGATCTCCATGCCTATCATTAAACCTTTGCCTCTGACGTCTCCTACGATGTCACTTTTCTCTTTCAGTTCCCCAAGCCTCTTCATGATGTAAGCGCCCTGCTTTATCGCGTTTTCGAGAAGCCTCTCTTCCTTTATGATATCTATCACTGCACTTGCCGCAACACATGACAGGGGGTTGCCTCCAAACGTGCTTGCGTGAGAGCCTGGAACCCAGTCCATGACTTTTGACTTCGCCACGGTTGCTCCCAATGGCAATCCAGAAGCCAATGCTTTAGCAGTGCAAAGAATGTCTGGTTCAACGCCCCAGTGCTCAATTGCAAACCATTTTCCAGTCCTACCCATGCCAGATTGCACTTCATCAAGTATCAACAGCAGTCCATACTTGTCAGCAAGCTTCTTAAGCCGCTGGAAGTATTCTGGCGGCGGCACGACATATCCACCTTCACCCTGAACTGGCTCAACCACAATTCCAGCAACATCTTCTGGAGGAATGTACTTTTGCAGAACATATTCGTCAATAAAGTCTACACACCAGTAATGGCATTCAGGGTATGTCAATTTGTACGGGCATCTGTAGCAGTATCCGTAGGGAACATGAGTCACGCCTGGCATCAACGGGAAGAAGTAGCGTCTCTGAGTTGGCTTGCTAGCCGTGAACGATAAGGCTCCCACTGTACGACCGTGGAATGCGCTTATGAAACCTATGAATAATTGTCTACGACTGTGCCATTTCGCAAGTTTGGCCGCGGCTTCCATTGCCTCGGCTCCACTGTTGCCAAAATAGACTTTCTTTTCAGGGCTTCCAGGGGTGATGTGTGCAAGTTTGTCTGCGAGCTCAACGACCTCTTTGTAGAAGAAGTCCGTGTTTGAGTAGTGTAAGAAACGGTCGCACTGGTTTTTTACGGCTGCTACCACTTTGGGATGGTTGTGACCGACGTTCATACACACCAAACCAGAGTTGAAGTCGATGTATTCGTTGCCGTCAACATCTTTCACGATACAGCCTTTGCCTGATTCAACCACAAGAGGATAAAATCGACCATAGGACGGTGAAATCAACATCTCGTCCTTTCTAACTAGTTCTCTCGCCTTGGGGCCTGGTGGAGTAACAACAATCTTTGGATATTCGGCCATTGCGCATCACCGATTGGAGCTACACGATTAGAAAACACGGTTTTATATACCTAACGGGCTAGAAGGCAATAGTTCAACAACATAGGAGAGCTTTTTACAGAAAAAGAGATGCGGATGCGCGAAAATCACGCCTTCCGCACCGTCACCGAGCCATCCGCTTTTCGCGCAATTTGAAGCAGCATGCCCTTCTTCTAGGCGCGCGAAAAAATTGTTTACGCATGAATCTTCTATGACGCCCGCGGGGATCATTATGTTGTTTTTCCGTAGTTGTTGGCAAGCAAGATAGCGTCGTATATGTCTACTGTTCCGTCATTGTTTATGTCTGCGGCGACATTCCAATTTGGAGCTCCTGGTCGAGAATTGTAGGCATTAGCTAGTATTATAGCGTCGTAGATGTCCACAGTTCCGTCACCGTTGAGGTCACCTGGGATGATCACGTACACTGTGCCGTCCGTCAGGGAGTTATCCGTGACGTCTGTCTCGCCTGGAACAGGCCAAGCGTAGGCGCTTATGGTGTAGTTGCCTAGCGGAATCCCAGTCGTGTTCCATTCGAACGTTAAGACTCCCAGCTCTCCACCAGGCAAAGTCAACACCTGAGTTTCAATGTTATTACCGATGTAGAGGATGATGCTGAATGTATCTTCTGAGTTGCCTTGATTCTCCACTGTTACGTTGATTGCTACAGTACGGTTCTCTGCTACCACGGTTTTATAGGGCACAATTGATTTGACGGCAATATCATGAATTCGTAAACCCTCATACTTGAATATCCATTCGTTGCCTGGACCAAATCCTAAGATGTCGCATGCTTTAAGTTCGTTTAGGCCATCATTGTTGCAGTCTCCGATGTTTATGCCAGAGAGTAAGCCGAATGTTTCAGCTATGATCGATTCTTCAATGTATTGGGTTCCTGTCCATGATATGACGTGTACATTGCCGCCTCCGACGCAGAATTCATTCTTTCCATCGTTGTCAGCGTCGCCAATGGCTAAAGCTTCTATTATGGGATATTCTCCAGGCCAGCTGCCCTCCCATACCTTCTTGTATGCTGTACCGTTCCACTCGACCAGACATGCACCTGCCACAAGTTGTTCAACGTAGTTTCCAATTCCAATCTCATGTATCCCGTCTCCGTCAACATCTCCGACTGAAACCCCATAATGGGTGCCACCAGCTATGAGAGCCCCATAGATAAGCACTTCGTTCCATTGTCTGGTTGTCGTGTCCCAATTGAGTGCCCAAGTTCCAGCGGTAGCGTCACCACCATCTGATATGCAGGCTACGACCTCGGTTCTTTTATCGCCATCTATGTCTCCACTCCATATCATTGGGCACTCCCATTCATAACCGTCGAGCTTCCACGAAGTTTCTACTACAAAATTGTTCGTCATCTTGTCCCATCCGAAAGCTACGACATGATAGTCAGTGGGTCCCCATGGGGCATTTGCAATTAACACTTCCACCTGGTCGTCGTCATCGTAATCACAAGCATAAACGTCGAAGACGAAACCGCACAAATATTTGCCGAGAGTTGTCAGCGTCTCACCGTCCCAGTCATACGCATAGATTCCGTCCGAACCACTGTACGCCCATGACATTACAAATTCAAAGTCTCCATCACCATCGAGGTCTAAAATGCAGCATCCAGATGGGGAGTGATATGTACCGCCTGGCACGTACCACTGGTATTCTTCTATGTATGTATCAGTGGTTGCATCGTAGGATAGGATGCGTGCTCTGCCGCTTCCGAGTGATTCATACCCACCCACTATTATCTCATTCACTCCATCCTCGTCGATATCCCCAATTGGCTGAGCAAACTGGGCATGTCCATGACCGCCATATGTGTTGCTCCATTGCAGAGGCCATAGCGTTATGATTTCAAACGTTGTGGAGGGTCTTGGGGGTCCTGTTGAAACCTCTACTGTATGATTTCCTGGAGGTACCTGTTTCCTATCTCCAGTCCCCCAGCCCCAGTCTTTTTGGTCCCATACGTAAGTCCACTTCTCCCCAGGTTGTATGTAAAGGATGTACATCATATGAAATCCTGGATAGACTTCGAAGCCTGTCGCATTTAGTATGCTAAAGGGCAAGTCACAAGATAGCATCATAGTTTCGTAGCCGGTGTTTGCAATGGAGATGTTAACTTCTTCACCAAGAGCATATTGCTTCTTATCAGTCGTCACTTTAACTTCGCGCTCAGGCATCAGTTCCTTCATTCCGGCAAGACTTAAAGCGGCTGCGATGTTGTTTTTAACGACTTTTTCCAGTGTTGGTTTGTCAGTGGGGTAATATCCTTGGCAAAGTGCGGGGGATGCTGGATTGCCTTCTTCCTCACCATAGACTTCTATCGTAAAGGCGTACGTGCCGTATGTACTGTAGAGCCAGTCATCTGATTCGCCTCCCACGTTATATCCTCCTGCGAACCAGGGATGCGAAACATTGTATCCTTGTCCTGTTGCTTCAGCCATTGCACTGCTCATCTCATTTGCCAAATCCCGGAACTTGCTCTCATCATTAGCGTTCTTATAAGTTGTCCTGAAATTGTCATAATTCCAGGGGAAGCAAATTTCTCCTCCGAAGCTATGAAACGAAATAGATCGATCGAGCCTGTCCACCTTTACCTTGTCGCCTGCTAAGGATTTCATGCATTGGGTTTCTGGTTCAGAGAATGCGAATCTACCCATGCTCTGATTGTTTAGTCTCGTGGCATCATTATAATTACTTATAAGCTGTTCAGCTTGTGCGCGACCGCAGTTCGCTAATTGCATTACTTTTTGTATTACGCCATTGTAATCTGCGTCCTGAGAGTAGTATATCCTCGGATTCATGAAGTTTTCCGCATAATTTCTGTTCAAATCTACTCCATTTCCGTTATATCTTCCGTTGCCGGCTGAGGTGTCTTTAGGTGCGTCCCTAGGATAACGTTCGAAATTGTCTCGAGCTTTCTCGTATCCGTCCGGGTTAACCAATGGAATAATCCAAATCTCTCGTTCTTCGACCAACTTCTTTGTTGCAGGTTCTCTTGAGTAGCCCTTCGCCAATTTGTCTATCAACCTCATGGCGATTGGGACAGTCACCATTTCATTTCCGTGATGAGCAGCCATATACAAGATCTCCATCTCGTTTTCTTCATTGCTGTCTGGATTATCTGAGATTTTGATTGCATAAATCGCCCTTCCTGCCACGCTCTCACCTAGTTTGTGCAGACTCGCGATATCTGGGAAGTTTGCTTCAACTTCCTTTAAATGATCCACCACTTCTTCATATGCCGGGTATAGTTCTTCTTTAGCGAGTTTTACCAGCCAGAAATCAAAATCCTCAACATGATAAGGTCTTTTGGATCCGGCAACTATGAACCCTCCATCAAGCGTCTCTTCGACAAACCTTGCACGATCAGTGTCCGCCGGCTCGCCATAATATCCGATCCACTGTGTGTTTCCGTAGGCGCAAACCTTAGTCACGACAGCGACATCATAAGCATTAAAAAGGTCCAAGCCTGATCCAGCAACTATGTATCCTCCGTCAGTGGTTTGCCGTACAGAGGATGCATAATCATCGAGTGCTGTGCCCCAGATCTTGTCCCACTTTACGTTTCCTTTTGCATCAGTCTTAATCAGTAAGAAATCGATCTCTATCGGTTTCTCGAAGGTCAACAAGGGATGAGTGGATCCTGTAACTATGTATCCTCCGTCAGTGGTTTGCTGAACAGAACATTCGCTGCAGTCATTACCTCCTTTATGTGTCGTGTCCCATTGAATGTTTCCACTTCCATCCGTTTTGATTAACCAAATTTCGTTATAGGCATAAACGGTCCCAGCGACTATGTATCCTCCGTCAGTGGTTCGCCTGATAGAATATCCGATATCAGCCTCTTTTCCCCCATACTTGTTGTAGGTCTTCTCCCACACTTTGTTTCCAGCTGAACTAACCTTCATCAGCAACAAATCTTGATTTGTCGTACCTTCAAAATAATGCGACCCAGCGACTATGTATCCTCCATCAGGTGTCTGCTGAACAGAATTCAACTCATAGATTGGCGCGCCTTTGGCAGCGTCGAAGGTCTTGGACCATTGTTCGTTTCCACCGGCACCCATCTTAATCAGCAACGCATAATATACTAAGTCATAACGCCTCTGTCCTCTGGCACAGATTATGTATCCTCCGTCAGTAGTCAGCTCAAAAGCCGTTACCTCCTCATAATTATCCGGGTCTCCCCAAGTTTTATCCCACAGCCAGTTTCCATTTCCGTCAGTTTTCACCAGCCAAATATCACTGAACGTCCAAGGAACAGGATAGATAGTCTCATAATATACGCTTCCTACGATTATGTATCCTCCGTCAGTTTTGCGGGCAGAATATGCTCTATCTTGCTTCGTTTCCCCGAAAGTTTTGTTCCATTCCATTGGAGGTGGAGAAGATCCGGAAAGTTCAGTCAAATCATTCATCGGATTTTGATATTTATTTTCTGTGCTTTCTGGTGAGTCGATTGCCATTGCGTTCAACTGAGATGTTGACCCAAGCATCAATAGAATCACGATTGTCGAAGCAATTCCAATTCTTGTTGCTTTTCCCAATTTCTTTTTCCTCCTTTTCTTCCTTCTTTTTCAGTCGCCTTAACGCAGGCTTATTGCAGTCTCCACTTTCGTGGGAAACAGAATGATTGTCCTATCTCAAATCATCTTTTTTCAAGGAAAGGACAATAAACAAGTCATTTCCCGAAGGAATCCTAACATCCACCTCATTCGGTAGATTCCACAGAAGTGATTCTGTGACTGCAAACGAACGAATTTCCACTCTACTCTCCTTCTCCCCCAAGAAACCTCCGATGGCTCTCCAAAAAAAAACATAGTGTAAGATGTAGATAACATTTGTGGAAGAATGTTTCACACAATAGCCAAACTAATCATTTATGGAAGTGTGGCATTAATTGACCAAAGAATATTCCTATAAGAGTAAGAAAAACGTGAATCAGTACAAGGACACCTATCGTTTCAAATGTTCCAATTCGCACGTGTGAAGGAAGCCTTCGTAAACAGAAGTCAAGCACGCAAGCGAGAACGATAATACGGAAACGAAAAGTTTGACGAGGAGATCAACATTTGTGAACCGTATGCAGACGGAACACAAGACGGCAGATGCGCACAGCAATAAATACGCGATGTCGACCGTTTTTCGATCGTTTTGGTCGAGGTAGCGCACGCACCGACATACATGGAAGAATACAACCTCTAGCTCGTCCAAAAATCGCCTTCCCCAGCCACTCCTTCCAGACAACACAAAACCGTACAAGAGAGTATGAAGCCGCTGCGATCGTTTACCGTGCGCTTCAGTATTCTTCTCTCTTCCAAATGTTGTACGGACACTGTCTCCAACAGTACGTGCCCGCCTTGTAAATACAACCCTGGCATTCGAGCCTGTCAAACCGTCTACGCCTGCTCATAAACAGACTCTCAACACTCTTATGAAACGCCTTCCTCATTAACTCTTGGACCGCCCAGCCTATCATGCCAGCGCGCGAAAGGATTATTTGCGGATGAAACTTCTGTTACGCCCACGGGACCCATCATGCTGTTTTTCCACAGTTCTTGGCAAGCATTATTGCATCATATATATCAACGATGTTGTCTCCGTTATTGTTCGCCCCAGCGTTCCAGTTTGGGCTTTCTGGTCTGGAGTTGTAAGCATTAGCCAGTAAGATAGCATCATAGATGTCCACTGTCCAGTCTTCGTTTATATCACCGCGTGCGCATTCAATGGTAAAAAGCCACATTCTCCCCGCAAACCTTACCGAGGGTATGGCGTGAGTCTCATGGGGAAAGGAGGCTTGCGACGATAGGAATGGTAAGACATGGATAAACTAACTGGCATTCAAATGGGTAATGACATGACCAAAAAGGACAATCCAACGAAAATTGCACCCATAATCACGAGGCGTATTCCCGAGCTTATTTGCTCTGTCCGAAGCCTCTTGCGTTCTTCAGGAATACGGCGAGCTCGATCGCTTGTTGCCCATATTCCCTTGATTCCACAAGACTCCGATATTCCCCCTATGTTGATAGCTGCAATAGCGAGAGCTACTATTCCTTCTAAGAAAAGCAGGTCGCTGAAGATACCTTTCGCTGGCTTACGGGCGAAGAACCAAAGTCCACCCAAATAAGAGCTCATGAAAAGCGACAGTGGAATGTCCAAAATAAGAATAATCAAACCAGCTAGTAGAGTGCCCTTTGCGGTTCTTGGCATTGTGGAAACGGCTTTTTTAGAATCCATTGAATCCACAGTCTAATCAAAGAAAACTAGTCCTAACCTATAAATTTGCTGAGCGCAGGACTTGATGCGCCCTAAGCTAGTTGTCACATGCAGTGACGACTGGCCCGATGTGGACACTCATGCCTTTACATACAGTGCGGGTCCGGTTGCACAGTCGGACGAAAGCTTGCGATATCGCTCCCAGTCCTCATCAATCCACTTCTGAATTTTTCCGATGTCGTCTTCCGACAGACTTCGAAATCGACCCTGCAGAGCAAAATACTCCGTCACAGGCTTGCGCTTCGTTTTGTCAAATAATCGGTCGCTGGGAGAATTGAGCCTAAACTTGCCGTTTTCGATTTCGTAGAGGACCCACATGCCGCTCATCACTGCAAGCCGACCCATTTCGATCGTCTTGCTGGTGTCGTATCGCCATCCAGTCGGGCATGGTGCTAGTAGATGGATGTACTTCGTACCTTTGATGTCTTTGGCCTTTTTGAGCTTGTTCACAAAGTCTAAAGGGTAAGACGTGCAAGCAGTCGCGACGTAAGGTATCTTGTGAGCGGCCATGATTAAGGCCATGTCCTTTTTGCGTTCTTTCTTTCCAGACGGAGTGGTCGTCGTCCAAGCCCCGTAAGGCGTTGCTCCGCTCCTTTGCATTCCAGTGTTTCCGTAGGCTTCGTTGTCGTAGCAGATGTAGATGAAGTTGGTTTCTCTCTCAGCCGCGCCTGAGAGGGCTTGAATGCCGATGTCGACTGTTCCCCCGTCTCCAGCCCAGCCCACGACGGTGATGTCTTCGATCTTTCTCTGTTTCAGTGCTGCAACAACTCCAGAAGCCGCGGCGCCCGTGGATTCAAACAGTATGTTTTGGAGAGGAACAGCAGATGAAGTATACGGATAGGGGCCTTGAATCACAGTTGTACAGCACGCAGGAACAACCATGATGATTTTGTTACCCAACGCTTTGAAAAGAAGGCGTAATGAGACAGCTGGACCACAGCCAGCACAAGCAGCATGGCCTTTGAGCAGATATTCTTCCTTTGGAAGCTCTTTAATCGTGACCATCCTTTTTCACTCCTTCAGATCGACCCATTCGGTTTCTTTCTCGATTTTGCCCGAGCGCATCCATTTGAGCGATTTCTGAGCCATCCTCTCAATTGTTTCGGCAGTCACGTCTCTCCCGCCCAGGCCGGCAATGAAACTTGCGACCAACGGTCTATCCTTCTCATTGAAGAGAGTTGCCTTGGTTTCTGAGGCCAGAAAACCTTCCATTCCAAACGATATGTGACGGTCTATCGTTGAAATCATCTGGACGTTTTCGGCAAGCTTCAGGATCTCTTCCACCGGGTACGGCCGATAGACACGGACTCTGGCCGAACCAACTCTGTATCCCTCCTTACGCAGTTTGTCAACAGCCAGCCTTGCGTCACTCGCCATAGTTCCCATCGTCAGCATTATGAGGTCCGCATTCTCACACTTGTAGTTCTCTACGAGGCCACCATATTCTCTGCCAAAATGCTTGCCATACTCCTTGTCGATCTGCGGAAGCAGCTGCTTGGCATTTTCCATGGCTTCTTGAATCATATAACGAAACTCCATGTACCAATCAGGCGAAACCAGATTAGCGTGAGAGTAAGGACGGTTAACATCGAGCGTCCAACCCGACTTGTACTCTGGCAGGAACGCATCGATTTTATCTTGGTCTGGAATGCTTGCCGGTGCATAAGTGTGGGATAGAATGAAGCCTTCCAGACAAACCATCGCAGGCAAAAATACTCTTTCGTCTTCGCACAGCTTGTAGGCTTGAATTATAGTGTCGAAGACTTCTTGGTTGTCAGCGCAGTAAAACTGAATCCAGCCTGTGTCTCGCTGAGATAGAGAATCGCTGAAGTCGGGCCATATACTCCACGGAGCCCCCATGGCACGATTGACTACAACCATCACTATTGGCAAGCGTGAACCTGAAGCCCAGTGTAACGCTTCATGCATGAGCGCAAGACCATGAGAAGACGTTGCAGTAAACGTTCTAACTCCAGTCGCTGCAGCGCTTATGCAAGCCACCATGGCGCTGTGCTCAGATTCCACGCGAATGTACTCCGCGTCCATCTGCCCAGTTTCAACAAAATCAGCTATCTTCTCAACCACGGTTGTCTGAGGAGTAATAGGATAGGCTGCAACAACCTTAACCCTAGCGGCCTTCGCAGCGTAGCCCGCTAGGTGGTTTGCCGTGTCAATGACCATCTGCGACACTTACTCTTCCTCCCGTTTCATGGTTATTGCCTTTGTCGGACACTCATTTGCACATATCCCGCAGCCTTTGCAGTAGTCGTAGTCAATTTTCGGCGAATCATCCTCCTGCCGGGTCATAGCCGCGTCTGGACAATAGATCCAGCAAAGAGTGCAATGGGTGCATTTGGTGTAGTTGACTTCCGGACGGAAGGTTCTCCATGACCCTGTTTTTCCCATGCTTCCGACTGTCGGAGAAGATAAGGGTGTGAGCGGCCATTCCTTGCGACTTTTTGTATTTGCACTCACTAGGCACTATCCTCCCACCATTTCGTCAAACGCTCATAGGCCACTTCCGTCGCTTTTGAGTTCTTCTCGCCAGCTGCACCTGTCCATGTTTCTTTCACAGCCTTCAACACGCTTTCAAGCTTTATCTCGTCTGTTGCTTTGGCAAACGCGCCCAGAATTGACGTGTTAACAACGGGCAAGCCAGCAACAAGCAGGTTAAGTTCAAGAGCTATTCCAGTTGCATCAACGGTGGCAACGCGCCAGCCTTTCAATCCCAGTTCTTCAGGCCTTTTTTTCGTGTTCATTACAACAATCCCATTTTTGTTCAAACCTTCGGTTATGTCCACAACCTTGTAGATGTATGGATCAAGCACGATAACATAATCAGGGCTGTAGACTTGACTGTGAACAAGTATTGGTTCACTGCTGATTCTTGCGAAGGCTTTAACCGGAGCACCTCGCCGTTCTGCACCAAAATAGGGAAAAGCTTGAACCGATTTGCCTTCAATAAAAGCAGCGTGAGCCAAAATCTGTGCAGCAGTGACGCTTCCTTGGCCACCACGACCGTGGATCCTGACTTCTTTGAGCACTGCTTCCCCCTTCTACTGAGAAGTTAACCAAGGAAAACTTCAGTCTTATTAGTGTTAGCTCAAACAAACAACAAAAACAACATCAATAGTAAGCCCGCAGCTAAGAACACCGGAGCAACAATTCTCTTTGCTGTCTGAATGCTTTTGTCTATCAAGAGGCACAAGGTTTCAAGCTGCTTTGCTCCGAGAACCGTCACGTCACCAACCGTTACACTATTGCAAGAGGCTTTTGCAGGCGCAAGATTGGCGATTGCGGCAAGCGTTGCTTTTTCGATGTAGTTTGCGAGCTTGCGCTTGTCCATCACTTCTCCTATCGGATGATAACCTTGTCCTCCGACTATCAGCGCACTCACTGAGTGTGTGTCTGTTGTGAAAACCTCGCCTTCCTCGACACCTATCGAATTCAAAGCCGAAAGGATTTCTTCTCGCAAGCCTGAGATCATGTTGTTGCCGTCGATGACAACGTAGGCTGCTTTCTGCTCGCCGTATTTGACTACGACTACGGTGATGCCGCCGGTTCCCATTCCATCTTCGAGAGTGAACTCTTCAGGCACAACAGTCGCAGCGCCCACTTCAAACGGTCGCTGCTTGAGTGTAACTGCTTTCTGAAGGCATTTGCTTGCAACGTCTTTCAGAGAATCTAGAGATTCCTGCATCTCTGCTGTTCCATCAATACTATTGTGTGCATTCACAACTGCGCAAAGACGTAATCCGCATCTCTCTGCTTCTTCGCGTACGAACAGACCAAGTTCCTGCGGGAGATCCTCAATTGTCCTAGGTGCAAGAGTGAATGATATTATTGCAGATCTGCCGAAAACTTCGCAGCATGCAGTAGCCAAGCCGTTTGTGACTTTCACGAATGGAGACGCCCTTGCCTCCGAGGCCTCTAGATCTCGGATAGAAGCAATGGCATGTTCAATAATCCTCTGATTCTGTTGCTGAGAAGCCAGATCGAATTCGTGACCAAGCAGGCCGTGAGGAACGCATGCAACACAGTTTAGTTCCTTTTCAAGGGAAGCCTTGAGCAAGGAGGGTAAGAGGCTGCTCCCAATGTTCTTAAAGGGGCCCGGATGAACCGAAGGAACGGCTATGATCACCTTGGATTTTGCAGACGCGAATCCAAGGAAACAAGTCTCAACATCTCTTTTCTCGCCCAACTTCTCAAGAAGCTGCTCAAATGGCGCATTCAAATTTGCCACCCAGTTTAGCATAAACGCTCTGAAAAGTGAGAGTGAGCGAACTCCCAAAGTTCGCGTGCCCATACGGTCCAAGAAATAGAGAAAAGTGAAAGTCGCAACAAGACCCACAACTAGAGAAAAGACAATGAAAAGGGGAACATACAGTGTAATCGTGTTTCCGGCTCCAATCCAGAACACTAAAAAAGGAACCATACAGCAGAACGGTTCTAGGAAAGAAGCAGCAACAAACCTTACATGACTCATTGAAGATGTTGAAGAGAAAACAACCAAGCGAAAGATTGTTCCTGCCGAAAAGCCCAGAAGACAAAGCCTGATCCACCATGTTTGATACCCAAGTGAAAAGGTCAAGACAACTCCCAAAAAGATGAAAAAAAGCCAAACCGCCCAAGAAAAAAGGGAAAGGGCTATCGTCCGCCTCAAACTGTAAATTGTATCCCTTTTCAGAATCAAAATCTTCGCGACATAATCAGCTGCCAAACCTACAAAGAAGAGGGCAAGTCCCAGAAACAAGCCATCAGCTAATCCCTTGAAGGATGGGGAAAGCGCCGACCCTGACAGTAACCCACCTGTCAAGCAGCAGATCGCTAGCAGTACAAACACTTCTCGATCGGTTGGAAGCCTGAATAACGACGAATAGCGTCTCACTGCCCTATCCATAGATTGCTTTAGCGAATCTTCAGCGGGCAAGTAGATACCTCAGGAGCGACTCTGCTAAGAGAGAAGTACACACATATTAAATTGTCGTGAAGTCAAGCACGAGAATTTACGTCTGACTGAAACATTATTTAGATAATTTAGGCATGTTTGGTATCGCTTCTTAACATGAATCAGCCCAAGCAGAGATGACAGATATGCTATCCACGAGGCCTTGAACCATTAGTACAGTATTTATGTTTGAACAGCAACTGTTTTATCTGCAGACGAGCAATCATAAGGTTTTGCGAATCCCATGCCAGAACAGGGTCTCCCACCGACAATATTCCACATGCTCGAAAGAAACGTAGGAAACCAGATACGAGTGATTCTGGATCCTGCCTATGGTTTCGAAGGGACCCTATCTGCTGTGACCCGTGAACCCGCAGGCATTTGGCTGTCGGACGCTGAGGCCATAATATTGCGGGCGACAATCGCTCAACCCATACCGCAGGTAGCGAGCAGAGAAGAAAGGAGCGAGATATTTCTGCACTTGAACTCCGTCCAATGGATAGAAGTTCTTCATGCACCTTCTCGTCGATAGAGCTTCAGTTTAGAAGAATACATGCGCTAGCGCACACACCACTATTAATGCTACTGAAAATACCATAAGGATTTCGGGCCGAACTTTAATCCCTTCAGTTTCTTCTTCAAAAAACCTTAGAAGGCCCGCACTTGCAGCAGGCATTGGTGATCTACTTTCTTTTTTCTTCTTACTCATCTTGAGAACCCTTGAGATGGAATACAAACTAGCTTCTACTGCCCTCTATATTATTAATGTTATGTTGGTTCAAAGAGTTTTTATTATCGAACAAATGATAGTGTGATGCAAAGGGTGTTTCAATGTCTACTCCAAGAGATGAATACAACCATGTGTTTGACCTTCTCCAAAAGCATCACAACTGGTTTCAGGAAAGCATTCCTCTCATAGCAAGCGAAAACGTGCCAAGCCCAGCTGTTCGCGAGACGTTAATGACAGACTTTGGCAACCGTTATGCAGAAGGGTGGCCAGGAGAACGGGTCTATGCCGGGTGCCGTTTCATCGACCAAGTAGAGTTCAAGTGCATTGAACTCATGAAACGACTCTTCAACGCAGAGTTCGTTGACGTAAGACCTATTTCAGGCGTTGTTGCAAACCTCGCCGTCTACACAGCTTTCACAGAACCCGGAGATACTCTGATGGCACTGTCAATCCCATGCGGAGGCCACATCACATCAGGTAAGAAGGAACTCGGGGGCACAGCAGGCGCAGTCAAAGGTCTGAACGTTGAATACCTCCCTTTGGACTACAAAGAACTGAATATAGATGTGGACAAGGCAAGAGCCAAAATTCAGGAACTGGCTGCTAAAGGCAAACCACCGAAATTTGTCATGTTCGGCGCTAGCGTTTTCCCGTTTCCGCACCCAGTCAAGGAGCTGGCAGAGACTATCCGTTCAGTGAATGCAACGGTGGGATATGATGCGGCACACGTTGCAGGATTGATCGCTGGAGGGCAATTCCAAGACCCTCTTGAAGAAGGAGCAGATGTCGTGAGCCTGAGCACGCACAAAACGTTCTTCGGTCCCCAACATGGGGGAATTCTCTCTTGGAATAGATACGCTGAAAAAATAAAGAAGGCGACCTTTCCTGGGATGGTGAGCAACCATCACCTACACGCAGTCGCCGGACTCACAATTGCGTGTGCAGAAATGCTTGAATTTGGGAAAGAATATGCAAACCAAATAGTGGAGAATGCTAGGGCTCTGGCTCAAGCCCTTCATGAGAGAGGTTTGACCGTTCTGGCCGAGCACAAGGGGTTCACTCAATCGCAGGTTATTCTTGTTGACATAACGAAACATGGTGACGGCGGCACAATCGAGGAGACTTTGGAAAAAGCGAACATAATCATAAACAGAAACTTGCTTCCGTGGGACATAAGGGAAGGAAGACACTTCATGCATCCTGGTGGCATAAGAATGGGCGTTTCAGAAGTCACGAGACTGGGAATGAAAAATCCTGAAATGACTGAGATAGCAGAATTTGTCAAACGCGTAATAATAAACAAAGAGCCTTTGGAAAAGGTAAGGGAAGACGTCGCGGAGTTCAGAAAGGACTATCAAAAAGTGCACTTCTGCTTTGAAAACAAGACCGACGCTTACAAGTACATAGGAGTACGTTAGGCAGAAAAGCATGAAAGCCCTCGGAATAGCGTTCAGTGCGAGAAGAAGAGGTAACTGCCTGAATTGTATAGAATATGTTTTGGAAGAGCTCGAACAACAAGGATTCCAAACTGAGGTTGTCAAGGCGTATGATTGTGAGATAAGACCTTGTAGTCATTGCAACTATGAATGCTTTGCCCGCGAACTAAGAGGCAAAACCGAAGAATGCCCAGTCCAAGATGACACCCTTGGAATCTATACCAAGATGGAGAAAGCCGACATTATTGTGCTCGCGGTCCCAACGTATGGTGGAAGGCCAGCAAGTCTTTATTGCGCCTTCAAAGAAAGGGCACAGAGATTCATTACCCAAAACTACAAAGAATTTCAGAGCTCCATACTGGAGAAGATCATGGCATTGATAGTGATAGGAAATGTTCCAGCTGGTGGTGATCTCGCATATCACACGGTGGTCTTGGATCATTATGAGTGGAAGTATCCACCAACGTCATTGCTGCTGCAACCCAGAGAATATAATCAGCGCTCAATAAACGGAACACTGATGGAAGACGGAAGGGTCAGGAATAGATTAGACGGTTTTGCTGAATTGATACTTGAGCGCTGGAGAAGCAGGCCGTAGGATTGTAGACAGTAGCATGAACGAGGGTAGGTAGAAAATGGACATTCACGAGTTTCAAGAAATGATGCGCCGCTTATATTTTCATCGAGACTATGAGCGGGGCATAATTGGCACGTATAAGTGGCTTACCGACGAGATGAAAGAGTTGGGTGAAGCATTGAACGCAAATGACAAAGAAAGCTTGGAAGAGGAGTTTGCAGATGTCATCGCTTGGCTAGCCTCGCTTGCAAACGTCACAGAAATAGATCTGGAGGAAGCAGCTCTCAAGAAATACGACAACAGATGTCCAAAATGCGGGCACATGCCTTGCAAATGCATCTTCTAGCTCGAGTTTACTAGTCGTTTCTGTCCCATGCCGGTGAGGACCCAAACGTATGGCCTGTTGCCCTTTCGATGCACTATATCCTCGTGTCCCAGCAATTTCAGGTGGTGCATCGTCACTCCATAGGGTAATGCGGCTTGTCCTGCAACAGTCTTAGCGTCGCCAGATGATTTTTCCAAGGCATCCAGTATCTTAGTTCGGGTCCTCAGACCAAGCTTCATGTTTTTTATGTTTTCCAAGTAGGCGTTAGGATGATAGGTCTCCTTGGCCATGCCTCTTCGAAGCTATCTTTGTTGCTTTGTATAAAAAAGTTTTGTCAAGCGAAATCCTGTAGGCCTATTTGCTTCGGTTTCTTACTTTCAAACAACGCATTGATTTCTTCTTTCATGAGTGAGATCCGCTGGGAATAGTATTTGGGCAAGTGGTATCTTTCTATCAGATTTTGCGCTACTTCCAAGTACTTTTCAATGCCGCCGCGGTAAACAGTTAAACTTAGTTGTCCACCGCACGTTGGGCATTTGCCACGTAAGGGTAGACGTCGAAAACGTCTGCTGCACGATTTGCATCTGAAACCTTGTGTTGAAAACGCTCTTAGGTTTCCTGCAATGTCTCGCATGAAATGTGTTGTCAGGACTTTCAACGCTACTTTGTTTGCATCTACAGCTTCAATCCTTTCGGCCAATTCAAGCTGGCCTTCCATCTTCTCCACCATCGCTGTCAACCTCTTGTACGTACTTTCAGAGTTGCCCATGTTGATATTAGAAACGGGCGTCGTAAAGCTGAAACCTTCAAACTGGGCTTCTGTGCCAAGCCTATACTCCACAAGGTCTATCAGCGAACTTATCTGCTTGGCGTCTACTCTTTCCAACGTCTTCTCATAAAACTCAAGCGGGTAAGATCCTGCGACGTCAAAGTCGTGCGCCTGTCTCTGCACTTCCTTCGTGTTGACAACAGGGATCAAAAGAAGTGGAGCGTCCATTATCCCACCTATTTGCGCGGGCAGGTACTCCCGGGAGAAGTTGAGCAACGTGTCCAGTGCGAGCATCAGCGCATCTTCGTCACCGTCACAATCTCTTCTCTTCGCCGAATGCCAGATGGGATGTGCATAACACAGGTTCAGACCGGTGAAGCCCACGATACGTCCTAGGATTCCCACACAGGTGTGTGGAGCCAATCCGATAACAAGATGCCCAACCAAGTCGTCACCCCGCTTGACATCGTAGTAGGGCAGAAGTCCATAGACCCTTGACAGAAGTTCATCCGCGAAATTTGCTACATGTACGAAATATTCTGCAGCTTTCAAAGGAATGACAACATCTTGAAGCTTGAGTTCACAGACCTGATTTGCATGAGTTAGAGGCATACCCTGCACGTCATAAGTATAACCAAGTTCCCTAAGCCTTTGGACTGAAACACCAATTTCAATAGGCTTGAAGTGTGTCAAAGGCGCATTAGTAGCGTCAAACCGTATTGTTCCATCTTTGTACACTGAAAGATCATGTTTCGCCCGGAGAACACCCTTCTTGAGTATTTCCGGCGTCTTAGTTTCATTGGTCAATCCTCTAACTCCCTTTAAGATCTTAGGCTTCGAAACGCACAATTCACTGCACGCCCCCTCAAGCGCTTCTTTGAAGTTGATGATCTGCTTCTCGAATTTTACCCCAGAAACCCTACAGGTCGGACATTCGGCTTCCTTCAAAACTCTTCCACATCGTGGACAAGTTTTCTCGTGAATCGTCTCAGATCCACAAGCGGGGCATTTTACACGAGAAGTGAAAGTCTTGCATTCTGGGCACTTTCGTTTCGTCATTTCCAGAAAAATCGGTTCACGCTTGGCAGCCTCAACGATATCTCTTTGTGCACCTCCAGCTAGACCAACAGGAAAGAGAACGTGGACAGGCGGTTTCATCACCCGCCTCTTCGCCTTTTCAGGTCTCCCCATTCTCGCGCCCACAAACGTAGGAGCTTTGTCATTAACTTGTACACCCGACAATGAATGGAGGGCTTCCAAAACGGTCTTCGCAGACGAAGAACCCAAATCGCAAGCGGCTCTGTAACCTAGGCAAAAGGCAAAAGCCCCGGCGTCATCGCCCTCAATGACTATCTTACGATCCGAATACCTGTGTGGCAGGCACAGCAATTCTAAAGCGTGTTTGACGTCTGAATCCATTTCTCCTACAATCTTTTTGGCAACATTGTTTTCGATGTGTACTTCGGCACTGAGAAGCCAGTTTTTCAATTGCTTAACTTGCTCAACCGACGGAAGATTTGACCAGAAGAACGTGAAACTAGGGTGCAAAGGAATGCGCAGCTTCAAGGATAACGTGGCAGCCTCCGAGAAAGCGGGTTTGCGAGCAAAAAAATCTACCAGAAGGTCTTGAAGCCTCCCTGTTGGAATGCCAACAACCTCAGAGGCTTTTTCAAGCTTGCCGTCAAACTTCTCTGAAATCGTCCTGCGAAGGTCTTCTACCCACCATTCTTCAACATAACCTGAAGGTGTCAGCAGTTGGCTGTTGTAAAGAAAATCGCCAAAGCTAATCAGGATGTCTCCTAGAAACAGTATCCTGTCGATACTGTCTTTTACTTCCGTGAAGTTGCCTGCAGAGACCCTGACAACTGACCCATCGTTTAATCGTACTATTGGACCCTCAATGGTGTCAACCGGAACAGCGATGCCGCCTTTTCCCGGGAGCTCCATCCGGAGCTGTGTTCCGCCTGCAAGAAAGCCTTGAAGCACAAGCATGGTTGCAGGATGGATTCCCACGGCAGAAAGGCCTGTGTTTCTGGCTCTACCGTATCTCAAGCGGAAGCCTCCCCGTCTAGACGGGAATGAGAATACTGGACGCCCAGCTATGACATCATCCATGAATCCGTCAGATTTCTTCTCAGATTTCCCATGGAGGTCTCTGAGCCAGTCCCACCCCTGAAAACCTAGCTTTTCAACGATTGCCAAGATCTTGGGGGCTCGTCCGACAACACCGTCGTTCACGACTCGGAGAGCACCGCCTCTGACGCGGTTGGTTTCTATCCTTGGCAGATTCCGGAACGTGGATACTTCAATGGGATCGGATTCTGTACCTGTTACTTCAATGGGCAACCATTGAAGGGCCTTCCGCAGCTCCTCATCAGGAATGTGATATTGGAAGCGCATTGAGGAGCGTTCATAGACTCTTAGCTCTTCGATGAAGCGAGATATTTCTTCCTCCGTGGGTTTGTAGCGTTCAAGCCCGAGAAGCCGCCGTACGAAATCGCCAACGACCAATGTTAATGCTTGGTCGGTTCCCCCGGCAGACCTTATTGGCCCTGCGAAGTAGATTGCAAGGTAGCGCGTCCGATCACTATTTGTTTTGATCTTCACTTTCGCCACACCTTGGATCGGGGCGGCTGTCAACCCTTCAGTGAAAATTGCCAATGCTGTTCGTATAGCTTGTTCAGCAGCAGCTTCAGGTTCCATATGCCCGAACTTGCCATACACGATTTCCTCAGTAACCTTAAACGCTAGTTCTTCTCTCGGCAGCTTCAGACTCAGCTCTCTAATGCTTTCAGCAACACCTTGCGGTCCTACAAGCCCCTCGACTAGGTCGGCCAAGTCATTAGCGACTTTACATTCAGGCTTCAATGTGGGGTCAAGCCCCTTTTCTCTCGCCTTTTCGCTTAAACCGTATAGTGAAGCGAGTCTGTTTTCAAGAGCCTCAGCGTATTGTCGATAAGCTTGGCTCATCTGGGCATCCAAACTCTCCCACTCGCAAGTCCTTCTGTCAACAACAGGTTTATTTCTGTTCTCTGACAGGAACAAGTCAAAAGTTTCGCAGGTGAATCTGGTTATTCCGTGGGTATTCTACACAAAAATAGTGTTGGCCGCTTTCTTTTGAGCGGCTTGTTGCCGCCCATTATGCTTTCCTTGAGTGCCTCTCCACCTCCTCAACACGATCTGCACTGGGAGCGTCTCAGATCCGAAGGTCCATCACACATACGGCGGTTGAGTATGAGGACCTCTTCCAACCCATGCACCGTTGCTAACGCATATTCCCGTTCGTCATACTGTGATTCAAAATTCCATCACATGTTACAGACGGTCTCGTTTCCTATAGTCTCTTCAGAGCGCTGAAGCTCGCTTCAAAAGTCGTCAATCGGCTTTTTACGTTCTGCCGTGCTTGATCCCTTCGATAATCTCGGAAACCTTGCGTCTTATCCCCGTCTCTTCAACCACATTCCCTGTGACTATTATGTCCGCACCTGCGGACACGATGGTTAAAGCCTGTTCTCTGGATTTTATTCCGCCTCCTACAATCAGGGGAACGTCAATATAGTGCTTGACAGCCCGAACCATTCCTGGAGGAACAGGGTTTCTTGCGCCCGATCCAGCTTCCAAGTAGATGAAGCGCATACCCAAATATTGCCCCGCTAGGGCATGGGAGGCAGCAAGTTCAGGTTTGTCGTATGGAATTGAAATTGCTTTGCCGACAACACCTGCGGTGCCACCTTCACCGACGATTATATAACCCAGTGGAAGAGGTTCCAAACCGTACTTCTTGACCAGAGGAGCGCCTAGGATTTGAGCGCCCATGATGAAATACGGGTCGACGGAGTTGAGGAGTGACATGAACCAAATAGCGTCTGCATAACGGCTTATGCCAGTCACGTTGCTTGGGAAAAGTATTATTGGAATCTTGACAGTCCGCTTGACTGTCCTGACAACATCGTCCAGATGTGCCCCGGATACAAACGTTGATCCGCCAATCATTATTGCCGAGGTTTCGCTCGCTTTCGCATTACTGGCGATCTTGGAAGCCTGAGGCGGGGTTACTTTTTCAGGGTCTATTAGAGTAATGTGAATGGAACCTTCAGCCTCAATCTTTTCAAGGAGATACTTCTCAACATCGCCTTCCATAAAGACCCCCTCGCTATGCCCCCTTGATCTCAGGTGCAGGGGGCCCTTTGGACCGTTTATACATTTTGTCGGCGAACATGCAGTAAACATCCACCTCGGCTTGAGCCGGCTTCACTGGAAACTGCTCCTTCAAACCGCAGCTACCGCATCCGACAACTGCATATCCTTCTCCACGTAGAATTTCGACTCGAACTGTTTCCTTTCCGCACTTGGGGCAAGGGAAGAATTTTGGTAGATGCTTCCTAGGGATGCGGACAACTTTTTTCCTTCTTCTCCCCATGTGCAGGTCCTTCTCTGGTACGAAATTCTAGACACTCTATTCTCGTTTGTCCTTAAATAGTTGCCTACAACCATACATGCTTGGAAGTATACTCCATTGAAGCTGACCCCTGCAGTCCTAGAAGGAAACTTGCCCGAAATGGAAAAGACGATTCGGTGGTTCGTAAGAGATTATGTAGAAAAAACTGGAGCAAAAGGCATTGTGCTAGGAATGTCGGGCGGAATTGACAGTTGTACTGTAGCTGCACTTTCCGCGTTAGCTATCGGCGGAGACAAGGTTCTCGGACTAATGTTACCCGAAAGGGAAACCAGCAGCGCCAAGGACATTGAACAAGCGAAACTCGTCGCCAAGAAATTCCAGCTTAAAGTAGAGACAATTGACATCACAGCTTCTCTGAAGGCCCTCTATAGTTCAATGCCTATATTTGACCCCTCGGACAAGCTTAGTAAGGGCAACATAAAGGCGCGGACACGCATGATTTACCTCTATTACTACGCCAATAGGCTGGAAATGTTGGTATGCGGAAGCTCGGACAAGTCAGAAACGATGATGGGGTACTTCACGAAATGGGGAGATGTTGCAGCAGACATATCTCCCATAATGGATCTATACAAGACACAAGTTCGAAAGCTCGCTCAGCACATAGGCATTCCAAGAGAAATCATCGAAAAACCTCCGTCGCCCGCCCTTTGGCCAAACCAACTGGCCGAGGATGAACTGGGCATGAAGTATGAACAGCTTGACCTTATCCTCTACGGGCTGGAGCATTTTATGAAGCCAGAAGAAATAGAGGCCCAACTGCATGTGGAAAGATACACGGTTGAAGAGATAAAACATAGATGGCTTTCCGCGGAGCATAAGAGACGGATGCTACTGACAGCAAAGCTTGAATACCGAACAATAGGTACTGACTTCAGACTTCCACGAAATCCTTGTTAAGCAATAAGGAGGGAAAGACGCGAAAGAGAGATTCCGACTGGCTCTAGCACAACTGAACTGTAAGCCGGGAAACAAGGAAGACAACCTCAAGAAGACCAAAGAAGCTGCTGAAAAGGCTAAGGAGCAAGGCGCAGAACTCCTGATACTTCCAGAACTCTCACTAACTGGCTACTTTGTCAGAGATCAGATCTATGAATTGGCAGAGAAGATCCCAGGGCCCTCAACAAGAATCGTAGAGAACCTGGCAAGGGAAACGGGGTTGCACATCGTTTTCGGAATGCCCGAACTCAGCGATAGAACACACGCAATTCTTCACAATGCAGCGGTACTTGTAGGTCCCAAAGGCTTCATCGGCAAATACCGCAAGATGTACCTTCCAACCCACAGTGTCTTTGAGGAAAAGAGATACTTCCGGCCTGGATATGAGACTGCAGCTCTCGAGACTGACCTTGGCAAGATAGGGCTGATCATATGCTATGACATATACTTTCCAGAAGTGGCTCGCATGGCGCGACTAGAAGGGGCCCAGCTGATCGTTTGCATCTCGGCTTCTCCAGCCGTTCGTCGAACCTTCTTTGAAACACTCACGCAGGCAAGAGCTATTGAGAACACAGCGTTTGTGGCTTTTGTGAACCTGGTGGGGGTCGAGGATGGTTTACACTTTTGGGGTGGTAGCAGGCTTGTGGGTCCTAACGGGAGGGTTCTCGTTCAAGCAAAGTACGATGAAGAAGACTTTGTGATCGGAGAGGTTGACTATGCCGACATAAGACCCATCGAAGCCTTTGTCCCTACACTGAAAGATCTACGCCCAGAGTTGTTTGACAAATTGAAGAAGAGTGCAGAAGAACTGTGAAATAGAACTCATCTAAGTCTTTTGACAGCTCTCTCGATGCGGTTTAATGCTTCTTCAAGTTGCTGATATGCAGCTGCATAGGAAATTCTAATGTATCCCTCCCCATGGCTGCCAAAAGCCGAACCTGGGACTGTTATGACTTGGGCTTCTTTCAGGAGGAATTCTGCGAATTTCTCTGATGACATGCCAAATGCTTTGATATTTGGGAAGGCGTAGAAGGCACCTTTTGGGCGAAGGCAGCTAAAGCCTTCAATCTCATTAAGCCCCTTGTAGAGCAACTGACGCCGCCTATCAAACTCACCAACCATATTACTGACGAAGTCTTGTGGTCCTGTGAGAGCCGCAAGTGCAATGTACTGAGCCAAGCTGTCCACACAGGCAACGGTGTATTGGTGTACCAACCACAGGGAAGAGATGAGTTCCTTGGGCCCGAGAACATAACCAACCCGAAGGCCTGTCATGGCGTAAGTCTTGGAAAAAGAGTTGACGATCAACGTACGCTCACGCATTCTTGGAAACGCCGCCATACAGTAGTGCTGAGACCCATCATAAACCATCTTCTCATACACTTCATCAGAAATCACAATCATGTCACGTTCGACAGCGATCTTTGCCAAAGCAGCAGCCTCGTCACGAGAAAGAACCGCACCCGTGGGGTTGTTTGGGAAATTGGTGATCATCACACGTGATCTGCGCGTGACTAGGGCCGTGACATCACGGATTGAAGGCCGGAAACTATTCTCTTCCGAAAGAGACATATCGACTGTAGTTCCGCCTGCCAGGAGCACACAGGGTTCATAAACAACGAACCCAGGGTTGGGAATCATCACTTGATCACCTGGGTTCAACAGGCCTGTCAAGGCAATTGAAACAGCCTCTGTTCCCCCGACTGTGATGAGCACCTCACAGTTCACATCATAGTCCACTCCGTAGTCACGACGCACTTTCTCCACCAGAGCTTCGCGTAACTCGGCGACGCCGTTAGTCGGTTCATAGTGTGTCTTCCCCTGTCTTGCTGCGCGCCAACCAGCCTCAAGAGCTTCTTGCGGAGGGCAGAAATCAGGCTCTCCTATGCTTAAATTTATGCATCTTGGCATTTCTCTGGCCAAAGCGAAGAAGCACCGTATTCCAGAGGGCTTTATTCGTTTAAGCCTATCTGCGGGCTTAAAGTTCGGAATAACTGACTCCTCCCACCTATCCATTGTTTTGCTCAGCATAAAAATTCTTGCGTCACAGCTGTCGATGAATGCACGCTCACGCGTCTCGGTAGTTTTAAAAGCAGAGCCCGTATACAAAACTGTATCCATTTGCATATATCTCTGAGGTGACAAGTCTGAAACTCAAAGACAGCGTCCAATCATGGCTGAAAAGCTCACTGAACGACCCGATTGTAAAGATAATTGAAGAATACAGCCATTTAACAAAAACGCAGCTCGAAACACTTCTCATAGACATTTTATCTGAGAATATCGCGGGGAAATCGTTGAAATACGATGACAAGGCCAGATTGAGACTAACAAAGGCCAAAATTAGCCGCGGAGCGTTCAACAGGACTCTAAGGCAGGCCAAAGAAAACGTCACAAAGTCCATCTATACAGTGATACTGCTGGGCTACTTAGGAGTCTTTGAGAGCACAACCCTCGATCCCTATCTTGAGATCGCAAACAAACTGCACACCTACCTTGAGGCATACAAGAACATACCAAACGATGGTAAGGACCTAGGCGAGCGCCTGAAAGTCATAGAATTGCTCCGACATGAGCTCGAAACAAGCTTAAAACAGCTTTCCAGTCTATCAGAAGCGTGCGTGTGACATCACAAATCACATGAGAGAGCATATTGCCTAAGAGCCTCTGGAAAGATCAGCCTGCTAAAACCAAAGAAAACAGTCTAAATTTCAATGAGAAGCCCGGAATCGGGCCCTGCATGCGAGGCTTACTATACGGGCGGGGATAACGAGCCGTCCGTCAAACTGTGATGTGTGACGTCATATTCGTTTGGCCCATGTTGGCTACCATAAATCTTAAATCTTCCATGGATAGAGTGTGATCTGTGATGCAACACGATCGAGCCTTGCTTAATCACATTTGAATCACGGGGGAGTATCACACGGACGAATTCACACTTATCCTCGTGGGCTGTCTGCTAGGAGCAACAGTTGTCTCCGCCATAGAGTATTACAGGCGTCTCCGGAGGGCCCAGAGGGAATATGAGAAGGCAAGAGATTCTGTTGAGGACATTGTTTTGAGCTTCAACAGGCAGTTTAGACGGCAAGATGAGAGATTAGAGACCGTCGCCTATAAGGTTGAGGCTGTTGCTGCTAAGAGTGACACCACTCTTAACAAGGCAGAAGATGTCAACAAGAGGGTAAACGCCTTAGAGGTCAGGACAGCTATAGATTCCGAGCCTAGGGAGGAGACTTTGGCCCGGCTGGGGAAGGTCGATAAGAGTATCCGTGACATCATCACATCACAAGAGGCCCTTTCAGCCAAGATCGCTAACCTGGAGGAGCAGGCGAAACAAGTTCCTGCCGTTCAGGAACTAGATCTTGAAGCTGTGATACCGATAAGAAGGGAGAAAGCCCTAGCCCAACTGACTGTCACAGAGGTCTCGGTGCTAGAAATGCTGGCTGCAGAGGGCCCCAAGACGGCCCCGGAGATCAAGGAGAGAGTTAGGCTTAGCAGGGAGCACACGGCAAGATTGATGAAAAAACTCTACGAAGAAGGGTATCTGGAGAGAGAGACAGGGAAGATCCCGTTCAAGTATAGCGTCAAGAAGGAAATGGAAAGACTGCTAAGGAAGGCGGAGAGCCGGGCGGCATAATCTCCCTTGTCTTGAACGCTGAACAACAAATGACGGGAGACGCCCAAGATCTTAAGGCCACAGGGCCGTTTTTGCTCTCAAGAATTCAGAAAGAGTCAAGCCTCACTAAGACATCCGTTGCTTGACCGTAGCCTGTTGGATGGTTAGGGCCACTTTGTACTTCAAGTTGTTGGGGGGCCCTGTTCTTGATACGATCCCTCTTGTGGCCATCCTAGCAAGGTACGTTGCTACTGTGCTTAGTGTGATTGGTTCCTTGAACTCCTGCTCATAGACGGACTGCACCTCTCTGGAGGAGAACCATACAATGGGGAAGTGTCTTTGGACGACGGCTCGAACTTTCTCAAACTTTGACAGCTCCGCGCCTCTAGCAATGGGGCTAGTGCTCGAGCTACCTCCGCTGCTGGGCGCCCCACCGAGGAGTTCTACCAAGTCCAAGAGACGCAGGGCCTTGTCTCGCGTGACTTGACCTTCAAAGCTTATCAAATACCGATTGCCCTCGCCGTCAAATAGCTCGATGCGCATTCTCCTCGCTGGCATTGGTGAGCACACTCTCCAGGTGTGTTCACACTTTCACAGTTCACAAGCTATAGGTGTTATGGTGAAGAGCCAGAACAGGAGTGACAAGAATTGGCATCCAAATTGAAGAAGAAGCTCCAATTCCAGCCTATCTCGGAATACACAGATGACAGCTTTTGCAGAAGGTTAAATTGGGGAAGGAAGAGGTTTAAAACGGAATCTCCAGTAGAAGGAGGGGGGTGGGCTCTTCACAGCAAAGAGCCATAGAAAGCTCAATAGAATTAGATGCGAGGCACTAGAAGCGACAGCAACAAGTCAATTGCACAAGAGCTTCACAAAAACTGTACAAACACCTAGGAAAAAGTCAGCCAAACGGACACCATGTGGGAGGTAAGAGAGAACAAGACGGTGATTTCTCTGGATTTGTGGCTGGATCGGCGCATGGTGTATGTAGATACATGTATTGTGTCAACCACCCGACACCCCTATGTTTCCATTGGAAAATCATTGGCCAGACAACAGTGGTCGGTTAGTGTGGCTTTTTTCTAGTATGAATCTAAAATGTTTTACAATAATTCTTATAATAGGTGAGAACATCTTACATTCCGGAGTATACTTTGTCGTTAAAGGAAACTACCATCATCTTACACATTGAATCAGAATTCCACAGGAAGCCAAGGGGTGTGTCGGCTCATTTCAAGAGTCCTCTGTTATCGGGCATTTGCTTCTCTTTTAAGATTATTGTGTTTACCATTTAGATTTCTGTACGGCACACCTTATTTTCTCGAGAGGAAAGAGAGCTGTTGCTCCTGAACTTGAACGGTTGTTACAGATGAGTGACCCAAGTCTGCTAGATGATGTCTTCGAGAGATTCGTAAGTAACGCGAAGATATTCAAAGATCGTGAAGTCCTCCGTCACGATTATCTGCCCAACAGGTTGCCCCATAGGGAAGATCAGATCAGGCAGCTCGGGGAGACAGTAGCACCTGTTCTGAAGGGTGCGAGAAGTTCCAACGTTTTCATCTACGGAACGACAGGTACAGGTAAGACCGCTGTGGCCAAATACGTGCTGAGCCGGCTTGAGTTCAAGGCTAAAGAATTTAACGCGCCACTGAAGTTCTGCTATATCAACTGCAGGCTAGCAGGGTCTGAGTACCGGGTCTTTGCAGGTCTGTGCCAAAGTTTGGGTGTATCGGTTCCTTTCACAGGGCTATCTGTTGGGGAGGTTTTTGATAGGTTCACAACGGGTCTCAACCTTTCAGACATAATTTTCATGGTTGTTCTGGATGAAGCTGATGCTCTTATAAAGATGCGCGGTGATGGGCTCCTCTACGAGTTGACCCGGATGAACGAACTTCTGAATAGAAGCAAAGTAACGCTTGTTGGTATATCTAACGACCTAAGGTTAAAGGAGTTTTTGGATCCTCGCGTTCTAAGCTCGCTGAGTGAGGAAGAGATGGTTTTCAGGCCCTACGACGCGAGTGAGTTGAGAAACATACTTGCTGAACGCGCGCAGAGAGCCTTCCTTGAATGTGCACTGTCGGACGCTGCTCTCAGTCTTTGCGCTGCGTTGGCTGCTGCAGAGCACGGGGACGCACGGAGAGCCTTAGACCTTCTACGCGTTGCTGGAGAAGTGGCTGAGCGAAATGATGCAAGTGTTGTGACTGAAGAACATGTCCGTGAGGCTGAGAAGCACATCGATCACAACCGCGTCTTCGTAGCTCTCCGTAACTTGACTTTGCATTCAAAACTTGTGACATTAAGCGTCTACCACCTGGATAAATCGAACGCTCGTGGCGCAGTTACGGGCGAGATATTTGAGGTTTACAACGAGCTCAGTGGGGAGTTGGGAGTTGCGCCGTTGACTCAGCGCCGTTTGAGCACATTGATTAACGAGCTTGATGCTATGGGGCTCGTGAACGCGAAGGTGGTAAGCATGGGAAGATATGGACGGACGAAGAAGATTCGCCTTGAGGTTGCACGCAGCCTTATTAGAGATGTGTTTACCAGCGACAGCAGACTTGGACGCTTAGTTGCTTATGAACCAATGTGCCTTTCAAAAAGGCCTGAGAAGAGAGGCTAAGACAGACTTCAACTACTACGTCTGGTCTGATCAATCAAATGTTGGTGTTCCTAATCGAATGAGACAACAGTGACTTCCAACGTTTGAAGGTTTACTACAGGCACCTTCGCAGGTGTCGGGATGAAACCGTTTTTCCGCATGTAGCTGGTCTGTTCTTGCCAACAACCCGAGTTTACAATCAAGACACCGCGGTAGTTCGCATACTCTAGTGCGTGCACGTGGCCTGCATGGAAAATATCGGGGACATGCTCTATGACGAGGGAATCCTTGCTTTCAGGTGATAAGGGTGTTTTTCCACCGTACAATGGGGCAAGGTGACGGCTCTGCAGTAGTAATCGCATCGCTTTTTCAGGGTGACTGTGAGACATCTCTGGGACGGTTGAGACGATGTCGTCCAGGCTGCGGCCATGGTACATGAGCACCTCCACATCGTGGAGATTCAAGATGCACGGGTTTCCCAGTGAGTGCACTTTTCTTGATTCTTGAAGCGTTTCCAAGAAAGTTTTTGCTATTGGGGGTTGGGGTAGAGCCTTTCTAGGGGCGTCGTGGTTCCCCGGCGTAACTATGACGTCTACGTAATCGGGAATTTGTTCGATGTATTTTGAAGCAAGCCTGTACTGCTTGTGTATATCTCTTATTGCTAATTCCTTGGCTTGGTTTGGGTAAACACCAATCCCGTCAACAATGTCTCCCGCAATTAGCACATATTTGACGTGGCTAGCAATGTCTTTTGTCCTGCTGTCGCCGTACTTCCCGTTTAACCAAAGTATGAAACGGTTGAAGGCTTCTCTCGTGAATTTTGTGCTGCCCACATGCATGTCTGAGGTGAGCACTGCGTAAACTGGTACTGAGGCCTTCCTTTGGGGTCTTTGGGCAACGTCAGGCAGAATTATGTCCTCGGCCACCAGTAGATTGCTTCTTGTCTTTACAACGCTCAGACATATGACTTGGTCCAGTAAGAGCATGCGCGCTTTTCTTTGGAGGTCTTGTGAGGCGTTCTGTGGGACAAGTACAATTGCACTTGCTTTTAAATCCTCAACCGTCAAAACTGTCTTCTGTTTCGATTCTCTCTTTTCAGTGATCATCCCTATTATTTTGAGTCTTGTGTTCGGCTGGGCCCTCACTGCATCCAGAACTGAAGCTGCGCTCTTGACATCGATTCTCTGTCTCAGCAACCTCTCCAGCTGCTTGAACCTGTTTTGAAAATAGCCTAAGTAGTCTTCAATTGTTCCGCTGGAGTTTATGTTAGAGCCTGGATCTTCAACTACTTTTATACTGGCATCAATCTCCTTCGCGTATGGGTGGAAAGGCGTCTTAGCTTCGGTTAGGCGAGGCGCTTCCTTCTCTGGAGACTCTTGGAAGCGGTCTTCTATTTGTTGCACAACGATTTCCTTGGTCGGTTCGGTTGTCTTCAACAATTCTTCC
>Ga0315296_10000123_pt1 | contig 76865 bp, 62 predicted proteins | sample YL17G14_18_MG_FD_203921 | JGI IMG/M metagenome (GOLD analysis project Ga0315296, IMG submission 203921) | Sediment microbial communities from Yellowstone Lake, YNP, Wyoming, USA - YL17G14_18 | ecosystem: Environmental > Aquatic > Freshwater > Lake > Sediment | place: USA: Wyoming | collected... | reverse complement strand
GAGATCACTATGCATAAACTCGAAGCCCTTCGCGTATTTCGGGTCACGCTAGCGTCGATGATAGCGTGAAGGTTCTTAGTCCAGGGCCTCAGAACCAGTGAGAATCTTCTGTATAGCGTCCTAGAGCTTCTTGTTATGATCCGTGTCAAACTGAAAGATAGTATGAATGGAACGGCGGGAGTAATTGCGACGCCCAAAGCAAAGAGCACATAGGCGAGGGCTTGCACAACGACTGATGCTCCGCCACCAAGCCCAACTGAAGGAACCAGATTGACCAGAGACGAGATGCCCACCAGTACAAGTGCAAACACATCCCAACGCGCTTTGTAGTCAAACTTGGCCGTGACCGGGCTATATCGATGGATTGCCTCGGCGGGATTGATCTTCGCCAACTTTCTGAGCGGCCCCAGCGCGGACACAAACATGAGAGACATACCAAAACCAACGGAAAGCGCAATCGTCCCCCACCTTAACTGGATAACTGATGGAAGGCCGCTCACAGAGGAATTGGCTATGAATGAACCGGCAATACTCGAAAGAACTCTGCTGAAACCCAATCCTGACAATAGACCTAAGGCTCCCGCAACGGAACCCAGAACCAGAGACTCCGTCAGCAAGAGCCCAACCAACTGGCTGTCCCTCGCGCCTCTTGACTTCAGGATGCCGATTTCCCGGCGACGCTCGACCGTGCTCAATTCGATACCTATTGAGGCGAAGTATGTTCCTAGTGCCACAACGGGGACCGAGAGACCTATGAACAGGAGCTTCGTGCGCCCAAGATCTAGATCGGCTGCCGTTATCTTGTCCGCCCATTCGTTTGCTACATGGACATCGACATCCTCTGCTGCAAAAACCGTGCGAATCTGATTCTCAATGTGCCTTAGACGATCGAGAGTGCTGCTAACATCTCCCAAATCTATGACCTTGGACCTGTCTATCCACACGAGATAATAGATGGGCGGATATACAGGGTCGCTGACACCAGAGAAGAAACTCGAAATGGAATCGACATCCTTGATGCCAATAAATACTGGGTCCCACAGATTGAGGAGTCTTACCGAACCATCTGTTGTACCTCGAGTAAACCCATCGCTTCCTTGGACACTCGCATCCTGTTCCCAGATTCTCGATATTGTCAATGTGAAATTAATATAGGTAGAGACATAAGTGAAGTTGCCGCCGACATAGCTATAGTTCCGCAACTCCAAAGAACAGAGAATGCTGCCTCCGATGCTCAGGCCTAGATCTGTTGCTACTTTCAAAGGAATTGCCGTTGTTCCTGGGCTCGGCGCATCCCCGACGATTTGGAAGGAATCCAGAATTCTCCTTGGATCCGTAGGTAGAAAAACGAGGCTTCCTGCACCAAATGGGTGGGCATATCCCTTCCCATTCTCGCTGAGGTAGGTAATGCCACTCAAGAACGGCAAAGGACTTACATCTTCGACTTCTTCGATCAATCCGATGCCAGCAACTAGACTAGAAGTCTCAGAGTTGTCCAAATCGAATATCGACAAGTATCTCTGATTAGATGGTGAGGCCCAGAAATCAACACTCACTGAGCTCGACAAGAGTCCATACGCCGAAGAATCCACGGCTACTAAGGACCCAGCAATCATCGAGACGGCCACAACAATGCCAAGAACAGACCGCAGAGAGTGTCTTCCCATCCTCCGAAGAATCCTAATTGCATGATTCGCATACAAAGAGATTCTTGTCACAATTGCCACCTCCGACAAAGTCGACATTTGAAACGTTAACGGATTGCTGAATCATCCTATTTCATTGCTAGATATATCTACCTACCCTTGTCGTTGACACCTTAGTCTCCAGTAGCATGAATCTGCGGAGAACCCAGCTAGCTACCATGCCTTTGTTTCATATTGGTCATATTCATCCAATCGGCCTCACAGCCACAGACTGAGCGAACCAGTTGGTTATCCGAATCTGGATGACGACACGAGGATTCGATTGAGGCGAGCAATTCGGTGATTCAACTATCGTTACCAACAACCTTATTCTGGGACTCATAATCGTCCGTCCGACCGAGAATTCTCGAAGCGTCTTTCATGAACTCGTCTCGATGCGCTCCATACCCAATCGTTCGATCGCGATGCGAATCTGACGGATCCGCGTGGGAAGGGACAAATAACGAGAGGCTCATCGGCACAGACACCATGGAGAAGCAAAGGACAGCGATGTCTTCCATTAGGCCGTGAGTAGCTATTTCTATTTGTGAGGAATGTCTTTGATTCGTTGTGGTGTGACACATGATTAGCCCGCCACCTTGAGTTCCTCCTCAGCCTGGTCGCCAGCCACGATGAGGATGTTGAGGACTAGAATCTTTACCCAGACCTCTCTGCACCGCTTCGTCCCGATGCGGCTCCTGAAGGATCCGAACCGCCTCTTGTACCTCGAGAAGAACGCCTCGATTCGTCTCGGCTGGTGGTACTCCTTCAGGACCGACTGCTGGTCCTGCCGGTACCTGAAGTGCATTGTGTCTCCAGGCGGACTCGCCCTTGCTCCTCATGTTTGAGTACGACTTGGGCTTGATGTACGTGACCGCACCCGTGTCTTCCACGAACCGGACGTCGTCCCTTGAGAGGTATCCATTGTCGGCGCGGACGATGCCGACAGGGGCGTCGACGTCGTTCAGGAGATATGGAAAGAGGATGACGCCGGAGTTCATACCGTCGGTGATGGCGATTGAGAACGCTGCTCCTCTGTCGTCCAACGCGGCATGGAGTTTGACGAAGTCCTTCGACCTGTCCGTGAGATGGGATGGCCACCGGTCGAAGATCTTGGTGCCGACGCTGATGGAGGCAAGTGGAGTACTTCGATGATTGTGTGTATGCATTCAATGGGATGCGAACTAGAACGGGAATTGGACCGGGATTCCGTGCCCTCGACCACCATGTGAGAGTCTCTTAACTGGTGAGTATATGTTTCACTCTTCCCCCAGAAATGGAATCCTGAATGCGATTGCAACAACCGTGTCTGAGAGTCATCCGGCGACGCAATTCTGGCAGCGATCCGTGGGTTGAGTCACTTAACTGACCATCGGATCCCAGTACTCCGGCTTTCTCCTCTCATCGGTTGACGGTTTTGGTAGCTCGATGTCCACGACATCTTGAAAATAGTAGACACCCCGCAAGGTTGCTGAAATAACTGACTGAACAATCGTCTCGAAATCCCTTCTATTGAGGCCGCCAGACTCAAACGGATATAGTGTGCCAATAACCCGATACCCCTCTATCTCCAAGTCTCCTTTGGCCGTGGGAACGAATGAACATCCACGCTCGATCAAATTCCTGTATAGCCCTCGCAGGAAGCGTTTGTACTCTTTGGGCGTAGGGAATTCCTTCCTCAGCGCCACTCGTTCTTCCTCTGAAAACCGCACATCAGTCATGATTTCGAGAACCCCGAGTTCGGTACTGAGCCCGACATAGAATGGCTTGAGACCGTGATATGAATGGAATACAAATTCATAACCAGGATGGCTCTCCCTATCTGCGACAAGAGAACAAACGCCCTCCCTGGTCTTGAGCCAGGCCTCGACTTGCCGTCTAACAGAATCGACATCTTTCTTAACCAGATTTGTCATTCGATGGCTCCTTGCATCCCAGCTTTCAGAGGTCCATCAAAGAGGTCGTCCCCGTACGATTTGCTATCCACTTTTTATCGGGAACTGGGTCCCTCTTAGCGCCTCCGATGAGTGGGCCCCAAAGCAGTTCTCCAGTACTCGTGGAAGGGAAAAGGCGGGATATGAAGCTTCCCTTGTTTCTGCTCCGTAGAAAGCACCCAAGGTACGACATTCTAGGAGTGCGGAAACGGCGCTCTTCTGAACCGATTTCCTCATACAGAACCCCTCTTCATCACTCTGACTGTCATCGTCCTGACCTACATGAATGGTTGTCGGCTCAAGGCAGTCTGCTCCTCAGAGTGAAATCCAACATCATCACGGCTTCCGTCTTCTCGATTCGGATGCGGCGGTATGTCAACAGGTCTTGGACAATGACTAAGAGCGACTCAGAGAATCGATACTCAGGCTTGTGATAAACTGCTTAAGCAGATAGGTGCTGATAGGAGTGACGCGCCGAATTGCCGTCGTGGACCCCCGTCTTAGATGCGATCTTGCGGCCTTGCAAGAGAAAATGGCCCCGACGTAGGGAAGTAGAGTGTCGGCACGCTTAATCGCGAGCTTCTCGCCTACAGAATCGCTCACATCAATGCTATTGAGGCCTACCAATGTCTTAACGTTGGATGTAGACCAATCGAATCTCGCAATTCCATCATTCGAGATCCAATCCACTGCCTCCGATGAGCTTACAACGGGTGCAAGAACTCCCACTCATTTAGCGGACCCCCCGTGCGTGAGCTACTGCTGCGGTCCGTTGTGATCATTTGACTACCACACACCGAGTGGCTTCCAAGCCCCCCTCTTGGATGCCTAGAAACCCTATTCTCTCGAACCTTCCATACCAACCTTCTCGGGCCGAAGGTTGGGCTCTCGGGATTCGCACCCTCGAGGGGTTAGGACTCCGGTCGAGTCGTCTCGAGTCCATTATCTGCCAGCAACAAACAGCATTTTGACCTTAGCTGCTAGCATGGAATCGAGTGAGTCCAATAAAATATATACACATAGATAATAATCGTCCTTTCCTGCCAGCAGTTACTGGCCTGGAATCTCCCCCTCAGCGCTCTTCTGCCAATGATAGTCGAAACGGTCTTCGTCATCAGATGACCATGGCTCAGCGGCAACAACGGTTAATACTGTCAAATAAATCACAAGTTGGGCCGTCCATGAGTGAAAAGAATCGTGCAGCCTCTAGTTTGTTCTCTGGCCGACGACGTGATCAGCTACTCGAGGCCCAGCTCTCTTGGATTGCCAGCCTGGTTCTGTTCTTCTCCACGGTATATGCCGTCCTGAAGGTGGATGTCCTGTGGATCGTGTTTGGCATTGCCGCGATTTCTGTGTATGTTCTCCCGATCGTCACCATTCGAGATCCGTTCAGGGCGCTTCCCTGGGAGATGACGATTCTCCTTTCCGCCCCGCTGCTGCTCCACATATCCGCTGGAGCGCGCGCGTTGAGCGATCGTTTTGCTTGGTGGGACGACCTGACCTCGATCGCGTTCGCTTTCTCTCTTGCGACGATCGGGTTCCTTCTCACGGTGGAGCTCCAGATGTATACTAGTGTGAGGATGAACAGGCCGTTTGCGATATTCTTCGTGGTCATGTTCACGCTCGGAGCGTCAGGATTCTGGGAGGTGGGGGAGTATGTCGATGACAAGGTCTTCGGAGCGAACTTCCTTAACTCGAACTACGACGCGATGACGATCCTGCTTTGGAGCCTGGTCGGAGGAGTGCTGATGGGGCTCGTCTACGACCTCTATCTCAGGGTCATGCCGAAGAAGAGGCTGTCCAATTTCGGGTTCATTCATCTCTACGAGGTGCCAAAATGGAGGAAAGGCTGAAGCTGGCCTCACGCGCGATGCAGGCTGGGATGCTGGGCATAGCCGTCGCCGGCCTCCTAACAGCCAATTTCACGTGGATGCCTGCGGCCGTGCTCTCTTTGTTCGTCAGTATCGTGCCGTCGGTCGTGCGAAGGGACCTCGAGCTCGTGCTTCCGATCGAGCTAAACTTCTGGATCGTGCTCGCCCTGTTCCTTCATGTCATCGGCGGGTTCTCTGGATTCTACGACAATGTGCCTGGCTGGGATCATCTGACCCATGCTATGTCCGCGTCGCTCGTCGCCGCGCTCGGGTTCGTGGTCGTCTTGAGCGTGGACAAGTACGTCGAATCGATATCCCTGCCGAGGCCGTTCCTTGCGTTCTTCATAATCATGTTCACCATGGCTTTCGGAGTCATTTGGGAACTCATGGAGTTCTCGAATGACCAGCTGACCGGAAGCCGACTCCAGTATGATCTAGATGACACCATGGTCGACATGATGTTCGATGCATTTGGGGGAATCATTGTTGGCATCGCAGGAGCTCACTACTTGATTCACACAACCCCAGAACACTTCGTCGCGTCGTTGAAGGTCGAGAAGACGAAGGAGAAGATCTCCGGATTGCTGGAGAAGCGGGCCAGATCAAAGGGTGGAAAGTAGTCGGCGCGGCACGCGATTGAGTCTCTTCTCAGCTTCGGCCAAGTCCGCTGCAGTGTTCATGTTCCAGAAGCTCTCGAGAGCCGGGTCGATCCTTCTGATAGTCGCTTCATCCACCTCGGCGAGAGACATGATTGGATATGCGTCGGTAACTTTCCTCTTGCCGTCCTTCAACGATGATTCAAAGGCCCTAAGGCCAGCTTCTTTGTGGTAGGCCGCATGAAGGGGTTCGTAGTACCCATTGATGACTGGGACGGCTCCATTCTTTCCAAGCGCTTCCTTAAGGACGGCCTCGCACACCTTCGCTTTCAGAAAAGGAGTGTCGCAGGGCGCGACTAAGACATACTCGCCTCTTGCCGCACCGAACGTCGACACCAAACCCTCCAAAGGACCTAGCCTTGGTCGGGAGTCCTCTACGATTCTTACATCCTCCTCGATGGCTCCCTCATAGATCGCCGCCATGCCTCCCGCAACGGATATCAGAACCTCATCTGCAAGGCCGCCAATCGCTCGAACCACGTGGCCGACCAACGGGGTTCCGCCGAGGAGGGCCAACCCTTTCTCTCTCCCGAGCCGTTTGCTCTGCCCCCCTGATAGGACGACCCCTGACAGCATCCGACTCCTGAGAATCGGCTGTCCAGTTATCAATGTATGCCGCATGTCTCGTTTACCTGGTTTGCCAAAAGGGTTATTAGTGCCCACGGTTCTCGCACGGCCGGTATCTCACAATGTCTAAGATAACCTCGGCCCAGGGTGCGGGTGGCGAGCGGATGCAGGAGTTCATCCGCGAGTTCGTGCTCAAGGAGCTCGACCATGATTTCGGCGAGATACCTCTAGCAGCACTTGACGATGCTGCGATCATTGACGGGATCGCATTTACCACGGACTCCTATACTGTGAAGCCGCTGTTCTTCCCCGGAGGAGACATAGGTACCCTCGCGGTCGCCGGGACGGTCAACGATCTATCAGTCATGGGCGCGAAGCCTCTCGCTCTCTCGTGCGCGATGATAATCCAGGAAGGTTTTTCGAGTGACGACCTTCATAAGATCATGAGGAGCATGAACTCGACGGCGAAGAAGGCCGACGTGAAGATAGTCACAGGCGACACGAAAGTGGTCGAGAAGGGCGCCGCGGATGGATTGTTCATCAACACCAGCGGGATCGGGAAGCGCTCTGAACATCTGGACCACAACATCAGGAGCGTCAAGAAACACAGGAGATTTGACTGGGCCTGGCCGAACGACTCCGCCGTGGCCGACGGGGACAAGATAATCATTTCCGGGTCGATAGGGAACCACGGGGTCGCGCTTCTCTCCTTCCGGGAGGGCTATGGTTTCGAGACTTCCATCAAGAGCGACGCTGCCCCCCTGAACCACCTCATTTCTGAGGGCTTGAAAGTCGGCGGCATCACGGCGATGAAGGATCCCACGCGCGGCGGCGTGGCCAACCTGCTGAACGAGTGGGCGGACAAGTCGAAGGTCGGGATCAGAATCAGGGAGGAAGACCTTCCGTTCGACGAGGCCGTCATATCGGCTTGTGAGATGCTCGGGATCGACCCGCTCGAAGTAGGCAACGAAGGCAAGGTCGTGATGGCCATCGTGCCGGACCTGGCCGATGAAGTGCTAGAGGCGATATCGAAGCGCCCCGAAGGAAAGAAGGCGAGAATAATCGGCGAGGCTGTTAAAGGCATCAAAGGCGTCATGATGGAGACGCACACTGGAGGAAAGCGAGTTATCGAGCCTCCCGTGGGCGATCCCGTGCCCCGGATATGCTGAGCCGCTTCATTCCATCGGTTGCCTTATGACGGTCTTGAGCTTCTCGGGTTTGGACCTCCTTGGATCGCTCAGGTATATCTCGTGATGCTTCCCCCTGAGCTTGTGCCCGCTGTCGTAGATGAACTTGTGGAGCTTCTCGATGTTCGGTCTCTCAGCGGAATACGGGCCGATGTGCATTATCTGCGCTGAGATCCCCTCCTCGAACCTCTCGAACTTGAGCTTCTCCAGGCCCGGAGGGTTCTTCTTCCTCTTCGCCTCGTCTCTTGCCTTCTTGTAGAAATCTTCGGTAACGAACTCGGGCTGCATGATCATAGCGGTCCATTCCCAGGTGCTCTTGTCCGCCTTAAGGAAATCCTCCATGTCGTCCTTCCACCAGAGAGCTTCAAGGGGCATCACGACATGAGACCTCTCCTTCGAGCCCTTCTTGAAAATGAACTTCATCGTGTATGCCACGGTGTACAGGGCGCCTAACGCCTCCTGGAAGTCCTTCGAGGTGTTCGGGTCACCCATTCCGTCCACCATCACGAAGTTCATCGCCGGCACATCGACCGCCACTGGCTTGTCCGCGGGCGGGAAATAAAGCTCCTGCAACGCTTTGCTCAGATCTCCTTTCGCCATCTCAACTACCTCCTCACTTCTTCTTGATCTCCTCCACGATCTTGTCGACAATACTAGGAACTGCCTCTTGAACCTTCTGAGTAAGCCGCTCGCTCACGTTCACGACATCATCCGCCTCGACCGCAATGAACAGCACTTTCTTGGGCATCTTGTCAGACACGATCTTCCTTCCGAGCGCAAGTGCCGTGGCTATGTTTATCCCATGGGGGGAAGAACCGTGGATCGATTTCTCGAAATCCTTCTCCTCCAGTTCGTAGAAGTCCCCGGGCCTTCCGCCCTTGGTCTGAATCGCATCCACTATGATGACCTCGTCGTAGCCAACCACCAGATCGAGCAGCTCCAGTCCACTGGCTGCTAGCTCCTCTATGGTCACGCCTGGTATGTTCATCTCCTTCAGCTTTCGCGCGACGTGTATCCCGACTCCGTCGTCGGACAGTATTGGGTTGCCGACTCCGAGCACCAGCGTTCTCACGGATGTCGGAAAGCCATCTGTGATAATAAGCCTGCCCAGGGCTGCGCCATCAGTGCGAAAGAATCAATCGCGGGGGCAAACGCCCCCTGGAATCTCAGAAGTTTCTCTGCGTGGTCAGGACCGAGCCGTCCTTCCGCCTAATTGTGACCTGGAGCGCAGGACCACCGTCCAACGAGTGCGTGCCGCACGAGTTGCAGGGGTCGTATGCCCTGAAAGCCATCTCGACCTTGTTCAGCAACCCGGGAGAGACCATCCAGTCCTTGATCAGGGCTTTCGCGGCCTGTCTCACGCTCGTGTTGATGGCAGCGTAGTTGTTCGTCGTCGCGACGACCATGTTGATCTTCGTGCAAAGGCCGTCCTTGTCGGAAGCATAGTGGTGGATCAGGGTGCCTCTCGGCGCCTCGACTATTCCTACGCCTTCCTTCGGCTCGTGGTACGCTCCCCTGATGTCCGGGCTGGTGATGCTCTTGTCGCTCGCCAGCTCGAGCATCCTTTCGGTCGCATGCTGCAGCTCGATGACCCTGGCCCAGTGGTACGCCAGCGTGTGGTGCGCTGGACCCGTGACCCCGAGGTCTCCCATGGTCTTCCTGAATAGCTCGTACTCCTTCTGCGCGAGAGGAGTGGTATAGCCGTTGCAGACATTGATCCTGCCCAGCGGGCCCACTCTGTAGATGCCGCTCGTCGGCCCGGTCACGAAGCCCTTCCAGCCGACCTTCTTCAGGTATGGCATCTTCATGTAGGTCCACGGCTCGACGTGCTCGGATATGACATTGAGGTACTCGCTCGGCTTGAACTTCTGTACTTCCTTGCCCGTCTGGTCGACCACCCTGATGTCGCCATCGTAGAAGTTGCTCTTGTTGTTCTTGTCGACCATGCCCATGTAGTAGGTCTCGAGGTAGTATGCGTCCTTGTTGAGCACGATGTTCATATAGTCCTTGTTGCCCAGAACTAGATCCTTGAACAGCTGGACCGTGAACTTGCCGAACTCGACGCACGACTTCGCCATCTGCTCCATGCTGGCGCGCTCTTCCTCGCTGATCTGCTTCGAGACTCCGCCCGGCAGGCCGAACACCGGGTGCGTGGCCCTCCCGCCGACGATCTCCTGGACCTTCTGGCCGTAGGATCTGTGCTTGATGACCTCGGCGCCTATCGGCACGCCGACAGCATCGACCACTCCCAGCACGTTTCTCTTGTTAGAAGGCGCAGACGGTCCCAGCACGAAGTCCGGTGCCGCGAGCGCGTAGAAGTGCGCGATGTGGCTGTGGGTGTACTGGCCCATGTAGAACAGCTCCCTCAGCTTCTTCGCGGTCGGGGGCGGCTCGGCATCGAAAACCGCGTCGAGCGTCTTTGTGCTCGCGAGGTGGTGCGCGGCAGGACAGACGCCGCAGAGCCTGTTGGTCAAGACAGGCAGCTCCATGACATGCCTGCCTATGCAGAACCTCTCGAAACCCCTCAGCTCGGGTATCTGGAGGTAGGCGTTTTCGACGTTCCCCTCGTCGTCCAGGAATATCTCTATCTTGCCGTGGCCTTCGAGTCTGGTGATTGGATCTATCGTGATCTTCCTCTCTTTGGTCTTAACCGGCGTGTCGTTGATTATTGGTCCAGCCATTTGCTCACCCCTTCCTTCTCCCTCTCTCGGTCACAGTCCTCTTCAGCGGAGACTTCGGCAGCGTGAACGCGTAGAAGGTACCCAGCGGGTCCTTCACCTGCGACATCAGTTCCATGATCTGTCCCTCACTTAGCTTTGACTCCGAATCCGTGATGTTCAGGATCGACGACAGCGCGCTCAGCATACTCGAGCCCTGGTCCGTGACGCCCTTCGTCGGCCCCATGCAACCCCTGCAAGGCATCTGAGCGTTCGGGCACATCGCGCCGCAGCCGGCTCTCGTTGCCGGCCCGATGCATATGATCCCTTGGTCGAGCAGACACTTCTTCGGATCAGGTGTGATCTCGTAGGCCTGGTAGATCTTCTCGATTCTCCTTCCCTTCTCGACCCGCTCCCTCTTGCACTCGTCGCAAAGGGTCTTATCGGAAGCGATTACGGTGCCCTTCGGAGGCAGTGGTGCTCCCTTCGTCACATGAGCCGCGACAGCGTCCACTGCCATCGCGATCAGGTTGACCGTTGGTGGGCAGCCTGGCATGAAGTAGTCAACGTCCACGACATCCTCGAGCATCTTTACGGTGTCATAGAACTCCGGCAGCTCCAGCTCGCCTTCCTTGACCTTCACATGCGTCTGAGGCGTCACGAACTCAGGGTTGTCCGTCGATTGCGTGTTCTTGTACACGGTCTCGAATATTTCCTTCTTGTTCGTTACGTTCGCAAGGCCCGGTGTGCCGCCATAGCACGCGCACGAACCGAACGCGATCATGACCACCGACTTCTGTCTGAGCACCTTGGCGATGTGCTCGTTCTCTGAGTTCCTGATGGCACCGTTGTAGAATGAGACCGTTATGGACTTGTCGGGCATGTGCTCGATCTCGTGGATCTTGCCGTCGAACCCTATCGGCCAGAACACCACTTCGGCTATCGCGTGAATGTCCAGTATCTTCGCGTCTATGTCCAGGAGCGCTACGTCGCATCCCCCGCAACCCGCTCCCCAGTATTGTGCGATCTTAATTTTGTCAGCCATGTCTGTTCACCTCTTGTACGGATTATCCCTTCTTCGGTAAGGCCGTGTACTGCGGCGACTGGCCCTTCATTCCCACCTGCTCGACCAGCCTCCACTTCTTGAGCGCGATGATGTGCTTCACGATCTCCTGCTTCGCGATGCCCGTGGCATCGTGGAGCTCGTGGACGGTCCGCGGGCCATCTTCCATCTCCAGCATGAGCAGGTTCCTCTCAAGCTCGACTCCTGCCGCCTTCTGGACGATGAAGCTGTACCTCGCGTCCGTGATCACCTCGCCGAACACGTTCCCGGCTGTGGTCAGCTGCCCCTTCTTGCCAAGGAGCCACCTGACCCTCTCGCCGTCGACGGTCCTCAACGCCGCTCGTATCCTGGCCTCTCGGAGAGACATCCTCATCAACCACCTCCGTGGATGGGGGACGGACCGAGTTCTTTGACGGTGTTCGTGAACTCGATTATGGTCTTCTGGAACTTCTCCCCTTCACCTGCCGAGACCCACTCGAGCCTCAGCCTGTCAGGGTCGAACCCGAACTGCTGGATGAGCATCTTCATCAGGGCCATCCTCCTGCGCGTCCTGTAGTTGCCTCCGATGTAGTGACAGTCCGCCGGGTGGCAGCCTGCGACGAGCACGCCGTCCGCACCCTTCTGGAACGCTCTCATGATGAACTCGGGGTCGACTCTCGCAGAGCACATGACCCTGATGGTCCTGAAGTGCGGGGGCATCTGGAGCCTGCTCACGCCAGCTAGGTCAGCGCCTGCATACGAGCACCAGTTGCAGCAGAAGACCAGTATCTTCGGCTCGAAATGCTCGCTCCCGCCGCTGCCACCGTGTTGGCTCGACTCGTGCGCAGCTGCCGTGCTCATTGCTTCACCCCCTGCTTCGGCTTCTCTTCCTCAAGAGCGGCATCGATCATCGCGTAGATCTGCGAGTCCTTGTAGCCTTTCTGGGTCAGCGCGCCCGCGGGGCAACTGCTGACACAAGCGCCGCAGCCCTTGCACAGGCCAACGTTGACCTCGACGATCTTCTTGTTCGGGTCCTTCTTGTTCGGTTTTACATCCAAGGCCTTGTACTCACAGGTCGGGACGCACATTCCGCAGCCATCGCACAGCTCCTCGTCTATGGCCGCCACGATGCCCTCGGCCTCGAGGGTCGTCTTGGACAGGACGGTCATGGCTCTCGAGACCGCCGCCAGCGCCTGGGCGATGCTCTCGTCCACGAACTTCGGGCCATGCGCCAGCCCCGCAAGGTATATGCCCTCCGTGGCGAAGTCGACCGGCCTGAGCTTCATGTGCGCCTCGAGGAAGAAACCCTCCTTGGTCTGCGGGACTTTGCACATCGGGGCCAGCGTGCCGGCGTCCGGCTGAGGCCTTGTGCCAGCCGCGAGCACGAGGTAGTCCGTCTTGAGGACGATGTCCTTGCCAGTGTCCTCATCCTTGACCGTCACCTCGATCTTCCCGCCCTTCTCCTCGACCTTGGGCTTCTCCTTGTCCTCGAACCTGATGAACTTCACACCCGCGTTCGCGGCTTCCTTGTAGTACTTCTCCCTGAACCCGTAGGTCCTGATGTCCCTGTAGAGCACCCAGACCTTCGCATTCGGGTCCTTCTCCTTGATCTTCTTGGCCGCGCTCATCGTGCCCGTGCAGCACACGCGCGAGCAGTTGGGGTTCTTGTCTTCTCGGGAGCCGACGCACTGGATGAACACATACTCGTTGCCCTTCGCCTCCCCCTTGGAGAGCTTCTCCTTGAACTCGAGCAGGGTCAGCACGTTCTTGTTCTTGCCGTACAGGTACTCGCCCTGGGGCTTGTACTCCTGCCCGCCGATCGCGAGTATCACGGCGCCGTGCTCTATCTGCTCTCCGCTCTCGAGCGTCGTCTTGAAGTTGCCCACGTAGCCGTCGATCATCTTGATCTTCGCGCCCGTGTAGACCGTGATGTTCGGTTCGGAGGTGACCTGCTTGTTGAGCTCTCTGACGAACGCGGCGGGGTCGTCGCCGGACGGCAGGAAGTGCAGCTTCTTGGCATTCCCTCCCAGCTCCTTCTCCCTCTCGACGAGGTGGACCTTCACGCCCTGCTTGGCCAGTTCGAGCGCCGCTACCATGCCTGTCACGCCCCCTCCGACCACCAGCGCCTGCTGATTGACGTTGAGCGTGAGGTTCTCGAGCGGCTCAAGGAGTCTGGCCTTCGCGACCGCCATCCTCACGAGGTCCTTCGATTTCTTGGTGGCAGCCTTGGGCTCGTGCATGTGTATCCACGAGCACTGGTCCCTGATGTTGGCCATCTCGAACAGGTACGCGTTGAGCCCTGCCTCCTTGATGGTGTTCTGGAACAGGGGCTCGTGGGTTCTCGGCGTGCAGCTCGCCACGACGACCCTGTTGAGCTTCAGCTCCTTGACCTTCTCCTTGATCTTCTCTTGCGTGTCCTGAGAGCACGTGTATAGGTTCTGCTCGGCGAACACCACGTTCGGGAGCGTCTTCGCGTACTCCATGACCTCTGGCACGTTCACAACGCCTCCGATGTTTATGCCGCAGTGGCAGACGAACACGCCTATCCTCGCGTCCTGCCCCTCCACGCTTATCTCAGACGGGTATTCCTTCTTCGTCACAAGCGTGTTCCTCGACGCGGAGATTTCGGTGCCCGCTTTCGCAGCAGCTGCCGACGCCTCCGCGACGGTCATCGGAATGTCCTTGGGCGAAGAGAACGCCCCGCTCACGAATATGCCCGGCCTCGAGGTCTCGACGGGCGAGAACACGCCCGTCTGTGCGAAGCCGTCCTCGTTGAGCTTGAACTTCATCACCCTGCTGAGAGTCTCGGCATCGGCCGGAGGTCTGAGCCCGACTGCGAGCACCACGAGGTTGAACTCCTCCTCCTTGGGCTCGCCGTTCTCGACGTACTTGATCTTGAGGTTCTTGGTCTTCGGGTCTTCGGTCACCGCTGCGGCCCTCGATCTCACGAACCTGATCTTGTATTCGTCCTGCGCGCGGTTGTAGTACTCATCGAACTGCTTCCCGAAGGCTCTCATGTCCATGAAGAAGATCGAGGGCTTGATGTTCCCTCCATGCTCCTTCGCGATGATGGCCTCTTTAATCGAGTACATGCAGCAAACGCTGGAGCAGTACTCGTTCCCGCAGTGTTCGTCTCTCGAACCAACGCACTGGATGAAGGCGATCTTCTCCGGGATGTCGCCGTCCGAGGGTCTCAGCACGGTGCCCATGTACGGGCCCGTCGCTGACAGAATCCTCTCGAACTCGATGCTCGTGACGACGTTCTGGTAGACGCCATAGCCGTACTCAGACTTCAGGCGCGCGTTGAATTCGTCGAAGCCCGGCGAGAGAATGATCGAGCCGACCTTGATATCGAGAACCTTCTCCTTCTGGTCATACTCCACCGCTTTTGCCTTGCACTCCTCAGCGCATATGCCGCAGCCGATGCACTTGTCTGGGTCGATGGAGTAGATGAGCGGGACCGCTTGCGGATACCTCACAAAGATCGCCTTGCGCATCTTCGTGTTCTCATCGTACTCGTTCAGCGTCTCGATCGGGCACTTCTGCGCGCAGCTGCCGCAGCCTGTACACTTCTTTGGGTCGACCCTGAACGCCCTCTGCTTCACAGTCACGTTGAAGTTGCCCGCCTGGCCGTCCACGATGGCGATCTCGGCGTTCGTGATCAGATCGATATTGTGGTGCCTGCCCGTGGCGACGAGCTTTGGCGCCATGATGCACATCGCGCAGTCGTTGGTCGGGAAGGTCTTGTCCAGCTGGGCCATCGTGCCGCCGATGCTCGGCTGCTTCTCAACCAGGTAGACCTTGTATCCAGAATCGGCCAGGTCAAGCGCGGACTGCATTCCAGAGATGCCGCCGCCCACTACCATGACCGCGCCGATCTTGTCACTGGCTGCCATCACTGCTCACTTCCGATTTCAATGGTTCTGTACGTGGGTGTGAAGCCCTCCGGGTGGTCCATAGAAAGAAGGTTCTTTTGCCTCAGCACGACTATGTGCCCCAATACTCGATCCGTCGGAACATTCATCTTCTTCGAGAGGTCCTTCACGGACATGGTGTTGTTCTTCGTAAGTAGAAGGATCATTGATCTCTCGAATTCCTCCTTCGTGGCGTTGTACACAATGTCTAGGAGTTTCTCTTTGTCCAGTTTGTCCCCGTAGACATTTCCCTCTTCGACAATCTTCAGCTCATTGCTCACAAGAGCCCTTAGTCTGAAATCACTGAGGGCATTGCGTACCGCCGCCAAACCGTCCATCATCTCTCCTGCGTTGCTTGGGCCAAGTTTTCCAACAACTCCGGTGAAATCTTTGACGAGGTCAGCGAATCGTTGCCCCTCAGATGCACTCACCCATTCAAGTCGCACCCGTCGTGAGTCAAAACCTGTGAGCTCAAGGATCCTTTTTGTAAGGCCAATCTTGCAATCGGCTTGGAGGTTGCCAGTCGCGTAATGGCAATCTCCCGGATGACATCCTCCGATGAGTACACCATCTGCACCTTGAATCAAAGCTTCAATTATGAGGACAGGATCAATCCTGCCTGAGCACATCACGCGGATTACTCTAATATTCGATGGGTACTGGAACCTTGAGACTCCTGCCAAGTCCGCACCTGCATAACTACACCAATTGCAGAGAAAACCGACAATACGAGGTTCGAAGGTCATCTAGGCCCCCTCCTTGACACCATTGATTTCCTTGACGGCGTTCGCAACCTGAGCAATGAGTTGCTCATCAGTGAAACCGGGCAATCGTATGGCCCTCTCCGGACATGATGCAACACAAGTGCCACAGCCCTTGCACAAGATAATGTTGGTCTTCGCAATCCCCTCTGCAGTTTTTTCCATTGCACCGTATGGGCAGATTGTCACGCAAGTACCACAGCCTGTGCATTTCTCTTCGTTCACCTGGGAGACTATTCCTTCAACCTCGTACCAATCTTTCGAAAGAATGGTTGATGCACGTGAGACTGCCGCCGATGCCTGCGCAATGCATTCTTCTATGAATTTGGGTGAATGAGCGAGTCCGCAAAGATAGATACCTTCCGTTGCAAAGTCTACGGGACGCAGTTTCATATGCGCCTCAAGGAAGAATCTATCCTTGCTCAGCGGTACCTTGAGAATCTTCGCTAGAGCCTCATTGTCAGGATTTGGAAGAGTTGCGGCTGCAAGCAATAGTGTGTCTGGTCTCACGACAATATGCTCACCTATGAAATGATCGAACACTTGAACACGCAATTTTCCATTTTCCATTGTTACAGTGGGCAAAGAGTCATCATAGTATCTGATGAACAATACTCCGTTCTCTGCGGCCTTCGAATAGAAATCCTCACGGAACCCATACGTTCGGACGTCTTTGTGTAGGATGTACACATTCGCGGCAGGATTCAACTCTTTTAGCTTGAGTGCATTCTTGATTGTCTCGGTGCAGCATACACGTGAACAGTAGACTCGGTCTTTTGTTCTGCAACCGACGCACTGTATCATTACGATGTTCTTCGTCTTTCTGGCCGCAAGCGGGTCCTTGGCAAGGAGTTCTTCGAATTCCAATTGGGTTACGACCCCGTCATGCTTCCCGTAAAGATACTCTTTCGGCTTGTACTCTACTCCGCCAGTTGCGACGATGATCACGCCAGACTCTATCTTTTCTTCCTTCCCGTTAGTGGTGACAGTGGCAACATAGTTGCCAACATAACCACTCAAACCTTTGAGGAGTGCATTCGTGTGAACATGAATCCTCCCATTGCCTTTTACTCTCTCGATCATTTCTTTCATTTTTTTCTGCGGATCTTCGCCATTCAATGTGTAGTGTACTCGCTTGAGAATTCCGCCCAGCTCTTTCTCTTTCTCAATAACATGGGCTTCAAATCCTTCTTCTGCGAGTTGAATTGCGCAAGTCATTCCAGACGTCCCGCCACCGATTATGATCGCGCTCTTCTTTATCGGAACAGTGATGCGGGGCAGTTGTTCGAGCAATCTCGCCTTTGCTACAGCCATACGAACAAGATCTTTCGCCTTCTTCGTTGCCTTGTCCGGTTCGTGGGTATGAACCCATGAGCACTGGTCACGGATGTTCGCCATTTCGAAAAGATGCATATTCAGTCCTGCCTGGCGAATGGTATTCTGAAATAGTGGTGCATGGGTTCTCGGAGTACACGATGCTACGATTACACGGTTCAGATTATGTTCTTTTATCTTTTGCTTTATTTTCTCGTTGGTATCCTGGGAGCATGTGTATAGATTGTCCTCAGCATAGACAACGTCCGGCAATCTTCTTGCGTATTCTGCGACCTCGGGTACACGCACAACGCCGCCAATATTCGTGCCACAGTGACATACGAATACGCCAATGCGAGCTTGTTGCCCAGCAACGTCGGTCTCCGGCGGGAATATTCGTTCGGTCACAAGTGTGCCTCGGGCACTCGAAATCAAGGATGATGCTCTTGCCGCTGCTCCGCTTGCCTGTGCAACTGAATCAGGAATATCTTTTGGTGCAGCAAATGCTCCGCAGACATATATCCCTGACACGTTTGTATCCATTGGCGCAAAAATGCTCGTATTTGCGAAGCCGTATTTGTTCAGATTGATGCCAAAGACACGGTTCATCCGCTCCGAATCCTTAGGCGGAGAAGTGCCAACAGAAAGAACAACCATGTCGAACTCTTCACTATTGAGATTCTCCCCCTCTTGGTACCAAACAGTCAGGTTCTTCGTTGCTGGATCTTCTTCCACTTTGGCGATGCGGTTGTTCTTGACAAACTTTATGCCATGAACCTCTTCAGCACGGATGTAGTACTCATCGAATTCCTTTCCAAATGCACGGATGTCAAGGAAGAATATGTAGGGCTTCAGGCCGGGCATATGCTCCTGTGCGATTACCGCCTCTTTTATTGCAAACATGCAACAGACTGAAGAGCAGTATGTTTTTCCTATTTGCTTGTCACGCGATCCTATGCATTGGATAAACGCAATTTTCCGAGGAATTTCCCCGTCGCTCGGTCTAAGAGCAAGGCCGCGATAAGGGCCGGTTGCTGACAGCATTCTTTCTAGGTCTAGAGAAGAGACCACGTTCGGATATCTGCCATAACCGTACTCGGGCTTGAGTCTCAGATTGAACTCCTCATAGCCTGGAGCAAGAATGATCGAGCCGACCCTCATTTCAAAGATTTGTTCGTTTTGAGAGTACTCGATCGCCTCAGCTTCACATTGAGTTGCACAGATTCCGCAACCAATGCAGTGTTCCTGATCAATGATATGCGTCGGTGGTATTGCCTGAGGGTATCTCACATAGATGGCCTTTCTGAGCTTCAGGCCTTTATTGTACTCATCAGGCACCTCTATGGGACAGCGCTGTGTGCAAACGCCACAGCCAGTGCATTTGTCCTCCCTTACGCGCCTAGTTCGCTTTCTTGCCGTCACTCGAAAATTGCCCGGAGAACCTTCAACCAACTCGACTTCGGCGTTTGATATTATTTGGATGTTGTGATGTCTGCCTGTCTCCACAAGCTTCGGTGCCATGATGCACATTGCACAGTCGTTCGTGGGGAAGGTTTTATCAAGTTGTGCCATTGCACCACCGATGTTCGAGCTCCTATCCACAAGATAGACTTTGAATCCCGAGTCAGCCAAATCGAGAGATGCTTGCATACCAGCGATACCACCGCCAACTACGAGAACTGCACCAACAGGTTTTTCGGTCATTTCATGCACCTCCTATCCCAACACCTTGCGCGCTTTGATAGAGAGGCGTGGTGCCTTCTATGCGGGAAAGTCTCATCAGATCGCGCTCACCTAGCGTTACAATATGCTGCAGAACCTTTGCTGCAGGTAGATTTAGAGTTGTTGCGAGTTCTCTAACAGAAACTGGTTTGCCAGATGCTGCCAGCAATATGTTTATTCGTGCAAATTCATCATCCATTACTGAATCAAGCAATGCATCTAGGTTCTCTTCGGATATCTTCTTCCCAAAAACATTCCCTTTCTCAGAGAATTCGACATATTTGCCAAGCAGAGAACGAATCCTGAAGTCTTCGACAACATTTTTTGCTGCGAACAGGAGTTTGAGTTTCTTGATGTCAGGTCGTTCTCCACTCACTGGGCTTGGACCGAGCTCGGAGACTTGCGTCGTAAACTCTGTCATGAGTTTTGCAAAGCGTTCTCCTTCAGAAGCACTCACCCATTCGAGCCTCAGGCGCTCAGGCTCGAGGCCGCATTTTGCCAGAAGCTTCTTGACAATCTTTATGCGTTGCTGTGCGTAGTAATTACCCTTGATATAGTGACAGTCACCAATGTGACATCCACCAACAAACACACCGTCTGCACCCTGAATGAACATCTCAAGAACAATATCCGGGTCAACGCGTGCGCTGCACATCACCTTGATGATTCTTATCTCGGGCGGATACTGGTACCTGCTCACGCCAGCCAGATCCGCTCCAGCATAGCTACACCAATTGCACATGAACCCCATGAGTTTCGGTTCGAAAGCCATTCTTCTACCTCCCTATTGTGCCGGACATGAGCCCACGCACACAAATCAGGAAATTGCATTCATCAGAAAGTCTTCGTTCGCAAGTATGACAGCGCAATGCGAAAAGAATGTTTCTTAATATCAGACTCTTTGTTTCTGCATCTACATTAGGTAGTGAACCTTCTGCCATTTCCATGCTCTCATGCTGGACTCTTCCCCAGCGCGGCAGGGTTGAAACGTGTTTCTTGAATAGCCAAGCAGTCCTTATGACATTCACAGTATCCTTCTCGTTTGTCACAGAACCACCTCCTTGATGCCGGCCAGACCTTCAACGATGAGTTGTTCGTCTGTATAGTGTCTCATCGTCATGGCCTTCTCAGGACACCCTGCTCCGCATGCACCGCAACCCTTGCATGCAGCCTCAATCACCTCTGCCTTCATGCCTCTAGGACCGCGTTCCACGGTTATTGCTGAGTATGGGCAAAGCGTTGCACAGATCCCGCATCCGACACATAAGTCTGTATTCACTTCTGAGGCAATTGCCTCAGCAAGAACATACCCCTTGCTGAGAGGTATCGCTGCTCTTGACGCCGCGGCGGCCGCCTGCGTCACGCACTCTGTGATGTCCGCCGGTCCCCTGCAGGTGCCGCAGACATAGAGGCCGTCGGTCGCGAAGTCGACAGGCCTCAGCTTCACGTGAGCTTCCAAGAAGAACCCTTCCTGGCCGAGCGGGACCTTGAGCATCTGTGAGAGTTCGGCCGCATCCGTCTGGGCGACAAGTGGGGTTGACAGGATGACCATGTCGACGGGCATCGCCCTTTCCAGCTTCAGGGTCTCGTGGAAGTAGGCGACCATGAGCTGGTTGCCTTCCATGTGCACCTTGGGCAAGTGGTCAGTCGTGTACCTTACGAATTTGACTCTCTTCTCTCTGGCCTTGTTGTACGTGAGTTCGTGGTCCACACCATATGACATGACGTCCCTGTTGAACACCGTGACCTCGATCTTCTCTGATGGCCCGAGCTTGACCTCTTCGGCCTCGCCTTCCTCGCCCTTTTCCCTGCCGCGCCTTCTCCGCCTTCGCTCGAGTATCTCATCGGTCGCTTTCTTCTCCACCGGGATCTTCTCGACGGCAGTGCCCTGCTTCTCCATGAGGCCGAGCATGTTCTCGTAGTTGTCCACTATGTTGACCGCGTTCTTGATGGCGACATTGCAGCATATGCGGGAGCAGTAGCTCTTGACCTGTCCCCTCGAGCCAACGCACTGGATGAACGCGACATTCTTCAGCTTCGGGAGAGTCTTCTTCTTGCACAGTATCTCGAACTCGGTCAGGGTGACGACGTTCGGGTACTGGTTGTAGCCATAGAGCCCCTCAGGTATGAACTCGAGCGCTCCCGTCGCGACAATTATGGTCCCAACCTTCGCCTTGGTGTCCTCGCCGCCCTTGGTGCCTATGACCACATTGTAGTTCCCGATGAACCCATCGACGCTCTTCATGGTCGAGTTCAGGTGGAGCTTGATATTCTTGTGCGCCTTGACCTTCTCGATCAACGGCCTGATCGTCTCTGTCGCGCTCTTCTCCGTCACATACAGGTTGTTCAGATTCTTGACAAAGCCGCCCAGGTCGCCCTCTTTCTCCACGAGGTGTACAGGGAAGCCCATCTCTGCGATTGAGAGCGCAGCGGTCATACCAGAAACTCCTCCACCGATCACGACACCTGTTGGTGTGACATCGACCTTCACCTCTTCCTGGGGTTCGAGGAGCCTCGCCCTCGCAACCCCCATTCTGATGAGGTCCCTGGCCTTCTTCGTTGCCCTTTCCTTCTCCTTCATGTGCACCCAAGAGCAGTGCTCCCGGATGTTGACGAATGTGAACATGTACTTGTTCAGGCCTGCGGACTCGCAGGTCGCCTGGAAGAGTGGCGCATGAGTCCTAGGGGTGCAGCTCGCGACTATCACTCTGTTCAGATTGTGTTTCTTGATGCCTTCCCTGATAGCGGTCAGGCCGTCGTCGGCACAGGTGTACAAATTGTCTGTCGAGTAGACGACGTCAGGCAGTGTCTTGGCGTACTCCGCAACTGACGGGACATCAACGAACCCACCTATGTTCGTCCCGCAGTGGCAGACGAAAACGCCGATCCTAGGCTTCTCCTTCTGTTCCGCTTTCTTCTCAGCCATCTATCATCACGCTCCTGCCTGCGCGAGCGTTTCGACTGCCTTCGCAGCTGCGCTCGAGCCTTGAGCGACCGATTCGGGGATGTCCGCCGGTCCAGCGGCGTATCCCGCCAGGTATATGCCCGGTACGACCGTCCTGCTCGGCTCCAGGATCCTGTCCGTGGACTCCAGGAAACCGAACTGATCTAGCTTGAGACCGAGGATCTTGGCCAGCTCCGCCGTTTCCTTTCTCGGGACGAGCGCGGTTGCGAGCACGACCATGTCGAACTCCTCGGACTGCTGTCTCCCGCCCACGTCGTAGACCACTATGGGGTTGTGGTTCTCCTTGTTCTCCTGGACGGTCGCATCGGAGTTCACATACCGGACCGCGTAGTCGCGTTTGGCCCTCTCGGTGTATTCGTAGAAACCCTTCGCGCACGCGCGCATGTCCTTGTAGAATATGGCCGACTCCATGTCGTCGTGGTGTTCCCTGGCCAGCATCGCCTCTTTCGTGGAGTGCATGCAACATACTGCGCAGCAGTACGGGCGCCCGATCTGCGGATTCCTCGAACCAACACATTGTATGAACGCCATCTTCTGAGGCCTCTTCTTGTCCGATCTTCTCTCGATGTGTCCGTGAGTCGGTCCAGCGGCGTTGATCATCCGCTCATACTCCATCGCCGTGAAGACATTCGGGTACCTGCCGTAGCCGTATTCCGTCGATGAGGATGGGTCCCAGACGTCGTAGCCCGTGGCTACAATGATCGACCCGACCTCGATTTCCAGAATCTGATCCTTCATCTCGTAGTTGATAGCCTCTCTCTTGCAGGCCTTCTTGCAGTTCCCGCACTTGCCCTTCGTGAGCATTGTGCAGTGCTCCTTGTCGATCGTCATGACTCTCGGAACGGCTTGCATGAAGGGCATGTAGATGGCCTTTCTGTTCGCCAGTCCCATCTCGAACTCGCTCGGTACTTTCGAGGGACACTTTTCGAGGCACTCTCCACAGCCAGTGCACTTCGTCTCATCGACATACCTAGCCTTCTTGAGCACCTTCACCTTGAAGCTCCCTGCCTTGCCCTCGATGCCCGCCACCTCGGCATACGTGATCACATTCGTGTTCGGATGGCTGAAGCAATCGGCCATCTTCGGCGCAAGAATGCAGATCGAGCAGTCGTTCGTCGGGAAAGTCTTGTCCAGCTGAGCCATCCTCCCGCCTATGCTGGGAGTCTTCTCCACCATGTGTACAATAATTCCCTTGTCCGCGAGGTCAAGGGCCGCCTGAATCCCGGCGACGCCTCCCCCGATTACCATCACAGACTTCTCCATTCACAGACCTCCTTGAAACCGCGTAATTTGTCCTGATATGCCTTCCGTCCCACTGTTCACCCTCAAGTTTCCTCTCCGTAAGACCTCATCCGCTTTTATCGTTTCGTTGAACATCACTTCGCCAGGAGGCTCTGCACCTCCTTGCCTGCCTGCACTTCAGTCACCTTGATCTTGAAAGGCGCCTTCTTCTTCTGCACCTCGCGCACGAACCTCTGGCAGTTTGGATACGTGCATGGGGAACACTTCTTGTCCTTGCACGAGAGCTCCACTAGCAAGATCCTCTCCCTGCTGTCCTTGGGGGTCGTCATCGGCTTCTTGACCTCGAACATCTTCGTCATTCGGGTCTCGAAGGGCTTCTTCTTGGGCGTGGACCTCACGAACCTCTGGCAGTTCGGGTAGGTGCATGGAGAACACCTCCGATCCTTGCATGAAAGCTCGACCAGAAGGTATCTTTCCTCGTTCTTCGGCATTTTCTGTTCTTGTGTGGTCATTTCTCTCACCCTTCCCTTTTCTCATTCGAGCGCATCAGCGATGACCACGCTCAGGTCCTTGATCGGTATGTCGATTTGCTCCTTGGGCACCTGGGTCTTGTTCTCGAGCGTGCAGCTCAGGTGTATGAGGCACTTGTAGCAGCCTGTAACCAGGCATTCGGCTCCGGTCTTCTTCGCTTCTGTGAGCCGTTGCACCTGCATCTTGCGAGAGACCTCGTCGCATGTGGCCCATGCGCTCACGCCGCAGCAAAGAGCTTTGTCTTTCGTGTTCTCCATCTCGACGATCTGCGTTCCCTCGGACGCCTTGAGCGCGTTCCGCGGCGGATCGTATATGCCGAGGTGTCTGCCCAGCCTGCAGGAGTCTTGGAATGTCAGTTTCTTGTCTCCCTTCTTGAACTTCAGTTTTCCCTCCTGTATGAGGTCATCTATGAGTTCGGAAATGTGCACCATCTCGAAGTCGAAATCCCCCAGCAGGTCCTGGTAGTCAAGATTGAATGTTCGCAAGCACTCGGGGCAGGAGAACACGACCTTCTTGGCTCCGGAGGCCTTGATCATCTCGACGTTCTTCTTCATCAGCTTCTGAAGATTCGCCTCGTCCCCCGTCCAGTTGAGATCGTGTCCGCAGCATACCTCGTCGCTGCTGACGGCCGGGACAATACCCCCCCTGTTCATAATCTTTACTGCCGCCTGGGGGACCCCAGCAAGGGCCAAAGTCTGCCTGTCCTTAAAGATCGAATCGAAGTAGGTGACGCAGCCCGTGAAGTAGAACACCTCGCCCTTATCGGCGACTTTCAGCTCGGGCTTGAGCCAAGTGAGTCTGTTCTGCTTGAGGCTGCTGTTTGCCTGGATTCTCATGACCGCCTGTATGAGGCCGCCCTGGGAGCATACAGGCACATTGTTGAACTCCACCGCCTTGTTCCGCATGTCGCGGATGAATCCTGAGTAGTCTACCTTGTACGGGCACATCGAGTTGCACTGCTCGCATGTGACGCAGGTCCAGATATCCTTGTTCGTAGCGACATTGTCCACCATGCCCTCCATCGCCTTGAGGACGATGGTTCTCGGAGCGAAGTTGGGGTTGTACTTCGCCACGGGGCAGACGGTCGTGCATTTCCCGCACTCCACGCAGTCGAATGCGCCCGTGTCTTCGATGATCTGGGTCATGATTTCCTTGATCTTCGACGGATCGCCCTTCTTCTTGCTCTGCGTCTTGGGCAAGGGGTTCGGCCCGAGCGCTCTGATCTGCTCGGTGAACTCCTTCATCGTCTGAGCGAACTTCTGTCCTTCCGAGGCGGAGATCCACTCGAGTCTCATTCGGTTCTTCCCGACTCCGAGCTTGTCGAGCACTTCGGCCGTGAAGGCCATCCTTTTCTCGGCCTCGACATTCCCGGAGATGTAGTGACAGTCACCGATGTGACAGCCCGCTATGAGCACACCGTCGGCACCTAGCTCGAGAGCTTTGAGCACGAAGTAGGGCTCGACCCTGCCTGAGCACATCACTCGGATGATTCTAGCATTGGGCGGGTACTGCATCCTCGAGACGCCTGCGAGGTCTGCGCCGGCATACGAGCACCAGTTGCAGCAGAAGGCCACGATGCTCGGTTCGAACTTCTGGTCGCTCATGCCTTCGCCTCCTCCTTCTCGAGGTCTTTGGAGAGACAGGCTTCTATCATGGTCAGGATCTGCTCTGTCTTGAAGTGCTTCGGCCGGATGGCCCTTGAACAGCACGCGACTGCGCACGAGCCACAGCCCTTGCAGAGCGCCTCGTTGATCCTTGACTTGAACACGCCCGGCGAGACCTCCTCGATTCTGGGAGCCTTGTACTCGCAGATCTCCTCGCACCTGCCGCAGGCGATGCACTTCTCCTCGTCGACGACGCTGACGACGCCCTCAGCCTCGATGAACTCCTTCGAGAGGACAGTGTTGACCCGCGCGGCTGCTGCCAAGGCCTGTGATACGCTCTCGCCTATCAACCTGGGAGAGTGCGCCAGCCCGCACAGGAAAATGCCGTCCGTCGCGAAGTCAATCGGCCTCAGCTTCATGTGCGCCTCTAGGAAGTAGCCTTCCTTGGTCAAGGGCACCTTCAGCATCTTCGCAAGCTCGGTGTTGTCAGGGTTCGGGTGGACGGCCGCGTTCAACACGAGGTAGTCCGCCTTGATCTTCACTGGCTGTTCGATGAACTGCTCATCGACATCGACATAAAGATCGTGGCCCTTCGCCTGAACCTTCGGAGGCGCCGACGGATCATATCTGAGGAATATCACTCCTAGTCTCGCCGCCTCGTTGTAGTGTTCTTCCGCGAACCCGTAGGTGCGTATGTCGCGGTAGAGCACGAAGACGTTGGTCTTCGGGTGCTCCTGCTTGATCTTCACTGCATTGGCCATCGCAGTCGAACAGCAGATGCGGGAGCAGTTCGGGTGTTGGTCATCTCGCGAGCCGACGCATTGGATGATCACCACATTGTTGGCCTTGAACTTCTTGTGAGCGAGCAGCTCCCCTAGCTCGGTCTGCTTAATCACCTTTGAATTCTTGCCATGGAGGTATTCCGTGGGATCGTACTCGATGGCTCCGGTCGCGACCACGATGGCGCCATGCTTGACCTTCTCTCCACTCTTTAGCGTGGTCTCGAAGTTGCCGATGTATCCCTTGACTTCCACTAGCTGGTCGCCGAGGTGAAGCTTGACATTCTTGTGCTCCTCAAGCTCCTTCTTCAACCTGCCGAACGTGTCTTGGGGATCGATTCCGGAGAGAGTGTGGTAGATCTTCCTCAGGTGTCCTCCGAGCTCCTTCTCCTTCTCGACAAGGTGGACCTGATAGCCGGCATTGGCAATCTCGAGAGCGGCTGACATACCACTGAGCCCTCCGCCGATCACAAGCGCGATGGGCGTGACTGGTATCTTCGGCTGGGGCAACGGTTCCAGAGTCGCCGCCTTTGCCACAGACATCCTCACAAGGTCCTTGGCCTTCTCGGTCGCCTTTTCAGGCTCGAGCCTGTGAACCCACGAGCACTGGTCTCTGATGTTCGCCATCTCGAACAGGTATTTGTTGAGGCCAGCCTCACGGCAGGTGTTCTGGAAGAGCGGCTCGTGCGTTCTAGGCGTGCAGCTCGCGACCACGACTCTGTTGAGGTCGTGCTTTTCGATCATTTCCTTGATCTTCTTCTGAGTGTCGCCCGAACATGTGTACAGGTTCCTCTCCGTGTAGACGACATTGGGAAGCTTCGATGCATATTCCAACACTTCAGGAACGTTCACGACCGATCCGATGTTGATGCCGCAGTGGCAGACGAACACTCCTATCCTCGGCTCCTTGCCAGCGACCTCCTTCTCTTTGGGGTACTCTTTCTTCTTGACCAGCTTTCCCCTCTCTTTCGAGAGCATCGCGGCAACCTTCCCTGCCGCGCCGCTCGCCTGGGCGATCGAGTCGGGGATGTCCTTCGGGCCAGAGAACGCCCCGCAAACAAAGATCCCTGGCACCGAAGTCTCCACCGGAGTGAGCTCGTCGGCTTCGCAGAAGCCGAACTTGTTGAGTTGAATGCCCATCAGCTTCGCCGTCGCCTCAGCCGACGCGGGTGGTCTCGCGCCCGCGGAGAGGACGACCATGTCGAAGGTCTCTTCTTTGATCTCTGAACCTTCGTGGTAGTGGATCATAAGGTCGTGCGTTTTCGGGTCTTCCTGGACCTTCGGAACTCTTGTGTTCCTCAGCACCTGGACGCCGTACTCGTTCTCCGCCCTGTGCAGATACTCCTCAAATTCCTTGCCGAAGGCTCTGGTGTCCATGAAGAATATCTTGGTTCTCAGTCCAGGGACGTGTTCCTGGCCTATGACGGCCTGCTTCAGGGCGGCCATGCAACAGTAGGATGAGCAATAGGTATTGCCCGTCTGCGCATCTCTCGAACCGACGCATTGGACGAATGCAATCTTCCTCGGCACATCACCATCGGACGGCCTGATCACATGCCCTTCAGTCGGGCCAGATGCACTCAGCATCCGCTCGAACTCGATGTTCGTCAGCACATTCGGATAGACACCATGCCCGTACTCGATTTTCTTGGATGCTTCGAAGACGTCGTAACCCGGGCTCAGTATGATGGAGCCAACCTCGATCACCTCTTCCTTGTCTGGTTCCATCGAGTATTGTATCGCCTTCGCCTCGCAGAATTTCTCGCAAACGCCGCAGCCGATGCACAGACCTTTGTCTATCGTGTACACAAGGGGAACGGCCTGCGGGAAAGGCACATAGATCGCCTTTGTCGGGGCCATGTCCCTGTCGAACGGGTTTGCGCCTTCTACCGGGCAGTGTTCCGCGCACACACCGCAGCCAGTGCACTTCGATTCATCGATGTATCTTGAATGCCTCGTCAAAGTGACCTTGAAATCACCCGCCTTCCCCTCGACCTTCTTGAGCTCCGCATGCGTGACCATTGTGATGTTCTCGTGTCGGCCAGTCGCGACGAGTTTCGGGGAGAGTATGCACATTGAGCAATCGTTGGTAGGGAAGGTCTTGTCGAGCTGGGCCATCGTGCCACCGATGCTCGGGCTTGTCTCCAGGATGTAGACCTTGTAGCCGGAGTCCGCCAGGTCGAGAGCCGCCTGCATGCCTCCAGGGCCGCCGCCCACGACCAGAACTGCCCCCACGGTCTTGTCCTCAGGCATCCTCTTCCACCTCCTTCGCGATAGGTCCAAGCCTCTCCAGCTCGGAGACCATCTTCTGGACAGTGCTCGCGAACTTCGACCCTTCAGACCCTGCGATCCACTCAACTCTAAACCTCTGAGGCTCTATCCCAGCGTCTTCGAGGAAGGATTCGAGGAAATCGCCCCGCATCGCAGTCTTCTCGTTCCCGTTGATGTAGTGGCAGTCCGCAGGATGGCAGCCCGCGACTATGACGCCATCCGCCCCGAGCGCGAACGCCTTGAGAACGAATGCCGGATCCACCCTGCCAGAGCACATCACTCTGATGATCCTGACATTCGAGGGATACTGCAGCCTGGTCGTGCCCGCCAGATCGGCGCCTGCGTAGGAGCACCAATTGCAGCAGAACGCCACGATCCTCGGCTCGTAGGCCTCCTCCGGATCCGTCCCCTCGACCGCTTCGACCTTCGGATCCATCTCACATTCCCCTGAGCTTTCTGAGCAACGAATGAGCGGAAACGTGATGCGTATCGAACCCGAGCGAGATCGGGTCGATGCCCATGGACAGTGCTTGCAGCTGGGAGACGTGCATCACTGGTATGCCGTCCTTCGAGAAGGTCTTCTGAGCGTTGTCGAACTGGAGGAGGCAGAAGGGGCAACCGGTCACTATGCAGTCTGCTCCCGCAGCGGCGATGTTCGTGCACTTGTCCTGGGTGAGCGAGTTCGCGAGCTCGACTACGTGCGACCTCACCCCGCCACCGGCGCCGCAGCAGTCGAGTTTGTCCTCGTAGTCCACGCTCGTGCCACCGCATGCTTCTACGATGTTGTCGATCATGATGGGATTGTTCGGATCTTCAAAAGTCGTGCGCTCGGTCGGCCTGAGATAGTGGCAGCCGTAGTGGGCCGCCACCTTGATGTTCTTCAGCGGGCGACTCGCCTTTGCCTTGATCGCATCCATGCCCACGTCGTTGGCCATGACCTCGACGTAGTGCCGGACCTTGACAGGGTCGAAAACCTTCCTCTTGCCCTCGTTGGATTTCTGGGGGATGCCGGTGTACTTCTTGCCGATCTGGGCAAGGACTCTGTTCACTTTCCCCATGGCCTTTGGGTCCTGCAGGGACTCCGTCGCCTTGAGCAGAGATGCAAGACAGCCATTGCAGACCGTGAGCACCTGCCTCCGCTCGTCCTGGGCGAGCACGAGGTTCCTAGCGGCAAGGAGCAACCACGTGTCCTTGTCTGTTGAGTAGAATATCCCTGGGACCGGGCAACAAGAGAACTCCGGATGGTCCTTCACGTCGAGGTTGAAGCCGTCCTTTCCCATGACCCACCTGATGGCATACTCAACACCTGGGTACCTGTTCGGTATGACGCATCCGAAGAAGTAGACGTACGAGTTCACGCCTTCACCTCCTCCTGGATGCCTATCAGCTTGTCATATTTCGTGGCGCGGATGAGCACCCCGATCTCCCTGATGACCTTGCCGAATTCCGGATGCTCAACGCCTATCTTGCCGAGGCCGAGCTCCTTTCTGATCTTGTCAATTTCGGGGTCCGGTTTCACGCTCTGGCCGTATTTGACAAGGTTTGTCGCTGCGATCTTGATGAACGGCGGGATAATACCCTCTCTCACAGCGATGTGCCTGAGCGCTATCATGACCTCTGCGGGGTTGAGGTCCGCAGGACAGTGCTCGTAACATCGGTAGCACGTTGCGCAGACCCATCTCGTCCCAAGGGTGTACTTCTTGAGCCCGAACTGACAGCATTTGATTATGTTCCTCGTCTTGTAGTCTATCTTCAGGCTGATGGGGCATACGCCGGTGCAGTTCCCGCACTGAAGACAGGTCATGACGTCTTTGCCGCCATATTTGCGGATGAGCTTCGGGAAGTCGGGATCGAGCTGGGACTCGTCGATGACCTTCTCCTCGATCAGCTGCTCATGCAGGCCGCCGATGAAGGTCTTCTCCACTTCTCCCATCACGACACCTCCGCTTCGGCTTTCTTCTTGCCGCTCGCGCTCTTGCCGTGGACAAGGGCTGCCTGCAGCTCAGAATAGATCTGCTCGTCCGTGAACTGTCTGGTGATGATGGCCTTCTGTGGGCACGAGGCCGCACAGGTGCCGCAGCCGTGACAGAGCGCTTCGATGACGTGTGCCTTCGTCCCGCCTTTCGAGCCCTGGACCATCTCTGGTGCCCCGTAAGGACAGAGCTCCATGCACAGTGCACACCCCGCGCACAGATCCTCGTTCACGAAAGCCGTCAGAGGCTCGACGGTGACCTTCCTCGCGAACATCGGGGCTGCTGCTGACGAAGCCGCCGCCTTTGCCTGAGCGATGCTGTCCGGGATGTCCTTCGGGCCCTGGGCACAGCCAGCGATGAAAATGCCGTCCATCGCTGTGTCAACCGGTCTCAGCTTCGGATGAGCCTCTGCAAAGAAACCGTCGGGGGAAGTGGTCAAACTCAAGATCTTGCCTATTCTCTTGCTTCCCTCGGAGGGAAGCAACCCCGTGGACAACACAACCAGGTCGAACTCCCTCTCCGTGATCGCGTTCAGAAGGGTCTCCTCGGCCCTAATCTTGATCGCCTTCGTCTTGGGATTCTGGCTCAGCTTCGCCGGCCTACCACGGATGAACTCGACCTGGTACTCTTCCCTTATCCTGTGGTAGAGTTCCTCGAAGCCCTTGCCGAACGCCCTGATGTCATTGTAGTAGATCGCGATCTCCGTGTCCGGTTCGTGCTCCTTGATGATCTGAGCGTTCTTGATCGCGTACATGCAGCAGACGCGCGAGCAGTAGTTGTTCCCAATTTTCTTGTTTCTCGATCCGACGCATTGGATGAAAGCGACCTTCTTCGGCGGCTGTCCGTCCGACGGCTTGACCAAATGCCCTCCGGTCGGCCCAGATGCATTGACGAGCCTCTCCAGTTCCAGGGCAGTGATGACATTGTCGTATTCCCAGTACTTGTACACGCCCTTCTTCATGGGGACGTAGGTGTCGTAACCGGTGGCGACTATGATTGTGCCGACCTTGATGTTGACGATCTCGTCCTCCATCTTGTGGTCGATGGCGTTGTTGGAGCAGGCCTTTACACAGAGCAGGCACTTGCCGGTCTTGAAGTGCGTGCAGTGCTCTTTGTCGATCGTGTATTTCAGGGGCACTGCCTGAGGGAACGGGACGTAGACCGCTCTTCTCTGGCCGAAGCCTAGGTCGAACTCGTTGTCGACCTTGATCGGGCAGACCTCCGCGCACAGTCCACATCCGACGCATTTGTCCTCGTGGACGAATCGAGCCTTGCGTCTCACTTTGACTTCAAAGCTGCCTATGTACCCCTTGACCTCCTCCACCTCGGAGTATGACAGAAGAGTGATGTTCGGGTTCCTCGAGAGTTCGACCATCTTCGGGGCGAGTATGCAGATGGCGCAGTCACCGGTCGGGAAGGTCTTGTCGAGCTGGGCCATCTTGCCGCCGATGCTCGGCTGCGATTCGACCATGTACACCTTGAAACCCATGTTGGCCAGGTCGAGCGCTGCCTGGATGCCAGCCACCCCTCCGCCGATCACAAGCGAGGAGGGCTCGACAGGGACTTCCCTCGCTTCGAGAGCTTCGAGCTTCGCGGCCTTCGCGACACCCATCCTGATCAGACCCGTGGCCTTCTCGGTCGCCTTCTCCTTCTCGTGCGAGTGGACCCAGGAGCACTGCTCTCTGATATTGACCATGTGAAGAAGATACGGATTTAGACCAGCTTGCTGGATACATTTCCTGAAGGTCGGCTCGTGGAGCCTCGGCGAGCATGCCGCAACGACCACCCTGTCGATTTTGTGCTCCTTGATCGCCTTGATGATCTCTTCTTGGCCGAGGTCTGAGCAGGTGTACTTGTTCTCTCTTGCCACGACCACGTCGCCGAACTTCTCAGCGGCCGCCCTTACCTCGCCGCAGTCTACCACCCCAGCAATGTTGCTGCCACAGTGACAAATGAAAACACCTATCCTTGGTCGGGTGGTGCTCGGGTGTTCTCCTTCTGATTTGGGTGATGCAGTGTCCTTTTCCTGCGGTGCGGGTGCGGTCATGGCCCACCTCCCTCAATACAGGCTAGACGATCCTAGACCGGCTCGAGTGACCCCGCGGAAGGACGCCGAACCACGCCGTCTGGCGCATCCACTCGGCCCATTTTTGGTCTGCATTCAAGGATAGATAAGGCCCCCCCTAAATAGGTTTCGATAATGAATTGCGAAAAGCGAAGGATGAGTTGCGATAATCGTAAACCTCCACGCGGAGCATGTAATATTTCCTGCGGATATCCTTCCCGATATTCGAAAATCGAACAATGGGCGTTTTCTAGAAGTCGTCATTTCGGAAGGCCCACAAAACGAATTCAGACAGTGGGACTCCGGACATCTCAGGTGGGCATCTCAAGTGGCTCCAGCAACCCTCGTCGCTCACCCTGGTTCTGTCAATCGTTAACCAGGGATTGCGCGCTATATCCATCTATCGTGACATGGCCTGTTTCTTCAGGTATCGGTAGGAGATGTGGCAGTTGCCCTCTCTCGACACCATGCAGGGTCCCACAGGCGTGTTCGGGGTACATGCCCTCGCGAATAGAGGACAGTCTTCGCTCCTGAGGATCCCTCTGAGCATCTCGCCGCATCTGCACCCCTTGGCCTCATGGTGCTCCCGCGAGTGCACGGGTCTCAGAAGATCCTCGTATGTCTTTCGAGCGTCATGTTGCTCGAACCTCTTCTTGATCTTCAGCCCGCTTTTCGCGATGACTGGGAACCCTCTCCAAGGCACGTCCGAAACGTCGAAAGCTTCCTTCATGGCCTTGATGGCCGCCGGATTGCCTTCCGAGCGCACGACCCGTGTGTACTCGTTCTCGACTTCGGCCCTTCCCTCCTGGACCTGCTTCGCGATCATGTACACTCCCATCATGAGGTCAAGCGGTTCGAAACCTGCCACCACCTGGGGCATGTGATACTTCCTCGACAGGAACTCGTAAGGCTTCGTGCCGATGATGGTGCTGACATGGCCGGGTTCGATCATGCCATGCAGCCTTATCTCGCCCATTTTGGCGATTGCTTCGAGCGCGGGCGGCACGGTCCTGTGGCAGCTGAGGACCGAGAAGTTGGGGGGTGGACCCGAGAGCAGAGCGGATGCTGTCGTCGGTGCGGTGGTTTCGAACCCAATCGCCATGAAGACGACTTCCTTTTGGGATTTCTTGGCCAGCTCTATCGCGTCGTCGATTCCAAAGACAACCCTTATGTCCGCTCCGTCCGTCTTCGCGTCGTTAAGGCACCCCCTTTCTCCTGGAACCTTCATGACATCTCCGAACACGGTGATCGTCAGGCCGGCCTTGCTCAATGCCAGGATTTCTTCGATCTCACCAGGCGGCGTCACGCACACCGGGCATCCTGGTCCTTGACGGACGTCTATTCCGACCCGTCTGAACTCGCTGTCCAGACCGAATCTGATCAGGGTGTCCTGATGAGTGCCGCAGACGTGCATGAGCGTAAGCTCGAGGTTCATCTCCTCAAGTCTCTTCATGATCATCCGGGACATCTCTTTGCTCCTCAGCCTAAACATCGGGCACCACCATCCGGATGTTTCTCACCAAGCATTCCCTGCCCTCGACGATCTTTGCGGCGGAGTGGCATTTTGGGCACTCTAGTATGGGCACCGAACTGTGAGGCGTGTCTTCTGCGATCATGATCTTCCCCTCATAGCCGCATGAGTCGCACTTGATTCTGCCCTTGATGGTCCGGATCTCAAGCTTGGATCCTTGCAGGATCGTATCCTTGGAGAGGACCTCGTATGCGAATCTCAGCTGCTCTTGCCCGAGCATCGTGAACTCGCCGATTTCAAGGTCTACCTGCTCGACCTTGTGAGCATCCCTTCTCTTTGCCTCTTCAAGAACACTATCCACGATCTGTGTCATGACCGAGAACTCGTGCATCGTCAGGCTCCTGTTTTCTCCAGGTCGAGCATCTGCTTGAATATCTCGAGCGTCTTCTCGGCCTCCTCCCTGTCGAGGACCTGGATCGCGTACCCCGCATGCACTATCACGTACTCGCCGACCTTGACATCGACCAAGCTGATGTTCGCCTTCCTGCTCACTCCGCCGTAGTCGACGGTGGCCGTGTGGCCGTCAATCGATTTCACCTCAGCGGGTACTGCTAGACACATCGAATCGCTCGTATGAAGGGCATGATGATAAATCTTTATGCTAACAATGCGCCAGCAATCGCGTTTTGGCCCGTGGATATGCCCCCATCGCCGTTGGACACGCGCTCGTGCCCGACGAACTCCAGCCCTCGCTTCTCGACAGCCTCCTTGACCCATGCCGTGATCGGGGCGCTGAACGAGACCCCGCCGCTGAGCCCGACTTGTCTGAGGTCGTTCTCTTCAGCGAAGTCGCATGCTCTGGCGGCGAGCGCTCGCACCAATCCTAGAACGAATGAGACGGCTGCGTCCGCCTTCTGCGAGTCCGACTGGGGACGAATCTCCAGGAGCTGGTCGAACATCTGGAGCGTCTTGGCGTACTCTACACCATCTTTGCGTCCGATCTCAGTCTCGAATCTCGTGGTCGGCTTCCCCTTCTCGAGCCATCTCTCGAGCTTGATCGCCGGTTCCCCTTCGTAGGTCCTCTTGCAGCAAATGCCCAGAATGCACGAGACCGAGTCCAGCACCCTGCCCATGCTGGAAGCCGTGACGCTCTTATCGATCATCTTCGAATAGAGGTCGGCGTCAGTGTTGTCGATCAGAGTGGGCGTCCTTCCCAGCTTGAGCTGGATCGCAGTGACGACTCGTTTCGGATCGATTACCGCCTTGTCACCTCCGAGCAGTGGAACGCCTTCGAGGGTTCCGAGACGCCTGTACTCCGCGAAATCCGCGAGAAGTGTTTCGCCTCCCCAAGATGTACCATCGTCCCCGTAGCCAGTGCCATCCCATGTGAGGCAAACCAACGGCCCCGATATCCGTCTGTCGATCTTGAGTGAGGCTGCGTGAGAGTGATAGTGTTGCGTCTCGATCATCCTGCAACCATACTCTCTGGACAGTCTCCTCGCGACTATCCTGGTGGAGTATCTGGGGTGTTTGTCCATGCCGATCGCCTCGACGTCCTTGGTGCCCAGAAGGGCACCCAGATGATGTATCGCGTCGTCGAGGTACTGCAGGGTTGGATACTGCTGTGATTCACCTACGTACTGCGTCAGAAATATCTCGCCGTTCCTGGAGATCGAGCCCGTGACGTCCCACTGTGCCCCGACGCCGATTACGACGTGCTTGTGGTTGGCTTCAAGAGGCAGCGGGACGAACCCTCTCGATTTCCTCGTGAAGTTGGCCCTTCCAGAATTGACCTTGACCACAGAATCGTCGCAACGGTGGATTATCCTCCTGTTGTGCATCAGATAATAGTCGAGCCCGAGGTCGAACGCCTTGCCGTTCTCGATAGCCATGGGCTCGCCCGGTGGGTTCGCGGAGGTCATGATCACACCGTCGGCCTTCAGATGATGAAAAAGAAGCAGATGAGCTCCCGAGTAGGGCAGCATGACACCGAGGTTCCCCAAACCCGGAGAGACCTTCTCTAGCTTCGAGTACGCGTCCTCCCTTTTGTGAAGCAGTACGATTGGTCTCTGGGGGGATGTTAGGAGCCGCGACTCAATCTCGTTGGCAGACGCGTACTTCATGGTGGTCTCGAGGTTCCTCATCATGACCGCGTACGGTTTGTCTCCTCTCCGATACACCTTCCTCAACCGCGAGGCGTTTTCGAAGGTGCATATGATGTGCATGCCTCCCCATCCTTTGAGAAGCCCCACATAGCCCTCGTCGATCTTCTTCGCGAATTCCTTGAACGCATCGCCCTTGATCTCACGCTTTTCTCTATCATATAACGTGTACCTAGGACCGCACGCGGGACAGGAAATCGTTTGTGCGTGGAACCTCCGGTCCTCAGGCGAAGCGTATTCCTCGGTGCACGATGGGCACATCGGGAAGTCCGCCATGCTTGTCCTGGCACGGTCGAAAGGGAGATCTGCAATGACGGTGAACCTCGCACCGCACTCTGTGCAGTTGGTGAACGGGAACAGGTTCCTCTTGTTCCTGGAATCGCTGAAATCGTCGACACAAGAAATGCATATGGCCGTGTCGGTGGGTATCAATGAGACGCGCGCTCCGTCGTGGCTCTGGGCGATCGAGAAATCCTCCAACTTCTCTTCGACATCTTCGAACTCCGCACGGTCGATTCTCGCGAGTGCGGGGAGCTCTTCTTTGAGCCTTTCGAAAAATCGCTCGCCGTCCTTGTCGACATGTATCTCGACATTCGAGCCGTTGTTCAGCACATAGCCCTTCAGCCCCATCGCTTTCGCGACCCTGTAGACCGTGGGCCTGAAACCTACGCCTTGGACAATTCCGTAGACAGTGATCTTCATCAGTCTGTCCTCTAGAGCCCGAGAGCCCTGGCTAGCTCGTCCATGCCCTTGCCTCGCCTCGCATCCATCATGATGATTTTGGCGGCAGGGTTGGTCCTTCTGGCGTCCCGTTCGAGTATCTTCGGATCGACCTCCATCGCCTGGGCGAGGTCGACTTTGTTTATCACAATCACATCGGAGAAAGCGAAGATTGCCGGATGCTTCCTGACCATATCGTCACCCTCGGTGACGCTGATGACGACCACTCGCTTGTGAGACCCCACTGGGAAATCGACGGGGCAGACGAGGTTTCCGACATTCTCGATGAACAGGTAGTCGATCTTGTCGAGCGGAAGGTCCTCAAGCGCATGGTCAACGAGATGGGCGTCGAGATGACATTCTTTGCCCGTGTTGATGTTCGCCGCCGGAATCCCATGCGAGACGAACCGTTGATAGTCATCGTCGCCTGAGACATCCCCTGCAATCGCGGCGGCTCTCTTCCCCTTGGACTTGAGGATCTCCGTGAGTCTCTCAATGATCAAGGTCTTGCCCGACCCTATTGCCCCGAGAAAATCGAAAGCGGTGATGCCATGCGCCTCGAGGTGTCTCTTGTTCTCACTTGCGATTCTCCGGTTCTCGGATAGTATGTCCTTCTCGAGATCGACCGTCACGACTTTGTGCATTCGGCTGGGAATCGGGCCAGTCGTGTTAAGCCTTTCGCCCAAACTGGGAGAAGAACTCCTGGGCGCATCTCCAATCCCGCTCTTCTGGAACGAATCCTTAAATAACCACCAGATGGGTGTTGTTATGCGTGGAAATGGCATCGGGAAAGCCCTCTGCCGCACTGGGAATCCTTGCAGTCCTGCTCATGTCATCTGTTTCTGCTCAAGGGACGCTAGTTGACCTCTCCGACGAACACATATCGTTTGAGATCCCGGCGAACTGGTCATACGAGCGGGACTTCGACTTCGACGGCATAACCTGCGACGTCTTGATTCAAGGGCCGGGCGTTGCGCTTGTAGGTTTCCTCATGATTGCACCTTGGCCTGGAGCGGTTACCAACGCCACTCTTTATTCTGAGATGAAGTATGTTTTGGAGGGTTTCAGGAACGATCCAGAATACACTTTCGTGACCGTGCTGTCCGCTCCTCGCAACGTCACGACAAACGGGAACTTGGCAAACGACATGACGATGCGGGCCACCAGCTCTGGGAGCACTCTTCGGTATAGATCGGTTATGTTTGCGAGCCACGAGTGGAATCGCGGGTATGCGCTCGGATTCATTTGCGAAGACTCAGACTACTCGACCTACTCGTCAGAAATCCAATCCGTCACATATAGCGTCAATATCGATCAGAAGGAGCCTTCAAGAGGTCTTTCGACGGTGGTTGTGGTCGGGATTGTGGTCCTTATCGTGGCCACTGTGGTTATTGTCGCGGCGATATTCCTCATGAGGAGCAAGGGGCGGGAGCCTTCATCCACGATGCTTCCTCCATACCTGCCCCCTCCGCCGACGCCCTATCAACCGCCCTTCGACCCTAATGCGCCACCGCCGCGGGATTGGCCGCCGCGGAATCTCTAGATAAGGCGATACGAGCAACAGTCAAGAAACAAACAGGTAATATATCAGCAGTCTGATTTGGGGGGTACTCGATTCGAGTCAGTATCGAATCGTAAGGCCGTTCTCGCACGGCCAAAAGAGGGGAGGAACGAAGTCAAATGATCGATATTGAGAATGAGCGAGGCAGGCGGGGCCATCTAGTCCTGCTGACTGTGTTTGTTGCTGCCATCATGATCGCAACCGCGTTCGTGGTCGTGGGGCAGGTCGTGCAGCGTTCCCGGGCGGAGATGCTGTCCGACGTGCCGCTGCAGTGGCAGAGATATGTGAACGCAGCGCTTGAGAGAGGCGACATCCCAGACGATGCGTCTTCCGCGCAGGTCAGAGATTGGCTGGCGGACCGCGTTGCTGGCATGAGCGATAAGGTGAAAAGCAGCTGGGTGAACCCATTCAGCGCCAAGAAGGTCGCTGAGAGAGAAGCTGCTTCAGGCGGCGCAGCCGAACCGCCGGCGGTGAGTGGAACCGGCAAAATCCTGGTTGTATTGCTGGAATTCGCCGGCTCGGACACCTACAAGGGAGTCACGTATACGGGTCCGTTGCACAACACCATTCCGCAACCGCCTGCAGAGAACAATGTGGACTACTGGAGATCTGATTTCAGCCCTGCGCACTACAAGAACCTGCTGTTCGGAAAGAAGAGCGGGTCACTCGCCAATTACATGAAGGAACAATCAGGCGGGCTATTCACCGTTGACGGCTATGTGACCGACTGGGTTCAGATCAAAGACCATTCACAGTGGTACTACGGAGCCGACAGCCGCACGGGCGGTGAGGGTTCCGACGACCTAAACGGTCCCACATGGCGTATAGCCATCGATGCGGCGAAGGCGGCTTACGACCAGTATGGTATGTCCATCCCGTGGTATGAATACGACGCGAACAAGGACGGATGGATAGACAGCCTGATGGTCATCCGTGCAGGACAGGAGCAGGACCCGGGACCTGCATGGTATATCTGGGGTCACAGCTGGTTCGCGAACTGGCCGAACGGGTACGAGATTGCACCGGGCCTGAAGGTGGGTCCATACACCTGCGAAGCTGAAGACGGCACCCTTGGCCTGTTCGCACACGAGTACGCTCATCAGCTAGGCTTGCCAGACGAGTACGACAGGACCTACATCGGAGAGAGCTCGACAGGATTCTGGACACTCATGTCGTCCGGAATGTGGGGCCCTGGTCCGACGCCGGATGGACGGTGGGCGCTGGGCGTTTCGCCTGCCCACATGAACGTGTGGAGCAAGTACGTCCTTGGCTGGGAGAACGGAGCCACAGTCTACTTCGACTATTCTGGTATGAGCCCTGTGAGCGGTGTCGTCAGTCTGTCTCAAGCTGAAGGAAAGCTCGGGATCCGAGCTGTCAAGGTCGAGCTGCCGAAGAAATCAGTCACGTTGCCTTTGCCAAGGCCGCATTCAGGGACGGATCAATGGTACTCTGGGTACAAGCCTGACGTGACCGATGTCATAGGCGGCGAATGGTCTTCCTACATGATGACCACGACGATCTCCAGCGTGCCCGTCGGCGCGATGCTCTCGTTCTACGAGTGGTGGGACATAGAGCCGTACTACGATTGGGGATGCGTGGAGGTTTCAGCCGACAGCGGGATGACCTGGACCACTCTAGCAGGGAAGTACACGACCACTGCCAATCCGATCGGCAGCAATCCGGGCAACGGCATAACGGGCACCGCGAAGCGGGTCGTCCTCGAAGTGATGGACATGGCCGCGTACGCGGGCACGACGAACCTGCTGCTCAGATTCCGCCTGAGCCAGGATGGAGGCGTGTACGGGCTCGGCTGGACCGTGGACGACATCATGCTCGTCGGATCCGACGGCACGATCGCGTTCCAGGATCTGGTGGACCAGAACTCCGCGGCCAAGTGGACCGTGACAGCGACGGACGACATGGGTTCCGGCTGGAGCGTCGCCTCTGGGTCAGTCGGTGGAAGCTTCCGGCACTACTACATCATGGAGTGGAGGAACTTCGTCGGATACGACCGCACGCTCTACAACAGCTATCAGTTCGTGGGTCTGTATGTGAAGTTCTGGTCGCACACACCGGGTCTGCTGATCTGGTACCGGGACATGTCCATGGGAGACAACGATGCCGGGCTGCACCCTGGTCACGTGGCGATCGGGCTCGTGGATGCACATCCGGAACCGCTCTACATGGCGAACGGCTACTTCGTCAGGCAGCGCATACAGCTGATGGATGTCGCGTTCGGCCTGAGACCGACGATTCCGAACACAATAACGCTCGTTGGCGTGCCGACGTCGTTCCCGTCACTGCCTGCTGCGCCCACCTTCGATGACAGCAAGGAGTTTTACTACACGCAGTTCTACAAGGGAACCTTCAAGTTCATCGGGATGGACCTGCCGACCTATGGCGTCAAGACAACTGTGCTGACGGAGAAGGCCGACCTCACGGGCGCTACGATATCCATCAACGCGGCACCTCTGTAGGCGAAACAAGCTAGGGCCAGCGCCCTAGCTATCTCAACTTTTCTCACTCTGTTTTCATTCTGCAATTTCGTCGACTCAACCTTGAAAACACTTGAAGAATCTGCGGATTGCCAGGCAAAGCCCGGAGGTACGGATTCCTCCATGCTCTGAGAAGGCTTAATACCCGTTCAGGAGTTGAAGGGGTCGGGCAAGGCATGTCGGCCGGAAAGAAGTGGACGAAGAAGGAGATCAGGCGGTTCGCCGATGAACTGTCCGCGGTCACAGTCTCTGTGAATATCGTCGTCGAGGCGAAGCAGAAGATACTGAGCCTGGGGCAGGTCGAGAAGCTGCTTCGCGCTTCGAAGAAGGTCGCTGTTGGGGACTGCGAATGTAGGACGAGAGTCCGTGGATGCGACGCTCCTCTGGACGTTTGCCTGTACTTGGACGAGGCAGCCAAGGAACAGATCAAGAAAGGTTTCGGCAAAGAGATCACGTTGGAACAGGCCATTGGCACTCTGAAAAGAACTAATGAAGCGGGGTTGGTGCATCTCGCCTTTGCCGACAAGGGAAAGCAAGACACTCGCTACATCTGCAGCTGTTGTTCCTGTTGTTGTCATTGCATAGTCGGGATGCAGAAGTATGGGTTCAACGATTCGCTCGTGTCGTCTGAGATGATAGCCGTCCAGAATGATGATTTGTGCGATGATTGCGGGCTGTGCGTCGAGAGGTGCCACTTCAAGGCTCGAAGGATGGCCAACGATCACCTCGTATTCGATGCGAAAGGCTGTTTTGGGTGTGGCGTCTGTCTCACGTCTTGTCCTCAAGACGCCGTCTCACTAGAGAAGAGGCCATGAACCGGAGCCAGCCTCTCGGGTTCTGCGGGGTCGTAGATTTTTTCTCAATAAGGATCGGGCCAATCTGGAATTGGGAGCGAGGCGATTCTCGTTCTTCTCCCACTTTCGTCGAGCCGGCCGAAATTCTCATCCGTGTCTAATCACTCATGCTTGTCTTGGGAACATGAAACCTGAGAATCTCAGACCAGTTCTGCTCGTGGTAAGATTCGATGAATGCTTTCGATTCTATCGCGACTTGATGGGATTCAATGTCGGTTGGGGAAAGGAAGGGGACAATTATGCCAGCTTCTTCATTGGCGAAGAAGTCAGATTGTCGATCTTTAGAAGAGAACAGATGGCCAAAGTGATTGGTACTGACGGATTGCCATCGGATGCGATTTCTCAAGACAGGATTGCTCTGACATTCGGCGTGCAGGATATCGGCAAGACCGTCAACGAACTGAAGAACAAAGGTGCCTGTTTCATCACTCCTATCATTGACCGCCACGATTGGGGCGTCAGAACGATTTTCCTAAGAGATCCTGACGGCAACCTGCTGCAGATCGAATCGGCCATGCGGAAAGACGAGTGGACGGAAGAGCTTCGAAAAGAAGCTGAAGTCTATCGTGGCGAAACCTGAGAATTGGAGTGGGGGCAGAGGGATTTGAACCCTCATCGAGCCAGTATGTCCGAAGTCTGCGGAAATCAAGCGGTTTTTGTACCGGGATAAAACCTTTTCTCTTTCTTTTCCAAGGTCTTTTCCGAGGACAGCGCGCGCCGGGCCGCCCGCGTGTAATGCCGCACGCGCCCGCGAGGCTGGGACGCACGCGCGCCTGGCCGAGGCGAGGCTCGCAGAAGAAAAGTGGACCCACCCGGGCCAGAACACTCAACGAGCCAGTCATCGAAATTCGGATTTCAATTCTCAAGCAATTGCGCGAGGCCAGCTCTCAAACCCCTTTGTTTTTCTTTCCTGCTCGAGGAATTGCGTGATCGCGAGACTACCTCGACCTGAATCCGCCCATTTTGAGAGACTCTCCGAGCGTGCTGGATGCCGGCTGCGGCTTCCGAGAACGCCTCAAGCCTCCCCCAGTGCTCTTCCAACTATGATTTCGTAGGACCGACACCAACATCCTTCAGAAACTTTCTGACAATGGGTAGGGAGAGGTCGGCTCGCAGGAAAGCGCCGACGTGACCGAGGCCTTCAAGGTAGATGGCCCGTCCGTTCTGCAGGCGTTTCGCTTCTTTCTCAGACTCACGGTCGGGATCTTCCTTCGAGCCGCACAAGATAAGGGTCGGTGTCTGTATCCTCGGGAGGGCGTCCCATTCGCCACGCCATTTCACCCATTCGAACAATTCTGATGTGTGTGTCTCAAAATCACTCTTGAACACCTCAAAATCGCGCTTTGGCATTTCCTTTAGCCACGATGGAAGCGTCACGCCCTCTTCACTATCGTTGAAGTTTCGGATGAACTTCTCAGCGCCTAGATCACGATGACTTCGAGGAGATTTCTCGTCGTAGGGTTTGCTGTCCGCGCCTGCAGCGATGAATGCCGCGACGCGTTCCGGATGTCGTACGACCAAGGCAAAGCCCACTGCGCCACCGGCGGAGAAGCCCCAGAACGTCGCCCGACGGATGTGAAGCGCGTCCAGGACTGCGACGATGTCGGAGACCTGCTCCTCCATGCCATACCCAGTCGGATCGAGTGGTTTCTCGCTGAGCCCGCATCCACGCCGGTCCACCAAGATGCAGCGATATCCCCTGAGACCGTCGAGATAGCCAGCTAGTTTCCACATGGTACTGTTGCCATTCCCGCCATGAGAAAAGACGATTGGCGGCCCGCGGCCCACAGTCTCGTAATGAATCCGAACGCCGTTGTTGGTGACGTATTGGACGCTATTCATCATCCGACCACCCGTCACCAAATGGCCTCTGTCGGAGTTCTAGTTTTCTGCTGCCGAATCCGTCATCTGTCGATGTCCTGAACAGAAACCCCAAGTATGCGATAGGACGATTCAGTAGACTACCCTGAGGGTGGTTCGAGGGAGGTAGACCAATGCCAACGGAGTTGATCGATGCTGTCGTAGCCGGCTTAGCGGCGTGGATCCACAGAGAGGAATGTCCGAAGATGATTGACTATCAGAGCAACAACTATGTCTTCAAGGGCGTGGAAGGTAAGATTGCAGGTAGTACGATAGGTGTAGGCGAGATTAGCCGCACGGCAGTGAAGTTGCGGAACGCATTGCAGATGGCCCTGACTCTGGACGACTACCAGGTCCTCGCATGCAAAGACCTTCGTAGAATCCCAAGGAAGAGCCCAGAATATGAAAAAGAACGTCTGTATCGCAAGGCCGTAATGGCGCTCATTACGGAGTTGAGACTCGCAGTAGATGCGTACAAGGCAAATCCCAGCAGGCTGCCGGAAAGGCTCGACTGGGTATTCGACCAAATGGATCGATTGACGAAAAGCGCCGTTGATCGCGCAGTGGAGAAGCGGATGTATTCTCTTGGGACAATGGGCCCGCCGGAAGGTCAGCTGCATGTCATGGAAGTGAAGCCTACTCACGATATCCTGAAAGAGTATGGGATAGACAAGTCGCATGACTAGAGGTCCCCCGTGAGTGTCGCCTTTCCTCCTCTAAGGATGTTGTGCTGAGCGCGGGTACTCTGCGGTTTCGGAGCCTCCATCGAAAATCATGGTGGACCCTATGGGGCTCATGCGCATCTCTAAGTCGCAAAACAATCGTCAATCAGGCGGAATTGGGGCTCGGGGAAAACTATTTCTTCTCGGTAGAAATTCATGGTGCGGGGGGTGACACCAGAGCCAACTGGCCTAGAAGGTTTCAACGCCATCAACGGAATCTGGCCTATGTCACGATCAGGCCTAGGCTCGCTGCGATCAGGAACCCGCCTAGGCTCATCGTGATGGCGGCGCGGCCTATCCTGAGCCTCACGACACTACCGATGCCTGAGAGCTCAAACAACACACCTAGCATCAAGGCGATTGCGCTGAGTTCTGCCATTTGGTATTACACCCCCTTTTTCTTTTAGGGGTAGAGATACAAGCCGGAAAACCATCCAAAGGATGGTCTGCCGGCGTGCATCCCATCCCAGGATATAGATTGTCAGTCATGGATAAATAGTATTGCCTTGCTGACACGACCACATAACGAAGTTCGATGATATCGCGGGGATATCGTTGAGTTGCGTCGGTCAACGGTGTCTCGGGAAAGGTATCGAAGAGGAGGGTTGTACCCACCCTCACTAACTCCTTTAAAATGAACCGGCCGATGGGGCCTTTCCGCAGATCCTTACCCTGCGACTCCGTCATGCGTTGGCCTGTGAATTGAAGGTTGAATCTACCCTCGGAGTAGCATTTCGCGCAGACTTCAGCAATAGGTCTACGCAAGTACTGCAGGAACCGCTGCTCTCTGAAGTAGGTGTAATACGGGCCAGAACGTCTAACGAGCCAGTCACCGAAATTCGGATTTCAATTCTTGAATAGCAAGGCCAGCTCTCAGAGCCCTTTGTTTTCTTTCTTTTCAGAGGCGAGGCGCGAATGCTCTTACTTGCTGCCTATCAGGTGCGCAAACTCGCAGACCTTTGAGCCCCCGGAGAGCCAGCATGTCAGAACCGTGAGAAAATCAGCGTTTTTCTGTACCTGGATAAAAACCTTTTCTTTTCCTTTTCTGAGGTCTTTTCCGAGGCGAGGCTCAAACGTCTTCTTTCGACCGGCCCCCAATACAATTAATAGGGTTAGGTAATCATGACCTGGTCAGCAAGGGAAGGCATTGGCAGACTATAAGGACAGAACATATCTTTCAGCTATCGAATCCGCGAAGTTCTTAGGCATTTCAGTCGAAGATCTCCATAGCCTGGTTCGCAAGAAGTCCATACCTGCAACAATCTCGACTAGCGGTCAAATGCGATTTTCTCTCGCTGATCTCAAGAAGCATCAAGAGACTTCCCCAAGGGCGCGAAAGCAAGAATTGGTCAAGACCGAAGGAACAGCCACTTTCGAAATCAATGGCACGAAGCAAAGAATCATTGTCGGCAATTCCCAGGCTATGACTGAACTCTCCGATGATTCCATTCATTTGATGATAACTTCTCCACCGTATTTCAATGCCAAGATGTACACGAATGAACTGCTAGAGGGGGACCTCGGGAATATTCACGGTGTCGACGAATGGTTCGATGAAATCGGCAAGGTTTGGAAGGATGTTTATCGAGTGCTTCAACCCGGCAGGAAGGCTTTCATCAATATCATGAACCTGCCAGTTAGAGAAGAGGACGGCGGATTCCGGTGCCTGAATCTGGTCGGAAAGACTATTGACGTCTGCGAAAAGGTTGGATTCACGTTCAAGCGCGACATTGTCTGGCACAAAACAAACGGTGTCAGAGCCCATTTCGGTTCCTATCCATACCCAGGAGGCATCCTAATCAACAACATGCATGAATTCATCCTTGAGTTCGATAAGCCCGCTCCGAAAGGATACAACAAATATGGGCACCTGACGGCTGAACAGAAGGAGAAATCAAGAATCGACAAGGAATTCTGGCTATCACTGAAAAACAGCGACGTCTGGCTTATCGCTCCTCAGGGAAGCGGCGACAATCGAAATCATGTTGCGCCATTCCCTTATGAAATTCCCCATAGGTTGATAAAAGCATTCACATACGTGACCGAGACAATATTGGACCCTTTCGCAGGATCTGGTACTGCATTGATTGCAGCAGCAGACCTCGGACGAAATGGCATTGGATATGAGATTGTCCCTGACATCGCTCAGGATGCAATCAAATCGCTAAGGACTTATCAGACGAAGCCATTCTGAGGTATTGAATGAAGAGAGACCCGAAAGGCACTTATGCTCAATCCAGTGACATCAAATCGCGCACTTTCCTTGAGTATCGGCGCGATATGAAGAAGAAGGCAATTGCAGAGCTCGAGATCATTGAGTATCTGGCGAGCAAACTACGCGAGCAATACAAGACAAAACGAGTGACTGTGCTGAAATCTGGAGGAGACAAGTTTCTTTGGTTCTTGAGGAAAGGCGGGATTACAAGAGAGTCGGATTTTGTCGCTAAAGTGAATGACCAGGAGACTGAGATTGAATTTCAGTATGGGAAGAAGCAGGATCTTCCTTTCAACGACTTCAAGGTCTCAAAGGTCGCACGCAAGAATAGAGCGACGGGTGAAAGGGAACCACTCACCAACAAGAAGTTCTTCTGCGTGAACTGGTCGCTTCCTGGTTATGCTCTGATTGAACCTAAATGGATTTTTGAAAATGGCGAGTACGGCATGGTTCCAGCTTGGCGTAGCTATGCTTTCCGGGTGCCGAGTGCAAAGTTCGACGAGATTCTCATCAAAGACGATGCATTGAGACCCGTGTGCGACATTATTGACGAGAAGAATCTCATCCTCGAATTTCAGCATAAGCAAATTGATGTTAACAAAGACCGCCTATCAAAGTTGCTCCAGATGGTCATAGACGAAGAGAAACTTGTTCAAATCATACCCAAGGACCTTGATTCATTCTTCAAGGTATGCTTCATCCTGGACAATATCGAAAGAATCCCAGACAACGCGAATCTCTGGATCATCTATCTTCTGACATACATCCAAAAGGATCTCTCTCTCGAGGAACTTTCGAGAATTGTCTATTGTCTCGATTTCCTCTATTCGAAAGTGGAGCTCAAGGGCAATGAGTTGGGGCCTGTTGTGCAAGCGGTGCAGAACCTGATGAGCATGGTCAAGAATCATGCAGGAGAAGGTGGTCGATACGCGTCTTCGGCACGATACTCGCCATTAGAGGAGACGAGGTTCGCCTTGTTCTCGATCAATCTGCTCGAGGACCTTACACAGGATTTGATTTACTACTATCCTGTCAAGGATTTGAAACCAATTGACAAGATATATGATAATGTCCGCGACACGCACCAGACAGCTGAGTTCATAAGAAAGAATTCCTGATAAACTCAGGTTTCGAGATAGGTCTTTTCCGAGGCGAGGCGCAGACCTTCCCTTTTCCTCGCGAGATTAAAGTTCAAATTCAGCGCCCTGCAAACTCAAAGGTATGGCTACCCTCAATCAGGGAATCACACCGAGCTAAACTCCTTCTTCTCATCCTTCTCGGCCATTCCCATGTTTCTTCAACTCTATCCGATTGATGAGGGATCAGTCTCCACTACCTTCGTTGAGGGCCTCATCTTCGTTAAGGAACGTCTGAGTGATGTCAGATCTGTCTGCATGTATTCGTATCGCTCTTTGAGGTAGTTCTGACTCCCTGGCCCAAGGTCCTTCTTGATTGTACTCGCGCAGAAGCGAATCACTCCTTTCAAGTGGTCAAGGTCTTTCTTTTCGATTCGTCCCAATGTCATACTTGAATCGATCATTACTCGCGCCTTCTTCATCCACTCTGTGAGGACGATTGTCTCCATTCCGTCAAATGCCAGCATATCGGACCCCTCGTCAGCGTCTAAGTAGGCATCGTCGGCCCTCACTAGTCTCTTCTCCATGAGCATTTCATTCACATCCTTAATGTCGGCGTGCTCGTACTTCCTCCACAAGTTGTAGATGTCATCTTGATGGTTTGCCAGCTTGAGGAAAACGCCAAGGGCCTGCTTGTCTTTTATCTTTCTGAAATAGAAGAGTGGATAGATTTGGGCGAAGAACTCCTTGTCCTCTTCCAGAGCCTCGTCAAAGTAGTACCATATCCTATCTCTCTCGTCCTTGCCCAGGTGGGTGATCGCGTGAGCTACCTCGTGCGCCGCAACGACTCTCTTGAGCGTCTCGGCATCTAGTCTGAGTCCGGCTGCGACAATCTTGCACATCTTGTCGTACACAACGACCTCTCTCTTGTCCGGCAGGTAGACTCCCATCAGCTCTGTGATCGATGATCTGTCGTCCAGGACCCCGGGCCTTCCCGAATCCGCGGCTGGAAGATCCAGCTCGCGTACCTCGGCTTCAGACAAGATGCTCATCAGTCTATCCCTGTCGGGAAGAAGCTTGGCCTTTCTCAGCCTCGGAATCACTTCGTACCTGATGGCGTCCACATCATGGCGCATGACCACGGAAAGCGCGTCGAACCCGAGAATTGTGAGCCGAGAGATACGAGTGGAGGGTTCCGTGAAGTCACTGCAGGCACTCAATCCAGACGACTTTCTCATCCCATCCACCGACTCAGGGCTTATGTATTTCATTGTTCTCGCGCTCTTATATAGATACGGACGGAGGCATCTTTTCCATTATGATGAAATCGCAAGACGGTCAAGGCCTCCATCATATCATCCTCTCCCGATCAGATTCCGAAATGTCGCCTCTGTTCTGCGCAGAGCCGCACCGGAGATTGCTGTTTGACTCATGGTAGGATGTGCTTAAGCAGAAAATCGTATGCGTGAGAGACACAACATCTCAGCTCGCCTCGCGATCACCTCGCTGAACGCAGTCCTGTGCGCCTGCGCATCAAAACGTCTTCGACCTGCAGAAAGAGGCGCTCGCACGCTTAATCGCGTGCGTAGCCTTAGTAGAGTTGATTGGGGCAAGACCTCGATGGTGATCGGACTGTCCCTTCGGGTATCTCGGTCACGTCATACGATTGCCCTGCTTAAGCGCTCGAGCGAGGAGGAATGCGGGCGCGTCCGCCCGTCAGAGTTGAGATGTCCCTCGGAGAGGAAGCACGGAACTCAGGTAATGGCGCAGAACGGCAGAGCGGGATATCTAATCCTCGTGCCGTGACAGCGAGCAAGGATACACTTGAGAAGTTGAGCAACGCCGCTATCGATTCGATGTTCGCCCGCACGAGCTTGTCGATGCAATCGTAGTTCACACGAATTGGGAGTCGCAGGTCGAGAAACTCGTAAAAATCATTCGAGATGACAGGCGAGTCCCCGACGAGTCCTCAACGAGTCCCTCTACGAGTCTTTTCCCGAGTCTTACAGGTTCACGAGCCCCGGACGAGTCCTCAACGAGTCCCGCACGAGCCCCCGACGAGTCCGCGAGATTCAAAGAAAACGGTAAAAAAGGCTCGTGAAGACTCGATACGAGTCCCGCACGAGTCTCACGAGTCCCTTGAGGAGCCGAAAACATGATGTCGCGTATAAAAAGGGTCTTGAAGCAAACAGTCACGGGTTACATTCCTCCGGAGCCGAAAGACAGCTTCCCTCGCCCTCCGCCTCCATTGCTTAAGCAGGTCTGCTTAATCAAGTCATAGAAGAACCAAGAGTCGGATTGTGGATCCGCTTAAGCAGAAAGAACTGCAGGAGTCGGCAAGATGCCCGGTTAGGTGCAAACCCACTGCTCCAAACATGTCGATCCGATTGATTCTGCTGCGCTACGCGCGCGATTAGGCGCACGGTCAGGGCTTTGTGCATGTCAAGGGCATTTTGATGCAGAGCGGGAAAACGATTGCGTTTGACACGATATTCGCGTGAAGACTCGGCGAAATGTATCTGTGGGTCCCGATTACCCTGCTTAAGCAGGCTATATCATGGCTGCGCGACCAAGCTGTCTAGCCCGTGTTCAGTTTGACTGTTCAGAATTCACAGCATGAGGCCCGGAATGCAGCCCTCATCAGTCCCCTACGGAGAGACTGTCTCAGGAATTACTCATGAATGAGTTCATGCGATCCCCAGAGTCGACGGGATACCCATTTCCGTAACTCAAGGCAGTCCTTGCTCGCTAATTTCGCATTTATCCTGCCCTGGCCAGATGCCCGCGAAACGGTTTCTGCAAGACTAGGATCTTTAACGCTGGAGACCAAGTTCCTCAGATCCTCTGTCGCCGAACCCAGCGACTTTTTCATGTCCTCTCCGTCCAGGCCCAAGCGGTACAACCATTCCAGACTGCCCGCCCTTACGAGTTCGCCAATCTCGACGATGTCGCCAACAAGCACATGCTGAGGATGTGGCAAGCAGGTTATCATCAGGATCGGAATCTGCCTAGTGTAAGGGATGATGCCCGCATTCTCGCGGTGAACAAAACCTAGGCCATACGCCTGTGCCGAGTTATAGAATTCGCAATATGCAATCAACGCCTTCTTGGAAAACTCCAGACCGTAAATCGAGAAGTCGGCTGGCAACTTCGGTTCTTTCGAGATTCTTGGGATCTCCATGACGTGGCCCTTTATCGGTAGGCACACGATTGAGAGATCATGATGGTCCACGATCTGCTTGATTTCGCCTCCATAGATAGGGGACTTCATGCCTTCCACCATGAGTCTGAACAGGTCAGCACACGCAGGCTTCACACTGTCGCGCCGATCGCGGCCGTCAATTCCCAGTCTGTTCAGAAAGAGGAAGTTCTTGTTGCCACACTCGCAAGCAACAAACAACATCTGGTCAAGCGTTGCATCTTGCGCCGCGGGCAAAGAACGGGCAATCCTTTCGAGCTCCGCGCCTTCACTAGACTCACGTTCAGACCACCATTCAGGACCATAGGTGATTACTGCATTGAACAGCTGAGCGTACGCTACTCTGATCATGCTTACAAAGTCACTTCTTGTCACGATGCGCCTATCGCTTCCTTCTCCTTCTGGCGCAGGCCTAATCTTCTCCTCATCCATAGATGCCATCCCTTCAGATTCTGCGGTCGCGCAATCCGCGTTTGAACAAGAGGGGGTTATTCTTAGTCATGCCTCTCGCTCCTCAAACCTTCTCTTCCCGAGCCTCCTGATCCTCTTTATGGCTCCGTGAGGGATCTGCTCGATCCACGTCCCATCAGAGCAGGGGTCGAGACAGAACTCGCTAGCGATCGTAATGTAGCCAGGTCCGTTCCGCAATACCACGCCGTATGCCAGAGTCGGCCAGGGATCTTCGAGCTCCTCAAGCTCATCCCGCGTGAGATGATCTGTCGAGTGTGTATCGAGCCATTCTATCTCGACTATATCCCCCGTCTGGAGATTCGTTCTGCTTTTGCTGGACATACCTCTCCGATCGCATCAATCAGCTGTTATTCCCATGAACTAGACTCGAAACGGTCTCTGGACCGTTAAGACGGTCAGTGATCCACAACGGTCATCCTCAGGGTCATGGAATTCGTTCGGGAGTTAATAAACATAACGCAAGTGCGTTAATTATATCAATAAAGTTGGTAATACTAATGATGCCAGTATCGTGTACTACCATATGGTAGTCCATGGGCATTCTTACACCCCGCGAGAAGGAGATCCTCGAATATCTGCGTCTGGGCAAGAGCGTGAAGGAGATCGGCAGGCTCGAAGGAACGCCGATCACGAGCATCTCAAGGTCGATCACCAGCGTGAGGCGGAAGGCGCAGGACATCCAGGAGGACGTCCAGTTCTTCTGCGAGATTGGCTATGCCTCGATCGAGAAGGGGCGCCTGAAGTTTCTTACCCCTAATAGGGATCCGAAGGCCTTGTCAAAGAAGCGAGAGTGACTAGATCTCTCAGGGCTCTCGCAAAGGCTGGTGAAGAGCACCCTCGAAGAGCTAGAAGAATAGAAGTCATTGCATGAACTTGCGGGTCCAGGGAAGATGGAAAAGAAGTGCAGATCGTGTGGCGCTAGTACGGAACTCCGCGACCGCGCCTTGTTCAGCTTTGACGGAGTGATCATGCCCGCTGAGGCTAGACTTTGCCCACAATGTGAGGTCGTGAGCATATTCGTCGTCGAAGACCTTGGCGATGACGGGGCACCAGCTGCAGACTTGCCAGCCTTCTGCGCAAGGCGCCTAAAGATCGAGAAACACGGAGGGCTTATCGAGGTGATATGCCCGAGATGCGATGCGAGCATGTGTTTCGTTCAGCACTTGCATGCCAGCTTCAGGGGAGCTGATATCCTTGCTGAGTCATGGGCTTGCGAGTGTGGCACGGCACTGGAGATAGCGAAGGATCCCGATATGGCTTGATCTCTATCGAAGAAGAATCCGATTAATCAGTTCAGATGCTATCGCATGCATACCTGGAAATTCGAATCTTGTCAAACCAGTTCAGACGGTCATTGAGCAAGAGGTCCTTATCTGGCATCTAGGGATTCTATCCGCGGCAGGAAAGCGTGGACCGGGCGAGCCTTGAACTCGGCCGAGCCAGACATTGAGGATTTCGATTCAATCAAAGGGAAATTGCACCAAGGCGTCAAGAACCTCTTCCTCTTTTCTTGATCTAGTCTTGTTCGCACCGGTACCGCAGACCTTGCCTCCTCATCCAATTGGGCAGCAGCTCGGCTCTCTTCTTGCCATTCATCTTTGTGAATTCCAGCTCTTTCAGAGCCCTAATTACATTCCACCCGTATCCTCCAGGGAATGTGGGAAGGACATAGACGCATGAGTCTGATACCAGAATCCTATCGAGGATATGGCTTGTATGTTTGTGGTAGCAGGAAAACACGAGGTCCTTCCTCAGGTTCCTTTCTTCTTTCCTCTCCGGGCTTCCTCTCTCGGCCAGATGGTTGCAGGCGCACTGGCATGAATCAATCAATAAGACTCCCCTTGAACGAAGATCATCCAGCATCAGGCTCTTGCGCTCTCCTACCAGCGGAGAATCTCCAATATCAAGTCCGAAGCCTGGAAAGACAATACTGCCTAGCCAGTTTCTTCCGTCTGACTCAAGTCTATAGAAGAATTCTCCGCTCTTCGGGGGAGACTCGGCAAGAATAACATATTTCACTTTGCCAGTGGGCACATTGTCGATGGTCAATGATATGTTTCTTGCCCTTAGACTCGGGTCGTACATGTCCGCAAGCTCGCAGCTGGTGCAGTTCATAATGTTAGGCGCAGTTTTCCGAAGGAAGTCCTTCAAGTCATGGCTCATATCTAATTCCCCACTTATGGCGTCCCAAATCCTTTCCTTCTAGCTGCACCGATCAATCAGGCCACCCTAGCAACGGCCCGCCGAATAGCCTTCTGAACTCTTCTTTCTAGGACGCCGAAATCTGAAGCGCAAACCAGTGTAATCCTCTTCCTCTGCAGCATTTCGCTCTTTGCCATCTTCGAGATTGCTTTGACTAGCCTTCTGGCTTTTGCTTCTGACATCCCTTCTGCTTCGGTCTTGATTCCCAGGATGATAGTGCAGCCCAGGAGGCTGTAGTCCGATCCGACGGCTCGCAGCTTCCGAGCTAGCAACACGTTGCAGATGTCGCCGATGATTCTCTTTGGCTCCGCGCGTCCCTCCTCGATTTCGCAAATGACAACGGCCTTCTTCGGCTTCTTCCTCTTGTCGAGCACAACAATGTCAGCATGCGAAAGAGATGAAGCGGTCGAGGACCTTCTTCCAAGAAACGGTACCGCAATATGAGATCCTTTTCGACCATGGTCATATAACAATTCAATCCCTTCGTACTGGCCTGCAAACTCCTGATGGAGTCCTTCGCCAATCCTAGCAGTGTACATGCCATGTTTCACAAATGCACCTCCCATTAGGTATCTAGTCTGACCACGCCTCGCCTCCCTTCAATGTAGTCTAACATGAGGACACGGACTTCGCCAGGGTTGTCGACCTCAATCACCATCGTATCTCTCTTCCCAATATCCTTGATTGAAGCGCCAATCATCCAAACGCGAGTCGGAGATACGATGAAACGGTCGTGGGGTCGTGATCCACCTTTCCTGTCAACGACTCCAATTCTCAGCTTCCTGCCTTGTCCACGAAGTCTCTGGGCGTCGTCGTAGAATTTTGTTCGATCATCAATGGTTTCCGTAAGCAGAACCATCTCCACCGAAATCGGTAAGGATTCCAGAGTCAGGAGAGTAGCCGGGGAGACATACGGGTCACAGACTACGAGAGGGCTTTTGTCGATTCCCTTAAGGATTCGAGCTATCTCATCCTTCCCTTCTAGAATTCTTCCCCCAGCAATCATCTTCCCTCTTGGACGCCAGACCGATTCGAGTTTCGTCACTTCTAGGTGTATTTGTGAGAGGGTCTTGTTAACTCGCAACACGAGGATCTTCACACTCTGGGACTCGCAGTGCCCTGCTAGTTCCCTCAACCACTTCCTTTTCATGCTTGCAGTGATCTCCCCATTTCGTCTGCCAGTCGAGACATCGGATATGACTCTCCCAATTTCCCTTAACCAGTTCGAGATTTCAGTACGCAGATGCGATTCCTGAAGTGACCCTTGTGCACTCAAGAATCCCTCCGCGGCGCGGATTAGTCCACGATGGTCCGGGAACCACTCTCTCCCAATTGCCCCTGCTAGACTCGTCTTGCCTGCTGAGACTTTCAAATCTGACAGTCTCCCAGCAATGGAGTGACCAGTTAGCATCAGGGACTCGAGCTTCTGCCTGAGGGATTCGTGCGGAGTCATCGAAATACCTTACTAGAATGACCGACACACCATAAGACTGTACTGAGTATTCCATGGGTAGCAGACCGAAGGTGAGCCATGTGCATCTTATCGGGTTTGAGCTTGAACATCTAGCTCTTTTCCCATCCGAGGACTATTGCACCGAGCTAGGTACTCTCTTCTTCTTCTTTCTTCTTGTGCCTGTGATCGGCCAGATGTTCCGTTGCCCATTCATGTCTGCAATTGAGGCAGTGCAAGTTCGGATTCTTGGAGTCGACCATGCACCCTCCAAACACGAATGTAGGGTCTTTTCCACCTCTAAAGGATTCTTCGTAATTCCTAATCGTCTCTTTGGTGGGAAGTCCGTACGCTATGTTGACTACTCGTTCGGGTCCACATTCTGGGCACTTCATCTTTGTTCCAGTCTCTGAGATGCCTTTCCTCATCTATTGACTTTTCCTGTGGAGAGCCGGACTTGAACTTTCGGCACTGGCCAAATCTCAATTTCGCGATTTTAGCACCGAGCTAAACACCTCTTCACCCTTTTTCTTGACGTGGTCTATTGCGAGATGAGCGCGCTGCTAGGATCACATAATGTTGTCATCCATACCTCATGTGATGGAATAAGGTGCTGAAGACGCGTGAATACTCACGACTCCCGACAGTCAGGCTTATTGGGAAGAACGTGTATCCAAAGGCTACTGAATATGAACCCATACTATTCCCGAAAAGGATTCGAGCTCTATCTGGCAGACAGCCTAGTGCTGCTCGATGAGTTCGAATCCGAATCGGTTGACATGATCTTTGCGGACCCGCCTTACAATTTGTCAAATGGTGGCTTCACGTGTCATGCGGGCAAGCGAGCGCCAGTCGACAAAGGCGCGTGGGATGTCAGCAGAGGAGTCGAGGGGGATTTCGCTTTTCACAGGGAGTGGACTGCAAAGTGCAAGCGCGTGCTGAAGAAGAACGGAACGATATGGATTAGCGGCACTTATCACTCGATTTATGCGTGCGGTCTTGCCTTGCAGCTGAATGGTTATCATATCTTGAATGACATCTCTTGGTTCAAACCGAATGCTCCCCCCAATCTGAGCACCAGATTCTTCACTGCTAGTCACGAGACTCTTATCTGGGCAAGAAAGGACCACAAAGGCAAACACAAGTTCAACTATCGGGAGATGACCGATGGCGATTGGCGAGAGGATCTCCTCAAGAAGCCGGGAATGCAAATGAGGTCAGTATGGGGAATATCCGCTCCGAAGCCAGCAGAGAAGAAGTTCGGAAAGCATCCGACGCAGAAGCCACTCGAGCTGTTGAGACGGATAGTGTTGTCAAGCACCGACGAAGGCGACCTCGTACTCGACCCCTTCACTGGGAGCTCAACTACTGGCTTAGTGGCATGTGCATACGGTCGTCGCTTCATCGGTATTGACAACAGCAAGGAATATCTCGACTTGTCAATCAATCGATACGAAGACCTCAGGAAGAACTTGGGGAAGGTGTGCAAGCTGAAGAAGGGGAAGAGGATCGAAGACTTTAACTGAAGTGAGGCTAACCGCAGGCGCATGAGATTCCTTGAGCTAGAGAAGCCAGTTGCTGAGTTGTTAATGGGAGGTTTTGCGGAAATGTATGAGTCGGTCGGCTGTGGCCCTGCGCTACCTAATCTCAACTACTTTCTTGTCGACGCAATATGGTCTGCCAAATCATCCTCGAGACTGTCTGATGCCTGCTTAAGATTGTAGATGTTCGGCATAATCTCGAACGCGTCTCTGAGAGACCTTTCCATTCTTCGGTAGCCTTTGCCATCCGTGATCCAGACGAGTTCAACTCCAACGCTCGCTAACCCTCTCTGAACATCCGCGTAGCTTCTCTTGATCTCAGTGGGCTTTGATCCTGATGAAGTGTAGAAATTCACCTCGATTCCGACTAGTACCTCGTCCCGTACCTTTATTGCCATGTCAACTCTCTTTGAGAGGTTCTTACCATATCTTATAGTGGTCTCCCCTAGCAGCTTGACATCATCTCCAACCCTCTTAGCAACTTTCCCCACAATTCTCCCAAGCAGAGTCTCGACTTCTTTCTTGAATTCCTCTCCGCCTACATTCTTCCGTCTATGAGTCTCCAATCCGATTTGAACCCCATAGAGGACGTTCCCAAGGTTCTCTTGACAGAGTATCTTGCCCAGACCAAGGTCATAAAGAAGCCCAGCCACGTCCAAAGCCGACTCTTCGTTTCCATTTGAGATCTTTGCGGCAACTTCTGGAAGACTTATGTATGATTCGCGAGTTGCGATCTCATTGTCCGTATGGGCGAGCAACTCGAAGCCACATGAGATGAAAGGTCCAGGATCATCGGCTGACAATAGGCAATCCGCCAGCTCTTTGACGAACGATTCTCTATTCGTTGCGTACTTCTTGAGTGTGTCGTAAAGCTCGATGGCTGGCCGAAGCCCGCTTACCTTGGCGTCTACAGATTCCCATTTGATGAAACGTGATGTGGGAATCACACCAGGCATCAGTGTTAGGAGAAAGTCATCTGTGAAACTATCAGCCGACTTGAATTTCTTCCTGCTTTTGAGAATCGTCCTTTCACCCTCACATCTTGTACAATACCTGTGAGGAACAGTCTTTCAGCATAATAAACGTCTCAGCTCGCGGAGGAGTCCAAGGATGGTCATTATTGCCAGGGTATGTGCCCCGTGAAAGTCACCATCATTCCTCTAGCCTAGCGAATGTAATGAGTGCGCATCCTATGGATTTGAATTGAAGGAGTTTGATCCTTGCATAGGTCAGGCGTCCTGAGGATGTATATCACGCGAGACGACGAGCGGGTGACAGGTCATTTCTCGATCATCCGATTCTGTGTTCCTTGGTTGTCTCCGCTTTGGTGTCATCCTCGTGAGTCGGCAGCTTGATTTCCACTCTCTCGGTTGGCGGAGTGACATCCATCATTTTCGTCATTTTCATCTGGACGCCGAGCATTTGCAGGGGGCACCCCTTGAAAGTGCTGGCAAACTCGAAGGCGAATTGCTCCTGTTTCTTTGACGCCTCCTTCCAACCCTGAATGTTGCCAGATAGAAGCCAGGATATCGAAACCAAGTTCTCGGACGCCTTGTCCTCCCGGTTTCTCAATCCCGCGTCCTCGCTGGCATTCTTGACGCACTCCGCATACGAATCTCGCACGACTCCGTCAGAAGCTGGTAAGAGTAGCTCGAGCGACCACTTTCCTCCGAACTTGTGACATGTCAGCACAACTGGGAATTGTTTCTCCCTCGTCATGTTCGCTCGCATTCCCCTGATTGCCTCTGCGACTCTGAACCTCTGCAGCAGAGCTGAGATCTGAGTAGCAGCAGCGTTCTTCTGATGATACTCTCTCTCCTTGGCTTCGAATTCTGCGACTACCCTGTGATTTCGCTCGGTATTGACAGCCTTGATGAATGTCTCCTTGAGGGAATCAGGCACCTGCACCTTGCCCTCTTTGATGTCTTCGACATAGCGCATTTCGTTCTTCGCTCGATGGTAATCCTGTGTCAAGGACCTGTATGTGGGGGTGTCTTCCCACGTTCCGACTTTGGCTATCGCCTCGATCCCGGGCAAATCATTCGGGACCGTCGTACCAGGCGGCACTTGCTTCTCGACTGAGGACCTAAGTGAATCGAGCGTGAAGTTCAATAGGTCCGGGACCTCCTTAAGCCGGCCACTGAAGCCCGCTCTGCCGAGTTCTTCGTCAATCTTCTTCGCCACCCTGCTCCAATCGCTGACCCAGAGCTTCGCTGCTTCTGCAGGCGGCTGCACCCTCTCCGCGGTCAGTTTCTCGTATAGGGCGTAGATCTCGTTGTAGCTCCTTTGAACGCCTTCCGCCCTCTCCTTCTCGCGACTGGTGAGTTCTAGAAGCCCTTTCTTCTGTTGGTCAAAACCCTGAATCTCGGTCTGGAGTCGAGATAGTTCTTTCTGATACCCCTGCTCTAGCAGGTCCCACTTCTTTTGCGCTTGCTGCGTCCAAATGGCGAATCTCCTGTTCAGTTCCTCCTCAGTCGTGATTGGCGCGACGGTCGTTTGTCGCTCTTCCTCCGCGGGCTCTTCTCGGACTATCTCGTAATCGAATCTATCAAACCGAGCAAGGTTCGCCTTTGCGTTGTCTAGCGCCTCGGTCAGTACCTCCTCGCTGACTCCGGAGACCTTTATCCAACCGTCTCTTCTGTGCATTGAGAACTCGGCACCATCGAATCTGTGCGTGTGATCGATGAAGTCCTGGATTCTGCCCTTGACCTTCCCGCTGACGCTCTTGATATCCTTCCCTTCTAGTCTTACGACAAAAACCTCATTCTCCCCCGCCATGTCGCTGTTCCCCCTGGGCTTGATGCAATTCATTGGTGTTAATCCTTTTCCTATGCCTAGCATCATGACTGGTCTCTCAAATCAAGAAACTGGCAGAGACGGTATCATGAATTGTACGACAATCCGAACCTGGGGATCCATATAGAACATTCCGGTTGTTCAAATCCTATCGGATTTGAGTTCAAGATAGTGGCCTGTCACCAATCATGTTATTTGTAATGTCTACGGAATTACCCCCTTAAGAAGCATGTAAGGGAACTCTATGATCAAAGGCACTCGACAAGCTGGCAGAAAAGTCATCGCCTGGTCCGCTCACCACAGAAGGGATTACTCATTCCGACACACTAAAGATCCATTCAAACTTCTAGTGGCTGAAATGCTTCTGAGACAAACCACTGCTCAACAGGTTGACTGTGTTCTGGACATACTGTTTCATGAATACCCCACTCCAAGTTCAATGGCAAGAGCTGACCTTCGTCATTTGAGGGCGCTGATCAGGCCACTTGGTATTATCGGGCGAGCGCAGCAGCTGAGGAGTGTCGCAAGAATGATTGTGAGAAGGCATTTCGGAAGGGTGCCTGACGACTATGACGCGCTAATCTCATTGCCTGGAGTGGGTCCATATATCGCCGGAACTGTGGAATCGTTCGTATTTGGCAAGAGCTATGCAATGATTGATACGAACGTCGGGAGGGTCATTGGAAGGGTTTTCGGAATTTCTTTCTCACAAAAGAAGGAGTCATATCATCAGATCTCCAGAGCTTATGATGGAATGTGTCCGGAGGGAAAGGAAAGAGACTTCCACTATGGCTTGATTGATATTTCTGCCATGTATTGTAGGCCTTCGAAGCCTAGATGTAGCGAATGTCCTTTAAAAGCACACTGCGTTTCATGTGCTGAGGCGAGATTGTGCAACACCCGAGCGCAATAGGAGTGTTTAGCGGATTGGGTGGTCTCGAGATCGGATTGCAGAAAGCGGGATTCAAGATCCAGTGCTCATTGGATTCCGATTTGGACTGCTGTCGATCCCTAAGGATGAACCATCGGCGGCGCAGAGTAGTCTGCAGAGACATATCCGAGATATCTGGCAATGAGCTGCTTCGTGGAGCTCAGATTCGACGTGGTAGTTTGGCGTTGCTCGCTGGCGGCCCTCCTTGCCAGCCGTTCTCTCGGTCAAATGAGGGGAGAAGAAGAGGATTAAGAGATTCACGCGGTAGGTTAGTCTGGGAAATGGTTCGACTGGCGGACGAAACGGAGCCAAGGATCATTCTTATCGAGAATGTCCCCGGTTTGCTTTCAGCGGAAGGAGGGTGTGTCATCAGACAGCTAGTGAAGGATCTTGCCGGACTTGGCTATTCCGTCGAGTACTCGTTGCTGAACTCGGCCAGCTATGGAATTCCTCAGCGACGCAAGCGACTTTTCGTTGTTGGCACCAGAACTGATGCCAGGTTCGAGTTTCCTTCCCCTTCGCATGGCCCCGGGCTCAATCCCTACGTCACCGCCAAGGACGCTATAGGAGATCTTGACGACGGGATCACCTGCCGAGGTGCAGACAGTATCGGTGGCAAGTACGGGCACCTCGTTGATGCTATCCCAGAGGGAATGAACTATTTGTACTATACGAAAGAAGTCGGCTATCCAAAACCGAGATTCAGATGGAGAAGTAAGTACTGGCACTTCCTTCTAAAACTGGACAGAAACCAACCTTCGAGTACTATTCAGGCAAACCCCGGACCTTATGTAGGCCCGATTCACTGGCGGAACCGTCATCTGACTCTCAGAGAGGCGATGAGGATCCAAACCTTGCCAGATGAAATCAAAGTCTCAGGTTCGAGAGGAACTGCATGGCAGCAGATAGGAAATGCGGTTCCTCCAGTCCTTGCCGAAGCCGTTGGCCGTCAGCTATGTAAAAACATCTTGACATCTATCTGAGCTTCTCAGGAAGGACGGTTGAGGACTCTCTCCAGACGTATTCAAACAAATCTGAGACTGGTCTGATGTCCTCTCCTCTTAGAACAACTCCGATTTCGAAATTGTGTCTGAGTCCGTATTGGGTGACGTTTGCGCTCCCCAAATAGCATATGCATCGGTCCACGACCACAATCTTGGAATGAAGGGCATAGGAAACCCGGCCTGACGATACATCGCGCTTGAAGAAGTCACGGACTGACAGGAGTTCACGTGATCCACTCTCATTGAAGCGATCGAAGAGACTCTTCAATATAGGTCTTATGTTGGCCCCCTCGGTTTCCTCAAACACACCCCTTGTCAGGAGACGCACCTCGACTCCGCTCTCTGCTTTGCTGACTATTGAGTCAGCAATGGCTTCCATTCCGAATTCGTCAAAGAAAGGATTGGCAATCCAAACTGATTCCTTGGAGGATACAATCATCCTTCGGATAGCATAGTCAATGGAGCCAATATCAGTGTCGTAGCCAATCAGTAACGAAGGTGGGAGCGTGGCGACAAACTCGATCTTTGGTTGTCTCTCAGATGTTCTCGAATTGATTTCCTCAATGACCTTCGCAGCCGCGAGCTGGGTTTCAGCATAACTGCGGTAGACCTTCTGGTTCAGGCTGAAGAGATAGCCTCCAATGGAATAGTCTGATCTCTCCGCGTGAAGCACGTTCTCATTCGATAGGGTGTGAATGATTGGAATTGCCAGATGGTGAGGAACATGGGGGTCGATAGATTCTATGATCTCATTTCCCGAGTGAATTGTCCCCTTCGAGAACACATTGTCAATCGAATCCATGACGCTCTTGACCTTCTGCCAGGTTCCCAGATACAATGCTAGATCGAATGTCACACAACTACTCCCAGAATCCAATTATCCTTCTATCGTCATTTCGACCAATTATAAATGCTCTAGATAGATCTCTGTTGAATCTCTCACAAGAAATTTCGGGTATGTAGAGACAGGCATGGCAAGCACCATCACTGTCAGCGCATACAGGATCATAAAGGCAATGGTGGACATCTTCTTTCGCTCTATCAAGCCAGTAGTTCATGGAATTCTCAAACAGTGTCACGATTCCACCCAATTGGTAGCCTTGCGAATTGCTAGCAAAAAGGCAAAAGGCTGGTATATTTGGGAAGAGGATCTCTCTTATTGAACCCTTATCCAGACCTGCGAGTCCCGATGCTTTGGCCAGGAAAAGATGCGACAATGAGTGAAGCAGATTGCACACAGCCCAAGTCACTCTGTCCGTTACTGGAGTTGCGTCGTATTGCGGTATGTTGCGGAGATGGACGTTCCTCAAGAACCACGCCCTGGTTTCGTCAGCATCAAGAGTGCCTAAGCTATTGCTGACCCAGCCGTTGGCAGAAAGCCAACTCAGGACCCTCGATCTATCGAGTTCCATGATGACGGCTTCTGTCTCGACCCTGAGTCCATAGATTGGCGTCTTGCTCGCAAAATCTTTGTTTTTTGGAAATGCCCGGAGTATCGCGGATTCCATGGTAGGGTCACCGCGAGAATAGCCGAAAGCAACACTGACCACAGGTAAGTCTACCGCAAGCCACGCGTCGCTGAATCCCAGTGCCCGGAGCTTCGCTGGTGATTGCTTCATTCTCTCCTTTGCGGGTCCTTCAATCGAATCAACGACAGCGTTTAGAGATCTTGTGGTTCCAAGATGAAGTGATTCGATATAGCCCATCAGCTCTTGGGATAGAGGTGAATATTCCTCTTGAGGCAACCGCAGTAGGTCCTCAAGTCTTCTTATCGCTTCGGATATCTCCGCATCTGTATCGCTCAGACCGAATTCACTCAGAACCTTCTCGATTACGTCTGGGGGCAATCCTTGGGCAATGAGCTTCTGCTTCTTCTTCACAAGCTCCGCTCTTTTCGTGACCTGAGTTCGTCCAAGAAGGAGTTCTCCGGTTCTTCCTTGAGGCAGGACTCCCAGGTATTCTGCAATTGCGAGTTCCCAATCCAAGTCGCTGAGAACGAGTTCCTCAAGAGAACTTATGTTGATCATCGAGAGTGTGTGAGGGTAGAACACATCTCCCTTTCGGAACGGGGCGTGACTCATTTGAGGGGTACCGGTGCAACTATTGCAGTGAGCTCCGATTCTGGCTATGTTCCTAGGGCTGGCTTGATCGCATGCCTTGCATTGCCACCACCAGTTCTTCGGATAGTCCGAGTAGTTCTTGTTGAGTACAACCCATGAAAGACCGTGCTGAGGACACGGGCGGACGACAAGACTCTCAATCTCGCCACAACTATGATAGTGCACGAAATCATGCTGTTCAAGAAATCCGTTCTTGCAACGCGGGCATTTGTAGTTGTGCTTTGAGATTTCGCTACGGAGGGCACTCACACTGTTGAACCTACGTGCAGATCCGCAAGTCTGGCATATGAATGTCAAAGGGAAGAGGTCGACCTCGATGGCGATTGGCTCAAGAATGATGTAGTCTTCTGGCAACCTCGGGTACCCATAGGTGCGACCCTCAAACCGACTTCGTTTCCTGGATTCAATCGTTTCAATGAGTCTCTGCTTGTTTAGTCCACCGAGCTCAGTGCATCTCCAGTATGAGACCCTACTGATTGATTTCGTGTCAGAATAGTCAACAATCTGCTCGGGCAGGAATCTGTACAATACCTGACCTCTGCCGCGTCTCATTCAGATCACTCCTCCCCGGCATGGCGTGATCCTAGTCTATTCATTGGCTCGAAGCTCTCAGCACTCCTCGAGATTTCGATTTGAATATCAACATCCCTGAGATTCGATAGGGGTCTGTCCGAGAGAGCGTTTGGCACAAACTCATTCGAATTTGATGTTAATAGGTCCCCAATATACCGTTTTGAGGTCGATCTTATGTAGTCTTCAAAGTGGTAGCCGACGTCTTCTTCTTTCACTCTGTAGGATTCCAGGAGAAAATCCACGATTTGGTCTTCTGCTACAAGACCACTGTCCATGGCTCCCTTGAAATCCTTGGTCATGTAAAGACGCTTCCATCCCTGTCTCTGCACCAAAGCCTCGAAGCAATTCAGAACAGACGCTGAGAAGACACCTGGCAGTGTCTGGTTTATCGAGAACTTGGCCCAGCGGTTGATTGGGACAGGTTCGATTAATAGATCTCTAAGATTATGGTAGGGCACGAAATACTTGTAGTAGCTCGCGTCTCGTTCGCGGTTATGATCAAACACAACGAATACGATTCCGGGGTACTTCCTTCCTACCCTGCTCTGGGCCTGAATGTACTCGGCAGTGCTTGATGGCATGCCCTGGAAGACCACGAAGTTCAGAGTATCAATGTCCACTCCGTGAGAAATCATACTGGTCGCCGTAATCAAATCAAGCATCGACTTCGTCTTGGGATTCTCAATCGTCTCAAGAACTCTCCTGATATCTGCAAATGTGACTTCTCCAGTCAGAGGTTCGCAATTGATACCTTCGAGCCCCACCTGCCTGAGTTTGTCATTCACCATTGTAGAGACTGAGAATCCTACTGCGTCCCCCTGCATCTTCTTGAGGTTGTACGAGAGGATCAGCCTATAGGTGCCAAGCAGTCTGATGACATTGTCCCTGCTCGCAATACCTCTGTCAACAATGCTACTCGAGTCTTTCTCGAGCATTCTAGTCAGCTCATAGTATGTTTTGATTACATCGAGAACCGTATGTATCATTGTCCTACCGTGAGGTAGTATGCCGAAGGTTATCCTAGCAGGCGCAGTCTTATCTTCCCGTCCATAGAATGACTCGGCAGCAGTCCTCCCTCTTGAGGGAAAGAGCTGACCCTTGCGCATGTAGAGGTGTTTGATTTGATCTTCGAAATGCGATATCGTAGCTGTTGCAGCGATGATCTTCATTCTCTTGGAACCATCGGTCAAGCGCATCTGAAGGCTGTCGAGGAAAGTCTCATAGTGCGCGTCGTAGGACCCAAGCGATTCGCGCACCAAATGCATTTCATCTTGTACAAGTATAGAAGGAGTGGGATCCTCCAGCGATACGGACTGGTACTCTGTCACAAGTCTCTTGCAGAGGTTGCCTGCACCTTGGTATAGACATTTCCCTCCACTCGTGAAACCGTGATCGGGACACCTTTGGGTCACCTGACCATATATGTTCTTGAAGCGCTGTGACCATCCAGAGATCGCCATCTTGTCCAAGGTACTTACAATGAAAGATGGAAGGTATCTGTAGATTTCTTCATCTGACACATATACGGGGATCTCTTCTTTGCAGGAGCTGCAGACGAGCTTGATGCGAACGGATGAGAGATCCCCTTCTAGCCTGACAGTCGGCCTGCTGCAGAATGGACAAGTTGTTATGATTTTGTAGCCGTCGCACTTCGGATCACCACGTATCACCGGTGTGATCTCGTCTACGGCTTCTCCACCTTGGATACCTTTTGGCTTGTAGAGTCTGTTGGGAGTGTTCTTATCTCCAACATAGTAGCCCGTACTGAACGCATCGTATCCAGGCTGACCAATCACTTTATGTGCGCGTCTGATTTTCTCGGCCGCACCGAAGATATCGGCTATTCGCTGTATCTGTTGAAGAGAGAGCAGTCTCAATGGAAACTTCGTAATGGCACTGACTCCGCATTTCTTTCCGCAGAGCCTATCATAGAATATCTGGAATACCACCGCAGCGAGATAGGCCTCTGTCTTGCCTCCTCCGGTAGGGAAGTATATCACATCGACGTGGTCTCTGTAGTTGTCGTACTCCTTGTGCCGAGTCGCGACAAGATCTGGAATAAGTGCCACCAAAAACACTATCTGGTACCTGTACCAGTGAGTGAAACCCTTTATTGATCTAGCAAAGCTTAGATTCGTGAGCTTGAAGGCCTCGAGTGCTTCAGGAATCTCCTGAAGTATCCTCAATCCAGTTGAGAATCTTGAGAGTTCCTTTTCGAATCGATTGATTTCATCCTGATAATAGTATCTTCCAATATCCGTCAATTCCGAGAAGTTCTTGGGTTCTTTCATACTAGCGGCGTAGATCCCCATATCTTCTATCAACTTGGCAAGACTGGGGATTGGATTCTCTGACAACTCTGACAAGTCCGCGTCCTTATGCGAAAGTGCCTCATACCGGTACTGAATGTTGGCTGGACAATGAATAGTCTCAATCCATTTCCCTTCAGGATTGCGGATTGCCACGCAGTTTATGCCCAAGGCCGGAACTCTATTGTCAAATCGGTGTTGTTCTTCAATCTCATCGAGTCTGAATTCGTCAAGAGCGAACCCGATTGGGCGGATGCGAACACTAGTGTCAAACATCGCATTGTCAACGTCATCTCGAGGAGCCTTCTCCTCTGCACGATTCTGGAGAGTTACACTCAACTTCACCTTACTGTCATCGTAGGGAAACGCCGTCACTCGAGCTCCTGAGGCCCATATCGGCGTGTGCGGTTTCCCAGAGTAATTGCTCGCCAAATAACCCGAATAACTATCAGAGTTCTCTAGTGCTTTCTGTGGAACTCGCAGTTCTGTCTGCTTCTCAGCAAGAGTCTTCGAGGCGAAACGCCTCGGACGGAACTTTTCCTTGTCATTGGCAAAATCGGACAGCGCGTTGCTAGCTAGAGTAGCTGCTTCAAGAATGTCAACTCCGTTCTTCCCTGCAGCAAGGACGTCTGATAGTGTCAGCTTGACAGATACTTTGTGCGGACCCGATTTCTTGAATACTGTTCGTAGTTCCTCCTCTAGCAAAGGCTCTTCAGGAGTATCTGCTGGAATCTCGTCGTCTTCATCGGACTCTACTATAGATTGAAACTGAGACTTCTGCTCTTGAATTGTCGGGAACACCCGATAGAAAAAGGACACACCAAGTTCAATCTCAATCAATGCCTCAGAGGGAGTCGCCAATGGACAAAGTACCTCAATTCCAACTTCAGTCGGCATTGCCCGACCTGATCCAGCGCGCGGTCTAGAGATCTGCTGGCGTGGCAGAAGGGTGCCAATGAATACTCCACCTCTGGAAGGCTTGTCTCCGACTCGTCTAAGAGTCCCTCGACCGGAGAATCTGTCAAGCATTTGCTCCGTAATGAGTTTGACGAAGCCTTCATAGTCTACTTTGGTTGTCAACAGATACCCTCTCCAGGTTGCTGCCTCCAGAATGGTCCCATGGCTACAATAATCATTGGGGTTCCTCTGGAATATGGCTGGCTCCCACAACTAGTCCTTCTACTGCCGAGTGATCGATTTTCGAGTTAAGGCATCGAATTGGAGAGAGAATTGCTGGTTCTATGGATACTATCCGCTCTAGCGAAATGGCATCCTTGAAGTCCTCGAGATAGAGATTGAGGTCTCTGTCAACGACAAAGTCCATGTTGTCTTTTGTGCTCTTCCAAGCCATACCATATTGGGGCAGGAGGTATCGCAAATTGTAAGCGAGCTGTCGATGTATGGTCCTTAGCCTCTGGACTGCCTTCCACACTCTGTCCAAGTTAGCTAGCAACACCTTGTCATCGTACACCTCACCGATTAGGCGAATGTCCTCCTTGTCTTGTGGGCCGATTATTTCCCCGCTCCTCCAGAAATGAATTGCGACAGAAGTCCCTATCTTTGAACCACGCTCTTGGATCTTCCTCAAGAGTGTCGTCGGGGTATCCCCCTTTTGTTCCATGCCTTTGAGGAGAGCCTCAATCCACATTCTTCTTAGAACTACAGTCTCGAACATCTTTGGATGATGCTCTATTCGTTCGATCAACACTTCTGCCAATGTTTTTCTAACCGAGGAATTGATTACCACGAGAGTCTGACCGACTCTGAGAGAGGAGGCTCGAAGCCTTTCTAGCTTGTTTGAATACTCATCATAGATGGTCACGTGACGTGAAGGTCTTACCAGAATGACTTTGCCGTCCTGCAATACGACAGGCACAGCTTCCACATTCTCTGTCTCTGAGAGGGTCTGTCCGTCGTCAATCTCCGACTGGACATCCTCTGCCGAATACTCCCTCTCCCATGCTGTCTCCTCGTCCTCCAGTATGTTCTTTGCCAGTGGTTGCACCTCAGTACCGCGAACGCTCGCTTCTTGAGCGACTGCGAATTCCACCTCACTCTCCGGCGCCTTTAGAGACTCTTCAATCCTAGATTTCGTGGCTTCGATTTCGTGGGTTTTGCACTTCCCAAGTTGTCCAATGAACTCCGCTTGTTTATCTAGGCCAACTAGCTCCTCTATCCTAGACTTCGACTCCCGAATCAAGTGCTCAGCATATGGTATCTGCTGTGGATATAGCAGGAAAGCTTGTGTTCTAACACGCAGGCTCCTGAGAAGGTTCTGCTGTGCCTTAGTGAGTCCGGTCATGATTGAGATCTGGGAACATGGGGCAATATGGAAATCTGATGCCGTGGTTATTCCGATTCTGTTTTCAAGCAAGAACCCCATTCCGCGTCCCTCGTCTCTTAGAAAGTTCTCTAGCGAGCGTACAGCAGCTCGGTTTCGCACAACAATGATTGCGCTCGAGTGCTTCTCCTTGACGGCATCGACAACTCGCAGTAATGCCGTTGGTTTGCCGCACCTGTCGAGCTTGGTTAGATCGGCAATCTTCCGAAGAACGCCTATTGTCTGATTGAAGAAAGACGATGTCGACGGATCATGTCGTTCAAGTTCAGAGGACCTTCTTTCCAATGCTCTAAGTCGACTCTCAATCGTGACTGTGCCCCATGTCCGCGCTGCCTCCTTCTCGTAGTAATCTATTGGAACGACGACCTCTTCCAGCGCGTGAATCGCTGATAGAAGTCTCATGCACAGGTCCGCCATACCCAAATCCTCTCTTGAACGAGCAAGGTTCATCATTTCTTGCTGCCTTGTTCTGGCTTCGGAGAATAGAATCTCGAGCTTGTCCTCCTTCACGGGTACAATCACCTTTCTAATACCAGCGACGGCATTCTGCAACTCGGGATCAGATATCGAAAATGGTCTAGGACTTGCCTTTTGATGCCTTCCAGCGCCCAAACAAGCACCAAGCAATTCTGTAGTCCAGCCCCAGCATGGGACGCCGGATCTGGCAACACCAATTGTCTGTTCAGAAAACGGGTTTGTGGAGACAAACACAACTGACATTATGCAGTGGCTGCTCGCCCATCCCATGAGATCAAGGTAACGCTCAAGGGGGTTTCTCTCATCGATTTCGACTATGAGCATGAAGACTTGCCTGGCAATCTCAGCCGTTGGCAGAACCGCAGCGCTATAAGTGAAGAGCGCGTAGGGAGGTATAGAGTGCCTGCCAATCCAGACCTCACTGAGGTCCCGAATCGAACCATCCCCACGAATCATTCCCACTGGAAAGAATCGTTCGTGATAAATCTGGAACCCTGCTTTGAACCTCATGAATTGGTCCCGAGCTGCGATGTTCGGAGTTACCACAAGTAGGCGTGGTCTTTCCGCCCTGCTAGGATTTGCACGGAGCGCCTCAAGCGCCATCGGGGCAATGAGTCTGGAGTCACTAGTGGGATGGACGATGAGCATTTTCGAAGGCACTGCGGCCGCGTGTCCGACCAGAATCAGAGTGATCTTTTCGATGCTCATGAGTTCAAAAGGGCTGTCTTCGAATGTGAGAAGCTTCTGACAAGCTGCTTCATTCACATATTCCTTCATGTGAAGTTTGGCGATAAGCAGCTCTTCCCAGGTTGATGGGACACCGGATGCCACCACTTTTCCTCCACAGCTACGCTGACTCTTGGGGGCTAATGCGTTGCGCGATATTTGAGGTGAAGCTACTAGCCTTCCGAGACCCACCCAGTCCCAACGAGCCGATTCCTTTGGCCAGTTCCACGGGACTCAGCGTCAATAGATAGGCGAGCGTGTATGTGTTGATTATTTTCTCATATAATATCATTTGTGATGAGACATAGTATGCCTCGCCTATGCACTCTGGGGGGTCAGGGGCATTGAGAGTGGCTCCCCCAAGCCCTGGCGTTGGCCTGGAATCGGAGCTCCGTCATCTCCGGTACTGGAAATGGTCGCTGATATGAACTGACCAGTGCTCTCGATGCATGCCAAATGACCCATGTGCCTCCACTCATAGATTCGAGGTGCGGCAGAAGGAAGGTCGATGACTGACTACAATCCACTGCCCCGGCGCCAGAGGCAGCGGGATGCACTTGCGGGATCTTCAATAGAACCGCCGCAGATTGCGCCTTCGGTGTTCATCTTGGGAGGGCGACACCAATGGTCTGCCACTAATAGGAGCAAAGTTGACTTTTCTCAACTACTGCGCCGAGTATATAGGTGACCCTGCGCCTTTGGGGTACATCGGCGCAGGGTCGTAGTTGGTTTTTTTCAAAAGGCCATGCTGCCGACGGCATAAAGAAGAAGCGCCAGATGAGTAGATATTTACCGGTAAGAAATGTCTTGCCGCCCTCGGCCGCGAGGCGATCTGGCAGCTGTCTCACGGTGCCGGCTTTCCAATGTTCAAACTATAATCCGCACATTGAACAGCATTTGAACTAGTCCCTCTGGTTTGATTCTAGAATTCGGACAGTCTGCACACGGCCTCAAGGAAAGTGTCTATTGTCAATCGTCTGATATCTGTTGTCTTCGCGGGCCGAGCAGGTCACTTCATCTCTGGTGTCGCTGGACAAGTTGACTCTTGCGCATAGGATGCATCCTGATCGAAATCACTGCCGAGACATAATGTCCGAAACCACGATCACTCTAGGAATCGTCTTACTTCAGAAGATGGAGGCATGAAGGTACGGGCATAGGGTCAAGTTGTCGATCCTGGATAAACACACAACCCGATAGAGAGTCACTCGGAACCTGAAATGCCGGTATTGAAGCATTCCTTTGTCACGAGTGTCTGTCAATTCCCAGAGCGGAATTCGCAAGGAAAAGGTTAATCAGTTAGGAGAGGATGCCAGATTGTCACGTGGGCAGCGAGGAATTCAATACAACGAATATGCAGGTGAAGATTCGTTGCCTTGTGGCATGGCGGCATCGAAACGTCTGTGTAACTGCGATCCGAGGGCCGACATGCATCAGAGAACGAAGAGGGATCAGATCAAGGGATAGAATGAAATTCGACAAACAAGACATTGGGGTCAAGATAATTGAGACGATCACTTCTGGCCTATATGACGGGAATCTCAATTGTCTTCGAGAATACGTGCAGAACAGCATAGATGCGAAGGCGACTAAGATTGACATCAATCTGCGCAATGGAGGGAACGACTTAGAGATCAGAGACGACGGCCATGGTATGGATAGGGCTGGCATCAAGCGTGCCCTCGAAATCGGAATATCCTACAAAGACGAGAATGATATTGGATGGAGGGGGATAGGGTTCTGGAGCGGGGTCCCTGCCTCCAAGAGTATCGTCGTTATTAGCAAGAGGAAGGACGGCAACCCGCTGCGGATCGAAATAGATAATGACATGTTGAGAGAAGAAGTGCGTGGGAATCGTCCTGCCACTGATGTTCTTTCTGACGCGACAGGCGACATCGAGGGAATGGATCAAGGAGCGTCAGATCCCAAAGGTGATCATTTCACATTGGTCAGGCTTGAATCCATTTTGCCAACGCAAAGGGGGCTATTCAACGAGGTGGAGATAAGGAACTATCTTTCGAGAACAATACCTGCCCCTTTTAATGAGAAGAAGTTTCGCCATGCGAAGGAGATTGAACGAATCCTGAACTCCAAAGGAGTTCAACTTCCAGATGTTCGGATTGATTTCGAGGGGAAGAGAGTTTTCAGACCACCGACAGTAGAAGACATATTCATCGATGAAATAGCTGCAAGAGACTTTGAGATTGACGATGAGTTAGTAGCCACTGGCTGGTTCCTTACGACCAATCAGAACAGAGTTCCTTCCTCACCGAATTCGGGGGTTTTCTTCAAGAAGAAGGGATTCACGATAGGGGATGAGAATCTCTTTCGTAAGCAGTCGGATAAGACTTACAGTCAATGGCAGTATGGTGAGATACACATCATCTCGAAGGAGGTTGTCGAGAATGCTGCCAGAAACAACTTTGAGTATAATGCTCGCTTCACGCAGCCGTTTCTAGACCAGGTTCGCGACTTCATTCCGGAACTGCAGATAATGAACAGGTATGCATCCACAAAGATGGCCCCTTCTGAACTTGCTCGAGCAAGGAAGGCCCTCTCAAATGGTGATTCAGACCGGGCAAAGGATGCTATCCGTCGGTTGAATGCGAAATTGTCTCGGGAGCCTGGTCCCAGCTTTCCTCAAGAACCATCTCTTCAATTGATGAAGCGAGCAATGGACAGAATCTCTACGAAACATTCGAAAGCTGCGGCAGTCCTGGAAAAGAAGTTACATGCCGCTTGGCAGGGCAAGAAGTCAGACGTCGAGTTGGCAAGAGAACATCTAAGATCAGTTATGAACTCACTTCCGGCAGGGGTTCGAAGAGAACTCTTGAAACATACGAAGAGAGACGGTGTCATTGATCCATCAGTGAATCTCACCGATGTATTGGCGAGCGCTCTGAGGAAGAAGGCCAGTCTTCCGGACTACGAAATGCACGTGCTAACCAAGAAAGCGTTTGATTGGGAGTCGGTTCAGGGGCTCAAGGGAAGCAAGGGCCCGATTCTCACCATAGTTGGCCCGTTTGATGCAGAATCGGATGACGAAAAAGACCGACGCCTAGCAGCCAGAAATCGTCGCTTCGGTGTGATGGTCTATGCGATCCATGATCTTCTTGTTAATCCGGACAAACACTCGAAAGGTGAACTTAGTTTCGCCTGGCTTGAGAAATCCTCCAAGGCGGAACAACTTGAGATGACCGCCTCGATATTCTCGATGATAGGTTTCGCCAATCGATTAATAGAAAGGTCCCAGAGATTCACGCCGTAGCTGGGATCTTCGGATTAGCCAAGTAAGAGATCCTTATTGACTAGTCAAGCGATATCCTTAACTACTATTCACATCCATATCAAGGCTGTGAGAGTCCTTCTGGTGGAACCTGATTACTACTCAAGGTATCCCCCACTGGGATTGATGAGACTCGCGTCGTATCATAGATCGCGTGGAAATGACGTTCGATTGGTTAGGGGGATATCCGGCACTGATGGTTTCCAGCCCGACAGGATTGAGGTGACCTCTTTGTTCACCTATGCCTGGCAACCAGTGCACGAAGCAATACGATTCTATCGTAAGCAGTTTCCCAACGCGAGAATTAGAGTAGGGGGAATATACGCGACGTTGATGCCCTCACATTTGAGAAGCAATGTCGGAGTGAGAGGTCTAGAGCTGAAGAGAGGGCTGTACGAGGAGATCGAGCATTACATGCCGGACTATGAAATTCTCGAGGAGGTTGATAAATGGAAAGGGTGGGAGACGTCAATGGTTTTCACCTCTCGCGGTTGCGTTAGGAATTGTCCTTTCTGTGTCGTTCCAAGGATTGAGGGCAGACTCAGATCAAAGGCCTCAGAAATCATTAACCAGATATATCCAAAGCACAAGAAAGTGACGATATGGGACAACAACTTCTTGGCATCGCCGGATTGGAAGAAGGCTCTGAACCTTCTTCGCGATCTCGCTGTGAGCATCGATTTCAATCAGGGTCTCGATGCAAGACTTGTAGACCAGGACAACGCCAGCTTGCTGAGTGATTTCAAGATGCCGTTTGTACGAATGGCTTACGACTCGCCTATGAGCAAGAAGGCGATTTCTAGAGCGGTAGCCCTATTCTCGGAAAATGGCATCAAACCTAGGAGAATTCTGTTCTACGTTCTGTACAATTTCTACGATCACAAAAGAAAGAAGGGTGACACGCCAACTTTCTTCCTTGATCGAATCCGGTACATCTCGGAACTGGGCTGCGTTTCTTATCCCATGAGATACGAGCCCGCCAATTCATTGAAGAAGAATCAGTATGTGTCCCCCTTGTGGACACCCGAGAAGTTGGAACTAATCGCGAAGGCAAGGCGCGTCATTGGCTACGGTGGGGCATTTCCTCCATACGAGGGACTGGTCAAGAAGTTCAATCAAGCATCCCAATTCGATGAGGCGTTCAGTCTTTCCCCTCGACTGGCAGGCTAACGTGGGAGTGCTTCAGCTTGAGTAGTCCTCAACCGATTGGTCGTGTTATTCACCAGGGTCGTGGCAGCATCACTGAGCGATTCCATGTTGAAGTGTGTCCGCGTCTCATATGATCTCTTCTTTTCTCATCCCGTTGATTCTCTTCCCCGCCTTCTCACTGGGGGCATCCGGTCATGCCTCCTTTTGCTGTCTAGACCGTACGATGGCAGCTTCGTTTCTTGACACAGATATGCCACAATCCATGAAGATGGAGGGAAGATCGAACGGAAATCCATCGATAGTCAATGATCCAGCATTGTCACTTCAGATTCAATGGACTCTGAACCTTTTGTCTGGCCGCATCCTAGACGGCAGCGTCCCAGTTGATTCCCCGTGCCTCTCGACGTGAAGATGTGGATCATGGAACTAAACATCGAATCGTCTATCAATTCTGCTGGCGTGGAGGAGGAGTATCTCAGGATGCTGGCCGCCATCACGCCGGAGAACGTCCCAGGCAACTCCGTAGATCACAGCAACATTCATATTCATTGTACTCCAATTGTAGTACGGATTGGTCCTTCCGGCACAGCGCCGTGAGACGCTATCCAAATCCATCTGGAAGGACCTATGACGAGTCTGGCGTGGTCACGTGAGAATAACGATCACTTCATGAAGTGGGGCCATGTGGTAGAATGGATCGCATGAATCGGACCCTGACAGGGCTTTGTGAGGAGATCGAGCGACAGGTGAAACCTAATCTCCGGGGGTTGATGGGTCTGTTCGTCAATGGCTATCTTCCCCAGGTCTGGGTTTTCGAGACCGAGAATGGTTCGTGGACCCTTTTCATAGATACCGAGGGCAACGCCAGGGTATTCCCGGGAACTGACCCGGACAGAGATGTGACGATTCGGTGGAAACACGACTCACTTGTGTCGGTCCTCGTGTCAAGGAACCGCATCTCTGTCTCGGACGGCGACTATCCAGATATCTTCGTTCAAACAGAGAAGGGACGGGCTGCCTTCAACTATCTCAAGAAGGAGATCGGGCTCTGACAGGTGATCGGTGTCCTCTGTCACAAGAAAGGTCTCTTTCGGTCTATCTCAATTTGAAGACATGGACCAACCTGTTCGCGAAGTCCTCGAAGGGCATGATGCAGCTCACGAATTCGATAAGGACATACACCCTGTCCTCTCTCCTCTGGGCGTGCCTCTCCTCGGCGATTTCCTTGATCAGCGATGTGAGCACCGACTTGGCCGAGAAATCCAGAAGACAACCTCTCGACTGCAAGAGGATTAGGAGTTCACCCTGGTCCTTGGACAGCGTGCCATACACCACACTTCTTCTAACTCTGTCCTCAGGCGTCCGCAGCACTGACAAGTGTTCAGCGGGTTCCTGAGAATTCCTCTCAACAAGTCTCTTCCCCGCGATTCTAGCCTGCGAACACCTGGAGCACTTCAAAACGCCCAGGGGGATGGGTGAGCCGCAACTGGCGCAGTAGTTCCCTGCCGTCCCCTCTTCCTTTTCCTCCATCTGACCACGATCCTTTGGAAAGGATATCGACACCCAACTGCGGTATGCGCCAGTGCAATCTCTGTACTACATACGGGATACAAATACCTTGCTGAGCGCCTTCGACCGGGGAAAACTAGAAAACCCTCGCATGCTAATCAAGCGTTCAGCTCCCCCAACACTCTCGCGATGCCATAGTCTGTGCTGAGAGCCCCAAGAGGTGTGAAACCCTGCCCCGAAAGAGTGAAAACGGTCCTGGCAAGGACGACCGCATCACGATCAAGATTGATAAGGACATGTGGAAGGTGATCTCCAGACAGATCAGGGATCACCCTGAGTGGGGTGTGAAGTCGGTTTCCGATTTCATTAGGCGCGCGATAGCCCACGAGCTCGAGGCGAAGACGAGCGTCACCGAACGCAAGGTGCTCGAGATACAGCTCCGACCTAGACTTTCTCGAGAGGACAGCCGCGGCAGAGATCCCTGAAGACCTCTCTGTTGAACAGCTCCTCCAGTCGGACTGAGAGGATGTCAATGTTCAGTCGACAGTCCTTGGGTACGGAGAGTGTAAGTGTTAGGCATTCCTTGCACGTGGTCAGGTTCTCTATCGTGCGTGTCTCTTTCAAGATCATCCATCCCTTAGGGGCTCGGCCCGTAGAACGTATGTCGTCAGGCATAAAGAATGCTGGTGTTCATTGTCCAGTGCCCATGTTTGTCCATAGTCACGACTGACGCTGAGTTCAGAGCCGCATGTGAGCCATATACACCCACGCCGTGACCACCATGTGGGAGTCGGATTGAACGCCGACTCTACTTTCTGGACTTGGAGGTGAGCCGCCCAGCTTCGATGTATATCCTGTGCCCCTCAGTGAAAAAGAGCACGTAATCCCCCTCGCTGGCTCCAAGG